>WNFN01262226.1_pt1 | contig 18843 bp, 21 predicted proteins | sample 5400161 | NCBI WGS metagenome assembly WNFN01 (sample SAMN13153353, study PRJNA577476) | soil metagenome | isolation source: 80 cm saprolite on Douglas fir-dominated hillslope | place: USA:California | collected 2013-09-17 | reverse complement strand
TGGGACGATAGCCTGGCCAGCCTCGCCGCCGGAGGCCGCCTGGTTACTTGCGGCGCCACCACCGGATACGACGCCAAAGTCGATCTCCGCTTCCTCTTCAGCCGCCAGCTTTCGCTTCTCGGCTCTTACATGGGCACCAAGTCCGAATTGCAAACGGTGATGAAGCTCGTCGCCGCCGGAAAACTAAAACCCATCGTCGATCGCATTTTCCCTCTTGCCGAAGCGGCTTCCGCCCACAGCTATCTCGAATCTAGTTCGCAGTTCGGAAAAGTGGTGCTCAAAATCTGACGTCCGTTCTGTGCAAATTCGCACTGTCCTAAGACTGTCCCTCCGTACTATATACAGCCATCCACGCCACTGATATTTTCCCCCGCAATTCACCCGGAAGTGATGTCGCCCGACCCAGATTCCTTCCGGTGCCCAGGTACAGTCTCCAATCGACTCAGGATTCGGAGGGCTCTTTCATGTGGTTCAAGAAATCGACGCTATACGTGTGCCTACTCACCGGCTCGGCGATGGCACTAGCCATGGCCGGCAAATCTTCGGGGCAAAACACCAGCACCGCCACCGAAGCTCCATCTGGTTTTGACAATCAACCCAACGGCCTCACTGATGCCGCAACATTTACAATGGACCGCGGAAAATTTGAAGAGACCGAAGCCATCGGCGACGGCCTCGGACCGATCTACAACGCGCAGTCCTGCCGTGAATGCCATCAAAACCCGGTCACCGGGGCGGGCAGCCAGGTCAAGGAACTCCGTGCGGGCCACCAGGATCCCCACGGGAACTTTGTCGCTGCCACCGCAACACTTGCGGACGGCGCGGTCACGATTGCGAACCGCTCGCTCATCAACCAGCGCGCCGTCTGCCCGGCCATTGACACCATCACGGTGAACGGCCAGCAGCAGGCCTTCAATTTTCCGCAGACTCAGGGACAAGAACGTATCAGCACTGCAGAAACCATCCGCGCCTTCCGCATGTCTCTCAACATCATCGGTGATGGCTTCATCGAATCCATCGCCGACCAAGCGCTGCTTGATCTGGCGTCATCCCAATGCACGCGCTCGAATGGCGCCATCTGCGGCGAGGCCGTGCATGTTCCCGTTCTGGAAGCCAGCGGCGGGCTTGCCGTCGGCCGCTTCGGATGGAAGGACCAGCACGCTTCACTGCTATCGTTCTCCAGTGATGCCTACCTGAACGAAATGGGCATCAGCAATCGCTTGCCGCCCAACAACGTCGACGTCACGCGCATCTGCGACGTCGTTCCCGATCCCAATGACAACACCGCCGACTCCGAGGGGCTCAACGACATCGATCATTTCGCGCGTTTCATGCGCGCCACCAAAGTCCCGCCGCGCGACACCGCTCTGGCCACTTCCTCGGACGGCGTCGCCGGCGCAACCCTGTTCCACAACGTGGGCTGCGACTTCTGCCACGTCTCCTCGATCACTACGGCGCCGACAGGCTTTGCCGTAGCCGCGGGGGCTTTCATCGTGCCCGATTCTTTGGGCAACAAGATCATTCATCCATACAGCGACTTTCTGCTGCATAACGTTGGCACCGGTGACGGCATCGTCCAAACCGGCGGCCAGGAAACCGCTCAAAAAATGCGCACGCCTCCGCTTTGGGGCGTCCGCACACGCACGGAGTTGCTGCACGACGGCCGCTCTTCCACTTTCTACGACACCATCCAGCGCCATCGTGGCGAAGCTCAACCGGTAACGAACAATTTCAACAACCTCAGCACAACACAACAGAACCAGCTCATTACTTTCCTGCGCTCCCTTTAGTGGCGCAGCCCGGGCCGGCGCGGCGGTTTCGCCATTTCGCCGGCCCATTTTTTCCCCGGTTGGCCTACACTTCTTTACTTTTCACCAGGGAACATAAGGAGTGATATCCTCGCTGCGTCATAAAAACTTTAAATGCGGCGGCGGGGATGTCAGTCAGCCTTCAAGCGCGGCTTTCGGTGTGGATCGTCAAATGGCGCGTCAAGCGCCGGTTGAAAGGCGTGCGGGACTATCGTATCGCGCGCAAAATTCTGCGCCCCGATCCGTACAAGATTCCTTCCACAATTCAGATTTCTCCGGCTCATCTCGGGGGTGTCCCTGGCGAACGCATCGAAGGCCCTTCGCCGGGTGACGCGGTGCTCCTCTATCTGCACGGCGGTGGCTACTTTGCCTGCTCAGCGGAGACGCACCGTCCGATCACCGTTTACTTTGCGCTCCACGGCTTCCATGTGTTTGCCCCGGACTATCGGCTCGCGCCCGAGAATCGTTTTCCCGCCGCTGTCGAAGATGCCGTTGCCTTCTACCGTGCGCTTCTTAGCGCGGGCTATGCGCCGCAGAAAATCGTCATTGCGGGTGAGTCTGCTGGAGGCGGTCTTGCGCTTTCGCTGATGCTTGCGCTTCGCGACGCTGGCGTGCCTCTCCCCGCTGCGGCAGCGCTCTTTTCTCCCTGGACCGACCTCGCCGCGACGGGCGATTCCATTCGAACCAACACCAACCGCTGCGCCATGTTCGACGGTGCTGGCGTTGCCTTCTCCGCGCGCTATTATCTCGGTGACACCGACCCTCGAGATCCTCTCGCGTCTCCTCTCTACGCCAATCTCGCCGGCCTGCCGCCGCTCCTTATCCACGTTGGCGCGGACGAAGTCCTTCGCGACGACTCGACGCGCCTCGCCGAACGCGCCCGCGCTGCAGGCGTTCGCGTTGATCTAAAAATTTGGCCCGTGGTGCCGCACGCCTGGCAACTTGTCCCCCACCTGGTTCCCGAAGCTCGCCAATCGCTCCACGAAAGTGCGGAATTTCTTCGTGCGCGCGTCGCACTCGGGCAAACGAAGAAGGAAGTGATGACCAGCGCATGACCGGACTTGCCGGCAATTCCGCAGATTCCCCAGTCACCAGCGTCGATGTCCTCATTATCGGCGGCGGCTTTTCTGGCCTGTGCATGGGTATCAAGCTTCTCGAAGCCGGGATGAGCTCGTTTCTCATCATCGAAAAGAGCGCCGACATCGGCGGCACCTGGTGGGACAATCGCTATCCCGGCTGCGCTTGCGATATTCCTTCTCACCTTTATTCGTTTTCCTTCGCGCCTTCTGCCGAGTGGACGCGCATGTATCCCGGTCAGCAGGAAATCCACGATTATCTGAAGCGCTGCGTCGAGCAGTACGGCCTTGCTCCGTATGTGCGACTCAACACTCGCTTTTGTGAAGCCATCTGGGACGAATCGGAAGGAGTGTGGAACGTTGCGGCCGGGGACGGAATGCGCATTCGTGCGCGCGTGCTGGTCTCCGGCATGGGCGCGCTGCACGTGCCTCATTTTCCTAAAATCAAGGGTATCGAACGCTTCCAAGGCCCTGCGTTCCATTCCTCATCTTGGGATCACGGCGTGGACCTCGCCGGAAAAAACGTCGCCGTGATCGGCACCGGGGCCAGCGCCATCCAATTCGTCCCGCAGATCGCTCCCCGAGTTGGCAAGCTTCATCTCTTTCAGCGCACGCCGCCCTGGATTGTTCCGCGTCTCGATTTCGCCTTCAGTGAAAAATGGCGGCGCCGCTTCCGCAACATTCCCCTCACGCGCTGGGCGTTGCGCCAATACATTTTTTGGCGGCAGGAAATTCGCGTCCTCGGCTTTCTCGGCAATGAGGGTTTCCGCAAGAAGATGGAGGCCATTGCTCTACGTCATCTCGCCCGCGCGATCAAAGACCCCAAGATGCGCGCCGCGCTCGCGCCGAACTACCAGCTCGGTTGCAAGCGCGTGCTCGTTTCCGACGACTACTATCCCACTCTCAATCGTTCGAACGTCGAGCTGGTCACCGAACGTAGAAATCCACGACGCCTGGGGAAAACGCATGTCCGCGTATCTCGGAATTACTGCCGCCGGCTTCCCCAACTTGTTTATGTTGCTCGGGCCCAACACGGGACTGGGCCACAATTCCGTTGTGCTCATGATCGAAGCCCAGGTTCGTTACGCCATGAAGTGTCTGAAACTGATGAAGCGCAGGAATCAGCGCGTCCTGGAAGTCCGACCGGAAACCCAGCAGTCTTTCGTCGAAGAAATTTATCGCCGCATGGCCGGCACCGTCTGGCTATCCGGCGGCTGCAAAAGCTGGTATCAAGACCAAACCACCGGCGAAATCACCACCCTCTGGCCCGGCTCCGTCGTCTCCTACCTCCGTCGCACCCGCTCCGTTTCTGCCTCCGACTACAGACTAACTTCCTGATCTTCGCGACACTTGCGCGAGGCATGTCAGTTTGATCATTATTCCTGACAACAAACCAAGCAGTATGCTAAAAGTAGGGTTGGTCCGACAACCGGAAGGACAATCCACCATGAAAAAACAACAGTTCGTTTTGAGCGCTTTCTTGCTTCTATTCTTCCTCGGTGTTCAAACGCCGCAATTCGCGCAAGACACTTCCGCAGGCCCCGCAAAAGCTGACCAGGAGCGACGCATGGTCGCAGTCAGCCTTCTCAGAACAATCAACACAGCCGAAGTAACCTACCAGACCACGAATGGCTCGTTCGTGGTGTGGAAGACCCTTGTATCAGAACATCAACAATATTTTGATAAGTTCCTCGCAATGTATGGTCTGCTGAAAGCCAATACACACTTCTCAGACGGGCCGGAAATCTTGCCCGGTTGGAATCTACGGCTCAATGTGCATCTTGATGGCCAAGGCTACGATGTGCTGCTGCGAGACATGACGGACGATAAGTGTGGATATGCAGCTCTGACCGACGAGAGCGGCGTAATTCGGCAGAGCAAAGCGATTAATTGCGAAATTTAGAAAACTCACGGCCCGTCCATATCCAGCCTTTTTCTGCAGAACCTCTGAACACCGCCCAACGCACGCTCAGTTGGATAATCGTCCACTGTTAGATGGCATCTCCATTTGTTTTGGCCGCCCCGCTATGCGAAAATGCTCTAGACGGGACACCATGAGCACATCACTCGGCAAACACGTCACACTGACCAAGCCCGACGACTTCGGCAGCCTCCTGCAAGACGAAGGCATCATCTTCACCACGCTCGACAAGGCCGTGAACTGGGCGCGCAAGAGTTCCATCTGGCCACTCGGCTTTGGTCTGGCCTGCTGCGCCATCGAAATGATGTCCATGGCCGCCGCCCGTTTTGACCTCGCGCGTTTCGGCGCCGAAGTTTTCCGCCCCTCGCCTCGCCAGGCCGATCTGATGATCGTCGCCGGGCGCCTCTCTCAGAAAATGGCTCCCGTCATTCGCCAGCTTTACGATCAAATGCCCGAGCCCAAGTGGGTCATCTCCATGGGCGCTTGCGCCACTTCCGGCGGCGTCTTCAACAATTACGCCATTGTGCAGGGCTGCAACCAGGTGATTCCCGTGGATGTCTACGTCCCCGGCTGCCCGCCGCGCCCCGAAGCGGTCCTCTACGCCATCCTCCAGCTCCAGAAGAAAATTGACAGTGAGAAAGGCTCTTTCAAACGCGCCCTGAATCTTTCTTAATGGCACAGGCCTGCCTGCCGGAGGTACGCTTTAGCCAGTGCTCCCAACTATGAGCAAATTCAGATTGGCGCCACCGCTTGTTCTGATTCTTCTAGCCACGGCACTTCTCTTGATCAGCTGCGGCAGCGCCTATAGTCCGCCGCCTCCTCCGCCTCCGCCCACTTCTGGCTTCACGCTCGTTTGGAGCGACGAATTCAACGGCGCCGATGGAACTTCTCCCGATTCTTCCAAGTGGACGTACGACACCGGCGGCAACGGCTGGGGCAACCACGAGCTCGAGTGTTATACCAGCCTCGCGCAAAACGCCCAAATGATGGGCGGCAACCTGGTCATCACCGCAAAGAACCAGCCCGCTTATAGGTGCAGTGATAGCACAACGCGCGATTACACTTCTGCTCGCCTCAAAACTATAGGCCTCTTCAGCCAGGCCTATGGCCGGTTTGAAGCCCGCATCCAGATCCCCAAGGGACAGGGAATGTGGCCCGCGTTCTGGATGCTCGGCAACAACATCACTTCCGTCGGCTGGCCGAAGTGCGGCGAAATCGACATCATGGAAAATATCGGCAAGGAGCCCGGCACGGTCCACGGTTCGCTCCACGGCCCGAGTACCACTGGCCCGACGAGCGATGCCACCGCACCCTTCAGCCTTCCTGCCGGACAGAAATTCTCCGACGCTTTTCATCTCTACGCCGTCGAGTGGGAACCCGGCACGGTCCGCTTCTACGTCGATTCGAATCTCTATGCTACCTTCAGTCAATCCCAGTGGCCCGCCGGCGGCACCTGGGCTTTCGATCACCCCTTCTTCATCATTCTCAACGTCGCCGTCGGCGGCGACTGGCCCGGCCCTCCGGATGCCAACACCATCTTCCCTCAGCAAATGTTAGTCGACTACGTCCGCGTCTACGCCAAGCAATAGCGCTGTAGCCCACTCACTGCCTCATTCGTTGTAGCTCACCCCGGAATTTATCCCCACTCGGTCCGGAGTGGTGAGGGCTTTCTTCTCCGCTCTTCTCTGTGCACTCCGCGTCCTCTGTGTTAAAACAGACATGTTGCCAGTCGCTACATCGTCCCATTAGGAAACTGAACTCACAGGAGCCTTTGCATGACCCAATCCCCCGATCCCGACCGCCAACTCCTCCGCCACACCGTTGCCACCGTCGCCTACCGCGGCGGCAAAGCCCTCCGCGCCGCCCCCGACCACTTCGCCAGTTTCCACATCGGCGACAAAACGCGCACCCCCGGGCAAATCCTCGCTCACATGGGCGACCTGTTTGACTGGGCGCTCTCCATCGCTCAAGGCCAACCAGCCTGGCACGACTCCACACCATTGCCTTGGAACGCCGAAATTGACCGCTTGTTTGCCGCCCTGAAAAAGTTTGACGATTTTCTAGCTTCCGGCGAGCCGCTGAACGGCGCCGCCGAAAACCTCTTTCAAGGCCCCGTAGCCGACTCTCTGACGCACATCGGCCAGATCGCCATGCTCCGCCGCCTCGCCGGCTCACCCGTCAAAGCCGAAAATTACAACAAAGCAGAAATTGTCGCCGGCCGTGTCGGCCTCGAGCAATCCGCCCCTCGCCGCGAATTCGAATGACGCACTCCTCCACCTGCCGGTTCTCTACCAAGGACTATTCCAAGAATCGACCCTTTCCGGAAACGACGCAGGCAGCTTCGTGCGTCTTACTCTTCAGCTATAAGATCTCCGATATGGTGTAAGTTACAGCTTGTCTAGCTCATTCGAATCAGGAGCCTCGATGCTTGGCCGCGCAATCGCCTTTGCTCTCTCGCTTTTGCTGATCCCTCAACCCGGTTTGCTGGCTGCGCCGCAAACTACGGCGGCGCCAAATCCAACTGCCGCAAATCAGCAGCCCGGGGTGATCCGTTCCTCAACCCGCCTCGTTCAGTTGAGCGTTATTGCGCAGGACGCCAAGGGCGAGCCCCTCACCGGTCTTCAGAAGGAAGATTTCACTGTCCTCGACGAAGGCAAGCCGCAAAAGATTGCTTTCTTTTCCTGCGGAACGCCGGCCCCCTCCGCGCCGCCTCCGGCGCTGCCCTTCAACGTTTTCACTAACCGTTCTGATTTGCGGGGCGAAGATCCCGGGGCCGTCACCGTCGTCCTCTTTGACTCTCTGAATACTTCCTCGCCAGACCAGGCCTACGTCCGCAAACAAATCCTCCGTTTTTTGCAAACACTCAAACCCCGCGACCACGTTGCCATTTACGCGCTGACTACCAACTTAATCGTCCTCCACGACTTTACTCAGGACCTTTCCGTTCTCGTTGACGCCGTCAGTCATTTCACGCCAAAGGAACTCGCGGCGTTTGACGCCTCGACCTCGCAAGCCCTCGATCTTGAGGGTCTTACCAGCGACCCCCAATGGCGGAGTTTTCAGAACCGCCTGAACAACGCCGAGGGCCAAATCAACGACCTGCATACCCTCAATCGCGCCGGCACGACCGCCGCTGCGCTCGAACTGATTGCCGACCATGTTGCTACGATCCCCGGCCGTAAAAGTCTGATCTGGGTCTCGGGAGGTTTCCCGCTCCAGATTGGCCTGCCCAAGATTGGCATTCCTCAAACCCAGATGCAGGCGGGCACTTCATCCGGAAGGGGCGGCGATCCAGGCACCCAAGCGGGCCAGGGCCAGTCTCAGCCGGGCGGAGGCGACCCCACCAATCAGTTGACGCGCTTTGACCGGGAATCCAGCTCACAGGCGGAGGTTGTCTATCGCGCCATCCGCGCTCTGAATCGCGTCAACATGGCCATTTACACGGTCGATGCCCACGGCGTCGAAATCGGTGGCGGCATCAGTCCCGACCAGCGTGGAACTTCTACGTCGCCTGACTCCGCCTCCTTTTTCGAAAGACAGAACACTCGCGATTCTTCCCGCCTCCTCGCCGACAATACCGGCGGCAAAGCGTTTTACGGCACCAACGATATCAGCAAGGCCGTGCTCGACGCCTTTGACGATGGCCGTTACGCTTGCAGCCTCGGCTTTTATCCCGACCATGGTCAATGGGACGGCAAGTTCCGCCAACTCAAGGTCAAGGTGAGCTCCGAAGGCGCGCATCTCCGTTATCGCAGAGGCTATTACGCTTTCCCGGTCAGCCCTGATTCCGAAGTCGCCGTGAAAGAGGCATTGGGGCTTGCGGCTTCGAGCCCCATCGAAACCGCCGGTCTCGGCATGGTGGTCAGCGGCAAGGCTCTCGATCCGCTTTCCGCACGCAACCTCCAGTTGCAAATTGGCCTCAACCCCGTGCAGTTTTTGCTGAAGGAATCCGGCAATCGTCAGCAGGGGGCACTGGACATGGCATTTGTCCAGCGCGACGCGGGCGGCAACATCCTCGTGGGCGACAAACAGCACCTTGGCATAAACTTCGAGCAGAAACAGTACGAATTTCTTTGCAAAGCCGGGATGGTCCTTCAGAGGCAAGTCAACGTGCTGCCTGGATCCGATGAGATTCGCATCATTGTCCGCGACCTCGGCTCTGGATCTGTCGGCTCCGTCACCATCCCGGTCAAAACCTTTTTCCCGGGGGCCAGTGCGCCCGGGCATGCATCAAAATAATATTTACATTGCCAGTTGTCATGGTGTAAACTTCCCGGGTATGGTTATTTCAGATCGTTTACGCGCCATCCGCGAACAAAAAGACCTTTCGCAAGGGGATATCGAGGAGCGCACCGGCCTCAAACGCTGCTACGTCTCGCGCGTCGAGAACGGCCACACCGTCCCGAGCATCGAAACGCTGGAGAAAATGGCCCGCGCCCTTGAAATTCCCATGTACCAACTTTTCTACGACGGGGAAGCCCCGCCGGAAATCCCGTCCCTTCCACCGGGCATGCCCACCGACAAGGACGAGTGGGGCAGTTCCGGTGAACCGGCTAAATTCTTCAAGCGCCTCCGCCAACTCCTCGGCCGGGTCTCGGACGACGACCGCAAGCTGATCATGCACATGACTTTTCAGTTGGTTCGCAAGAAGCGCCCGTCCTGACCGCTCAATTGTCACTGAAAGAAGCTCGCTATTCTCTCTGCGGCGGTAGCGAAGCCTAGGTACTTACGTACTGACACACGAAAGCCCCGAGTTCGCCGCGACGGACAAGGAATTTCCAGTCCCAACCTGTCGCATTCCGTGCGGAGAGGGCGTATAAGAGGGGTGCGCAGCAGAAGCGGGTGTCTCACACATCCGGCCGTAGGAGGTATCTATGCGTGCCGATCAAGTGGAAGTTACCTGGGACGCAGGCAAGGGCCAGTGGCTGGTTCGCATTGTGAATGGGGAAGAGGTCATTCGGCGGTATTGCAAGTTGCCGAAGGACGCCGACGAAAAAACAGTTGGCGCAGCCGCGCAGAAAACCGTGGAGGAAGAAGGCTACGAAGCCGATCTTGCGTTGGTGAGCGTGCGCCGGTAGCCATTGTGATAAGAGTGCGGTTTGAAATCTTGCTTTGCTATGCTCTTACTTCACTACCGTCGCGGTCCCACTTTCCCACTGCAACACGGTTCCCGGCGCTGTGGCTTCTTTGCGGGAGTAGCCCATACCAATGACGCGCGTGGGATCCCAGATCCGCGCCGCTCGCGTGACGTGGCCAACTTCTTTGCCGTCCTGAGTCAGCAGCGTGTCCGGCCCGGGGACTACATCTCCGGAAAAAACGAGCTGAACGCGCTGGCGGTTGACCTGCCCGCCGGAGCGTACGCGCTCGACGATCTCCTGGCCGGTGTAGCACCCTTTCGTGTAGCTGATGTGGCTGTCCTGCAAGCCGGCTTCGTGGGGGATTTGTTTTTCGCCGAAGTCGTAACCAAACCACGGAACACCTTGAGCGAGGCGGGTGGCGCTCAGCGCGGCGTAGCCCATCGGCGCGCCTTCGTGCCAGCGGACCGCATCTAGAAGAACTTGCCAAAGTTCCGGCAATTTGCCGCTTTCCGTTAGGAATTCCGCGCCAGGTACTCCTCCCGGAGAGCGCTTCGTGATGAAGCAGGGAATCGAACCGACTTTTCCACCGCGAGTGGAAAGGTCTTCATACTTCGTCAGGTCGGCGCCGGAAACTTCCTTGACCAGCGCAGCAGCCTTGGGACCCTCAAGCGCGAGCGTGCCGTACCGCGGCGTCTCGTCGATGAGCGTCACGTCATCCATGATGATGAATTTTTCGAGCACTTCGATAAGCCGCTCGCGAATCATGGAGTAGGAAACACAGAGGAGCCGGTCGGCAACGGCGTACGTTTCGATCTCCGCCAGGATGTGCCCCTGCGGATTGAGCAACAGGGAAACGATGCCGTGACCTGCGGCGAGATCCTTGATGTTGTTGGTCAGGATGGCGTTCAGGTAGCGCACGCGGTCGGGGCCGGTAAAGGAGAGATATGCTCGGTAGTTCTTGTCGATCAGCGCGACAGTGTCGCGCGCGGAGCGGTACTCGGCGGCCGCGTCGCCAAAGTAATCCGGCAGGGCGCAGCCGAACCATACCCCCATCTTCGCGCCCGCGGCAGCATGTGCCGCGGCGAGCGGAGTGGTTAGTGCTGTAGCGGGCGTCGCCATTCTCGAGCTTCCGTGCATTCCCTCGCTCTCAGTCTATCAAAGAGCAACGCAGGTCACGTAGCTGGTGGCGCGTATCTGTTCATCGCCAATGATATACTGCCGTTCATGAACGAAGGGCGGACTGCTCTCAATGCTTCCATCGATGGATTGATCCACATCACCATTCCTGTAGGGATGCTGCAATGCAATTGCTCGATCATCGGCGATCCGGCCACGCGCGAAGCGCTGGTGATTGACCCGGGCGACGAAGTCAATCGCATCCTGGACCTTCTCGGCCGTCATAAGCTCATCGTAAAAGTAATCGTCAGCACGCACGCGCACATCGACCATGTGGGCGGCTTGAGCAAGCTTCATCAATATACCGGCGCACCCGTGCTCATGCACCGCGACGATTTGCCGCTTTATCAGGCGATGGACATGCAGGCCGCGTTCCTCGGCGTGCACCCGCCGGACCTCACTGAAGTCGATCAATTGCTGAAAGAGGGCGACGTTCTGCGTTGGGGCTCGTTTGAAGCGCAGGTGATTCACACCCCCGGTCACACGCCGGGCAGCGTCTCGCTGTATCTGCCGCACGACGCGGGAAAAATCACTGGCGCCCGGACAATCACTTCAGTCATAGACGAGGTTGGCGAGAAAATCTCCATCGCGGAGCTCTTGAAAAAAACCGTTGATCCCGAGAACACGCGCCAGGAGCGAATCCCGGATGAATCCGAAGTGATTTTGCCTCCCGCGCCCCAGCTTTTTTCCGGAGACACCCTGTTTGCCGGGAGCATCGGGCGCACCGACCTGTGGGGCGGCTCGCTGGAGCAAATCATGGATTCCTTGCGCTCAAAGTTGATGCATCTGCCGGATGCCACGGTCGTCCACCCCGGCCACGGCCCCGTCACCACCATTGGCCAGGAGCGTCAGTTGAACCCGTTTTTGCAGCCGGAATAGAGCTGTGGTGAAGGCGCAGTTTAGCGTTTCTGGGTTATAAGTCGTAAGCTTTAAGCTGATAGTTTCCAGTTTTGAGTCCAAAGCTTCAGTCTTGAATCGAGAGGCTCCGATTTTCAATTTCGAATTTCCAATTTCAACTTTCCTTTTTCTGTCGCGCCAACCGCAGCTCTTCCATCACCGACTGCACCAACTCCTTGGCGTGCACCAGCTCCTGGTTGATGATGCGCAAGTCCATCGCCGGGACCGTGGGATTGCGCTGGCTGGTACAGTAGACGCCGTGCTGGCCTACCAGAACGAGCGCATTCGTTAAGCGGTCCAGCGACACCGCCAGGCGTCCGCGGTCGCGGCCAAACTTCTGCTCGAAATGTTCCAGTTCGTCCCGGTGTTCTTCGAATGCCGACTTCATCTTTCGCCCTCACTGAATTGCAGTAAAACGCGCCGATGACCGGAGTTGCACATCGGGCACACGCGGCTCGCACCAAACTTTACCGCATCGCGCACGCGGGACATAATTCGCACATACCACAAAGAAGTGTTTGAAGCTCTTCGTGTGGCATGCGGTTCGAATGCTGTAGTGAGCACCCAGTCCCTCAGCAAGCTTGGGAGGGATCGGGCTGGAGCAGCCAAACAATGCGACGTTCCGACCTGGTTCAGCACAAAGAGGGGCTAAAGAGCGCATCGACGCGCACCTCTCAGATCGTTTTCGGCGAGCGGCAGCACCTGCTGCGCGTTCTCGATTCGCTCGAGGGCACGGATCTGCCGATCGCGCGGATGCAACAGGAGCGGCGCATTCTCGAAGAATTGATTCACGCGCGCACCCGCGACTTGAACCAGATCAATACCGCCTGGGACGAGAAAATCGGATTGGTGCTAAGTTCGGACGCCAAGCCTGAAATGTTGGAAAAACTGGTGAAGCAAGCGCCGGAGGAGGATTTCTATTTGCTCCGGCTCATCAGCGAACACCCCCGAGCCAATGCCAAGACTTTGAGCAAGCTGGCTAAGCATCCCTATGGGGCAATTCGCGAGAATGTGGCGCGACATCCCAACGCGGACGCCAACACGCTGACGTGGCTCAGCCGCGACCGCAGCCAGCCGCTCTGGTATCTCGTGGCGTTTAATCCCAATACGCCGACGCCGTTGCAGCGGCGGTTACGCGATCGCCTGAAGCGCCTGGGCGAAAACCAACCCTCCAAGTAAATTCGAATAGCGTAGTTTGTCATGGTGACGCTGCGCAGATCTGCGCGCACAGGCAGTTATCTCCGTAAACCTTAAAATAACGGGATCTAGCGCTCAGTGGACGGTGATGGAGACCGTGGCGCTGGTGCGGCCGAAAGCGTTGGTGGCGAAGAGCGTGTAGGTGGTGGATTGCGTGGGCGCGACGACGACGCTGGTGCCGCGAACGGCGCCGGCATCGGATTCAGGGGTCCGAGTGCGCGGTGGTGGCTAGTCCCGGCTATCTCTGCCGCACTCTTGGTGCCGTGTGTGTGGCACCGGCGTATTGAGGCCGGGGATTTGCCGAGCCATGTCTATAACACTTGGCTGGCACAATTGATCGCCAAGGGACAGGCGCCTGGGTTGTACGTCGCTCCGCAATGGCACAATATATTGTTTGATGTGACGCTGCTGCGCGTGGCGAATCTTGTGGGACTTGCGGCGGCGCAGAAAATCGTAGTGTCGCTCTGCGTGCTGATTTTCTTCTGGGGCGCTTTCGCATTCATTCGAACGATTAGCGATGGGCCGCCGTGGTTTCTCACGCCGTGCCTCGCCATGCTGGCTTACGGCTATTCCTTCAACATGGGTTTCATGAACTATTATTTGTCGCTGGGACTGGCATGCTTTGGAATGGCGATTCTCTGGCGAGCGCGAGGAAGGGATTGGATCATTGGCGCGCTGTTGGCTTTCTTCGCGATGCTGGCTCATCCCATTGGGGTTCTCTGGATGATCGGCACGCTGGCCTATGTGAAGCTAAGAGCAAAATTGTCCGGCTGGTGCGGCCGTCGCTCCTCGCGGATTGGGATCGCGGACCGTTTTACTTTTACAACGGCGCGGATCAGTTGGCACTTTACGGGCAACGATATTCCTATCTTGCTGGAGTGGCATTCCTGTTCGGCGTCGTTTGCGTGGCTGTGGATCTTCACTCGCGGCGGCGCGTTGATTCCTGGTGGAAGGCGTTCGAACTTCCCTTCGAATTGTATGCCGTGGCGTTTTGCGCCACGGCGCTGCTGCCTGAAAATCTGCGGCCGTCCGTCAACGCCGGCTGGATCGGTGTGCTCGGCTCCAGGCTGACGACGATCTCCGCGATTCTCGGCCTCTGCATTCTCGCAGCTCTGAAGCCGCGAAAATGGCAGGTCGCCGGTTTCGGTGTTTGCGGTCTGGTTTTCTTTGCGTTTCTTTATCAGGACACCGGATGGCTAAACCGGCTTGAAGCAAACGCCGAAAAGTTGGTGGAAAAGTTGCCCGCCGGGACACGCGTGATTGTCACGGCGCAGGCTCCTGGGGATTCGCGAATCTCGTTTGTCGGTCACGCGGTCGAGCGCGCTTGCATCGCGCATTGCTTCAGCTATGCAAACTATGAGCCCTCATCGGGAGAATTTCGCGTCCGCGTTCGAGCGGGCAGCCGGGTGGCCATCGCTTCGACCGATCTTGGGGAAGACATGTCGTCCGGAGAGTACGAGCTCGATGACTCGGATCTTCCCATGAAGCAGATTTATCAGTGCGATGCCGGCGACCTGACGAAGCTGTGTATCCGCGATTTGGCGGCCGGCGAAACCAATGGGCGGCTCAGCATCAAACTTCCGTCGCGCTGAGAACATGAGAAATGGCCGGAAACAGCCTGGGTCTGCGGTGAAATTGTGGTAAGTTTCTTCTCGCCAGGCGCTCTGATTTTTCAGAACATCGCGATGGAGATCGTGCCGTGAACAAAATGGGAGCCTTCCTTGCCGCCGCCATATTCCTGGGTGCCGCGCTTGTGGCGCACGCGCTGCCGCCTGCGAAATGGGTTCCTCTGTTCAATGGAAAAGATTTGACCGGATGGAAGAACAATGGGGAAGAGAAATGGGTTGTGGCGCAGGGCACGATCCTGTGTGAAAGTGCTGCCAACAAGTACGGCTATCTCACAACAGAAAAAACCTATCGCGACTTCGAGCTGCGCCTGAAGTTCAAGGGCGAGGCCGCCGGCAATAGTGGGGTGTTTTTTCATTCTCGCATCACCGGCATCGATCCGGAACATGGTCCCGACATCGAAGGGATGCAAGTGGAAGTGGACCCCAGCGTGGGCAAGCATACCGGCGGCCTCTATGAAAGCGGAGGCCGCGGCTGGGTGAAGATGCCGACAGCGGAAGGCGAGCAGGCGCTAAGGCCCGGCGAGTGGAATGACCTCGAAGTGTCCGTGCAAGGGAATCACATCGTGACGCGGCTGAATACTGTGAGGATCGCAGACCATACTGACGCCACGCCGAAATTCACGGATGGTGTGATCGGCTTGCAAATTCACACCGGCGGTGGTGTGCGGATGAGGTGGAAGGATATTTTCATTCAAGAGAAGTAGATCGGATTGGCGGCGTTAGCTGCGCGAATCCCGAACGTGAGTTCAATGTGAGGCGCATGAGTAAGCGGAATCGTCGAGCCTTTCTTCAAACTTCCACCGCGGCTTTGGCGGCCACGCTGAGCCCTATGGGCGCGACCCTGAATGGTCGGGCTACTTCCGAGGTTCCGGCGACCGGGCAGGGCGCAGCAAAGGTTGCTCCAACGGTGGCAGCCAACGAAGGCAAGAAGCCGCTGAGGCTCGGACTGATTATCGGAAGCGGCAGCGACCCTGACGCGGCAATGGCCAAGGTCCACGATCTGGGCCTGCCAACGTGTCAGGTGTACGTGGAAGTGATCGAGGACAGTCTCGCGGGTCGCTTGCGTCGAGCGCTGAACAAATACCAGATTGAGGCGACTTCGCTCGTCGTTGGCGGACCGGGGAAGGAAGTGTGGGACTTCTACGGGGGGCCGCTGACCATTGGGCTTGTGCCGCGCGAGACGCGCGATGCGCGAATCGCGCACATCAAAAAAGCGTCCGACTTTGCCAAACAATGCGGCATCGCTGCGGTGCAAACGCACTGCGGATTCATCCCCGAAAACCCCAATGACCCGGTTTACAAGGAAACCATCGCGGCCATGCGCGATGTTGCAGAATACTGCCAGCGCAACGGGCAGAATTTCCGCTATGAGACCGGGCAAGAGACACCCATCACTCTCGTTCGCGCCATGCAGGACGTGGGGCTGAACAATCAGGGCGTTAATTTCGACCTCGCCAATCTAATTTTGTACGGCAAAGCCAATCCGGTGGACGCAATTGAGTTGCTGGGCCCTTATATTCAAGGGATTCACGCCAAGGACGGGCTGTGGCCGACGAATCCCAAGGAACTCGGGCCGGAAGTTCCCATCGGGAAGGGTAAAGTGGACTTTCCGCAAATTATCGCGCGTTTGAAGGAAATGAATTATCGCGGCGCGGTCACCATCGAGCGGGAAATTTCAGGACCGCAGCAAATGGAAGACGTGCGAGCATCGAAAGCTTATCTCGAGAAGCTCATCGGGTAGTCATCGGATTAACCTGGAAGCGAGTGGCAAAAGAGGACGGAGGACATATGTCAGAAGAGGTGAAGGATCGGCAGAGCAATTCCGACAAAGTGGACCGTCGAAAGTTCATAGGCGCAGCGGCAGCGACGGCGGGAATGATGTTCATCAAGCCGGAGTTGGTGCGCGGTACGGCGGCGAATTCCGCGGTTCGCGTGGGATTGCTCGGCTGTGGCGGACGCGGCACAGAGGATGCGACCAACTTGATCGACACCGGCGGCGCGCGCGTCGTCGCACTGGCCGATCTGTTTCAAGACCAGTTGGACAAAGGGCGAGATGCTTTCAACAAGATGCAACAGGAAAAGGGTTACGCGGCGATTGACGCGTCGCAACTTTTCGTGGGGCCAAACGCTTTCCAGCAAATGGCCAACTCCAAGGAAGTCGACGCGGTGGTAATCGCCTCGCCGCCGTACTTTCATCCGGAGCATCTGGATGCCGTGGTCGCGGCGGGAAAGCATGTCTATTGCGAGAAACCGGTGGCCGTGGACGTGCCCGGCGCATTGCACGTAATCGAAATTGGCAAGCGCGCGGAAGCGAAACTGAGTCTCGACGTTGGATTCCAGATCGGCGCATCCATGGCGGAGCGCTGGGCAAAATCATTTGCGGCGAAGCGCACTATTTTTCAGGCTACATCGACCGGCCGGCGTGGCCGGATGCTTCGTCCGTCGAGCGGCGCTTGCGCAATTGGGTATACGACCGCGCCCTCTCCGGCGACATCATCGTGGAGCAAAACATTCACGTGATTGATATCTGCAACTGGGTTTTGAAAGCGCATCCGCTGAAAGCCTCGGGCAGCGGCGGGCGGCAAGGGCGTCCGCAAGATGGCGACGCTTTTGGAAATTACAACGTCTTGTTTCATTATCCCGAAGGAGTCGACATCACGTTTAGCTCGACGCAGATTTCCAAAGGCTGGTGGGAGGTGACCGAGCGCTTCTTTGGCACGCGCGGCACATCGCAGTCTCCGTACACCGGGCCGCTGGGGATTTGGGGAGAAGAACCGTGGCAGGCGGAGGGTTCCGTAGCGAAAGAAGGAGCGACGGCGGCGTTTTCCGCGACAGGAAAATTCACCTCGAATCTCGAATTTGCGGATCGTGAAAAGAAGAAGGCATTTGTCGAGAGTATCGCCGGCGGCCGCTTTCACAATCAAGCCGCGGCGGGGGCGGAATCCGCTCTTTCCTGCATGATGGCGCGCACCGCGGCCTACACCGGGGGCGAAGTGAGTTGGGAAGAGACGCTAAAGTCCAAGGAAAAGTGGGACTCGAAGATTGATTTGAATAAATTGCGCTGAGCGTCCCCTAGCGGGTGAGGTGTGCATGAGCAATCCATCGCGCCGTGATTTTCTGAAATCCACCGTCTCGAAGGCGTTTTCGGCTGGGCTCGGGGTGTGGGTCGGCGCGGAACTCTTCGCCACCTCGACCGCATCGAGCGCCGTGCTCGCTACTCCGCCCCCGTCGCCCTCGCCGATCAAAAAGGGCCTGGTCTTCGATATGCTGCCCGCCAAACTGAGCTTCGAGGAGCGCATGAAACTGGCGCGCGACGTGGGCTTCGAGGTACTCCAAGCGCCGACGACACCGGATGACTCTCCTCCAGCGACGCCGCGGTAGTGGAAAAGAGCCTGGCCGGAATGCGCACGTCGTTGCACAACGCGAAACTCTGGGGATCCGACGCCGTGTTGTTGGTTCCTGCGGTCGTCAATCCACAGACCTCGTATCGCGATGCCTGGAGCCGTTCGCAAACGCAGATTCGAAAGCTTCTTCCCCTGGCAGAAGAACTGAAAATTGTGATTGCCATCGAGGAAGTGTGGAACAAATTCCTGCTTAGCCCGTTGGAAATGGCAAAGTACATCGGCGAATTCCAAAGCCCCTGGATCCAGGCGTGGTTCGATGTGGGAAATGTCGTGCTCTACGGCTATCCGCAGGACTGGATTCGCACTCTGGGGAAGGGCATTGCCAAAGTCCACCTGAAAGACTTCAAGCGCAAAAAAGACGGATTCGAGTGGGTCAATCTCGGTGACGGCGATGTGGACTGGGAGGCCGTGCGCCAAGCCTTTCGCGAAACGGGCTATTCCGGCAGCGCGATTTGCGAACTCGATGGCGGCGACGAAGTCTACTTGCGCGACGTAAGCCGCCGCGTCGACCGTCTGGTACTTGGCCAATCGTAGGCCCCGGCCCGGAAGACAAATTGGCTCTTGCACCAGTCCAATCTCTGGTAGAATTGGCCGAAGGTGAGAGACAATGCTTCCACTTCATCTCCAGCCACAAAGCCACGTTCCCCTGTACATCCAC
>WNFN01038843.1_pt2 | contig 18849 bp, 20 predicted proteins | sample 5400161 | NCBI WGS metagenome assembly WNFN01 (sample SAMN13153353, study PRJNA577476) | soil metagenome | isolation source: 80 cm saprolite on Douglas fir-dominated hillslope | place: USA:California | collected 2013-09-17 | reverse complement strand
GGCAGGCCGATGGTGAATAGGCCGTCCCAGCTCAGCGCCCGGCGCACCGGCCGCCGGTTCGGCCACTCCCCGGCCACCCACACCGGGGGCCTCGGCCGCGGCAAGGCCGGGCAACAGCAACAGGCCGGGGCCGAGGAGCGCCCCGATGTAGAGAGCGGCGCCGCGTGAGGTCGTCAGGTGCTGCGGTCCGCCCGGCTGGTTCTTGGCTGAGGTGGCCATAGGTTCACCATGGCCGAATTTGCCCCGCACGCGATGGCAAATGTGACGCCGACAGGGAGGGGTTGGCGCAACGCTATTGCGTGATTAAAGCCATAGGCTAGTTTTCATGCCTGAGCATGTTCCAGACAGGGTGGATCGTGCCATCGTGGCGAGGCTGCAGCACGACGGCCGGATCGCCAACGTCGATCTCGCGGACGCCATCTCGCTGTCGCCGTCGGCCTGCCTGCGTCGCGTGAAGACGCTGGAGGCCAGCGGCATCATCGCCGGCTACCGCGCGGAGGTCAGCAGGCTGCGGGCCGGGCTCGACCTGACCGTCTTCATCGGCCTGAAGGTCGAGGGGCACTCGCAGGAGACCTCGTCACGGATCGAGCAGGCCCTGCTGGCCATTCCCGCGATCGTCGCCTGCTACCTGGTCTCCGGGACCAACGACTTCCTGGTGGAGGCTGCCGTGCCAGACCTCGCGAGCTACGAACAACTGCTGCTGGGCCAGATCCTGACGATCCCCTCGGTCGTCGAGGCCCAGAGCACGTTCGCGATCCGGACGGTTCTCAGCCGTGGCCCGCTGCCACTGGACCACTGGCAGCGCTAGCCCAAGGCTGGCTTACCCGACTTCCCGTGCGGGCCGGCCCCTTGGTCCTAGGGGCTGGACTCATGGGTACATGCCACCCGTTTCATTTTGATCATCGGCAGAGGTGAGGCGGCCCTGGCGGCAGAGCGGCAGATGAGGACGTGTGCTGCGCCGAAATCGGCCTGGCTGCTTGATGATGGCGGGGTGAGCGATGCGCCGCTTGGCCCAGAGGATTACGAGTCCCTGCTCGATGCCGGGCGAATTCTGCATGAGCGTGGGTGGATCAAGGCCTATACGCTCAACGAGCAGGTCGACGCGTGGCAGCACATGTTGGAGTCGGTCGAGGAGGGCTACGCCTTGACTATCGATGACTACACAAATGATCTTTATGTCCGGGGCTGGCTTGATCAGGTGCGTTCACTGGTCACACGCCCTGTTCGCTTGAGTCTGGACGACCGGCTGGCAGCGCTAGATGCGCGGTTCATGCATGCGACTACCGCCCCAAGGCGGCACATGCCGGGCGCTGGCTCGGAATGGTGGTATCGCGTGCCGAAGGTGCTGGTGGGCGATCTGCGCGAGGACGTTGAACGACTACGCCTGATCGAAGCTGAGTAGAGATTCCGTCATCTCGAGTGCGGCGATCCGCCCGGTCGGCGGCAGAAGAGGATGTTCAGGATTTTCACTTCCGACGGGCCTGCATACAGACGGGACCTCTTCCCGCCGGAGGGACCGAGGCTGACGCAAGCGGCCAGCGCCGTCAAGTCGGGATCGGCGCTGGCCTCTCCTGACCCAGAGTTTGCCTGCCCTGATGCGCACTCAGTAGAGCCCTCGTAGCTTGGCGATCTGCTCCCCTTTCCGGTTCGCCACCACAACCTTGGCGTTGTCCTTGATCGTGACCGTGATCGTGCCGTGGAACCGCGTTGACAGTAGGTCGGCACCATGGCTTGCGTACTGGTCGGAAGCATCCGTTGAGGGCTTCTCACCGACTGAGCAAATCACCACGTCGGGGGACAAGGCCTTGACCGCGTCCTCGCTGTAGCCAATTTTCGCGCCCGTGGTGCGCCGCCTTGAGAACATTACACGCCAGCGCCTCAGGTCCGGGCGCATCGAGCATCGACGCGCCGCTCTGGGACGCAAACGATGCACCTTCACGAAGAAAGAAGATTATGTAAACAAAGCAAGCTCCCGTATGTATTCTTTTGAGCGCTGATTCGCCCGCGAGGGTGCCGCCGAAGAATCCGCCCGTGCAGACGCCAACGGCGGCGCGACAGTCAGGATCGGCACGGCTGCCGGAGTGCTGATCCGGTGATAACCGCTGATCCTCAGCGCGATGTCCCCAACCCCGATCATGAACACCCCGGCCATCACGCAGACATGGACCGCCATGATCCACTGCCGCTGGCTGCCGTTCCTCGAACCGGATCAGGTCTGCTAAGCCGCTCAGCATCGTCATAGGGCACAGGGCGAGCCCGGCGATGAGCACGAAGGTGCCCGCATGCCATAACTCGCTAGCCCACGCGTGCCCGCTCCCGCCAATCACGGAAATGACGTCGAAACCTGCCGCGAGCACATACGCGGCTATAGGGAAATAAGTGAATGGCGGGTGCAGAGGCCGGCGTAGCGGCAGACGTGAGCAGGGCTATTCGTCATCTCGTTCCCGCCTTGTTCGCGCTGCTCACCAGCGTATTTGCGCCGCCGATGCTAAAGCAGATCTGCTGATGTTCAGCAAAGTGGTTGAAGATCCGCGGAGTTCAGCCAGTTTGCTCAAAAATCGCGCTACGGTGCGCCGGTCATCCGTTCGCGAGGCCGCTCGCGAGCTGGGTGTAGTCGCTTTGGAGCCGACTGACATCCGCTTGGAGACTGAGTCCGCGCACGATGCTCTGGTACTGCGCCACAGACTGCGCGGTTGCCAGTCGGCTGAAATCGGCCCTGAGCCCGCTTGCGTCCGAGCTGAGCGCGTTGGCCTGCGCCGAATACGCCGACGGGACGCCGGCGTTATTGATGCCGGTGCCGAAGGTCCGCAGCGCCTGCGCCACCTGCCGATCCAACGCGGTGACGCAGGAGATGTCCGTGCAGGCCTTGGTCTGCGACTGGAACCGGATGAATACCTTGTTGAGCTTGCTGTAGTCGGCGTTGACGGAAGCCACGGCGGCCGCGCGTGCAGCTGGGCCGGACGCTGCCGAGATGCCGACAACGATCCAGGCGATGTATCCGGCCACGCCGAGAATCAGGCTGACAGCGACCAGGACCTTCGCGCCCTGAGAAAGCAGCAGCCGCCACGGAGCAGACAGCCAGGGAGCGTCGGCGGTCGCCAGCTCTGCCTCGCGCGCTGGCTGTTCGCGGTCGCCGAAGAGCCCAGCCGGGTACTCGGGTGTCACTAGGTTCGCGTAGCCGTTGTACCGGGCCGAGAACCGGATGATGGCAGCGAACGCCTCGTGCAGCGGCCGCGGCAGGCCGCCGGTGACGAGCGCGATTACCCACGCGAAGACGGACAGCACTGCGAGGCCGAGGTACGCTACCTGGCTCACCAACACCACCGGGATCATCAAGAAGTAACGGAACAGCACGGCCAGCCGGCTGAGCCTGGTCTGCTTCGTGAGCAGCCGGACCGGATAGTCGTCGTCATCCAGCGAGAACGGCGGGTACTGATCGGTCAGGAAGAAAAGGTATGCGTAGACGCGGGTAGTCCAGCGCAGGTAGCCGGTCACGAACACGTGCGCCCATGTCGGCATCTGGCCGGTGAACACGGCTGCGAACCAGCTAATGACGACCACGATGCCCGCCGCGATGCCCAGTGCCCACAGCACGATCAAATGCGGGATCACCAGCAGCGCCCGGAACGCCACCGTGAGCCGCGCCTGCGGCGCGGGTGCCGGGAAGCTGACCAGAACCGGAGCCGGTCCGGTCACTGCGCGCAGATCAGCTGCAGGGGGCTGGCCGTAAGGGCCGGGCTGGCTGTAAGGGCCGGGCTGGCTATTGTCCGGCGTCGGGGGCCACTTCGGGGTGGGCTCGGTCTCGCCATACTCAGGTGTGTCGCTCATGTGTGCCCCTCCATCGGTGGCCGGGAGCTCCGCGCATACTGGGTGCGGGAGCCAGCAGAGGAGAGCACCGTCCTAGCGGCGGATCGGCTCCTCGGGTGAATCTGCGCAAATCGCGCACACGATATTTGCAGTAAAGGCTACAGACCGCCAGTTGCGAGGTCACTGGCTGACCAGGAGTAGATCGAACCTCGTCAGCGACCAGTGGACGCCAATTACTCCGCGGTCTACGACTGACTGTGTGGTCAGTCAGCTCAAGTTCCCGCATGCCCCGTCAGTCCCGCAGGACTTGCCGACGCGCTCAAGCCGTTCGGCGAGAGCCGTAAGCTGCCCCCGGCCGGATGCGTAGATCCCGCCGTCTTCAGCTGGGAACAGAAGTATTTCTTCGGCGGAGGCTGGACGTGCGTGGGCTTCTGCGCCGAGCTGGCGCACCCTGCCGATCAGCGCGCCGAGTCCATCGGCGACGGCAGCGTCCTGCTGAGCCGCGACGACGACGGCGTGCTGCGCGCGTTCGCCAACTATTGCCGGCACGCGGCCACGAGTTGCTGCCGTGCGGCGTATCCGCTCAGCGCCCGAGCATCGTGTGCCCGTACCACTCCCGGACCTATGCGCTCGACGGCAGCCTGAAGACCGCCAAGGGCTTCAAGGGAACGGCAGGTTTCGACGACTCACTGTGGAGCCTGGTCGAACTGCCCGTCACCAAGTGGCACGGGCTGACCTTCGTCGACGTCTCAGGCGGGGCTGGGTCGCTGGCGGGCGCACTGGCCGAGCTCGACGAGCTGGTTGCTCCCTACCAGCCCGAGCGACTTGTGATCCGGGGCAGGCACACCTACAACGCCGCCTCGAACTGAAAGATCCTCACCGAGAACTATCACGGCTTCAATTGTCCCTAGCGATTGTAAGCTTTCGACGCTTCCGCTCATCGCAGAATCGGACGTTGATCAGCCGTGTCGGCCGCAGGCTCGGTCGCACTCAGATCGCCCCGATGTGTACGACGACGGCCATCAGCCGATCGCCGCCTACGGGAGCGCAGAACGAGCCGTATTTGCGCTCTTGAGTTTGCAGCTTCATCACCGAGTGCGACGACGTGGCCGGGCCGCCAGAGACAAGGGACGCCGGTACCAATGCACTGACCTGCGATGACGTGCGCGGGGTGATCCGCTGGTGACGTCCCGAATTGGACTAGTGGTCCCCGATGGCGCTTCAATCAGTCAAAAGATTGACATTTCCGCAGGTCACCGAGCCTCGAAGGCGACCGGAACCGTGCGCTGCAATACCGGTAGCCGCCAGCCTACGCGGAGTGCGCGTCCTGGCGGTTAACGAGATACTCGCGGCTGCTGCTATCTCTTGACGATGAAGTATCGCCAGGCGCTGTCGTTGTTGAGGTTCGTGGTGTCCTTGCTGCTGCGGATGTAGTCCGCTCGGATCCGGTAGTGATAACCGAGGTTGGCGTGAGTCAGGCGGACCGCCGCGGAGATCTTGCTGGAGCTGTTCAGGGTGCCGCAGCGCGTGGTCACGCCGTGCCAGGCACCGTGGTAGTGCTCCTGCAATTCGAGCTTGACGCACTGCCCGCTCTTGTTCGGCCGGACGGTGACGTGGACATGCATCAGGGCACGACGGTGGAACAGCCGGTAAGTGATTCCGCCGATGCGCGTGCTGGCGTAGTAGCCGCTCAGCGTCTCCGACACGTTAGCCCGGACGTAGATGACGCGGGTGACGGATGTCGGCCTGTACCGCGAGTCGCCCGAGAACACCGCGCTGAACGTCGTGCTGTGCGCCGCCTTGTAACTCACCGTCAGGTTCCCGCTGGAATCCACCTTGCCGGTCTTCAGCAGCGTCTTCGATTTGCTGCCGGACGGCTGCGCGTAGATCGACACGGTGCGATTCGTGTCGGTGGTGCCGAGGTGTGCCGTGACGTGCACGGTGGGCTCGTAGGTGAGCCCCCGGCCGACCCCGTGCTGAGGGTGAGCTTGGTGTTGATCAGCAGCGGGCCATCGACGACATGCAAGGAGTAGGTCGTGCTGGTCCCCTGAAGCACAGCGAACAGCGTCGAGCCGTCAGGAGACCAGGCCAGGCCTCGCGGCATGAGATTGCCGCCAGAGCTGACCAGGCTGTAAGTGTTCACCGCGGTGTCGCCGTTGGGATGGTAGACGTACAAGTCCGTGGGAGACGCGCCGTTCACGGTGCCGGCGGCGACGTCGCCGTGGGCGTCGAGTGCCACGGCGTCCGGGTAGGTGGTGCTGGCGTAGGACCCCTGCTGGCTGAGGTCGGCGGTGCTGTAGCGGTAGTGAGCGTACGGCCAGCCGCAGGCCAGGATGAACTCCGAGCCACCGGGAACGACTGCCAGGTCCCGCTGGTTCTCGCAATTAGTGAAACTGGACGACTGGGCGCGCACGGTCGCCGGATCAGCCGAGGTGTCGTAGCTGGCCACCGACGACGGGCTCATGCCCGGTTCGGCGGCGGCGAGAACGCCCGTGTCGTGAGGGTCAGCGGCGAGTTCCGGGGCGGCGTACCAGCCGCCCATGGCGGACTGCGTCTCGAACGCGGGCGCGTTTGCCGTGAGGTTGATGTCGCCGATCGCGGCCGTGCCGGGCGTTCCGGTGTTATAGCTCCACCCAGATCTTGCCGCTCTGCACAGCGACATCCACGGGGGTATTCGCACTGCCGATGGGGTAGGACGCCGTCTGCATGAGCGTCGCGGTGTCGATCGCGGTGACCGCGTGGAAGGATCCCAGCGCCGCATACAGGATCTTGCCGTCCGGCGACAGCGCGATGCCTTCCACGCCGTCCTGGCCGCCGATGGTGGCGACCTGCTTGCCGGACAGGTTCGTGACGACGATGTGGTTCTGGCTGCTGCTGCCCTGACTGATGAACAGGTGGTTGTGCGCGGTGTCCGCGACGATCTGATAGAAGCTGGTTATCTGCAGCGCGGTGGTGGTGTCAGCGTGAGCCGTGCCGGCCGGCAGGAGGCCGGCCACGCCGACGGCCAGGCTCAGAACCGGACGAGCACTTTAGTCCTGCTATTCCAGTAACGCACCGATTCTCCCCGCTTAAATACGAATAGCTCAGATGGGATCGTAATATCCCGCCAGGCCAGACGGCGCCAAAAGCGGAAATCTTGCGCAGGCTCAGCCGGTTCGGGCGAACGGCTTGGCTCGTTGTGTCATCGACTTGCGCACGGCGGGACCGTGATCATGACTGAGGAGACGTTCCAGTCTCGTGAATCGGGCAACTCCATCAGGAAATGACTGGAACCTATACAACTGGCATGGAGGAGCGGACCACGGCCGGCCAGGTGCCGCGCGGGTCGGCGGACCTCGGCGACCGGGTGCCGCGCGACGGGGCGAGGGCCAGACCCGCTACAGCTATCCGCATGCGCCCCGCGGAACCGGCAACACCTACGTGCTGACCTGCGGCAACGCGCGCTAGGTGGTCGGTTGACCGCGCTCCGAATTGAGACCAGTGGTCTTCTGATCGCGCTCCAATCGGCAAACGAGTTGACGTTTCCCCCGGTCACAGTGCCACTGAAGCTGCCGGACCCTCCATCTTCGCGGCGGACGGGACGTGCATCAGCGTTCACAAGGCCGACCGGCATGGCAGGCACCGGATAACCCAACTACGCATCGTGACCTCCACGAGCTGCTCTGGACGGCCCAATAGCGCCTACATCCTCCCTGCCGATTCGGCGCTCTGGAAAAGTGTGTTGTCTCGGCCGCCCACCTTGCCCAGAGTGACCATTTCTGAGCTGTCAGCCAATGGGCGTGACCTTGTGCCGCGCTGCTCCTGGTCGTGGGCAGGCGGCAGGGGCGCTGTCGCGGTTCAGCGCGGGCGGATTGCCCGCCGATGGCGGGGTCGTCCTGTGCGATGATCATGAGGTGACTGAGGACGAGGCCTTCGCCGGTGTCGTGCGACTGGCCGCGGCCGGGGAATACCAGGATTTCCGGTACCAGCTGCTCGGGCCGAACCCTGAGCCGGTCCGGAGGCTCCCTGACGGGCCCCCCGACCCGGCGGACCTCCGCCGCTGGCTGCGGGAGCAGCCGAAGTCGAAGCTGTTCAAGCGCGGAACCCCCGAGTACGCGGCGGCGCGCGACGCCGGCGTGCTCGAGCCGCTGCCTCCGCTGGAGCCTGCCACGCCCGAGGCGGTCGCCGAGGCGGAGGAGGAGATCGGCTACCCGCTGCCGTCCCTGCTGCGCCGCCTGTACCTGGAAACCGGGAACGGAGGGTTCGGCCCGGGCCAGGGGATCCCGGGGGTACGCGGCGGGGCGGACGTGGGCTGGGACTGGCCCGACATTACGGCGTTCCACCGGGATGCGCGGGCCGATGAGCAGTGGAAGGCCTGGCCGTGGCTCGTACCGGTCTTCGACTGGGGATGCACGATCATGTCCCTGATCGATTGCCGGGACTCGGATGGCCGGATGTGGGCCTGGGAGGAGGGGGAGCTGATCTCGCTCCCGCACCGCCAGACCCTGGCCGGCTGGCTCGGCCTGTGGCTGCAAGCCCGGCTCACGCCGCCCGAAGGGACCGGGCCCCGGCATCTTCCGGGGGATCCCGCGGCTGAACCACGCGAGTCGCGCCGATGATGCCCTGCGGGCGGCCAGGCGCGGCTGGGTGCCTTCAGCGCCGTGGCCAAGGTCGCGGATGAGGCCGCCTCCGGAGAAGTCCACTGATTGTCGTAGGCCACCACAGGGGTGCTCACGCCCGCGGGCTGGCCCGGATGGTGGTCTCGCGTCGTTCACCTGACCGGCTTCCGGGTGCGGGGCGTCTACGGCGCCTCCTCGCTCTCCCCGGCGACCTGTGGCTGGACGTGCGGCGGCTGCGACTCCGAAGACTAAGAAAGAGGGCTAGCCGGACCGACGCAGATCCGATCACGATCCGCGGCCTCAGTTTCAAGCACATCAGCCAGTTCTGCGCCGATCACCGGCAGTCCTGCGATGCATCAAATGCCGCTCATAGCGGCGGGAGTGTGTGCGTCGCCACATCGATGAGAGATCACGGTGCGTGAACGCAGGCCGATTCGTCGCACCGAGCCGAGCGCCGATTACGAATGCCTGCTATTCTGATCGGCTTTGCCGGCCGCGACACGCGGAACGTCTGGTTTGGTGGCCCGGCCTGGCGGTGAGCGTGCTGGGCTACGCCCGGGGCGTTCAGGTCCGCTTGCGCGGAATGCCTGGGAAGGGGCCGGCGGAGCGGGCTGGGCGGGTGCGCCTGCCGTCCTAGGTCACGAATCCCTGGTAATGACCGTGGCTGTCCATGTAGGAGCCGTCGGCCGCGCAGTTTCCCTGGCGGGGGGCAAGACACAGAGGTGACGTTGGCGTCCCCGCCCTTGTTCAGGGCCGCCAGGCCGGGCACCTCGATCGCCCGGACCCACGAGCCGACCGCCCGCACCGCCGGGACCGCCGCCCCGCCGGCGGCCGGGCCAGCCCCGCCGCCCACTGCGCACGCGACCGCCAGCGGCCCGCCACCGCACACCGCAGCGGCGCCTGCCAAGAATGCCAGGACCTGGGGTCGTCTCATCATGTCCCTCACCGCTTCCCGGGCCGGCAGGCACCGGCGGCGCTGCTCATCCCTGCCAGGCGCACCCGTTGGCGCCGGCACCCGCCGGCGTCACGACCCCGCGCCCGTGATACCGAGCGCCGCCACCCGCCTGGCGCACTCGCAACCAGGAGAGCAGCCGCCGCGGACCGGCTTACCTGGAATAACGTTCCTGCTGGCCAACCCGGGTGGAGTGCCCGTGAGTGACCGCTGGTGTTAGGCGTGAGAGTTCCTGACTTGTGGCCCATTCGTGGCCCGAGCCTGAGGCGGCCGGGGATGTCGTTAGCGGTCAACGATCGCGGCCAAGTGGCTCAGCGAGTTGTCGAGATGGTCTGGAGTGAACGGCGGGAACTGAATGTGCTGGCGGGGAATCGGCCCTACCGCCGACCAGTCATAGGAGAGTGTGACCTCGGTCTCGTCCGGACCGAGTTGGGTCAGGTCGTAACGCCAGATCCAGCCGCCGAACTCTAGCTTGCCTGTTGCCGGTGACACATAGCCCGGCTCCCACGAAATGACGCGTGGCGGCTCGAACGCGAGGACCCGGTTGGCCATCTCGTAGCTGCCGTCCGGGTGGTTGTCGTGGTACATGGCCATCCGGAAGATCTGACCTGAGCCGGTTAGCCGTTGGCCATCGAGGAAGTCGCGAACCCAGCCGGTGCCGTCAATGGCGGGATGCCGGGATGGGTCGGCAAGCACCGCGAACACGGTTTCGGCCGATGTGCTGATCGTGGTCGTCGCGCTGACGGTCTCCTCGGTCATGGTGGCTGGTCTCCGATTCCTCTGGCTCCTCACGGTTTTGCGTGGAGAAGTGCTGTCGTGCTCCACGATATAGAGACGCGGCGAAGCAGGACTCATCGGTCGGTAGCCGTGCGGACAGGTTCGCAGCCAGTCATCATGAGCGCCGATCTTGTTATCTGTTTGGCGCTGGGATGTCAGCTGAGGCGAAGGTCTTGCTTGGCCAAGTTGTCTTCGCGCGACGGCAGCGGCGGGCGGTCTTGGTGAACTTCCTGTCGGACCAGCCGGTCCGGCGGCTGACGGCAGGGCTGGTCCGCTCCTTTGAGCAAGTCGACCACGATCAAGGACTGGCCGGGCGTCGGCGCCCGGCCAGTGAGTGGGATGCATCGGGATTGACGATGGATCGCAGGTTGGGGAGCCTGGCCTGGTGAGCGGCGACACCGAACCAGCCTGGGAGTTTGAGCAACTCTTCCGGGCCGTGTACGTGACCTTCCACCGGCGGGACGCGCCGCGCAGCCAGCTGGCGAACGCCTCGCTGGCTGTGCTGGAGCACCTGGCGCTGGCGGGGCCGCTCACGATCGGCGAGGCGGCGGCACACCTGCGCCGTGCGCAGTCGGTTGTGAGTGAGATCGTCAGTCACCTGGAGCGCCAGGGGCTGCTGGAGCGGGAAAGCGACCCGGCCGACCGGCGCCGGACCCTGGTCTGGCTAACCCTGGCCGGGCAGACCACCCTCCGCCGCCAGCGCGAAGTGCTCAGCGAAGAACTGCTCGCCGGGGCGCTGGGGCGGATGCCCCCGGAACAGGTGGGCGCGCTGCTGGGAGCGCTCCGTGCGCTCGTTCAATCCGCAACTCCATCCCCGGCTGCCGCCGGGCATAGCGAGGGGAACCCATCATGACCACGACCCACACCTGCGGAAGCTGCGGCATGCCGATCGAAACCGGCCGGTACTGCACCCACTGCACCGACGAGAACGGCCAGCTGCAGTCATTCGACCAGCGTTTCGAGCGGATGACCGCCTGGCAGGCGCGCCGCCACCCGGGCACGCCGCGCGAGGAGATCGAGCGCCAGACGCTCGACTACATGGCCACGATGCCTGCCTGGCGGGATCAGCCGCGCATCACCTCGCGAACGAGCTAACGGAGTCGGCCGGCTATGAATTCGCATGACCCCCCCGCCCGCCGCCGATGATGTGGTGGCCGGTGGCCAGATGCCGTGCGGCGCCTAGGCGCACCAGAAAGGAGAGGGCTGACGGCCGTCCTGCAGCAGGTGACAGCTGGTTGTGCGGAGCGGCCACCTCGCGCAGGACGAGCACGGCGAGCTGGTGAGGCCAGCGATCCGCGCGGCTTTCAGCGTCTCCAGATCCCGATCACGCGGGCGTCACTTTCGGTAACTACAGCGATCAGTGGCTGCAAGGCTGCGCCAACCACGAGGTATAACCGGGCTTTAAGAGGGCGAGGTTCCCTTCAGGTCGAGTAGTGACCTGAGGATATCTTCCATCGCGTCGAAGCTGTCTTGCTGGCCGTCGAACCTGGTCATGTGGTCACGGCCAGCTTTGTCGCGGAACGCCAGCCGCATCGTGAGCGTCGTCACTCCGTCAGTTTCGTGCAGCTGCATGGTCTCGACCGCCTCGGTATCCGGCCAGCCGTCGAACAGCCACGTCTCCGCGGTCCGGGTCGGCGGCTCGACGTCCAGGTAGGTGCCGCGGAACGAGCACTCGGTTCCGTCGTCGGCCACGAAGACGTGGTGGTAGGTTCCTCCGACGCGCAGGTCGATCGAGCACTCCGTCATCTGGTCCGGGGGTGTAGCGCCCCATTTGCTCACATGCTCGGGCTTCGTCAATACGTCGAAGACGAGAGCGATCGGAGCGTCGAACTCTCGTGTGATGAGGACGTCGAGCTCGTTCGGGAATTCGATGTGTGCCGATCCGTGCCTGCTAGGTGTCACTGCTGCTCTCCCTGTTCTGTAGTTCTTTGAGGTAGTCGTCCATCCGGTCCAGGCGCTCATTCCAGATCTGCTCGTACCTGGCCAGCCACTCGTGCAGCGGCCGCAGACGCGCGGGCTCCGGGCTGTGCAGCCGGTGACGCCCCGGCGCCCGGCACTGCACCAGTCCCACCTCGCTGAGCACCCGCAGGTGCTTGGACACCTGAGGCTGGGACAGCGAGAGGCCGGCCACGATCGTGCCGGCCGCCTTCTCGCCTGCCGTCAGCGCGTCGAGGATCTCGCGACGGCGCGCTTCGGCGATCGCGTTGAAGACGTCCGAGGTCGTGGGGGAGCGGGCCACCGCCCGAATATATTCTGATATAGGAATGAGTCAAGGCCGCTACGCCGGCGGATAGGCCCCGCCGGCGTAGCTCACGATGAAGCAGTACGTGCAAACTGACCTCCGTCCCTGGTCGGGGCTGCGAACCGGACGGTAACTCATCCCCGATAGCTGCCACTCCGGCGACTCTCAGCCGGGTTCAGTCGGGAGTCGCCGCAGGCCATCGCGCAGCGACCCGGAGCGCTATCGACGGGTTCCGGCCGACGCCGGAAAATCGGGAGATGAGCCACCTGGGCAACCGGCTAGTCGCTCGCTGTCGGCGGCCCGCGCGAGCGGGGCCTCAAGCCGGAGCGCGGCGCGGAGCGCGCCACGCGGCGGAGCGCAGCGGAGCCGCGCTTGATCCTAGTAAGGCGTAATTCGGCAAGCGGATCAGGTTGTGCGGCTGGGCCGGAGCTACGCCAAAGCGGTGGCGTGCAGGCGGATGGTGCCGACGGTGGTCCAGTTCCATGCGCGCTCCGGGCCGTCCCGGATGACGAGGCTCACGGCGTCGATGTCGATCTGGCGTTCGGGCAGTTGTTTGCCGAGGGCGGTGATGATCGGCTGGGCGGGCTGCTGGGCTGTGCTGTAACAGAGCGTGATGTGGATGTCCAGGTTGCCTCGTCGTTGACCGGTGAACTGCTCGGCTAGCTAGGTTTGTGACCGTGGTTACCCGCGAGTGGCCGGGGCTTGTGGCCCGTGTGTGGCCCAGTCGATCACTCGGGCGTCTCTATCCGGGATGGCGGTCGGGACCTGGACGGGTGCTCATCTAGGAGACTGAAGAACAGCTCGTCCTGGTTCATTGCTGTCCTCTACTCAGGTGGCTCCGTGCATGTTCGGGTTAGCAAGGGCGGCATTCACCACGATACGGTGCAGCCAGGTCGCGACCGCGGAATCGCCGTCAATGCCGGCGGCGCCGTCGGTCTGTTCCCGGAGGATGTCTGCGTGTCCGACGTGCCGAGCGGTTTCTTCGATCATGTGGACGTAGACCCACCGTAGTGAGACCTGCCCCATGTCTGGCTCGGGCACTGCGTCATCGAGAGCGAATCGTGCTGCTGTTTGTCGCGACTGCTCGCAGGTTTGCTCGTATTCCTTGATCAGCGAGCTGACTGTTTCGTTCTCGGCCAGGTCCCAGCTTTCGTCGCCGCCTCCGACATTGGGACCGATATCCTCTGGCTTGCGTCCAGCCAGCACTTCCTGAAACCAGCCTCGCTCGACCCCGATCATGTGCTTGATCAGGCCGGCGAGCGTGGTTTTCGACGGCACGCGCCGATGGCGGGCTTCGTTCTCCGAGATTCCGTCTACCTTGCTGACAAGCACCTGGCGGTGGAAGTCAAGGAAGGCCTCAAGGACCTGACGTTCGCTGCCTGTGCTATCGGGCTGGTCGGCAGTAGGCGGCGAGGCGGGGATCGTCATGGTGACACAGTAATCGCGTCGTCAAAGCATTATGTCCCGGCTCACGATCGCCCGGCCGTGATGCTTTCCGTCCTGACCAGAACCGGTTCCACGCGGATTGCGCCGGCTGGACTTCAGAGCCAGGGCCGCCGCTCGGTGAGATCGGCGTTCCGGAGGGCTCGAAGTCCAGTGATCAAGAAGAGGCTCACCGTCATGTCGCTGAACTGGGGTTCCGGTCAGAGCGGGCGAAGGGAATCGAACCCTCATGACCAGCTTGGAAGGCTGGAGCTCTGCCATTGAGCTACGCCCGCGTGGCGGCTCAACCGCCAGGTGTAGCGTACCGGGTTCGCGATGGTCGTGGCGCGGAGGCCAGACGGCGACCTCGCTACGGGACTTCAGCAGATTATGCCGCGACCGCCGTATGCGCGCTGGCGTCCTAATAGCGGGTCTGCGTCGCACAACGGTCCGACACGATAAACTTCGGATTCCTACGGGATGTGGCGCAGCTTGGTTAGCGCGCCTGCTTTGGGAGCAGGAGGCCGCGGGTTCGAATCCCGCCATCCCGACCAGCTCAGAGCTTATTTTTCGAAAGATCTATTGAGGCAATCCGGGCACCGCTCGCCTGATGCCGGCTGGTGTCGCTCCAAGACTGTGCACGTTGGCTCCCACCCGTGGGTCCGAATATGGTTCGCCAGGGTGAGCAGGACTGGCGGATCGGTGCACAGAGTTGGCCATGGCGGGGGAGAGGCTGGGCTGGCTCAGACTTCGTGATGGCTGTGCGCGGCATCGGGGGTTGACTAAGCGCCTGGCCGCTGCTCGGAACGTGAGCGGTCGAGCTCACGCAGATCTAGTGATACACGGGTGATCATCTCCGCATTCCGGCCCGGAAAGTCAGCGAGGATCACCCGTGTATCTGGCGTTATACGGCCCGGAGGGCTGCGGCCTGATGCTGCGCGCGAGTGTCAAACCGGTCATGGATCCGCCGGCTGCACACAACTCGCGCATCGTCGTCGCACACCGCTGCAGAGCATCTGATACGCGCAGGCCGCTCACCGGGCGCCTCGGCGCTCCGACCCGCCCATAGCGAGCCGTAAGTGGGCCGCGCGGCCGCGGTGCGAGGGGTGCGTCGAGGAGGACCGCATCGTAGGCCTAGTGCTGGCTCAGTCAGGCTGCGGCGCTTGACGCGGCGTCGGTGACGGGCAGGCGGACGGTGCGGTCGCCGAAGTCGGCGACGAGATCCAGCCGACCGCCAAGTGCCTCGACGTAGCGGGCAATGACCTCGAAGGACGTTACCGCGCCGTGCTCGATCTGGGATACACGGGCGATGGTGACCCCCATCGCCGCGGCGATGTCCTTCTGGCCGATGCCTAGTTGCTTGCGGGTTTCGGCGAGCTGGTGACCGCGAGCCTGGGCGAGGAGGTCCCGTGCCCCGGCTTGGATCTCCTCCGGGCTCACCCCGGCGGCATACAGGTTCTGTTCCAGGTCTTCCCAGTCCCCGGGCTCGCGCTTGGGCATGCCCTCACTCCTCGTCGTCAGTGGTGTACTCGAAGTACAGCTGCTCGGCTTGCGTGATGTTGTCCCGGTACCAGCGTTCCCAGTTCCCGGCCTTGTCGCTGCACAGCAGTAAGAGCGCTGAGCGAGCGGGGTCGAACGCGAAGATGATCCTGATCTCCGACCGGCCCCGCGAGCCCGGCCGGAGCTCCTTCAGGTGGTGGATCCTGGCGCCCTTGAGCTGGTCGACGAGCGTGCGGCCGAGAGCTGGACCTTCCTCCCGCAGCGCAGCGACGCCCTGGGCTACCTGGACGGCCGATGGCAGGTCCTCCTTGATCAGCGCGATGAACCACGCGGCGTACTCCTCGGTTACCTTCATAGCCCAGCTCAAGGACGCCTCCCTGATTTAAGGCATGGCTTAACTCTATGTGGCCCGGTGGCAGAGTCGCAACCAGCGAACAAGGCTGCTGCGTCGTCACCCTGATGCTGTCACTGTCCTCTGAGAGCCAGCGTCTGCGGCCGCCCGGACCTGGCAGCCGTGGGAGCCAAAGTGGAGCCAACAAGCACAGTCATGCGGCGACATGGGCCGACCTCTGGTCTGGATCGCCGCAGGTGAGCGCCACGCCAGGCGATGTCCGGCCTTGTGGCGCGACCGAAATGAGCTGCTTTGGGAACAGGAGGCCGCGGGTTCGAATTCCGCCATCCCGCCTGGTCACAGACCAGTTCCGAATTTACTATCCCGCAGCTGCCGCCAAAATGGGAGCCAACTGCACTACCTTGCTCCCATCGCTGACATCCCTCGCGGGCACCGCGATTGGTCGATCCTCGACCGGTGGTCCGGTACTCCTGCTTCTCACCTTCCCCTCTTTCTCACCATGATCATCTGATGGCCGCACGCCCGCGCGCCTGGGATCAGGATCGCAAACGTTCCGCAAGATCGTGAACAGCAAGATCGCCGGGAGCAGGCAGGAGAGCCGGAACGCCCAGTGAGCGCTGGGTAAAAGCGAGCCTGGAGGACTAACGGGGCTTCGCCCCAGCCGAGAAGGCTCAGCCATCTGCTGCCAGAAATGACCCGACACCGCTTCCGAGGTCGGCAGCTCGGTCCGCCAAGCGATCGTGCCTCAGCACGGGACTGTCCAATATGCACGGAGCTGCCACGTCAGGCACGTGCACTTACTCGGTATTCGGCGCTCCACGCTGCTCGCCATCCGACCCGTGCGCCTGCGCTAACGCATCAACTACCAAGGAGCGCCTGTCTTATCGCGCCGAAGCGGATCCGTTCCTGCTCGAGCCGGACCGACGGTCCCAGCGCGTCCGCGGTTAGGTCCTCGTACAGCGCCAGTTCCGCCGCGTCGAGGTGCTCGAGGCGGACCGACGCCGGGCTTGGCTCTGCCACCCATTGCTCGCGATGCGCGAGGAGGGTGGCCCGGTCCATCAGCATGGACCGGGCCCGGGGAAACCGCTGGCGCATCCGGTCCAGAATGACGAAGCCATGGGTGTCGATGTCGCCCCAGTAGACGATGTCAAGATCCGACAGCCATCCGACCGGCTCCAGCACAGGAACTGCATAACCTCCGCCGAAGATCACCATCGTGTGGTCCGGGCATGGGATGGCCAAGTACGTGATCTCGTTTTCGACTACGTAGGCGCGAGTGAGTCCGGCCGGCCGGGCAGCGAAGTCCTCTGCACGCACCGAGAGCTCGCTGAAGCCGTGCAACCGCTGGCAGCGGAATCGCACGTAACTCGGCCTGCGGCGGAACCTGTACCGGCTTTCGAAATCGGCGGCGCCCGCATCGGTCCGGTCCGGGTCTAGCTGCAGGTCAAGGAGCTCGCCGAGCACGCCGCGGTTCCGCTCAATGAACTTCGTGTCGACGCCGGGGACGTCCACCTGCCGCAGGTACATGCCGGGCGACTGGCACTGGTCGATCCACTGGACCGTAGCGAGCATCTCGGGCCAGCATGCCGCAAGACGCAGTGCCTTCATCGGGTGGCGCTGCAGCCACGGCATCAGCCGGGGGCAGGTCGCGCCGGTCGCCTGCCCCATCTCAACCAGCCTGCGCACGTCGTCGTGCACGCCGAGCAGCGTCCACGCCTGGTCATAACCGTCGATCCAGGCCCGGCTCGGGATCGTGTTGGAGCCGACGTGGCGGCCGCCGACCTTCTTGTACTCGATCCGGAGCGGACCCTGCTCGGCTCGCCGCCATTCCGCTGCCCACTCCTGTACGGCGCCGAGGCGCTCGCTGATCTCGCCCGGCGCCGGGCCGCGGATCGGCGCGCCGTACGGATCCCACGGCTGGCCGCCAGCGAATGCGGTCAGCAAGGTTCCGGACTGCCACTTCCTGGCGAGGGCGGCACGCACGTCAGCTGGACGGGTCCACGGCGGTGGTGCCACGCTAATCGCCGGTGCTGGCCGTCGCTGGCATGGGGACTAGTCCGGGAGCGACGGTCAGCTCGCCGCTGGCCTGCGCGGGCACGTGACTGCTGTCCGCCTGCGCCTGCCGGCCCAGCACGTGCGCGAGCCGGCGCGCGTGATACTCCTCGATCGTGAGGGTCTGCAGGCGCGACGAGCGGCCTTCCGGGTTGTCCACGAAGCCCACCGCCGAAACGTACGGCTCGATGACGTGGATGTTCTGCAGCGGAGTAACGATCAGCAACTGCAGGCCGAGACGGCGGAACAACTCGAGCGCGAACCGGGTCGAGTCGTCCGAGCCGCGGCCGAATGCCTCGTCGATGACCGCGAACCGGAATGTCCGTGACTTCGCCGCGCCCCACTCCAGCTTGAACTGGTAGGCGAGCGAAGCTGCCAGGATCGTGTAGGCGAGCTTCTCCTTCTGACCGCCGGACTTGCCGGCCGAGTCGGCATAGTGCTCGTACTCGGTGTCGTCAGCGCGCCAGCGCTCCGACGCCGAGAACACATACCAGTTCCGCACATCCGTGACGTACCGGGTCCACCTCCGGTCGGCCTCAGTCATTCCCTCGCGGCCGGTGAACCGCTCGATGATCCTCTTGACTTGCAGGAACTTCTGCTCCGAGTACTGATCGGTGGCATCACCGGACACCGCGTCATCGGTGCAGGCCCTGAGTTCGGCCCGGAAGTCGCGGATCTCAGGGACCGAGGTCAGCTGTGCCTCCAGACGGATGAACCGGCCAGGGTTGTAGTCCACCCCGACCAGCGAGGAATTGATGGTGGCGATCCTGTCCCTGATAGCTCCGGCGTGTTTGTTCAGCTGGGACTGGAACTGCGCGATCTCGCGGATGGTGTTTTGATTGAGATAGACCTTAAACTTCTCCTGGAAACGTGGCAGGTCGTCGTCGGTCAACCGCTTGTGGAGTTCGCGGTAGCCGGCCGCCGATTGCACCGCGTCGTCCAGCTCAGCCGTTTCGACCGGGTACTGCCGCCGGAACTCGCCCATCGCCGCGACGATCCTGCTGGCAAGCTGGTTTTTCCTGGTGTTCCGCCGCTCGGTCAGCGCGACGATCTCATCACTCGCCGCGTTCTCCGCCTTGTCGCATGCGGCAGCCGTCGGCGGAGCATCGTCCTGGTGCTTGGCGAGCAGGCTGTCGATCGCCGGGAA
>WNFN01022305.1_pt1 | contig 18859 bp, 15 predicted proteins | sample 5400161 | NCBI WGS metagenome assembly WNFN01 (sample SAMN13153353, study PRJNA577476) | soil metagenome | isolation source: 80 cm saprolite on Douglas fir-dominated hillslope | place: USA:California | collected 2013-09-17 | reverse complement strand
GAAAAATCGAGGCCAGAAGTTCGACGCGAGTTCCCCCATACAAGTGCTTACCAGAGGGTCCCTCGAAACTCCTGAGATAACGGCCAGGCGATTGTTCAGCTTGGCGACGAAAACGAAACCCAGCCGGCTCTCAGGAGAGCCGGGGGGAGCAATGCCTCTTCTAACGATCACATAATCCCAACCCTGGCCCGAAGTGCCATGGATGACGGATGGCGGCAGGGGGGTGCCGCGGACGGTCTGATTTCTCAGTTCATAGGTCTTGTACACGTCCCGGAGGATGTTGAAGGCGTCGCCAAGAAGATTGGCGCCGGTCGGCCGCATAGGCCATAGAGTGACCACGCATCTCTCGTTTGTGGCCGAGAGAGGCGACATGAGCACAATTCCATCTGGATATTGGGTGGCGGTCCACCCTGGCGGCGTGGCATACACATACTCGCCCAGGGTGGCGGGGTTGAATGCATTCGGCTGCGAGCGGGCCGAAGGACCTGCCAGAACAAAACAAATCATGAAATAGAGTCCGTGACGCAGGTGTCGTGCGGTCATGTCACCTCCCTGAAAGGAAGCCACGATGTTCGAGCTTCAAAAAGAGCAGTTTCTTTGGTTCCCTTGATCTCGATCTATCCCGCCACTTTTTCTTCCTGTGGTGCGAAAAAAATTTCACTCAGCAACAGCAGTGCGCCCACCACGATGGCGCTGTCGGCAACGTTGAAAGCCGGCCAGTGGTGCGAGCCAATGTAGAAGTCCAGGAAGTCGATGACGCGGCCGCTGGACACGCGGTCCCATAAATTGCCGAGGGCCCCGCCAAAGACCAGGGACAGCGCGATGGCGGTAGCGTTCATGGCGTTGCCGTTTTTCCACAGCAACGCGGAAACCACGGCCAGCGCCGCCAACGAGAACAGGATGAGCATGGCCACCTTCCATTCGGAAGGAGACTCCGAGAAAAGACCGAAGGCCGCTCCCTGGTTCTGGACATGGATGAGCCGAAACAGACCAGGTACAACGTCCACGCTGTCGTGCAGCGTGATCTTTTGTGACACCAGCCACTTACTCATCCGGTCAAGGATGACCACCAGAGTGGCGATGATGATGTGATACTTCCGCATAGTCTTACCGTGCCTGCTCTCCTTCAATTTCTTTGAGCACTGCCAGGCACCGCTCACACAGTGTGGGATAGCGCTCGCTTTTGCCCACCTGGGTGGAATAATTCCAGCAGCGTTCGCATTTTGTCCCCGGGGCCTTACTTACTTGTACGTGCAAAGAGGCGTTGACGTTCCCGTCCGGTGCTTGCTTTATTTCCACTCCGGAGACGATCAGCAGAAAGCGCAGATCGTTTTTATAAAGCTCCAGCAACTGATATTGACTCTGCGGAGCATGGATGGTCACCACGGCCTCCAGTCCACTGCCAATCAGTTTTTCTTTGCGTGCGACCTCCAGGGCCTTCAGGACGTCATCGCGCACGGTCATCAGCGCGTCAAAGTCAGCGCGCAAGCCCGGCAAATGCGCTAAGCCGGCGGTGCCGCCGGTCACGTCATCCGCTTTAGGAAAGTATGCCAGATGCACGCTCTCCGGTCTGCCGGAAACTTTGGGCAGAAATGCCCAGACTTCCTCAGCGGTAAAGGTCATGATGGGGGCCAGCAGGCGGACCAGGGCTTCGCCGATCCGCCATACCGCCGTCTGAGCCGACCGGCGCGCGCGGGAATTTGGTGCGGCTGTGTAAAGCCGGTCCTTGAGAACATCAATATATACGTTGCTCAGATCGACGGTGCAGAACTCATTTAACTGGTGGTAGATGCGGTGGAACTCAAAGGTGTCATACCGTTGGCACACGCTCTTGCTCACCTCCCCTGCGCGCAGCAGCATGTACTGGTCGAGCGGCAGCATGTCTTTGAAGGCCACGCAATTCTGCTGCGGGTCAAAATCGTAGAGGTTGCCCAGAATGTAGCGGAAGGTGTTGCGGATTTTGCGATAGTTCTCCGCCACCCGCAGCATCAGTTCTTCTGACACCGTGACATCTTCCTGAAAGTCCACCGACGCTACCCACAGCCTTACGATCTCACCGCCCAGACGGTTGGCAATCTCCACTGGATCAACGCCGTTACCCAGCGACTTGGAGGTGGCGCGGCCTTGAGGGTCGAGCGTCCAGCCATTGGTGGCCACGGCGCGGTACGGTGACTGGTCACGCGTGCCCACCGCGCACAGCAGGGAAGAGTGGAACCAGCCGCGATACTGGTCGCCGCCTTCCAGATAAAGGTCAGCCGGCCAGGGAAGGCCGGGCTCATGGCCGAGAACGGCGGCATGGCTACAGCCCGATTCAAACCAGACGTCGATGATGTCGTTCTCTTTGCGGAAGCTCGTGCCGCCGCAGAGGCATTTCGTTCCAGGCGGCAGGATAGCTTCAGCCGCGCGCGTGTACCAGGAATCCGAACCTTCGCGGGCAAAAAGCTCGACCACCGCTTGATTCACTAACTTCGATTCCAGCAATTTGCCGCAAGCTTCGCAGAAAAAGACGGCAATGGGCACGCCCCATACGCGCTGGCGGGAGATACACCAGTCCGGCCGCGTGGCGATCATGTTGCTGATGCGCTCTTCACCCCAGGCCGGCATCCATTTCACTTTCTTGATCTCATCCAGCGCGCGCTGCCGTAGCGTGCTGCTGCCCACGGGAGCTTCCATGGAGATGAACCACTGCTCGGTGGCGCGGAAAATCACCGGGTTGTGGCAGCGCCAGCAGTGCGGGTAGGAGTGCTCGATCTTTTCCTCTTCCAGCAGCACGCCCCGCGCCCTGAGCAGCTCGATGATGGGCTGGTTGGCCTGGAAGACCTTCTTGCCGTCGTATTCCGGCAGTCCGTTGAGCATGCGTCCGGATTCGTCCACGTTGCAGGTTTGGTCCAGCTTGTATTTTGCTCCGGTGTAAAAGTCGTCAGCGCCGTGCGAAGGCGCGGTGTGTACTGCGCCGGTGCCCTGGTCAGTGGTGACGTAGTCGGCCAGGACGCCCAGAATTTGCCGCTCGAGAAACGGATGCGCAAACATGGCGTACTCCAGCTTGCTGCCAGAAAAGCGCGCGATCTCCGAAGCGCCGGTAAGCTTGCAACTCTCCATGGTCTGTTTGGCCCGGGCGTCGGCCACAATGTACACCTCACCTTGGTGCGCCAGGGCCACGTACTCCAGCTTGGGATGAAACGCCACCGCCATGGAGGCGGGCAGCGTCCAGGGCGTGGTGGTCCAGATGATGGTATTTACTTTCTTGCCCGCAAGCCTGGAGTCGATCTTGGCCGGGTCGCTGGTCATGCGGTATTTCACCCAGACGCTGGGGCTGGTGTGCATGGCGTATTCCACCTCGGCTTCCGCCAGCGCCGTCTTGTCGTGGATGCACCAATAGACCGGCTTCAGGCCCTTGTACACCGCTCCGCGTTCCATGAAGTCGAAGAGCGTGCGCACAATCACCGACTCGTACTGCGGTGACATGGTGGAGTAAGGCTGGTCAAACCGCCCAAACACGCCCAGCCGCTTGAATTGGTCACGCTGCAAATCCAAATATTTCTGGGCATACTTGCGGCAAGCCTGCCGGACATCGATCGCCGCCATCTCCAGCTTCTTGCGCCCCAGTGACTCGTCCACTTTGATTTCGATGGGCAGACCGTGGCAGTCCCATCCGGGAACATACGGAGAGTCAAACCCGGCCATGGTCTTGGACTTGACCACAAAATCCTTCAAAGATTTGTTGAGGGCATGGCCTTCGTGGAGAGTGCCGTTGGCGTAAGGGGGGCCGTCATGCAAGACGTAGATTTGCGAGCCCTTCCTGGCTTCCCGAATCTTGCCGTAGATCCCCATTTTCTCCCATTTCTCCAGCCACTTAGGCTCGTTCTGCGGGAGATTGGCCTTCATGGAAAAATCGGTCTTAGGAAGATTCAGTGTTTTCTTTGGATCGAGGGGGCCTGGCATCATCTCTCCGGGTGCAGATTCTTACTGATCCTTCATTATAACCAGTTATTTTCTTCGGCCTTCTTCAGCATGTCCGCCCGTAAGCAACTAGCAAATAACCAGTAGCACTCAGCCAGGAGCGGCGTTGTATTCCATATCGGGACAATCTTTATTGTTTGAAACGATTGGGTCCCCGTTTTCACATATCTAAAGAAGAGAAAACCACGAAAGAGGAGAGTTTTATGCCAAACACGTCAACTGCGCCCAGCGGAAGGGGAGCAGTCAATTTTGCAACCGCGGGCAAGGTCATTGCCCCTGTAGCGATCAAACCGGCCAAGCTGGCGACCATGGTCCAGAACCTGGATCTCAAGTCAATCGAAGCTGGCGCGCGTTCCTTGAGCGCCATCAAGCTCCAACCGCGACAGGTAAGCCCGCTCATGAGCGATGTGTTTAAGGGCTCGCAAGCAAATGCTCTCACGTTGTCCAAAGCAGTGTTGAAGCACGCGCAATCTTCGCCAGGTAACGAAGACCACGCTCGCGCCCTCTTCCAGTGGGCCCGGCAGGAAGGCCGTGAGCAACGCCAAATGGTGTGCCAGGCTTTTCGCCAAGCCAAACTCGACGTGGTAGCCGTCCACCATATCGCTGAACTCACCCAGAAGGATGCGCGGAGTTACATGAAGGACTATTTTGAAGCCGGAGGCGACCTTAAATCGGTACTGCAATGGCTGGAGATTGCCGGCGGAGTCCTGCGCCAGAATGTGGAACCGAAGAAGGAAGGCACTGCCGGGGATGCCGTCAAATGGGTGGAAAACAAAGTCAAGGAAGTGGCGGGCAAAGTGGTGGATGCGGCCAAGAACATGATTAACACCGTGGCGGACGCATTGAAAGCTGCGGGAAAGTCACTGGCCCACGTGGTAGAGGAAGCTGCAAAGTGGACCGCGGGAAAGCTCGCTGATGTGGTGCACGCGCTCATCAATGCTGGAAAAACCGTTGCCGCGCTTCTTGCGGAAGCGGTGAAACTCGGGCTCGACACGATGGAAAAATTCGTGAAGGCTGTGCTGGCTGCCGGGCGTACCATTTTGTCCGTGCTCGAGTGGGCCGCCGGCAAGACAATGAATGTTGTGAACGCGGTCATGAAAGCCCTGCTGGCTGCGGGACGCAAGGTCGCCGATGTCCTGGCCCAAGCGATCAAGCTGGCTTCCCATGCGCTCAAGCAGGTCGTGCAAGCTCTCTACAAACTCGGGAAGAAGGTTGGGGAAATTCTGGTGTCGGTCGCCAGCGCTGCAGTCTCCATCACACGCACTGTGCTGGAAGGTTTGTTCGCAATTGGAGTGCAACTCGTTGATGCCGTGGCTGCCATCTGCACGAATGTGGTTGCGCAGTTCCGCAAAGGATTTTTCCAGGGGCTAATCGCGCTGGGGAAGGTCCCTTTGGAGATCATTAAGGCGGCTGCGAAAGCAGGGGGCGCGCTGCTGGGGCTGGCCCTGGCTGTGATCATGGAAGTATTTGGCGGCCATCGTCCGCTGAACGCGGAAGAGACAAAAGAAGCCAGGAAGGTGTTTGGATGGTCCATACCTCTGGAGCGCGTAAAACTGGCGGTAGCGTCCGTTCCAGCCGACGTGGTCAACTGGATCAATGGCAACCGGACAGTTACGACCATGTACGTAATCAACTTCGCTTCCTGGGTCAACATCGACCAGAACATGCACACCCTGATCCATGAGTTGACACATGTCTGGCAAGCAACGACTGTAGGACCGGTGTACATGGTGGAGGCCATCTGTTCACAGCTCGCAGGCCGCGGGTACAACGTTACCGACGCTGACTTGGCGCGTGCCAATGGCGACTTCAATAAGCTGGAACGCGAACAGCAGGCGGTGGTGGTGGAGAATTACTGGTGGGGGCGGTTTGGCGGGAATGCTTCCATCGACTGGAAGAAATACCAGGCCTTGGCCGCGAAAGTGTTCAAGCCGCAGCCCCGGATCGCGTCAGCGGGTCTTCGCACCCGCGGGGCCGCAGCATAGCGATGAACGACGTGCTACTGTGCGTGGGGCCGGAGCGCTTCCGGCAGACCATCATGCAGAGCTGGCAATCGGCTGGAGAGCGGGCGCTTTTTGTTGCTGAAGAGCGCCCGCAGTCCCCGGCTTCGATCTCTCGGCTAGAATCGCACTGCCAGGCCGCGAGCGCCCCGGTGACAGCCCTGCTCCTACTGCTGCCAAAGCGTTGCTCGCCGCAGAAAGTGCTGCCCGGGCCTATGGTTGCCGGTCTTCCCGCAGGACTGATGCTTGCGGACCAACCGGAAGATCTAAAGGCGTGGCTGGCAGCCCGCCAGCAAAAGCCTAACGCCGGCGTCGGTATCATGGCCATGTGGCGTCGTTCCTACTTGTTACTCGGCGCCCGCTTTCATCGCTGGCTGGAAACCGGCGGCTATGCCGGGATTGAGGATTGGTTCGCCAATCAGATGAACTGCCACGAAGTCTGTCGCCGGATCGCTGCAGGAGCGCGGCTCGTGCTTTATTTAGGGCATGGGCGCTCTGAAGGTCTTTCTGCTTATCTGGGGTTGCGTTGGAGCGATGTTGCCAGTGAGCGCAAGTTTCAGTCGTGCAGTAGCATGATCTCCTTTGCCTGTGACACCCTAAAGCGCGAGTCTAAGCTGCCCTTTGGCTGCCGGATGGTCTGCTCGGGACGGGCACTTAGCTATTTCGGGTCCACGGCGGCAGTGATGTTGCGAGCGAATGCACAACTCGCTTCCGTCGCAGGAAGACAATTCGCTACCGGACGTGTGCACAATTTGTCAGAACTAGTCCGCGAATTGGATGCCATTACCCAGGCTTCGCACAAGCTGCGACCAGCGCGCCAAGCTCTCCAGACGTTCCGCATCGTCGGTAATCCCCTGGAGCGCTTCTGCTGAATTGTTTCTAAAGGCAGTTACTCTTGCACACCTGAACTGAGACGCCGACAAGCGTGGCTGTTACTGCCTGCGGGCAGCGGCTTTGGCGGCAGTACAACACTCGCCCGCGGGGATGGGGCTGCCGTGCGGGCAGGTGCGGGGATGCCCCAGGAATGAGCAGATGCTGTCGGTCGCCTCGGGCGAAAGAATGTGCTCGAATTTGCATGCCTGCTCGGCCACTTCTTTTTCGTCGTGCACGTGGAAGGTCTCGGTGAACAAGCGCTCGGCCAGACGATGGCGACGGATCACATCTTCTCCGCGCTTGCGGCCTTTTTCAGTGAAGACGATCATGCGGTCGCCATGGCCGGTAAAGTCGTTGCTGGGACGGAAAGCAACGTGGCAGCGGTTGAGCACCTGCTTGTGGGTGTGCGGCTCGGGGGCATGCTCGGGCAGGTCAACCAGTCCCAGTCCCTGCATGCGTTCCAGGGCCAGGCGCATAGGCAGCGCGCCTTCCACTTCCACGCGTCCTAGCTCGGCTGGCTCACCGTTTTCCGCCAGCACCCACAGCTCTTCCAACACCTCGTCAAATTGCTCTTCGTCGGACATGATGAAGGTTTCCTGATTGGCAATTTTGCCGTGGTGCAGTTCCAGCAGACGGTCAGCCAGGCGCGCGACCACAGGATCGTGCGTCACCATGATGATGGTGCGGCCCTGGGCGTGCAGTTCGCGCAACTGGCGCAGGACGATCTCTTCGTTCTGGGCGTCGAGGTTGCCGGTGGGCTCATCGGCCAGCACGATGTGCGGATCATTGATCAGCGCGCGGGCAATGCACACGCGCTGCTGCTCACCACCGGAAAGCTGCGAAGGCAGATGATCGGCGCGGTCTTTCAGCCCGATTCGTTCCAGGGCTGCCAGCGCTTCAGTCTTGTCGGTCATGCTGTGGAAGTACTGCGCCAGCATCACGTTTTCCACCGCCGTGAGATAAGGGATGAGGTGGAACTGCTGGAAGATGAAGCCGATCTTTTCCGCGCGGAAGTGATTGACCTCCGCCGGCGACATCTGCGAGACGTTGGCCCCGTGGATCCAGATTTCCCCGCGGGTGGGCTGGTCCAGGCATCCGATGAGATTTACCAGCGTTGACTTGCCCGAGCCTGAGGGCCCCATGATGGCCAGCCACTCGCCGGACGCCACGGAGAGTGAGACATCGTCCAACGCGCGTACCTCGACGTTGCTCTTGTAAACGCGGGTCACGTTCTTTAACTCGATCGGCATCATTCTCCTCGCAGGATTCCCGCGGGTTGTATCTGCTGTAACCGCCGCAGCGGCGCGGTGGAAGCAAGCAACGCCAGCAGGATGCTCCCCAGCAGTACCGGAAGCAACAGCGCCGGCTGGGGCAGAATGGCGGCATCAAAGTTGGCCCTTCCAATCCAGTAAGCGATACTGCTTCCAGCAATGAACCCAGCCACAGCGCCAACCAGCGCCAGCAGCGTAGCCTCGGCGGCAAAAAGAAAGCTTACAGTTTTGTTCGACGCCCCCAGCGCCTTCATCACGGCAAAATCTTTGCGTCGTTCCAGTACAGTACTGGTGAACGTGGCCGCCATGCACAACATGATCAGGACCACGATCACCGCCGAGGCAGCCAGAACTACCGACCGTGTTTTGTTTACTACAGTGGTTTGCGCAGCCGTGATCTGGCGGACGGGCTTGACTTCAGCATGGGGCAGGGAAGCGCTCAGTTGGGCAATCATACTTTGGATTTCCTGCGGCCTGCCTTCCACGCGCACCAGCACGGTCTGCGGTGGGATATCGGCGAGCTTTCGGAATTCGGCGATATCCAGGTAGATGCGGCTGTCATCTTCTGAGCCGGAATTAAAAATGGCTTTGGGGCGGACCTCCGCTGCTCTGGAGCCGATCAGCGCTGTACCGTCCGCCATGTTCGTGTTGCGGACAGCCCACCAGGAATTCAGTTGCGCAAATGCTTCCAGGTAAGTCCCGCCGACTACCACGCGCGAGTTGTTCGGTCCTGTGGCCACCACGTACGCCACAGGGACGGCCTCTCCCTGGCTGCCGAGGACGGACTTGATTTTGCCGTGCTGCTCCGCTGTGAGTTCTCCATTGCTTGGAGTGACAATCACATTGGCGCCGAAGCTGCGGAACTCGCGGCTGAGTTTGTTCTCGAGATCCGAGTACACCGTCAGCGCCGTGGTAGCAATGGTGGCCACCACCGCCACGGAGATGAGCGCCGTGAGCGCGCGGTCCTTGAGTGCCCAGGCAGCTTTGAAAAGCATGCGCAGAAAGAGGTGCTGGCGGGTCATGCGTCACCCCGCAACACCACCGCGGGATCAAACTGTATGGCCTTGCGCACCGCACTGGCGCTGCCCACGAAGGTGACGGCTAGGGCAATGCAGATAACTAAGGCCAGCACCACCGGATGCACGTCAATTGAAGAGCCGAAAATGCTTTGCCCGATGCGGCGCGCGAGCACGGCCCCAGCCAAAAATCCGATTGCGCCTCCCGCCAGCGCCAGCAATCCAGCTTCAGCCAGAAACAGGGAAGCGACAGCAAGGTTGCTGGCGCCGAGCGACTTCATCAGCCCCACTTCGTGGCGGCGCTCAAGAATGGTTGCGGCCATGGCTGCGGAAACCGCCAGCGCTGATGCGATCAGCGCAGCCAGGGTCAGCAGCAGCAGCATCCCAGAAACACGCGCGAGTATTTTACCTTGATTTTGTTCTGCCTGGCGGACCTGTTCGACGCGTACGTTGGGAAGCTGTTCGCTGATTTGAAAGGCGATGGAGTTGGCATACGGCGAGCAACTCCAACGCTCGTGATCGGCAGGAGTCATCTTAGTCGGATCACGCCTGGCGAAGGCGTCTTCCGGCTTGGTAAGCGCGCTCACGTCGACGCGCTGCACAGCGTTGGGTTGGCCAAGGATTTGCTGGGCGATGTGCAGGGGCGCGACCACCGCCTGATCTTCAGCGCCACCGCTATCCAGAATTCCGCTGATGCGCAGTTTCTTTCCGTTTATCTCGATCTGCTCGCCAACGGAAAGGCCGGCGCTTGCCGCCAGCTTGCTTCCGGCAAGAACGTCGGGTGCAGCGTCCTTCGGCCACTCGGCGTAATCTGGCGGCCATTCGCCTAGCACTTGCCACCAGGGAGCCACGCTGCGTACACCGGTTGTGAAACTCGTTTTGCCATAGTTGAGCGGCTGGGCAAAATAAGTGCCAATGAGTTCGGTGCTGGTTTTGCGGTCCTCTCTGGTGAAGCTCACCGGCCCGGAAAGGAAGGGAGCTAGACCCAGAATATTGTGTTCCCAGAAGCCCTCTTTTATTTTCGGCAAATCGGCTTCGGCAATGAACGCGCCTTCGCTCGCGGGCTTCAGGTTTACGCCGCCGATGTTCACATTCAGCGTGTCTTCAATCGGCGTGATTACCAGGTTGGCGCCGGTCGAGCGCAGTTCCTGGCTGATCTTGTCGCCGATGCCGGCGGCCACCGCGATCATGGCGGTGGCGATACTCATGCCCAGCGCAATGGCCAGCAGGGCCATGGTCTTGCGCCGTTTCTGCCGCCGGAATGATTCGAACAATAGCCGGAAGAACATTTCAGTGTGAGAATTGCCCAACTTGCTGCGTCAAGTCAGTGACATGAATCACAACCGAGTCACCGTCCTGGGTTGAATGAAGAGGGATGGGATTGCAGCCTCCAGGCTGGCCCACGCTCTGCGGGTTGACCGGGGCCGCGCAGTTCTTACAGATGATTCCCTGAGCGCCCTTGTAAAAGCCGATGCCGCCGCAAATCTGGCAGGCGTCGAAGACGGTGGCTACCTTGCCATCCGGTTTGCGATAAAGCAAAAATCGTACTTTGGTTCCGTTGACGCCGGCACTGTAACGGCGCAGATCGCCTTCGGCCAGATCTTTAGTTGCGATCAGGGCCCGGCCATCTTTGTCGAACGCGATTTCAGTCGCCTGCGAGAGATTCTCCACGCTCTTGGCATAGACGAACTCCGCGGTGACCATGAAGATGAAAACAAATGCGGTAGCAACAACCAAGTAGGCCCACAGGCGTTCCCGGCGTGCAGTCCATTCAGTCTTCCGCTCTTCCGCCTTGGAGACGGCTGGGATTGCTTCCGGGCGCCTCCGGCGGTATTCCAGCAAGATCATCAGGGCCACCAGGGCCAGCATGGTGACAGGGAAGAAGTAGTCATTGCGCACGATGGGGCCGATCAGGGCCATCTCCTGTTTGCTGGACGGAATCACGCCGCTTTCGGAAAGCTCGTGCAGGCCGGAGATCACAAGCTGCGCGGCAACAAAGAAAAGAATGATCGTGGTCACACGGAAGAACTTCCGCAGATCGATACGCACGCTGCCTTTCACAAACATCACGCCAAAAACTACGGCCATGGCCACACCGGTCAGCGTGCCCAGAAAGCTCATGAGCTCGCTGGAGTTGAGCGTCACCCCCTGGAGGATGACCACCGTTTCCACGCCTTCGCGGAAGACCATCAGAAACACAAAAGCAAACAGGCCCCATTTTGATCCGGCGCCGGCGAGCGATCCAACCTTGGTTTCAATTTCGCCCTTGAGCTTGCGCGCGGTACGCATCATAAAGATGATCATGCCCACCACCAGAACGGCGGCCAGCAGCATGACCCAGCCTTCGATGGCGTCCTGATTGATGGGAAGGTAAGAGAGCGCGACGGCCCCGGCCACGCTGCCCAGCACAGCCGCCATCAGGGCGATATAGACGGTCCGGCGCAGATCGGTGCGCCCGATCTTGGCCAGATAGACCAGGGTAATGCCGACGATCAGCGCCGCCTCAACGCCTTCCCGGAGTGTGACAACCAGGGCCTGGAACATGGATCAATGGTCCAATTATGAAAATGAATTTCAATTTCAATTTCAATTAGGATTGTACCCAGCCCGGAAAAAGCAGTCAACAAGTTGAAAATGCGTGGCAATCTGGGTCAATCAGCGGTTCCAAGGTGCTTCAGATATTTCTTGGCCTCTGCGAGGTGCGGGAACAGTTTTTCTTCCTTCTGAAATGCCGGAGGATGCACGCAGCGGCGGCTGCCGCGCAGCTTGACCGGATGCCGCAGGTGCAACATCTCGTGGTACACGAGATATTCCACCGCGTACCGGGGCACGCCGGGACGGTCAAAGATGCGGCTCACCACAATCGTGTTGTGCGCGGGATCGTAGTGGCCCAAACTCCAGCGCGCATGATTGCCGCTCCAGGTCATCTGCGGGCGGGCCATCAGGCCGTGGAAGAAGCGGCGATTCAGGTCCTCAAAAATTTCCTCCAGGTGATAGCGTTCGCCCTTGGGGCTTTTGATCCGTTTGCGTCCGCGCATCTGCCGGATGAGGTGGGTCCGGGCCGACATGGCATGGCTCCCGGTGAACTTGCGGTAGCGCGCGGCATAGCCGGCGTCGATTGGCTTGCGATACAGCTTGGCCATCAAGATATGAAGAATGGCATGCAGCACCCGCTCCGGCGCTCCTTCCAGCAGATCAGAAAGACGAACCAGCACGCGCCCGCGACGCTGGCGGATGGTGTTGTTGAGATTAGTGAAGGCAAAGAAGAGGACCTCAAACTCCGGCAGGGGCGCTTGCGGTTGCAGCTCGTGGTAAGCCTGCTCAAAGATGATGGAGAGCCTGGGAGTCATTTTTTGCAAATGCCGGCAGAGCTTACTTCTTTTTCTCCGGCTCGCTCTTGTTTTCCACCGGACTAGTTTCGATATACTCGCGCGCGAGCTCGGCGCTGGATTTGAGCGCGTCCTGCGCGTCCTGAAAGACGAAGCGGAAGTCCTGCGCCTCTTTACTAGTTTGCGGGTCGGTTTCCATGGCGGACTTTAATATTTTGAGATTCAAGTCGAATCTTTCGTCGGCTTCAATGACTTCTTTCAGCCCCTTGTGAAAATCCTTTCGATCATCTTTGCTCAAAGGGCGGCCCTGGTACTGGTCCAGGTTGTCATTGATCTCGTCCAGGATAGCGGTGAAGTCTTCGAGCAGATCATGGATCTTCCGGCCGCGTCCGCCGGCAGACTTGGAGTCGGCGCGAAGCTGCTCGATGGAATCCAGCCGGGCGCCGGCAAACTTGATCATCAATTTCAGACGTTTGTAAGGCTCCATCGCCGACTCACGCAACTGATCGGCCTCGGCTTCCGTCAGCGGGTCACGCTTCCTGGCGGAGGCAACCATGGTTAACAGCAGGAGCAGAACCACGAGTTGTTTTGCAATCTTCATTACTTCTTTTCCTGTTTTGGTTCCTGTTTTGGAGCGAACATGGCGTCGAGAAGATCCTGGCGGAATTGTGCCAGCTTGGCCTCCGCTGCTTCCAGCGCGGGCCGATCGTCAGCCGACAGGGTCCGCTTCACGCTCTCCAGATGTCGCTGCGTCTGGCGCAGATGGATTTCCACTTCTTTCCGGTTGTTCCGGGCGCTCAGCGCGAGATCATGAGCTTTGCCGGCGTATTGCAGGATTTCCTGCACCGTCGCCTGGCCTTTGTCGGAGTAGCCCAGGGTGAACTGCTGGTTGGCCACGTCCACCATCTGCCTCGCTATCTCGGCATAAAGCTTTGCCTGGTTGCCACCTTCGGCTTTTTCGGCTTCGGCTTTGAGCTGCTCGATGGTTTTCTGCTCGCTCCATGCACCGGAGCACAGTGCGAGCAAAAGAAGGATTGGAGCAATTCTATGCATGACTATCGCGGCTCGATGGCTTTGAGGCGGTGGCGCGCCTGGAATTCCTGGTCGGGAGACTTTCCGGCGGATGCCGCCAGGAACAATTTGTAATTCTCCGCAGCCTGTTTATAGGCCCGCAGAGTATCATACGCAATGGCGCGCAGGAAATAAGTGCCCGGCGTCTCCGGCAAATACTTGGCCCGCGCATCCAGGACGTGAATGACCAACTCGTCATGTTTGTTCTGGTGGGCTGCATCGGCCAGATAACCATACGCGCCGGCGAGGTCAGGTTTTAGCTGGACTGCCTTGAGCAATTCCACTTCTGCCTCAGCATGCTTGAGCTGATGCAGCAGGGCTACGCCCAAATCAAAGTGCAGTTGCACGTCAGTCTGGTTTTTCTCCAGCAATTGCCGAAGGAGTGGCGCCGCCTCAGCGTACTGTTTGTTGTCAAGATAGAGTCCCGCCAAAGCGCGATTGATAGCGGGGCTGGCGGCAGGTCCGCTCAGCGGCTGCAGAGCGGCGATGGCTTCCTGGCTCTTGCCCTGTGCGGCCAGCAGGCGGGCCAACTGAACGCGGGCGGCAGCATCCTGTGGCTTCTGCGCCATGTATTTGTGCAACCAGGCTTCCGCGTCGGCGTAGCGTTTCTGCCCGCTGAGCAGGCTGATCAATTGCACCATGCCGTTCGAGCTTCCAGTCTCAGCGGCTTTTAGATAATGCTGTTCCGCACCAGCCACATCGCCCGCCCGCTCAAAAAGCTTCCCGGCTTTGACGGAGAGCTCCGTATCGGCAGGGTTGAATTCCGCAGAGCGACAACCAAGCGCGTCCCAGCGTCTGTGGCCCATCCCGGCTTGAAGTTGGCTTGAGTTCGACAGTATGTTGGAGCACAGGTATGGCCGCGGCAGAATTTCCCGATTTGGCCAGATCGATCCCAAGGTTCAGGTTGGCCTCAAACCAGTTGGGGGACAGTTCCACAGCTTTTTGGTATGCGGCGATTGCTTCCTGCGTTTTTCCCAGATGACTTTGCGCAAAGCCCAGATCAAACCAGGCTTGAGGATTCTTGGCTTGCGCGACCATGATCGATTGCAGTTTCTCTTCAGCTTGGGCGTACTGTTGTGCTTGCAGCAGGATCTCAGCGGCCTGTAGAGGATCTCCAGCTTGTTCCGGTGCGGCTGCGGAATGCGGACGTGGCGCGGAACGGGTCTGTGCTGCGGACCACAGGCTGACCAACGTCAGCAGCATTGCCGAGATGGCTTTGGAGTGCTTCATGCCCAATCGGATCAGGAACTCCCGTTCCGTAAGATGCGCGCCAGCCACTTGCCGGTATATGATTTCGCGCATTTTGCCACAGCTTCCGGCGTTCCCGATACCACCACTTCGCCGCCGCGGCCGCCGCCTTCCGGACCCAAATCGATAATCCAGTCGGCAGTCTTGATCACGTCCATGTTGTGCTCGATCACCAGCACAGAGCCGCCAGCCTCGATCAGCTTGCGGAAAGATGCCAGCAGCTTGCTTACATCGTCAAAGTGGAGCCCGGTCGTCGGTTCATCAAAGATGTAGAGCGTGCCTTTGCCGGCGCGGGCTTTTTTGCGCTGCTCCTTTTCTTCCGGTGTCTCCGGCTCAAAACTGCGCGGACGGCCGGTAGGAACCAGGTGCGCTGCCAGCTTCATGCGCTGAGCTTCACCGCCGCTCAGAGTGGTGGCGGACTGTCCCAGGCGCAGATAACCCAAGCCCACTTCGTCCAGCACCCGCAGCTTGTCGGTGATTTTGGGAAGGCCGGCAAAGAACTGCAAACCTTCGCGCACGGTCAGGTTCAGCACCTCATGGATGTTTTTGCCCTTGGTGCGGATTTCCAGTACGCCCGGTTTGTAGCGCGTGCCCTTGCACTCTTCACAAATCAGTTCCACGTCTGCCAGGAACTGCATTTCTACGGTGACGGTGCCGTCACCCTGGCAAGTCTCGCAGCGTCCGCCGGGAATATTGAACGAAAAATGTCCCGCAGCGTAACCGCGCTTCTTGGCTTCTGCGACCGAGGCAAAGACTTCGCGGATAGCGTCAAAGGCCTTGATGTAGGTGACAGGATTGGAACGCGGGGTGCGGCCGATTGGCGACTGGTCCACCAGCACCACGTCGGCCACATATTGCCCGCCGGTGATTTTCTTGAATCCGTCAGCGGCAGGTCCGGGCCCGGCGGTGATGCCTTTTTCCGCGGCCAGCGCCTGGTAAAGAACGTTGTGCACCAGCGTGGACTTGCCCGAGCCGGAAACACCGGTCACCGCCACCAGCATGCCCAGCGGGACTTCCACGTTGATGTTCTTCAGGTTGTGCGCCCGCGCGCCTTCCACTCGGATGGCCGGCACGCCCGGCTTGCGCCGGTTCTGCGGGACTTGAATGCGCAACTCGCGGCTCAGGTAACGGCCGGTGAGGGAAGCGCTCAGCTTCTTGATCTGCTCGTAGGTGGCAGAAGCGATCACTCGCCCGCCGTTCTCGCCCGCGCCCGGACCCAGGTCCAGGATGCGGTCAGCAGCACGCATCACGTCCGCGTCGTGCTCCACCACGAGGATGGTGTTGCCCAGGTCGCGCAGCTCGTGCAGGATGTTGACCAGCCGGGCGGTGTCGCGGCTGTGCAGGCCGATGGAAGGTTCGTCCAGAACATAGAGCGCGCCCACCAGGAGGCCAGGCGGTCCAGCGTGAGGTATTCCAGGCCTACGTCGTTCAGAAACTTCAGCCGCTCCTGGACCTTTTCCAGGATTTGTCCGGCGATCTCCGCCTTCTCCGGCGCGAGCTTCAGGTGGCTGAAGAACTCCGCCGCCTGCTCCACCGTCAAAGAGGTGGCTTCGCGGATGTTTTTGCCTTCAACCTTTACTTGAAGGGCTTCCGAGCGCAGGCGTCCGCCGCCGCACTCGGAACATTGCGCGTAGCCGCGATAACGGCTGAGGAAGACGCGGACGTGCAGCTTGTATTTCTTGCGCTCCAGCCCGGCAAAAAAGCCCTGTATGCCGGGAAACTTGTCCTCGCCTTCGATCACCAGCCGCTGCTGGTCAGGCTCCAGATCACTCCAGGGAACGTCAGTGGGAATGCCGTGCTGCCGGGCAAACTTGCGGAGGTCGGCCTGGAAGACGCGATACTTGGGCTTGATCCAGGGATCAATCGCGCCTTCGGCCAGAGTCTTGGAAGAATCCGGGATGACCAGACCCATGTCAAAATCAATGGTGTTGCCAAAACCCTGGCAGCGTGGGCAGGCGCCGAAGGGATTATTAAAAGAGAACAGCCTCGGTTCCGGTTCTTGATAAGTGATGTGGCAGTTCTTGCACTCGAACTTGTTGGAGTAGCGGAACTCGCGCGGTGGCTCGCCTTCTCGAGGGATGGTTTGATCGCGAAGCGCCGCAGGCTCGCGGAGCGCCAACTGAAAGACGACCTCTGCCGCTTCCCGGTACGCCTGCTCCACCGCGTCCACGATGCGCGAGCGTTGATCAGGCGCAACCACAATACGATCTACCAAGACGTGGAGCGGCTGGCTGAAGTCGATGTCCAACAGCGACTCCGGCGTGGAGAACTCAAAAACCTGTCCGTTCTGAAACAGCCGGTTGAAACCTTTCTTGCGCAGGTCGAAGAGACGCTCACGAAGGGCCGTATTCGCGGCTTCAGAATCCGCGGCGGCTTGAGCGGCCTTTTTGCCCCGGGCTTTCTTCTTCTCAGGCTTCTCAGACGGTGCGGCCACGTGCCGCACCGGGAAGAGCACATTCAGGCGCGCGCCTTCGCCCAGCGCCAGAATGGTTTGGGCGATTTCATCCACCGTGTCTTTCTTTACTTCCTGGCCGCAGTTGCGGCACCAGGTCTGGCCGGCACGAGCGTAGAGCAGGCGCAGGTAGTCGTAAATTTCAGTGGCGGTTGCGACCGTCGAGCGCGGGTTGCGCGTTGAATTCTTCTGCTTGATGGCGATGGCCGGAGCGATGCCGTCAATCAGGTCCACATCCGGCTTCTCGATGCGTTCCAGGAACTGCCGCGCGTAGGCGGAGAGCGATTCCACGTAGCGCCGCTGGCCTTCGGCGTAAATGGTGTCAAAGGCCAGGGAAGACTTGCCCGACCCGGAGACCCCGGTCACCACGGTCATGGCGTTGTGCGGGACCTCGAAATCGATGTTCTTGAGGTTGTGCACCCGGGCGCCGCGCACTACGATGCTTTCGTTGGCCGATACAGGCATGGGGTCGATGAAGACAGCCGTTTCCTTCTGGAGGTTGGCGGCGTCACTAGCGCTTGCTCGACGCTGACAGCCGGGTTCCGGAACGAGTGCTGAAAACTTCTATTATAAATGGAGGCGCTGATGGACATGAGCGCAACCTGTCAACGGTGGTGGCAGGGTTCCGGTTGCCCGATTCGACCGCCAAGTATCGGAGATAATTTCTGAGTGGGCGACGGACCAGGAGTTGGTCCTCGCGGCGGCTCTGGTTGCAAGGGTTAGCCGGTGTTATCCCGTCAACTGTAGAGAGCGTTCCAGGTCCATCACGTTCTCCATTTCCTGTCTTTCTCGATACTCTCTCGAACGCGAAATGCGGTGATCTTTCGGATCAGAGGTAAAGGTAGCGGCTTCTCCAGCGGAAACTGGATCGACCCTCTACCCGTGGCAAATTTCGAAAGATCATTCGTGAAGGCTCTCACTGCTGACGGCGTAGGATAAAAGCCGATGTGATGTTGGAACGCGGCAAACGTGACCAGGATCCTGCGATAGGAAAAGGCGGGCATCCCCCATTTTAAGCTTTCCTTGGCCCGGGGTGCAGATGTGCGAATGCACGCGCGCATTTCGCGCAATTTCTTCCGGGCCTCTTTGGGAGCGGCATGGATGTACTCGGCGATGCTTTTAGGCGATGGTTTTTTTAGAGTCATGACTTTGCCAGCTACGTCGCTCACCGAGCCGTTCGCGTTATTGTTTACACGGTCTCTCGGTTTTGTAGTCAAAAAGAGTGCTGGTGCTCCATTTGCCGTTGGCCAGGATGAAGTGCCATGAAGCAGTTCCTTTCAGCGCCTTGTCACTGCAAAGAAAATCTGGGGAATAGAGTTCCTTGTCGGAAGTTTGCGATTTGTCATAAAACATGAGGAGGCCATACTGCTTGCCTCCCAGATTGGCAACGGAAGCGTCAATTCCCGGTTGGCGCGACGTGGAAAGTATCTCGTAGATGGCTCGCGTCTTCGCCCCCTGAATGCAGCTGGAATCGAAAAGATAGCAATAAAGATCGCCGCTCTTGTTCTTCAAAGACGCTTCGTCCCCCGGGTCATGGTCGTACTCGAGGAGGGTGTTGATGTCTTTGGCCTTCACGGCGGCCACCGCTCTTTCACCAATTGTGCGCAGCTCGCCAGTCGCTGTGTCTTCCATCTTCGCC
>WNFN01106009.1_pt1 | contig 18860 bp, 17 predicted proteins | sample 5400161 | NCBI WGS metagenome assembly WNFN01 (sample SAMN13153353, study PRJNA577476) | soil metagenome | isolation source: 80 cm saprolite on Douglas fir-dominated hillslope | place: USA:California | collected 2013-09-17 | reverse complement strand
GCCGCAAGTAGTCCTCGAGGCCGGATCGTACGCGATCGTACACGCCCGGATCGACGAAATTCGCGGTGCCGATCTGCACCGCGCGGCAGCCCGCGATGAGGAACTCGAGGGCATCCGGGGCGGACGCGATCCCGCCGATGCCGATCACCGGGATCTTGACCGCGCGCGCGGCCTGCCAGGCCATGCGCACGGCGATGGGACGGATGGCCGGTCCGGAGAGGCCGCCCGTCCCGAAGGCGAGGCGCGGCTGCCGCGCCTCCACGTCGACCACGAGGCCGAGGAGCGTGTTGATGCAGGAGACGGCGTCCGCGCCCGCTTCTTCGGAGGCGCGGGCGAAGACCGCGATGTCGGCCACGTTGGGCGAGAGCTTGGGGATGACGGGGAGCCGCGTGGCCTTGCGCACCGCGGAGACGACCTCGGAGGTCAGGCGCGGATCGCCGCCGAAAGCCATCCCGCCCTTCTTCACGTTGGGGCAGGAGATGTTGATCTCGACCCCGGCCACGCCTTCCGCCTGGTCGACGATGCGCGTCACCTCCGCGTACTCCTCGACGGTGTCGCCGCAGACGTTGACCAGCACGGCCGCGTCGTACGCGCGCAGCGCGGGCAGGACCTTCTCCACGAAGGCACGCACGCCGATGCCCTGCAGCCCGATCGCGTTGAGCAGTCCGGACGGGGTCTCCACGATGCGCGGAGTGGCGCAGCCGTCGCGCGGCGCGAGATACAGGCCCTTGGAGACGAGACCGCCGAGCGAAGAGAGGTCGAGGATGCCCGCGTACTCGACGCCGTAGCCGAAGGTGCCGGAGGCGGCGATCAGCGGGTTCTTGAGGCGCAGCCCGCCCACCTCGACGGCCAGGCGCGGCGCGGCCGCGATCGCTTCCGTCATCGCGCCCCCGTGGGGGCGACGGAGGCGGCCCGTGCCTCGGCCCATGCCCGCGAGCCGTCCTCGCCCGGCCACACCACTTCGCGCGCGTCGAAGACCGGGCCCTCCGTGCACGCGCAGCGGTAGTGGGGTCGCGGCTCCACCGCGGATTGCGTCCAGACGACGCAGCCGAGGCAGGTGCCGACCCCGCAGCCCATCCAGGGATCCAGGCTGACTTGCGCGGGCAGGCCGCGTCGCGCGGCCAATCTCGCCACCGCGTGCAGCATCGGGTCCGGTCCGCAGGCGTACAGGGCGACCGGTCCCGTCTGGGCGTCCAGATACTGCTCGACCGCTTCCGTGACGCGCCCTTGGTGGCCGAGGCTTCCGTCGTCCGTCGTCGGCACCAGGGGCACGCCCATCGCCGCGAACGGCTCGCGCACCTGGAGGTCGGCCGACGTCCGCCCGCCGTAGAACACGCGCGCGCGGCCACCCGCGCGGAGCAGCTCCTCGCAGAAGAGATGGAAGGGCGCGATCCCGTAACCGCCGGCGATGAGCAGCGCCTCCCGGCCGGGCGGGGGCGCGGTGAACGGCCTCCCCAGAGGGCCCAGGCACTGCGCGAGATCGCCGGGCGCGAGCGCGGCCAGCGCGCGCGTGCCGCTGCCGATCGTCTTCAGGAACAGGCGGAACGTCTCCGCGGCGGGGTCGACGGTGAGGATCGAGAAGGGCCGGCGCAAGGGCGGCTCGGCGGAGGTGCCGGCCTTGATCATCACGAACTGGCCCGCGCGAGCCGCGCGCGCCACCTCCGCATGCCGGACGGTGAGGAGCAGATAGGGACCGTCCAGCGGCTGGCGCGAGACCAGCACAGCGTCGTGATTGACAGGAGTCATCGTGCGTTCCGCCGCATCCGTTCGCGATGATAACGCGACGCCCGTTAAACTCCTCCCGGATGCCCGCTCTCCGCGCCGGGGCGGCGGCCGGTCTGGCCGCCCTCCTCCTCGCCTCCGACCTCGTCCTGCTCACCCTGTTCCTCAATCCGGAGGTGACGCTGCGCGGTGACGCCTGGGCGCTGCTCACCTCGCTTCTCCTGCCCTGGACGGCGATCGCGCTGCCGGGGCTCTGGCTCGTCGTCGCCGCCTCCAGCGCTCTGCCGGGCTGGCCGCGCGCGGCGCGTCCGCCGCTGGAGGCGCTGCCGGGTGTCACGACCGCGACCCTACTCGCCATATCCGCCGCCGCGGCCCTCTTCTGGCTCAGCCTCGTGAGCTATCGCCATTCGGTGCCGGTCGAGGTGCTTTCGCCGCTGGCGGGATCGGCAGTGGCTCTGACCGCGGCCGCCCTCGTGCTGCTGGCGGTCGGGATCGATGCCGTCCTGTTCCCCTCGCGCGGCCGCGGCATCTCCGCCGCCCTGGTCGTGCTGGCCGCGTCGTCCGCGGTCGTGGTGCCGCTGGCCCTGCGCCCGAGTCCCGTGGCGCGACCCACCCCCGTCCCGTTCGCGACGGAGACGGTCACGCCCGCCCGCCGCGTGATCCTGGTCGGGATCGACGGCCTGAGCCTCGGGCAGATCCGCGACGGCGTGGCGCACGGCGGTCTTCCGGCTTTCGGGCAGATGATCCGGCGAGGCGCGCACGGTCCGCTGGCGACCCTGCGCCCGACGGAAGCGCCGCCGATCTGGACCAGCATCTTCACCGGCCGTCTCCCCCGCGACCATGGCGTGAAGAGCTTCGCCACCTATCGGCTGCGCGGGTCGTCCACGGTGTACGAGCTGTTGCCGAAGGGGGCGCTCGTCGGCCTTCTCGGCCGAGCCGGGCTCGTGTCGACCGCGCCCATCACGTCCGCCTCCCGCCAGAGCCGCGCCCTCTGGAACGCGCTCAACGCCTTCGGCATCCCGGCCGGGATCGTGCGCGGGTGGGCCACGTATCCGCCCGAGCGCATCCAGGCCTTCATGCTCTCGCCCTACTTCCACCTGTTCCAGCACGATCCCGCGCGCGCGGCGGACGCGCTGTACCCTCGCGACCTCGCCCCCGAGGTACGCGCGCGTGCCGTCGAGGGCAAGGACGTCGACCGCGCGCTGCTCGCTCCCTTCATCGACTTCACCGCCGACTTCCCGGGCGACGACCTTCCCTGGCGGGTCGAGCTGCTGGACCGCGCCCTGGCCCCCGACCTCACCTACCAGCGCGGCGGGGCGGTGCTGCGGGCCGCCTACGATCCGCCGTTCTTCGCCACCTACTACCGCGGCCTCGACGTGGTGGGGCACACGTTCCTCCGCTTCGCGCGGCCCGAGGCCTTCGGCGACGTGCGGCCGGAGGAGCGGCGCCGCTACGGCAACGTGATGGACGCCTACGCCGCCTTCCTCGGCCAGGGCGTCGGCGAGCTCGCCCAGTCCTTGCGCCCCGACGAAGTGCTGCTCGTGGTCTCCGCGTACGGCATGGAGCCGCTGCCTCCCTGGCGGCGCGCCTGGAATGCGCTGACCGGGGATCACTGGACGAGTGGAACGCACGGCGACGCGCCGGATGGAGTGATGCTGGCCATGGGAGACGGCATCCGGCCCGGGTCCGTGCTGCGCGCGGCTTCCGTCCTGGACATCGCTCCGACGATCCTCTACCTGATGGGCCTGCCCGTCGCGCGGGACATGGAAGGGCGCATCCTCACCGAGATCCTGCAGGACGACTTCATGCGCGCGCACCCGGTGACCTTCATCCCCAGTTACGAGAGCCTGGCCGTCACGCCGACCACGGCCGCGGTCCCGCCCGGGCTGCCGCCTCTCCCCGACGAGTCGCCGTGATACCATCCCGCCGCTTTGGCCACCGTCGACGACTTCCTCACCCTGGACCTCCGCGTGGGGACCGTGGTGGCGGCGGAAGTGCTCCGCGGCGCGCGCAAGCCGTCCTTCTCCCTGCAGGTCGACTTCGGGGACCTCGGGCGGCGCCGCTCCAGCGCCCAGATCAACGACCTCTACGAACCCTCCGACCTGATCGGCCTGCAGGTGATCGCGGTCGTCAACCTCCCGCCGCGCCGGGTGGCCGGCCTGGAATCGGAGGTGCTCGTCCTGGCCGTCCAGAACGGCAAGGGCGAGAACGTGCTCCTCATCCCGGAGCGGCCCGTCCCTGACGGGGGGAAGGTGAGCTGATGGCCCCGCCCGCGCCCTTTCGCGAACGCCAGGAGCTGATGGACGCCGACCGGCTCTCTCGCACCCTGTCGCGCATGGCGCACGAGATCCTGGAGCGGCATCCGGACATCCGCGGCACCGTGCTCGTCGGGGTGCGCACGCGCGGCGTTCCCCTGGCCCGTCGGCTGGCCGCGCGCATGAAGGAGGCCTCCGGATTCGAGCCGCCGGTGGGCGCGCTGGACATCACGCTCTACCGCGACGACCTCACCACGGTCGGGCCCCAGCCCGTGCTGAAGGGCACGGACATCCCGACCTCCATCGACGGCCGCACGGTGGTCCTCGTGGACGACGTGCTCTTCACCGGACGTACCGTGCGCGCCGCCCTCGACGAGCTGATCGACTTCGGGCGGCCCGCGCGCATCGAGCTGGCCGTCCTCGTCGATCGCGGCCACCGCGAGCTGCCCATCCACGCCGACTACGCCGGGCGCACCCTGACCACCACCCGCGAGGAGACCGTGCAGGTCCGGCTGAAGGAGGAGGACGGGGACGACCGCGTGCTCCTCCTCGAGCGCACCCCCGGCCCCGCGCCCCGCACACGCGCGGCCGCCCCGGGCAAGGCGAGGTCGCCGGCGCGGGCCCGGAAGCGCACACCCCCGCGCGCGCGGAGGCCGCGGCGGTGACCGCCCCGGCGTACCCGCATCGCCACCTGCTCGGCATCGAGCCCCTCGAGGCGTCCCACATCACGGCCGTGCTCGATACCGCGGAGGCGCTGCGCGAAGTGCTGGACCGTCCCATCAAGAAGGTGCCGGCCCTGCGGGGCAAGACGGTGGTGAACCTGTTCTACGAGGCCTCCACGCGCACGCGCGCGTCTTTCGAGATCGCGGAGAAGGTCCTCTCCGCGGACAGCCTGTCCATCGCGACGTCCACCTCCAGCGTGCAGAAGGGCGAGACGCTGCTCGACACGGCGAAGAACCTGGAAGCCATGAATCCGGACATGATCGTGCTCCGGCATTCCGCCTCCGGGGCGGCGCACTTCCTGGCCCGCCATTGCCGCTCCGCCATCGTCAACGCGGGCGACGGCGCGCACGAGCATCCCACCCAGGCCCTCCTCGACGCCCTCACCCTGCGGCAGCGGAAGGGCCGGCTCGAGGGGCTGCGGGTGGCCATCGTGGGCGACGTGCTGCACAGCCGGGTGGCGCGCTCGAACGTATGGCTCCTGACCAAGATGGGAGCGAGGGTGATCCTCTGCGCCCCCCCGACCCTGATGCCGCCGGGAATCGAGACCCTGGCTCCGACCACCTACCGCATCGACGAGGCGGTGGAGGGCGCGGACGCGATCATGATGCTGCGCATCCAGCAGGAGCGCATGACCGGGGGATACTTCCCGACGCTGCGCGAGTACCACGCGCGGTTTGGACTGACCGAGGAGCGCGTGCGGCTGGCCAAGAAGGACGTGCTGATCCTGCATCCGGGTCCCATGAACCGGGGAGTCGAGATCGCGAGCGAGGTCGCGGACGGACCGTACTCGGTGATCCTCGACCAGGTCACGAACGGGGTCGCGGTGCGCATGGCCGTGCTCTACCTCCTGCTGGGGGGAGCGGAGGCGGCATGACGGATCGCCTCCTCCTCAAAGGCGGCCGCGTGATCGATCCCGGCCGCTCCCTCGACGCCGACCTCGATCTCCTCCTCGTCGACGGCGAGGTCGCGGAGCTGGATACGCGCGTGGCCGCGCGGGGGGCGGAGGTGATCGATGTCAGCGGGCTCGTGGTCTGCCCCGGGTTCATCGACCTCCATACCCATTTGCGGCAGCCCGGACGGGAGGACAAGGAGACGATCGCGACCGGGACTCGCGCCGCCGCCGCCGGCGGGTTCACCGCCGTGTGCGCGATGCCGAACACGGAGCCCGTGAACGACCAGGCCGGCATCACACGCGCGATCCTGGAGGCGGCCGCCCGAGAGGGCGCGGTGCGCGTCTGGCCCATCGGCGCCATCACGCGCGGGTCGAAGGGCGAGGAGCTGGCGGAGTACGGAGACCTGCGCGAGGCGGGCTGCGTGGCCGTCTCCGACGACGGGCGCCCGATGGCGAGCGCGCGCATGATGCGCCGTGCCCTCGAGTACGCGAAGGCCTTCGACCTCACCGTGATCGACCACTGCGAGGAGCCGACGCTCGCCCAGGGCGCGTCCATGAACGAGGGCCCCGTGGCCACGATGCTCGGGCTGCGCGGCGCCCCGGGCGCGGGGGAGGCGATCATGGTCGAGCGCGACGTGCTGCTGGCCGAGCTCACGGGCGGCAAGCTCCACATCGCGCACGCGAGCACGGCCGCCTCCGTGGACGCCGTGCGCCGCGGCAAGGCGCGCGGAGTGCGCGTCACCGCCGAGGCCACGCCCCATCACCTGCTCCTCACGGACGAGCTCGTGCGCACCTCCGAGTACGACACCTCCACCAAGATGAACCCGCCCCTGCGCGCGGAGGAGGACCGGCAGGCCCTGATCCAGGGCCTCCGCGACGGTGCCGTGGACTGCATCGCCACCGATCACGCGCCGCACACCGTGGACGACAAGAAGGTCGAGTACGACGCGGCCGCCTTCGGCATCGTGGGGCTGGAGACGGCGGTGGCCCTCTGCCTGGACCGCCTCGTCGCCGCGGGCCTGATCAGCCTCGGCCGGCTCATCGAGCTGCTCTCGACGCGGCCGGCGGCCATCCTGGGATTGCCCGGCGGCACCCTCGCCCCCGGCGCGCCCGCGGATGTCACCGTCCTGGATCTCTCCCGGCGACACAAGGTCGACCCCGCGCGCTTCTTGAGCAAGTCGCGCAACACCCCGTTCGGAGGATGGACGCTGAAGGGTGCGCCCGCCCTCACCATCGTGGGCGGACGTGTGGCCTGGGGGCACGGCCGGTAGCCGCGCGGACGTGGCCGATCCCGCCGCCGACTTCAACCGACTGGTCGCCGCTGATCCGAGGGCGGCGCGCGAGCAGGCGCAGTGGCTGGAGGAGGCCTTCCAGCGCGCGGGCATCACGTTCGACGGCGAACCCATGCGAACGTGCCTGCGCCCCCACTTCGTCGGGCGCGCTCAGTGGGACACGCTGCGGGCGGCGGGCCGCCGGCTGATGGAGATCGCGGCCCGGGTCGCGCGCCACGTCTTCGACGGCGACGTCGGCGCGCTCTGCGCCTACCTGGGCACGCCGGAGGCGGAGGCGCGCTGGGTCCGCCTCGATCCCGGACCGCCGGACGTGCTGCTCTCGCGGCTGGATGCGTTCCTCGGAGCCGATGGTCCGCGCTTCATCGAGATCAACAGCGACGCCCCCGCGGGGTTCGGCTACGGAGACCGCATGGCGGAGGTGTTCGCGGACCTGCCCCTCTTCCGCGAGTTCGCGCGAGACCACCCCGTCCACTACGCGCCGTCGCTGCCGGCCCTGGTCGACGCGATGGTGTGGACCTGGAGGTCGAAGGGCGGAGCAGCGGCATCGTCTCCGGTCATCGCCATCGCGGACTGGGCGGACGTGAAGACGCGGGCGGACCAGGAGATCGTCTGCGCGCGCTTCGAGGGCGTCGGATTCGACTGCGTGCTGGTCGATCCGCGCGCCATGGAGATCAGGGGCGGGCGCCTGATCGCGAACGGGCGGCCCGTCGACGTCGTCTATCGGCGTGCCGTGCTCACCGAGATCGTCGAGCGCGAAGGGCAGATNNNNCGTTCGCTTCGCTGATGACGCCGGAGGAGGCCCAGCTCGTGCGGCGCGTCGTGCCCTGGACCCGCCGCGTGGCCGAGCGCCGCACCCTGCGCGCCGGAACGGAGCTCGACCTCGTCCCCTACGCGATCGAGCACCGCCCCGAGCTCGTCCTCAAGCCCGCGCATGGCTACGGCGGCCGGTCCGTGCTGGTGGGCGACGAGACCACGCCCGAAGCGTGGCAGAGCGCCGTCCAGGACGGTCTGCGCGAGCCCTGGGTCGTGCAGGAGAGGGTCCACATCCCGGAGGAGGTCTTCCCGCTCCTCGAGGAGGACGGCGAGGTCGGGCTCTCGTCGCTCAAGGTCAACGTGAATCCGTTCTTCGTGGATGGCGCGGACGTGGGCGCGGTGACGCGCGCGTCGCGCCACTCCGTCATCAACGTGAGCGCGGGCGGCGGCAGCGTCCCCACGTTCGTCGTCGGGTGAGGAGGCTAGGGCTCGAGCAGCACCTTCAGGGCGCCCGGACGCGCCGCTTCCGCGAAGGCGTCCAGGCCGCGCGCGAGCCCATATCGTGCCTGCACGAGATCGGCCACGGGCAGCGCACGCGCGGCCAGCAGGTCCAGCGCGGGAGCGAAGGCGCCGCAGCGCGATCCCACCACTGTGATCTCGTCCACCACGACCGAGGAGAGGTTCACCGGGGCCTCGCCCGCATACGTGCTCTTGAGGACGATGGTGCCGCGCGCGCGCACGGCGGCGCGCGCGCGCACGAAGCCGTCGGGATGGCCCGTGCAGTCCACGACCACGTCGGCGGAGCCGGCGAGCACCTCCTCGGGCGCGACCGCGTCCACGCCCGCGGCCCGGAGCTGATCCCGCCGCGCGGGGAGGCGGGCGGCCACGCGCACCTCCGCTCCCGTGCGCGCGAGGGTGCGCGCCACCAGCGTGCCCAGCCGCCCCGCGCCCAGGACGAGGACGCGCTGGTCCGCACGCAGCGGGACCTGGGCCTGGATCTGGAGCGCCGCGGCCAGGGGCTCCGTGAACACCGCCTCTTCGTCGGGCACTGCGGCGGGAACCTCGTGCAGGTTCAGGAGGGGCAGGGCCAGCCGCTCGGCGAAGGCGCCGGCACGGCCGCGGATGCCGAGCACGGTGCGGGCCGGGCAGTGCGTCCGGCGCCCGGCCCGGCAGGTCGCGCAGGTGCCGCAGGCGGCGTTGATCTCGCCCACGACGCGGCGGCCGATCCATTCCGGCGCGGACGGTGCCTCCTCGACGATCCCGACGAACTCGTGGCCGGGCACGCCCGTGAACGGGTAGTAGCCACGCAGGAGCTCGAGGTCGGTGCCGCAGATGCCGGCCAGACGCATGCGCACGATCGCCTCGCCGTCCGCGAGCGGGGGCCCGGCCAGATCATCCCGGAACGCCAGTCGCTTCTCTTCGAGCCACAGACCGCGCATGGTGGATGGTGACACGGCGCGCGTGCCTCGGGCTGGCCGTAGCCGCGACCGCGTCGCTGGCGGGAGCGGCCCTGCTGGCCTGGGGGGTGATCGTGGAGCCGGGCCGTCTCGTCGTCCGCGAGACGCGCGTCCTCTCCGCGCGCTGGCCCGCGGACCGGCCGCCGCTGCGCATCGCGGTCCTGACCGACCTGCATGTCGGATCCTTCCGCAACGGTCTCGAGCGGCTCGACGAGGTCGTGGCTCGGACGAACGCCGCGAGGCCGGACCTCGTCGTCCTGCTCGGGGACTACGTCATCCACGGTGTGATGTTCGGGCGGTTCGTCCCGCCCGAGGCCACGGCGGCGCGGCTGGCCGGACTGCGCGCGCCCTACGGCATCGTGGCCGTGCTCGGGAACCACGATTGGTGGCTGGACGGCGCGCGCATTCGCCGCGATCTCGAAGGCGCCGGCATCCGCGTGCTGGAGAACGACGCGACGTCTCTCGGGGAGGGTCCGCGGCGATTCTGGGTCGCGGGATTGGGCGACCTGTGGACGCGGCCGGTGAGCATTCCGCGCGCGCTGTCCGGCGTGCCCGAGGGGGAGCCCGTCATCCTCCTCACCCACAGTCCCGACGTGTTCCCGGACGTTCCGGCCCGCGTCGCGCTCACGCTGGCCGGGCACACGCACGGCGGCCAGGTGGCGCTGCCGATCCTGGGCCGCCCCATCGTCCCGTCGAGCTACGGGCAGCGCTACGCGTATGGATTGGTCGTCGAGGACGGGCGCGCGCTCTTCGTCAGCCCCGGCATCGGCACCAGCCTGCTGCCCGTGCGATTCGGAGTTCCACCGGAGATCTCGATGGTGACGCTTGCGGCCGCAGCGGAGGTCGGCGGTCTCGTGGGGCGGGTGTCTCGCGAGGGCAAATGACTGTACAAGCTAGCGCGACTGGGCCAGCGCCTGCTTCCGGGCGCCCTCGAACTCGTCGCCGGGGTTCCAGCTCGGCATGTTCTTGCCCTCGGCGACCTTGACCCCGAGATAGAAGAGGAGCTGCGTGTCCTCGACGGCGCCCGTGAAGTCCCAGTCCGGACGCAGCTCGTCCGAGGGCTGGTGGTAGTCGGTCTCCTCGTACTTCGCATGCTGAGCCGCGCCCCATCCCGCGGGCTTGCCCACGACCTCGATGCCGGATTCGAGGTAGGCGGCGGGAACGCCGCGCTTGGCCAGGTTGAACTGGTCGGAGCGATAGAAGTAGCCCTTGTCGGGATTCTGGTCGGCCACGATGTGGCGCCCGCCCTGGGCGGCCGCGATCGCCTCCACGACCGTGTCCAGGGTCGACTTGCCCTTGCCGATCATGATCATGTCGCGCGTGCGTCCCCAGATCCCGAGCTCGTCGATGTTGATGTTGGCGGCCAGGAGGCCGATCGGGGGCGCCGCCGGTAGCGCCTTCATGGCGCGGGCGATGGCCAGCACCGCGGCCACGCCGCTCGCGTTGTCGCGCGCGCCGTTGTAGATCACGTCCTCCCCGGGCTTGGTCGACTCGCGCATTCCCAGATGGTCGTGGTGCGCCGTGTAGAGGACGGCCTCCTTACCCAGGATGGGGTCGCGCCCGGGCAGCTTGCCGATCACGTTCGCGGTCTGCTTCTTCTGCACGTCGTTGCGCAACGTGAGACTCAAGGTGACGCCGAGGGGCACCGGCTTGAAGTCGCGCTTCTCCGCGGCCGCGCGCAGCGCGTCGAGGTCCTGGCCGCCCAGCCGCGCCACGCGGCGCGAGGCCTCTTCGGTGGCCCAGGCCTGGACCTGCAGCTCCGGCGGTCCTTCCGCGGGCAGCGTGAAGTTCTCGCCCGACCAGGAGCTGGTGACGACCTGCCACTTGTAGCCGGCGGAGGGCTCGGTGTGGATGACGATCGCCCCCGCGGCGCCCTTCTTCGCCGCGATCTCGTACTTGTAGGTCCAGCGCCCGTAGTACTGCCGCGTCTTGCCCGCGAAGAGCTTGGGATCGCTGGCGGGATCGTTGTTCATCATGAGCAGGACCTTGCCCTTGAGGTCCGCGCCCTTGTAGTCGTCCCACTGGTACTCGGGGGCGACGATGCCGTAGCCGACGAACACGACCTCCGCGTTTTCGAGCCGTGCTTCCGGAGCGGCCACGCCGGAGAACGCGATGTAGTCGTCCTTGTACTTGAGGTCGACCTTGTCGCCGCCCTTGCTGACCGTGGCCACGTCGGGGTTGTGGCTGGTGATGCCCACGATGTCGAGGGGCTGCAGCCATCCCCCGCCCGGGGCTCCGGGCTGGAGTCCGGCCGCCTCCATCTGGGCGGCGATGTACTGCTGAGCCAGCCGGTCGCCCGTCGTGGCCGGTCCGCGGCCGCCGAGCAAATCGCTGGAGAGGAAGCGGATGTGCCCCCGGAGCAGGTCGGCATTGATCGTGCGCGCGGCCGCACGCTCCGGCGCGGTGAGCATCACGGGGGCCACCGCAGGGGTGGCGGCCATGGCCAGGAGGGCGGCAGCGGCAAGTCTCATGGACCTCCTCGTTCGCTGTGATCAGGATAACCTCAGGCTCCGCGGATGGCTGTGCGCCAATGCTATAGTGCGCACGCTCTTACCCACGTGAGACAGCACACGACCCACACCCGCTCGAAGGCGGATACCCGGCGCCGGTCGCGGACCACCGTCCCCACGCCACCCCAGGTGTTGCGCCCCGCGCTGGTGTCCGTTCCCGGAGGGCGGTTCCGCATGGGTGCAGCCGGCGGGCGCCCGGACGAGTCGCCGGTCCACGACGTCGAATTGGCCCCTTTCGCGCTCGGGCGGACGCCGGTCACGCGCGCGGAGTACGAGCCGTTCCTCGCCGCGACTCCGACCGCGGCGCCGCCCTGGTGGCAAGACCTCGCCTTCTCCCACCCCGATCAACCGATCGTCGGGGTGACCTGGTTCGATGCCGTGGCCTACACGGACTGGCTGTCCCAGGTCGTCGGCGGCCGATGGCGGCTGCCCACGGAGGCGGAGTGGGAGCGCGCGGCGCGCGGCGGCCTCGAGGATGCGCCGACGGCGTGGGGAGCCTCGCTTCCGGCGGACGAAGTGCCGCCCGGCCGGGACGCGCCCTGGCGCGTCGGCCAGGGCACGCCGAACGGCTACGGCCTCTACGACATCACGACGATCGTCCATGAGTGGTGTCTCGACTGGTACGCCGCAGACTTCTACGGCGTCTCCCCTCTTCGCGACCCGCGCGGTCCGGACGAGGGACAGCGCAAGGCCAGCCGGGGCGGCTCCTGGCGGCATCACATCCGGTGGTCTCCGCCGGCGGCGCGGAGCAGCCTGCCCCCGTCGTACCAGTACGCCGACTACGGCTTCCGCGTCGTCCGGGAAGAGGGATGAGCACGCAGAGCTCGGCGTCCGGACCGGAGCGCCGTCGTGCCGAGCGCGTACCAATGGCGCCGACGGGCGGGCCGGTGTCCGTGGTCGGCGCGCGGCTGATCGACGTCAGCCCCTACGGAATGATGATCGAGTCGCCGCTGGCCATGACGGCCTCGAGTTCCTCGACATGCCCAGCGAGGTGCGGGAACAGATCCGGGGCGTCCTCGTCCGCCACACGGCCGCGCATCCGGCGCGCTGATCAGCGGCTGCACTGCGTCCACCCTCACGGTGTGTGGCTGCGACCGACGAGACCGATCCGGCCCGCGCCCGCCGCGCGCGAGACGTCCATGGCCTCCACCGCGCGGCCGTAGCTGACGGGGCCATCGACGCGCAGGAAAACCGTGCGGTCGGCCCGCGTGGCCAGCAGGTCCCGGAGCTCGCTCTCCAGCTCCGCGATCGTGCTGAGCCGACGCCCGTCGAGGTCGACCGAATCGGTTCGGACGGCAATCAGCGGCGCCGCTGGCCACGGACCATCCGTACCGCCGGGCGGCGCGGGCAGGGCCGCATCGAGGCCGCGCTGCGCTACGGGGGTGACGAGCATGAACAGGATCAGCAGGACGAGCATCACGTCGATGAGAGGCGTGACGTTCGGCTCTGCCGCGGGTGCGAGGCCTACGGTGGTCCTCATCGGTGGGCGATGAAGCGGACGGTGACGGTCATCAGCACCGCCACCGGCACGCCGTTCAGGCGCGTGGGCGTGTAGCGCCATTGGCGCACGGCATTCGTGGCGGCCTCGTTGAGCAGCGGATGGCCGGTGATGACCCGCACGTCGGTGACGTGCCCGGTGGGATCGATCGTGCATTCGAGCACGACCATTCCGCCGAAACCGGCGGTGCTTGCGATGTTGGGATAGACCGGGGCGACGTACACCGTGCGCACGGGGGCCTTGATGTCGCCGCCGGGGCGGATGGGACCCGTGCCCGTGCCCTCGGGAACGCCGGGAGGCCCAACGCTCGGACCGTCGCCGCTGCCCCGCCCTGACCCATCGCAATTCACAAGGCACGGAACCCGCCCGTCGTCGGGCGGCAACCCTTCGGGCTCGACCATGGACACCGTTGGACCGGGAGCGGGCGGTGGCTCGACTGGGTCCGCCGGCATCGTCGGCCTGGAGTTACGCGAAGCAGACTCGTGTCTCACAAGCGGCGCCGGCGGCGGAGTGGCCACCGGTGCTGGGGGAGCGATTGGCGGCGCCGGCTCCCAGATGACGGTCGGTCCAGAAGGCGTCGGCAAATCGCCGGACCTCAGCACCGGAACGAGCAGGGCCAGGGCCAGGGCCGCGCCGTGCGCGGCGATCGACAGGGGCAGGAGCGCAGCGCGGCGTCCGAAGCGGCCGGCCGGCGGCGCGGACACGACCAGGTCCTCGAAAAGTCTCCGGTTCATGGCGTGGCCTCCGTCTACTGCATTCGACACCGCCGACGAGCGGAGGTTCCGTGGCGGCAGTCGCGGAGTGACGCGACTCCTACTGTCCTGACCCAGCTATTCGCTGACAAGAGCTCGAGGCGAGCTGTCATCAAGAAAAAGGGGCCTCGAAATCGAACCTGCTTCGCGGCGGCAGGGTTCCGAGCGTGCGGGGCAAGACCCTGCGTAAGGAACCGGCACTGGCGAGTGGGCAGGGCCGGCTCAGTCCTTGATCGAGGCCACCGCCGGAGCGAGGCGCTCCCGCAGCGAGGAGACGGGGTTCACGTACACATAGAGGTTGCCGCCCATCGTCGAGCGGCCGCCCACCACCATGCCCACCACCGCCCCGGCCGGCCCGAGCAGGGGCGCCCCGTCCAGACCTTTGGGATCGAATACCTCGTCGAGTGCGATCTCGATGAACTCGGGCTGGACTCGCACGACCGTCGCCGGGTGGAGCGCAGGGGGAAAGCCTCTCAAGGAGGGGCCGGCCAGCCAGACGCGGCTCTCCGCGGCTGGGTCGGACGCGGCCAATGGCAGGCGCGCCACCGCCGAGTCCCGATCGAGCCTGAAAGCAACGACGTCGCCGCGCGCGTCGCGACCGTCCCAGGGCCGGCCCTCCTTCAGGAGGTTCCACGAGTCCACGTACCCCTGTATCTCGTTCACGCCCACGTCGAAGAAACGCACGTCGTCGATGGGAAGACGGTCGGGCGGGACGTCGTCAGCCAGACCGCCCGAGGCGCTGAAGAGGTGGAGGGCCGTGAGGGCGAACGGGTGGCCCCCGTCGAGGGTGGCGCCGAAGGCGGTGCCCGAGCGCATGCCCTTGGCGGACCTCAAGAAGTAGCTCAGCCGGACCACGGAATTGACGGGGAGCACGGGCGGGGCGGCCGGGTCCGCCGCCGGGCGCGAGCGGCAAGCGGCCAGAGCGAAGGGAAGCGCGCACGCGGCCGCCCACCGCGCGCTCGTCATGGCTGACACCCCGCACCGTCCGCCGGAAGGTCGAAAGAGCGGACGATGCGCCACAGCTCGGCCTTGAGCCGGACGAACGCCGCCTTTCGGCAGAAGGCCAGGACCTGGATGAGACAGGCATCCCGGTGGAAGAGGCCGTAGATCGACTCGATGTCCCCGCCTTCGACGCGGCTCCGCGTGTGCACCAGGCGCGCCTCGGAGGACGGAAACGCCTCGTCGAGGATGAGGAAGTTGTCGGAATGCTTGGCCGCGGTGTCGGTGACGGCGGCCTCGAAACGGTCCATGTCGACGGGGGTCGTATCTGGCCGCCGCTCGACGACGACGACGACCTCCGCGTCCGCGTCCGGGCGGACGACCCAACGGTCGGCCCGCGAGTTGTCCTTCCGCGCCATCGACCCGCGCCGCAGGTACCAGCCGGGGGGGAATTCCATGCGGTAGGCGACCCGCGTCCCTTCGAGCAGCCTCACGGGTCTCGAGGCCACCTGTCCGAGCCAGGCCAGACGCCCGAACGGATCGTAGCCGAAATGCATCCCGGTCCCGCCCACCACCTGCATGGTGAGGCAGAAGAGGCTGCCCTGGGCGAGGCGGAACAGGGGAATCACGAGCGCGCCGACCGCCGTCCTCAACAGCGCCAGCTCGAGCGCGGACGGGATCTCGGCGATGAGCGCACCACCGAGGAGGACGTCGATCACGCTGATCAGGACGACCAGGCGAGGGCCAGACGTCGGCGCTGGCGGTCCGACGTCGAGGACGAGGTTCACGAGCCCGTTCACGATCGAGACGACGCCGGCGATCTGGACGGGCGAGAACAGGGCCCCTGGTGCTCCCGCCAGCGGCGCGGAGGCGCTGGCCACCGGCGGCGGCGCCTCCGTCGGCGCGGCCGCTTCAGGTACCGCTGCCGGTGGAATCGCCACCTGCTCGACGGCGCGATGGCAACGGGGACAACTCCCGTCCGGTCGGTGCGTGTGCTTGAGCTGGCAGTGGGGACAGACGATCCATTCCGCCATCCGCACCTCCCTCTCGGGCTCGCGCGCCGCGGGCGCAGTCTACGACACGTGCCGGCGACGGCATACGCGTTTGGGAGAGCCTCGGTATCATCGTCGCTGCTGGCCGAGGCAGCGCCCGATGCGTCCCACTGACCGTGCTAGCCTTTCCTGGTCGCTCAACCTGACAAGGTCGGGGCCGGCAACGACAACCGCGGCTTCCGCAGGTTATCCCGGTGTTAGGGGACGGACAGAGTGTCCAAGTACCACGACGATACGACGGAAGCCTCGGACCCCGGCCGCGTTACCCTCTCGCGACGCCGCTTGGCGTCGTTTCGCCCCCATGAGTCACTCTGGCAGCGCGCCCGGAGACGATTGTCAGGAGACCCGTCCGCGGAGTTGCTCGACGAGCACCTTCGCTTGGGAGACTCCCGCGCCGCGGTCGTCGTCCGCATATCGCCGCTTCTGATCGCTGCGTACACCGACGAACTCGACTGCGTAGCGATGCTTTGCTTTTCGCCAAGGATGGCCGAGCAGTTCACTTTGAGGACAGAAGCGCGATTGCTCACCGTAAATACCTACGAGAGGCGATCAGCCGTTGTGCATGACCTCGTCCCGGGAGACGGAGCATACGGGCGCTACCAGAACTTCTATCCGCTCATCGCCGAGTTCTTGTCGGATGACTCCGAGCGAATGACCCGACGCAAGGCCGAGATTGCCGAACCGGAGTGGGAACGGTGCGCATCTCTCGGCTTCGAGTACGTGCGCCTCCGACCGAACGTGGCGCGTGATGGGTCGCCGTTTGCGAGCGCCAGGCCCGCGGGGCCGGCGAACAAGTGGTAGGCCATCCATGTAGCGCTTCTGCGGTGCGCTTGCGGTCGCGTCTTCCGTATCCGCCACCCCTGGGTGAGACACCAAGGAGAACGAGGACAAGGACGAAGATCGGGACTAGGCTAGTTGCGGAATAGCGCGGCCCAGTGCGGTGGCCAGGCAGGCACGGGGACGGAGCGCGCGGGACGGGCGGCCGCGCGTTCGATGGCCCTTGCGTAGGCTTCGGCCGTGAGCGCGGGCACGTGCGCGCGCTCCACGAACGCGCGGGCGGCACGGCCCAGCCGCGCGCGCAGCGAGGGCGACCCGGCCAGCTTCAGGATCCCGCGCGTGATCTCGCCCTCTTCGTCGGAGACGTCGGCGCGGAGGACCGCGTCGCGCGGCACGTCGGCGAGGTGCTCGAGGTCGGCCATGATCGTCGGGCGGCCCTGAGCCAGCACGCGCAGCAGCGCGGCCGAGGTCTCGCGGGCGGTCGGATAGCGGAGGTGCGCGACGGCGTCCGCAAGCTCGATGTGCGCGGCCAGCTCGGAAAAGGGGACGCGGCCGGTGACGATCGCGCGCGAGGCCAGACCCAGGGCGCCGAGCCGTGCATCGAGCGCGCCGCGATCGGCGACCGGGCCCACCACGAGCAGGCGCACACCCGGATGCAGGGTGGCCGCACGCGCCACCGCGCGTGCGATCGTGTCCACGCGTTTCTCGCGCGTCACCAGGCCGTAGGTTCCCACGACGAAGTCATCCGCCGTGACGGCGTACCGTCTGCGCAGCGCCTCGACCGCTGCGCCCGCGACGGGCAGCGGTTGCATCGGCATGGGGATGCGGACGACGTCCGAGCCCGGAACCTCCGCCACGACGGCCTGGGCCATGAACTCGTTGTGCACGGCCACCGCGCGGGACGCTTCGACCGGCAGGCGGAACAAGGGATAGGCGTAGGGCAGGAGATCCCCTACGGTGCCGAGGTGGGCCTCGACGAAACGGATCCCCTGCGCCGGATACGAGTACGCGACTTCTGCGGAGTAGCGACCGAGCACGGCCGCCGCCGCCTTGCGCGCGTCCGCGCGTCCGGGGTCGCGGGCGTAGGCGCGCGCTTCCGGCGCATCCAGGAACATCCGCCCGCGCGCGTGGTGCAGGACGAGGTCGTGCAGAACGAGGAGTCCCGGCACGCGGACGAGCGGCTCGTACACGAAGTCGTGGGCCGGCCCGTTCCCCATCTGGTAGACGGCGAGGTCGTACGGCTGCGCGGCCTGCCGCGCCGCGAGCTCCGAGTGGTGGTACACGCCGGCACCGGCGGGAAGGCGGTCGCGTTCGGGGGCGGCCTGATCGTGGAACACGTCGACCGCGTACCGCGGCACGAGCAGCGACAGGACGTCGATCGCGTAGTCGGCCACGCCCGTGGCCGCGGGCGGAACCGGCGAGAAGAAGGCGAGGCGCTTCACCGCCGCGCGATCAGCACGTACTCCTGCGGGCCGTAGAGGAGCGCATTGAGACGCGCCGCGTTCTCGTTGAGGACGGCGGCCACGTTGGGCGGGAGGCCGTCCGGCGGCACCGGCTGGAGCTGGGCCGCGGGGTCGACGGGCGACCGCATCTCGACGCGCACGTCCGCGAATCCCTGCGCGGCGGCCAGGAAGCTCAGCGTGTCCGGGTGGAGCGGCGTGCGGTGGGTCAGGTCGCGCAGGTAGACCTCGAGGAACCCGACCACCGATCGGGTGTTCACCGTCTCCAGGACGAGCCGGCCCCCCGGCCGCAGCGCGCGATGCGCCTCCGCCAGCATGGCCTGCAGCACCGCGGGGGGCAGATGCTCGACGACCTGGGCCGCGAACACGCCGCCGAGAGATCCGGCGGGCTGCGCGCGCAGGAAGTCGACGAGGTCGCCCTCGGCGACGTCGAGCCCATTCGCACGGCACACCGCCACCGCCTGGGTGTTGCCTTCCACGCCGCGGGCTTCGATCCTGCGCTCGCGCAGGAGCTCGAGGAACTCGCCCCGCCCGCAGCCGAGATCGACGACGGGAGCGAGCCCGGCGAAGAGCTCGACGTATCCGGCCAGCCGCGCGCGCAGGTCCTCGCGCTCACCGCGGAACCGGTTCTCGAAGGCCACGTAGTGCGCGTCTTCGGCGGCGCGGGCGGCCGCACCGGCCGCGGCCGCGGGCGGAGGCGCGTCCGCGGCCAGGGCCCCGCGGATCGCTCTCATCTCCTCCGACAGGACCTCCACGCGGTCGCGCAGCGCGAGCAGCC
>WNFN01170956.1_pt1 | contig 18863 bp, 13 predicted proteins | sample 5400161 | NCBI WGS metagenome assembly WNFN01 (sample SAMN13153353, study PRJNA577476) | soil metagenome | isolation source: 80 cm saprolite on Douglas fir-dominated hillslope | place: USA:California | collected 2013-09-17 | reverse complement strand
CTGGCGCTGCCGCTCGAGTTCCCGGCGGAGCAGATGGAGTTGGTTGCCCGTGAGCTGCAGCTCAAGCTTCAGCGGAGCCACCTCGCCAACTCATGAGAGCGGGCCCATCGGCGCATCCCCGAGAGCAAGCCCTTGGGCGGCGATGTATTCGAGCAGGGACATGAGCATGGCGCCGCGCGCCGCGAGGCTGGAGATGTCGACCCATTCCTCCCGGCTGCATGGATGGTGGACGAGCGGTCCGAGGCCGTCGAGAGTGGGGATGCCACCAGCTCCCGCGAAACTGCTGTCACCACCTCCTCGCTCATGCACCTGGTAGGAGCCGAGCCCGACGGCTGCGCTCGCCGCGGCGGCGGCCTGGTACAGGGAGCGGGAAGCCGCGTTCGGGGAAAACGAGGGGCGATTGATCCCACCTCGGACAATGAGCTCCGCCGATTCTGCCGCATCGTCGATCACCTCCAGCACTTGGTTGAGCAGCGTCTCCGCGGCGCTCGAAGTCGGTGCGCGAAGATCGACCTGCATCTCGGCGTAGGCGGGAACAACTTGCCGGGCGATTCCTCCGTGCAGGATCCCGACCGTCACGATCGTTCCCTCCTCGCGTCGGCTCAGGTTCTCAAGTGGCACGACGAGAGGGGCCAGCGCTCTCAGCGCGCTCTTGCCGGCGTCCGGACCGGTCGTGTGGGCGGATTTCCCCTGTGCCGAAATCGTCAGGGCCCCGACGGCACCCCGCCCGACCACGACTCCGCCGCCAGGCCGCCCTGGCTCAAGACCGAGGCAGACGTCCGCGGATTGAGCGCATTGCTCGATCCACTCGCGGCTTGAGGGACTGCCCAGCTCCTCGTCCGGGACCAGCAGCAACCGTACCTCGCCCAGGCCGCGCGGTCCCCGGTCGCTGAGCAGGCGCAACGCATAGGTGGACATGACCAGACTGCTCTTCATGTCGCCCGCACCCGGACCGCTGGCCGCCGTCGCGGAGCAGCGGTACGGCCAGTGGGCGAGAGTGCCCGCTGGCCAGACCGTGTCGGTGTGGCCGAGGATGAGCACGTTGGGACCCTGGCCAAATCGCCGCACCGCGGCGACCTTGTCGCCATGCCCCGGAACAGGGTCACGGCTGAGGTCGAAGCCAGCGTCGTTCAGCAGGCCAGCCAATTCGTCCGCGACGCCATCCACGCCTTCTCGCGACGAGGACGGGCTCTCGATGGCGACGAGCCGTCCTCCAGAGCGTTGAGACGTCCGGTGATAAGAAAGCTCTCCCTCGTGGCTGACATCGTCGTCGCCACCTCGACTCGTGTCCGCCACGTGCCCCTGCCGATCTCAATCGTGCGGTCGCACCGAACGGCGGCCGAAAGCGGGTCGTCTTCGACAACCGTGTAGCAGATCGGGTCATCATCGAGATATTCGAGACCATCTGGCAGTCTCCGGCCGCCCCAGAGCGAGCGCCGTTCCCGGTAATCGACTCGCCCGGAGGCGACATCCTGGACGATTGTGAGCTCGGGGCTGCGTGGCCTGAGCCACTCAAAGTGAAGCGGCGTGGCGGTTTCGGGCGGCTCGAACGGGCGAAGATGGCCATCCTCAGGGCGGGCGGGGCGCACGGGCAGTCGGAGTGTGCTTGTGCTCCCGACATGCACTCCGATGGTGACCGGCTCCGGAGAGGGCCAGACCCACGGCCAGTAGGAGGTGGAGATGGCGAGACGAAGGCGGTGCCCGGGCGGCAACGAATACGCGATGGCCTTCAGGGAGACTCGAACCGGATATGGCCGATGTGGCTCGAGCGGGGTCGGGTGCTCGTGGCTATCGCGATGACAGAGATTGAGAACGCCCCGCGTGATGAGAGCTGATTTACCGTCCGGGGCCAGGTCACACAAACGGACCGCGAGGAACGCGCGCGGTTGCGAGGCCGCGACGACCAGCCGCACCTCCGGCATTCCGAGGAGCTCGATCGGGCGGTCAAAAGGAGTTGTGTCGAAGCACAGCGAGCCGGCGTCGTCACGACGCTGATCTATGGGCAGATGGGCGGGATTACCGTAGGGAAGCCATGATCCCGCGCTGAGGCCGACCGTCTGGGGGCTGGAATGGAAGATCACTGTCGACGCGGGCTGGACGGACTGCAGGGAACCCGGACCGAGCTGGAGCACCTCGGTCGAGATGGATGTCGAGGGCCATGACGGCTCGGCAATCCAGCGGCCTGGCCGCTCTTCATAAGAGGGCGCAGGCGGTACCGCGTCCTGCATCCAGCACCGCAGCGCCGGTTCGTCCATGATCCCGGTTTCTATTCCCTTCAGCCACTGGTCCCACCACCTCAGCGCCTCCTGGAGGAAGCCGATCGCCGGCCCGGGTACGCCTTCCTCCGGCCAGACATGCTCCCAGGGCCCGATGAGCGCCTTCCGCGGGCACGAGAGCCCTTCGAGGAGGCGGAAGATCGCATTGGTGTAGCCGTCCGACCAACCGCCCACGAGATACACAGGACAGGTGATCGAGGAGTAATCCTCGCAAACCGAACCCTGCTTCCAGTAGGCGTCGCGCCTCTGATGCGAAAGCCACGACTCGATGAGGAACGGGTTGTGCTCAAGACGTTGACGCCACAGCTCGCGCCAGCGGTCACCGACGACGAGCGGGTCGGGAGGACGAGCGCTGTAAGCGAGCATCACCGAACCCCACAGCAGCATGTAATAGCTGAGGACCGATCCCCCGATGTAGTGCACATCGTCGGCGTAGCGGTCGTCGGTGGAACATGCGCTGATGATCGCCTTCAGCTCTGGAGGTCGTCGCGCGGCAACCTGCAGGCTGTTGAATCCTCCCCATGAGATGCCAAGCATGCCGACCGCACCGGTGCACCAGGGCTGGTCAGCAAGCCAGCGCAGCACCTCCAGCGCGTCCTCTTGCTCTGTGGGGTGGTATTCGTCGAGCAGCAGGCCTTCCGAGTCGCCAGTGCCGCGGATGTCCACGCGAACCGAGGCGTAACCGTGGCCAGCGAAGTACGGGTGGCGCACGGAGTCGTCGATCGCAGTGGCGTCGCCCTTGCGATACGGCAGGTACTCGAGTATGGCCGGGACGGGGGAGTGAGCCGCCTCCTCGGGAAGCCAGACCGTAGCCGAGAGGCGCGCGCCGTCGGAGAGAGGGATCCACACATTCTTGAGGCACCGGACGTTCATCGGGAGATCCTCATAACCGAGGCGCGCTGGCATCAGGATCCCGCCCCGGCGTTGCCGGGATCCAGGGCGCGGATGAGGAACTCCCCGACGAGCGGGCGATAAGCGGCCCATGTTCGCCGGAGGTCTGAGAGCGCCTGATCCGAAAGGTCGACGCGAAGATCGATGAGCGGGAACAGCTGGTCGCCGACGACGACTAGGGCTGCCGAGCGTACCGGCAGCCGCTCGCCTCCGGCGGCCTCACCTGCCTCCAGCGCCCGCAGCAGCCGCTCTGCCAACGGTTCGTCCTGACTCTCCTCGAAGGCCTTCCTCATGGCCGGACCGACGTCCTCATTGGCCAGCATGTTCCCCAGGGCCACGCATCCGTCGCCGGACTCTTCGGCACGGAGCGGCTGGACCCGCGAGCCCGAGTAGGCGGCGGTTCGGCCTTCGGAGTCGATGACAGCGAGCTGGCGCCAGGCATGGTGTCCTGTTGACGCGACGAGGGCGCCGATGGCCCCGTCCGCCTCGCAGCCTGACTGCAGCAGGTCCAGGCCGCGAAGTCCCAGAAGAGGGTCAGTGCGGTGCTGAGTGAGTATGGCACCAACGTTGGCCCTCGCGTGGGGCACACGGCTGCCGACGGCGATATCGGAAGTAGCCGTACAGGCGCCGAACTGCCCGGTCCGGGTACAGCGTCCGACGAGGGAGAACGTCACCGTCAGGGCCCGTCCGCCGCTACGAGCCACATGTCCTCGCTGCGCCAACCCACCTCGCGAGTGGCTCCTGGGGTTCCCTCGAAACCGGTGGCGGGGTTCGCAAATACGAGCAAGGTGCCGAGAGTTTCCGATTCCACCGTGTACTGGGTCTGAGCGCCAAGAAACGAGACGTCTGCGACCCTGACCGGGACGGAGACATCACACGAGCTCGTGAGCGGGCCGATCGCTTCCGGCCTCACAACAGCGACCGCAGCCGAATCCTGCACCATGCCTGGTTTTCCGGTGAGCTCCAAGGTACCTAGCGGACCTACATCGGCCAGATACCGCCCTTCCCCGCAGCAGCTTCGAACCTTGGCGGCGAGCCGGTTCGAGGCACCAACGAAGTCCGCGACGAACAGGTTGCTCGGGTGGTGGTAGACGTCTTCGGGTATCCCTACTTGCTGGATCCGTCCCGCGCTCATGACCGCCACCCGGTCCGACATCGAGAAGGCCTCTTCCTGATCGTGGGTGACATAGACGAAAGTGATCCCTACCTGTCGCTGGATCTGCTTCAGCGCCATCTGCATCTGCTTTCGCAGCTTGAGGTCGAGGGCACCGAGCGGCTCATCCAGCAGCAGCACCTGCGGATTGAGGACAAGAGAGCGCGCGAGCGCAACCCGCTGCTGCTGGCCGCCCGAGAGCTGCTTGCATCTCATGTGGTCGCGCCCTCCGAGCCCGACGAGTTCGAGCATGTCTCCGACACGGCGCTCCGCATCACGCCGCGAGACTCGACGCTCACGTAGTCCGAAGGCGACATTCTCAAACACGTTAAGGTGGGGGAATAGGGCATAATCCTGAAACACCGTATTCACCGGCCGACGGTATGCGGGGAGACGAGTCACGTCGGTGTCGCCCACCAGCACACGGCCGCTCGTCGGCGTCTCAAGTCCGGCGACGAGGCGCAAGGTCGTGGTCTTGCCGCACCCGCTCGGGCCGATGAGGGAAAAGAACTCGCCTGCCGTGATCGAGAGGTCGATGCCTGCTACGGCGGCCACATTGTTATAGTGCCGCTCGACCGCGACGAGCCGGATCGCTGCAGGCCTGGATGAGGCGCCTGGAACTGCCGAGTCCTGCTCGGAGATGTTTGCCGCCGTCATGTGAGGCGGTCTCCACCACTTCCTGCTTGCGCAAGAGAGATTCGTTGCCCAATTAGCAACATGTGATGGTAATAGCACATCTGGCTCGGGCGTGCAAGGCCTTGCTGGCCGCGAGCCGGATGGCTAGTCTGCCAACAATGGTTGGAAATAGCGCGACAGCTGGGCGCCGGCGAGGCGCTCGGTCGGCTGCGGGAACGTGCGGGCAAGCGATCGTCAGACTGCTTGAGCAGTATGGGGTCGATACGGTCTTCGGAATCCCGGGTGTGCACACGCTTGAGGTCTACCGTGGCCTGTCCGGCTCGACGATCCGCCACGTGCTCGCCCGGCACGAGCAAGGCGCCGGCTTCATGGCGGACGGATACGGGAGAGTGCGCGGCGAACCCGGCGTCTGCTTGGTTATCTCGGGTCCCGGTGTAACCAACGTGCTCACGCCTGTCGCGCAGGCCTATCACGATTCACGCCCGCTGCTGGTGCTCTCAGGCGCGGTGAGCACGGCCGATAGAGGCCGAGACCGCGGCGCTCTGCACGACTTGCCGGACCAGCGAGCCCTCATGGCGCAGGTGACGGCGTTCAGCCACACCGTCGCTAGCCCAGCCGAGCTGCCCTCGTTGTTCGCGCGCGCATGGGACGTCTTTACCTGCAAGCGGCCCCGGCCAGTACACATCGAGGTTCCCGTCGATGTCTTCGCGGCCGACGCTCCGGCCGTTGGCCGCATCGAGAGCACCTGCCGCCCGCCCGGCCCATCACCGGAAGCAGTCCGGGCAGCCGCGGACTTGCTCTGGAAGGCTGCTAGGCCGGCGATCCTGCTCGGCGGGGGTGCCGCACAGGCTGGTGCCGAGGCAGTCCGCCTCGCGGAACGGATCGGTGCGCCGATCGGCCTGACGATCAGTGCAAAAGGCGCCGTATCGTCCTCCCACTCGCTCTGCCTGGGCGCGACGCTTACCTTCCACCCCGCCTGCGACCTCATCTCCGAGGCCGACGTCCTCCTTGCCGCCGGTACCCAGTTCTCGCACTCCGACTGGTGGGAGACTGACGGGGCGCCGCAGCCGAAGGGAGCACTGATCCGCGCCGACATCGACCGAAGCCAATTCGACAACCCCTTTCCGGCTTCGATCGCCCTGGAAGGTGACGCAGCGGCGACGCTCGACGCCATAACGGCGGCGCTTCCGTGCGAGAACTCGCAGCCCGATCGCACCGCGCGGGCGGTGAACCGGGTCCAGGCGATCACCGCCTCTCTTCGGTTCCCTCCTGAGATCTCCGACTATAAGGACTTCATCGATTCTCTCGATGCCGCGCTGCCCGACGACCGGATTGTCGTCGGGGACTCGACCCAGCCGGTGTATGCGGCGAACCATCTCATGGCGGCGAGGCAGCCCAGGTCCTGGCTCATGCCCATCGGCTATGGGACCCTCGGCTGCGCCCTGCCGATGGCAGTTGGGGCCAAGCTTGCGGCGCCGTCGCGTCCCGTTGTGTGCCTCGTCGGCGACGGAGGAGTCCTCTTTACCCTCCAGGAGCTGGCCACCGCCCAGGATCTCCACATGCCACTTCCCATCATCGTCTGGAGCAACGGCGGGTACGGCGAGATCCGGGACGCAATGAAGCGAGCCGGAATCTCACCGTCTGCAACCGAGGCGCAGGCTCATGACCTTGTTCAGATCGCTTCAGGATTTGGCTGCCGCGCCGAACGGCTGACAGACCTTACGGGGCTCGGCGCCCTCGTCTGGGAGGCGCTCGAGAGCCGCGGGCCAACCCTCATCGAGGTGCTGGCGTGCTGACAGCTGCCCAATCGGAGCGAGGCGTGGTCGCGGCTGGCCACGCGCTCGAGGTTGAAGCAGGCCGGCGGGTCTTCGCGGAGGGGGGAAACGCCGTCGATGCCGTGGTCGCCGCTGCGTTCGCCGGTTTCGTCGTCGAACCGGCCAGCTGTGGCCTCGGCGGTTATGGCCATCTCGCCCTTCTTATTGGCGCGAAGCGCGCTTTCCTCACGATCGACCACGGGCCGCGCGCCCCAGCCGGGGCGAGCCCGGACATGTTCACTCTGATGGATAACGACGGGAGAGGAGAGTACGACTGGCCGGCGGTCGAAGGCCGACGGAACGAGGTAGGCCCCCTTGCGGTTGCCGTCCCAGGGGCGGTCGCGGGGCTCTGGGAGGCCCACCAAGCAGCCGGTCGGCTGCCATGGGCGCAGCTCCTGGCTCCGGCAATCGAGATCGCCGACAGTGGACTCGACGTGACCTGGAGCCTCGTCCTCCCGATCGTCGAGCGGCTGGAAAACATTCGGCAGCTGCCGGCCGCCGCGTCGTTCTTGCTCCGAAACGGCGACCCGCCTTGTCCCGGAGATTACTGGCGCCCGCAAGACGGTCTTGATACCACAGCGCTGGCCAAGACCCTGCGGGAGATCGCGAAGCATGGTGCCGCCGGATTTCACACAGGCAAGGTTGCCGAACGCATTGGTCAAGCCGTCCATGCGGCTGGGGGGATTCTGACAACGGCGGATCTTGAGGGCTACCGGCCCAAGGTAATGACCGAGCCGCCAGCCACCTACCAGAACTACTCCTACGTCACCGCGAACGACCAAGTTGGCTATGAAGCCCTCAACATCCTCGACCTGCTGAAGGTATCCCAGGTCGTTCCAGGAAGCGCCGACCACTATCACCTCATGGCCGAAGCGATGTCCTGCGCTTTCGTCGACAACGTCGGTTACTACGGCGATCCAGACCTGGTATCGGTGCCGCTTCGCGGCCTTGCCAGCAGGGAGTTTGCGCAACAGCGGGCCGCATCGATCCGCCGCGACCGCGCTGCACCCCGGCCCGTGCAACCCGGTGATCCGTGGCCGTTCGAGCCAGGTGCGCCTGCAGAACGGCGCGGGCATTCGACGGGCCGCTCGCCGGGAACCACGCAGATGGCCGCCGCCGATGCCGAAGGGAACCTGGCTGCACTTATTACGACGGTCGGTCATGATTTCGGCTCGCTCGTTTATGTTCCAGAGGTGGGCATCTTCCTCAACAGCTCAATGGTCAACTTTGACCCGAGACCAGGACGCAGCAACTCGATCGCTCCCGGGGCCATGCCGTTTTTCGCCGTGCCAAGCATCGTCGCGAGCTGTAAAGACGGCAGCGGTTTCGCGGCATGCGGTTCCGGGGGCTACCGGATACTGAGCGGCGTCCTGCACACGTTGGTGAACGTCATCGACTTCAAAATGCCCGTCGCCCAGGCCGTTGGCGCTCCCCGGATGCACTGCCAGGGGGGCGAGATCTTCGTGGATCACCGCATTCCGCAGAACGTGCGGGAGCGCTTGACGGAACTCGGCCACAAAGTCGTCGTCCAACACGCGGTGCCAGGCTTCGAACCGTTCGCCAGGGTGAGCGCCGTAACGCTCCACCGCGACGGGCCGAGGATGGTGCTGGAGGCCGCCTCCGACCCGCCTTGGAGCACCGCTGCGAGTGGAGTGTGAGAGATGGTAGGTAATGTGGCGCTGCCCGCTCGTGGGCGGCGGCCAAAAAGTGCTGAGGTGCCCGGCCCGAGAGAAACGAGCATCCGCAGGGGAATAGAGACGTTCCTCGTCGTCGCAAGCGAGCGCGCTGCGGCACGTGGCGGACTCTCGGTGACGGCGATCGCCGAGCAGCTTGGGCGGGAAAAGAGCCAGGTCTCCCGCGCCCTCGCGGCGCTGGCCGACTATGGCCTGGTCGATCGGGATCCGGACACTCATGCCTACCGGCTGGGCTGGCGAATTTACGCGATCGCCAATCTCGGTGGCGAGAGACGGCTCATTGGTCTAGCGGAGCCGAGGCTGGCCGGGCTCGTCGCGCGTTTCGGAGAGACCGCCTACCTCTCAGTTCGCCAAGGTACCGAGACGATCACGGTCGTCGGCCACCAGTCACCGCGTTCAGTGCAGGCGGTGAGCTGGATCGGCCGCGCCACGCCGGCCTACTGCACCTCGGTAGGGAAGGCCCTCCTCCTGGACCACAGCAAAGCAGATCTTGCCTTGTTGTTCGAAGGCGTGACTTTCAAAAGGGTCGCCCCGAATACGGCACACGACGTTGCCGAGCTGAGCAGCATGATCGAAGAGGCTCGGCGGCTTGGGTTCGCCACCGCTGACGAGGAACTGGAAGCGGACCTCTTTGCAGTGGCTGCTCCGGTTCGTGACGGGCGGGGCCGGATTATCGCCGCGCTCAGCACCTCTGGCCCGAAATTCCGCCTGCGACAGCGTTCGGGTGAAGTGAGCCAGGCGCTCATCGCTGCGACGAGCGCTCTCGCAGCCGAGTTCAGCGGGCGCCCGCCCGAGGAACATGATGCGCCGCGCTGAGATCGTCGGGGGCGGGATCGCCGGGCTCTCCGTGGCTGCCGCGCTCAGCCGAGCGGGCTGGCACGCACGTGTCCACGAACAAGCGGCTGAGCTGCGAGAGATCGGAGCTGGCATCGAGTTGCTCGAGAACGGCCTCAGGGCCTTGGGCGCGCTGGGTGTTCCGGTCGAGTCGCTCGAGGTCAGCGAGCCGATCCTGTCATTCGGTATCTGGGACGAGCAGCTCCGCTCGATCACGAGCAGCAGCATGTCGGAGTCCTCTCGCTGTGTCATGACGACGCGATCGGCCCTGCACCACGCGCTCCTGCGGGCCGCAACCGGAGCCGGCGCCGAGATCGTCACAGGCTCGAGGGTGACCGGCGTCACAGCAGACGGCCACGTCTATCTCGCCGACGGGGGTTCGGTCAAGGGGGACCTTGTCGTCGGCGCCGACGGCATCGGTTCACGTGTCCGCACCGCGATGGGCTTCTACTCTGTCCAGCGCGACCTGCGTTACATATCGAAGCGGACCCTGATACCCCTCGCCGCCGAGGATCCCGAAGGAGCATTTCCCGGGTACTGGTGCGGTTCCCGCAGGATCGGTATCGGGCCGTGCGGCTCCGGCCTGCTCTATATCTTCCTCTACTGCCGGCCGGACGACGAGCGGGGATGCGCCATCCCGCTTGACCGTGAGAGCTGGGCCTCCTCCTTCCCCCATCTAGCCCACGTTTTCAGCCGGATCGACGACGACGAGGTTGACGTTCGGCGCGTGTGGGAAGTGCTCTGCCGGCCGTGGACGCGTGGGCGCGTCGCTCTTGTCGGCGACGCCGCCCACGCGATGGCTCCCCACCTCGGACAGGCTGCATGCATGGCGATGGAGTCGGCCGTAGTCCTTGGCGACATCCTCCGCCAGGCCGATGACGTCGAGAGCGCGCTACGGGACTGGGAGAAGCGGCGTCGCCCGTTCGTAGACCCTGCACGTCGTTACGGGCGCTTCTACAACTCGCTCATGCGCGGCTGGCCGAGCCGCCACCCAGAGATCCGGTCACGGCTTGTTCGCATGGCGTATCGCTCGAGAGCGGTACGGAAGCGGATCGAGGGAGCTCCTGCACTTGAGCGCACTGAGTTCCCTCGCCGTCCGGATCGGGTCGCCGGAGCATAGTGACGGCGCAGGCGAAGTAAGGAGAAGAGGATGCTCAAGCAGCTGGACAACGTTGACATTATCTGCCAGGACCTTGACGTCCTGGTTCCCTTCTACCGAGACGTGCTCGAACTTCCCGAGGCTCACCCCTATCGGAAGGAGCAGGGCTGGGCAGGTTTCAAAGCGGGAAACGTCACGCTGTACCTGATTGCCAGCATCCCGAGCAACTCCGCAGAAACGGCTCGGGCCACCGCCCCTATCGGCGAGCGACCAGGCCTGGAGTCGCTGGCGTTCGAGGTCGATGATCTCGACGAGGCTGTGGGCTGGCTGAGCGGGCGCGGAGTCGCGTGGGCAACGGAGGTGATCGAGTCGCCCTGGTACCGGTATCGGGGGTTTCGCGATCCCGAGGGGAACCTACTGTATGTGACGCGGCCAGCGAGGTGATCACCCCCTCTTCTGGGACGACATCGCGGTACTGCGCCACGCGGCTGGGACGAAGATGAGCCCGAATGGGGGCCCAACCAGGTCCCCGCGCCACGATGTTCTCTTCGAACCGCTGGCAATCGGGCCCAAAACGCTCCGCAATCGCTTTTACCAGGTACCTCACTGCACCGGGTTCGGAACCGAGAAGCCGCTGTCCCAGGCTCACTTCCGCGCCATGAAAGCAGAGGGTGGGTGGGCAGCGGTCTGCACTGAGTACGCACCGGTGAGCGCAGATTCAGACTCGATGCCGTACGTATCCGCCCGGCTTTGGGATGATGACGATGCGCGCAACCTCGCGGTCATGTGCGAAGCTGCTCACCGCTACGGGGCTCTCGCGGGCGTCGAACTCCATCACGAGGGGATGATCGCCAACCCCCGCGAGTCGCGCTGGCCAGCCGTAGGGCCTTCGCAGATCGCCAATGTTGCATACCCAAGCGGTGCGGCTCCGAAGGAGATGGACGTCGACGATATCCGCAGAGTGCAGCGCGACTGGGCCTCGGCAGCCGTTCGCGCCAGGGATATCGGATTCGACATAATCTATGTCCAAAGTGCCCACAGTGCTCTATTGGCTCAGTTCCTGTCGCCGACACTCAACCGCAGAACCGATGGATACGGCGGATCGCTTGAGAACCGTGCCCGGATGTGGCTCGAGACCTTGGAACTCGTGCGACATACGGTCGGCATTGACTGTGTAATCGCGGCACGAATTGCCGTTGATGCCCTCGGGCCATGGGGGGCAACGATCGACGATGGTCTTCGCTTCGTCGAACTCGCCGACGACCTGGTGGATCTCTGGGACATCACCGTCGGTGCCACTGCGGGTTTCGACCGGTTGGATTCCGCGGCATCCCGTTTCTTTGGCGAAGGCTACGAGCTTGAGTGGACCCGCCAGGTCAGAGCCGTCACCGATAAGCCGATCATCGGCGTCGGGCGCTTTACCAACCCGGACACGATGGCGGAGCTGGTCCGGCGGCGCGACCTGGACATCATCGGAGCCGCTCGCCCGTCAATCGCCGACCCGTTCCTCCCGAAGAAGATCGAGGAGGGACGGTATGGAGAGATCCGCGAGTGCATCGGTTGTAACATCTGCTACTCCCGCGCCGAGTACGGCGGCCACATCGGCTGCACGCAGAACGCGACTGCCGGTGAGGAATACCGGCGCGGCTGGCACCCGGAGCGGTTCAGCCGGGCAAGGACAACGGGCAAGGGGGTGCTGGTCGTCGGCGCCGGGCCGGCCGGTCTAGAGTGCGCCATCGTTCTCGCAAAGCGAGGCTATGAACGTGTGCACCTGATTGAGAAGGACGCTGATCTCGGCGGCTGTGTCCGCTGGATCTCGCGTTTGCCGGGACTTGCGGAGTGGCGGAAGGTGCTCGACTGGCGCCTGCTGCAGCTGGACCGTCTCCGAAGCAAGATCGATGTGAGCACCGGCTTGACGCTAGAAGCTGCAGATGTCCTCTCCTACGGCGCTGAGCTCGTCGTGCTGGCTACCGGGTCCCGCTGGGCGGCCGACGGCTTCAATGGCCTCACCTTCGAAGCCATTCCCGGAGCTGATGCATCACAGAACTTCGTGCTCACGCCTGAGCAGGTCATGCTCGAAAACAAGCGGCCACCGGGAGAACAGGTCATCGTCTACGACTGCGACGGCTATTTCATGGGCGCGGGCATCGCCGAGCTGCTCCGGCTTGATGGCTACCAGGTGACAATCGTCACACCGCACCTGGAGGTCGCCCCGCTCTGCAACGAGACTCTGGAGGGGCCACGACTTCGGCACCGCTTGCACGAGATCGGGATCGAGGTGCTGCCAACGGCATCCCTTAGCTTCATGGACGCGGCGGGCGTGCGCATCCGTGGCCAATTCGGGCACGTGACTGAAGTTCCAGCCAATGCAGTTGTTCTCGTTACTCAGCGGCTCTCTTGCGCAGAGCTGTACAACGACCTTACAGGGCAGAATCTCGAGGGAACTGGCGTCGAAGGTATCTATAGGATCGGAGACTGCGTCGCGCCGAGGCTTCTCGCTGATGCGATCTTCGACGGTCACCGGCTGGGTCGGGAGATCGACTCTTTTGACCCAGGCACGCCTCTCCCACACAGTCGCGAGCGCTTGGTTGCCGGCGAGGCACTCCGTGATTAGGGCAAGATCAACTCACAACCGCAGCGACTGACGGGCTGTCGCGGGCGTCATAGCTAGCACGAAAAATGGCAGCTCCTACGGATCGGATATTCAGCGGTCTTGCGAAACCGACTTTCGAGCAGCTGCATTACGTCGAGCACGCCAGCCTCGTCCCAGTGCCTCCCGGCGACCTGTACGCTCACTGGGAGTCCGGCGCTGCCCCGGTCTGCTCTCGCCGCAGCCACTTCAGCGGGGCAGGTTGGTGACGGACGGGCTTGCTCTTCCTCTTGCCGGACCCGAGAGAGCGAGACGATGCCGGCAGGCATCCCAAGCAAGTTGAACAGCTCGGCCGTAATCGACAGGTCCTCCAGGGCCCGGCTCATCCCGTGGGGGTGGGCGACCACACCGGTCGGAGGACAAATGAGGATGTCGATCTCCGCAGCATCGAATGCCTCGGCGAACTCATGCCGGTACGCCTCGCATGCATTAACGAGCGGACCAGTCGCCCGGAACCGCTCGGGCACAGGCGCCGCCGCTAGGCCCAAGAGCGCCTCCTCGACGAGGGGATCGAGGTCGCTGCCGGCCGCTAGCGCGCGTAGTGTGGCGCCGCGGTCAAGGGCGAAGGCAGCATCGAAGAGTTCCTTGGCGCGCTGGAGAGACGGCGGCTCGAAGAGGCAGACCGCGAAACCTGCCGATTCGAGCGCGCCCACCGCCTCGAAGAGCACGCGTTGGATCGCGGCCGAGGGCGGATGCAGGCTGTCGACGAAGTAGCCTACGGTGCACCGCCTGTTGCTCGCTGGCTTCCCCGTATCAGCCTGACAGGCCCTCACTGCCGCCGGCTCCTGGGTCCGAGCGGCAGACCCAGTCGCGACCGCAGCCTGCGGCGATGCCGCGAGCAGTTCGTAAACAAGCCGCAGATCCTCGACGTGCCGACTCAGCAGACCGGGCTGATTCGTCACAATCGGCTGGAACGAGAGGAGCAGTTCGTCGACGGTCCCGCGGCTCGAGAGCCGACCGGAAGTCGGCTTTAGCGCGTGGACGCCGCAGTAGTGCGCTGGGATTCGGACGCTTCCGCCGCTGTCGGTCCCGATGCCGATTGGGGAGAGTTGCGCACTCACTGCAGCTCCCTCGCCGCCGCTTGAGCCACCGGGGGTGCGATATCTGTCCCAGGGATTGTTAGTGCGGCCGTAGACCGGATTGCTCGTCTCGAGCGACCAGCACAGCTGGGCGAGATTTGTCTTTCCAATGACAACTGCACCGGCATTGCGCAGCGCGGCAACCACAGCAGCGTCGCCCTCTGAGGGCTGTCTCTGCAGCCGCGCGACCCCTGCGGTCGTCGGGGTACCCGCGAGATCGAAGCACTCCTTGACTGTAAGTGGGAGCCCCGCCAACGGGCCCAGTGGGTGTCCCCGCACTCGCAGCTTGTCGATCGCTGCCGCTTCGTCGAGCGCCCGGCTGAAACGAGGTACGGCTATGGCGTTGATCTCGCCGTCGCGTTCTTCGATCGCACGTATGTGGGCCTCGATTACCTCCTCCGCGGCGACGTGCCTCGCCTCGAGAAGGCTCAGTAGCTCGGTAGCACTCCGGCTTGTCAGGTTCATGCGGGCGCGCGGTCACGCCGCACGGGCCGGGTGCTGATGGGGGGCGGGGCACTCCTCGCCAGCCGTACGGGGTTGAGCAGCAACTCCCGGAGCTGGCTGGAGTTGTCGCAATCTGCCGCCAATCCGCTGATGGTGCGCTCCACCACCGACGCGGTGGCCTCGGTCATGACAGGTTCGGCAAGCGCGCGGAACTTAGCAACCAGCTCATCGTCGGACATAGGTCGTGACGGATCTCCGGGACAGGCGACCTCGCGTCGTTCCAAGCGGCGCCCGTCGCGCATCACGCACGTGACGTCGGCCTGCCGCTCGGCTGGGAAGCGCTCCGTGTAGTGGGGCACCTCCCGGAGCTCGGTGCAACGGGACAGGCGGAGCACTTCGGGGTCCTTCAAGCTCTCGCCGTCCACCTGGCGCGCGCCGAGGCTGCCGAACCTTAGTGCCGCGGCCACCGCATACGGGAGGCTGTACTGCGCCTCTTCAGTGTCGCGTGGCTCTCTCGTATCCAACGCGACGGCCTGGAGAAAGCTCGCGATCTCGACTCGATCGATTTGCTCAGCATCGATCCCATACTGAGTACTGAGGGTCAGCGCGGCTTCGACGGCCGGCTGTGCCCACCGGCAGACCGGGTACGGTTTGAAGTACTGGTCGAGGATGCGCCATCGGCGCCCCAGATCGGCGAACAGTTCCTCGACGTATGCGTGCTGCTCGGCCGAATCGCGTGAGCCAACCGGACCTACGATCAGCTCAGCCGGCCGCCCGGTGAAGCCACGTCGCGCGAGCAGGCTTGCCTCGACGCCCACCCGGCTGCCCCATGCGGAGGAGTCTTTAACCATTGTTGGCCTGGCAATGCAGCGCATCATCGGTCCTCGGGGCCCGAAGTACTCGGCGATGCCAGCTGCATGGAGCATTTCCTCCCTCGTGCCGCCCAGCAGCTGAGACGACACAAGCGCCACGGCGACACCGTTCCATGCGCCTGAGCTGTGGTACTCAGGCGCTGTCCTATGGAGCGCCAGACCGCAACGTATGGCAAGCTCATACCCCTTCACGAGGCTGACGAGCAACTCGGCGTCGCCGAGACCACCAGGCCGACGCTCGGAAACCGCGAGGATGCCCGGCAGTAGCGCCACTCCGGCATGCCCCTTCGTAAGCGCGTGACCATCGTGGGCGTCGAGGCTCTCAATCATCGCCGCGTTCGCCCACGCCGCGCCGGGCACGGAGACTCGGCGCCCGTCGAACAGGATTCGGGCGCCTTCGGGGTTCGCTTCCTCAGCGGCGACGTGCTCCCGGGCGATCACCGCCTGCGAGGTGACTGACCCGCCCGCAGCGACCGCGACGAGGTCGAGCAAGCAACGCTTCCCTTGGGCAATCACTGCGGCGGGAAGATCGGCGTAGGACTCGTCGGAGAGGAAATCAAGGACCGACATCTCAGAAAGAGAAAGGGGTGCGCTCATCGAGCCACGCTCACAGCCACAGCGCTATAAAGGTTGTCATGCCGTCGTATCTTCGTACTGAGAGAGGATCTCGGCAATGCAGCTATTCACGGCCTCCGGGCGGTGTCCGAATGCCGAACCGTGGCCCAGTCCTTCGAGCAGATGGAAGGTGGCAGTCTTTGCCAGTTCGGCGACCTCCCTGGCACGCGCAGGGGGCGTCTGCACGTCCTCTGAGAAGGCCACAACGTGTATTGGCACGTCGCACGTAGGAAGACGCATGCTTGAGTCGTAGTCAAGGCAAGCTTGCCACTGCGCGGCCAGCATCTCACCGTCTCGCTCGGCGAAGTCTCGAGCGAGGAATTCACGGATCTCTGCCCACAACACGTCATCGCCCAGCACCTCGGCTGGGTAGTAGAGGAATGCATAGTGAGCAAGCGCGAATTCTCGTGTCAGCATGCCGCCACCACGACGGAAGTCGATCTCCGCCTGCTCCCATTCGCGGATGAATCCCGTCTTCTTCACGCAGGTGCCCATGACGATCGCAGTCCGGACGAGTTCTGGGCGGGTGAAGCAGAGCTCCTGGGCGATCAAGGATCCCATTGATAGTCCCACCAGGAAAATGGGAGGCGAGCATGCGCTCTCGATAAGTAGGGCAGCGTCGCGGGCATGCTCAGAGATCGTCCACGGTGGATCGGTATTGGATCGCGTGGCGCCCACTCCTCGCGCATCAAAGGTGGTACTCCTGAAGATCCCATCGAAGAAAGGCGTCTGCCACCGGCGCCATACATCGCCGGGTTGGTCGCCGGCGGCTAGCCACAAGAGATCAGGACCTTCTCCACTTTGCCTGAAGTCGATCGTTGCGCCAGCTGTCACGAGCCTGATCTGCTTCGCCTCACCTGTTGCTACATCCCCACGTTTAGTTGCCAGTTTCACATCAACAGCGCTCGGGCACAAGCTCGTTCCCGTCAGCGCTGCGGTTCAGGGCACCACACTGATCGACCAGATACAGACCTGCGTCAGCTCGGCCATGAGCCTGATCGACATAGCCCAGTTCTGGCTGCGGCACTTCCCGGCCCGCTGAGGTCGTTCGCGTCAGAGCCTGGGCACATCCGCCATCTGCTGGGCGATGGACCGGACGAGGGCCAGGTTGTGGGTGATGAACAGCATGGCCAGGTGGCGTTCGCGCTGGAGCCTGCGAAGCTCTTCGACGATGACCGCCTGCACGGACACGTCGAGGGCGGAGGTCACCTCGTCGCAGATCAGCAGGTCCGGCTCGACGACGAGAGCGCGCGCAATAGCAACGCGCTGCCGTTCGCCGCCGGACAGCTGGTCCGGGTAACGGGACAGGAAGTCGCGGCCCAGTGAGACGTCCTCGAGCGCCCGCGCAGCTCGCTCGGACCGCTCCCGGAACGGCAGGCCCAGCAACTCTTCCAGCGGCTGCGCGACGATCTGGCCGACGGTCTTCCTGGGATTGAGCGAGGTGTACGGGTTCTGGAAGATGTACTGGATTCGCCGCACCGCGTCCCTGGGCCGGTCCCGCAGCCGCGGAGAGAGCCGTGCGCCCTGGAAGGTGATCTCTCCGGTCCAGTTGCCGTGCAGGCCGACGATGCAACGGGCTACCGTGGTCTTGCCCGAGCCGGACTCGCCCACCAGCGCGACGCACGAGTCCGGCGGCACGTCGAGGTCGACGCCGGACAACACCGGTGTGCGGCCGTAGCGGGCCGAGATGGCCCGCAATGACAGAGCGGGGGAGCGGCCGTCGTCGCCTGGCCCGCTGACTGCCGCGGGCCGGGCGTCGGCCGCCGACCGGACGTCGGCCGCGCGGATGCACCGTACCTCGCGGCTGTCGATCAGGACCGGCTCCGGTGCCTGGCTGCGGCACTCGTCGATCGCGAAGGAGCACCGCGGCGCGAATGAGCAGCCCCGGCCGCGGCGTCCGGGCCGCGGCGGCTGGCCCTCGATTCCGGCCAGTGTCTCTGCGCGGCCTGGCGACGGCACGGCGGCCAGCAGGCCGCGGGTGTAGGGATGAACCGGGTCGCCGAACACCTTCGCGGTCGGGCCGATCTCGACGATTCGTCCGGCGTACATGACCGCGACCTCGGCGACCAGCCCGCCGACTACGGCGAGATCATGGCTCACGTACACCGCGGCCACCCCGTACGAGCGGCAGAGGCTTCGGACGGTGTCCAGGACGTGACGCTGGGTTGTGACGTCGAGCCCGGTAGTGGGCTCGTCGAGCACGATCAGCGATGGGCGGCAGCAGAACGCCATGGCCAGGCCGACGCGCTGCTGCTGGCCGCCGGACAGCTGGTGCGGATACCGCCGGAGCATCTCAGGGGCCGCGTCCAGCCGGGCCTCCCGCATGACCTCAAGAACCCGGCCGGCCGGGTCATCGACCGCTCCGGGGTGGACGCGCAGCGCCTCCCTGAGCTGCGTTCCCACCCTCAGCGTGGGGTTGAGCGCCGCCGCTGGATCCTGGGGGACATAGGCGACCCGGGCGCCGCGCGTGGCGCGCAGGTCGCCGCGGCTCAGCGTGAGGAGGTCGACGCCGTCAAGCCTGACCTCGCCGGAGCTGATGCGCAGCCCGCGGCGGGTGTGACCGAGCAGGGCGAGCGCCACGGTTGTCTTGCCCGACCCGGATTCGCCCACCAGGCCGAGCACCTGGCCGGCCGGCACGGCGAAGCTGATGTCGCCGACGACATCGGGGCCGGACTTCCCGACCCGGATCTCCAGGTCTCTTACCTCAAGCCTCACCACGCCAGCGGGCTGGGCCAGCGGGGTGGCCGAAGCGGCGGCGTCGGCCGGCTTGGACTCCGCTGTCACGTTGTCCGTCCCAGGCCAAGGT
>WNFN01225177.1_pt1 | contig 18874 bp, 18 predicted proteins | sample 5400161 | NCBI WGS metagenome assembly WNFN01 (sample SAMN13153353, study PRJNA577476) | soil metagenome | isolation source: 80 cm saprolite on Douglas fir-dominated hillslope | place: USA:California | collected 2013-09-17 | reverse complement strand
CGACGCTTCGTCGTCTTTCACGTCGAACACGGTGTAAAGCTTGGTGATCTGCAGCAGGTCGTTGACCTTCTTGGTCAGGTTGAGCAGCTTGAGTTCGCCGCCCTGATTCTTGGTAGTGGTGAAGGCGCTGACCAGTTCACCGATGCCGGAGCTGTCGATGTAGTTGACGTCCTGCAGGTTCAGCACAATCTTTTTGTTGCCCTTGGCCAGCAGGTCGCGCACGGTGTCGCGCAGAACTACGCTGCCTTCGCCCAGGGTGATGCGCCCGCTACAGTCCACAATCGTGACTCCATCCACCTGCCGACTACCAACCTTCATGCTCACTGGGAAGCCTCCTTGCCGCCCGCGGTTGGCCCGTGGACGTGCTTGATCAGTTTTAGTTCGGTGCCCGTCTGAGACGGGCGAATCTCTACTACATCCATGAAGGAGCGCATAAGAAAAATTCCGCGCCCCGATGTCTTGAGGAGATTTTCCGGCGCCAATGGATTTGGAATCTTGCTCAAGTCCATGCCCTTGCCCTGGTCCCGGATAATGATGACCAGGTCTTCGGCCGTGCGTTCGAAGGCCAGTGTCACCTTCTTCCCGGCATCATAAGCATTCCCGTGCAGAACGGCATTCACGGCACCCTCGCGCACGGCCATGGAAATCTGCATCACTTCATCCTCGGGAAAGCCTAACTCCGCGGCAATACGGGTTGCTTTCTCTTCTGCACTGTCCACCGTTTCCAATGTGGAGTCTAGCGTGTAGGAGACCCGTTGCTCGGTCATGGCCATAGACAAACGAGGAGTGAATATAAACCCTGCCTGCGCCGTGTTGCGGGACGGCGCTCAGGATCTCGCCAGGAGCGCCTCCCGGCGAATGGGGTAGTTTGCCTGTCGGACGGGGGAATTGTCAACGTTCGGGTGACGGCGAATGCTGAAAATGCTGGGACGACTGATCCCAGGAGCGAATCGGAGGGTCACAGTCGCGAGAAGGCTGAGAACAGTTGCGGAGGAAATTTCCAGCGGTTGAGCCATCCGCGGACAGTTACTCTAAATCAGCCATTAACTGGCATTCCGGATAACCCCGCACCCGCCCCTGTGCGTCTAAAGAGCAGCGATAAGTTTGGCAGTTGTCTACGCGGACCGGGCGTATAATCGGCTCAAGGAGTTTCTTATGAAATCCAAGTGGCTGGCGATCGGGGTGGCGTTGGCGGCGTTCAGCGCAGGACCGTGGACGCGGGCGCAAGTGCAAGACCAGGACAAAGATCAGCCGAAGGCGTCGGACGTGCAAGCGAAGCCGGCACCTCCACCGGCCGCGCTGCCGACTGCGGACGACAGCCAAGTTAAGCATAACGGCGGCAAGACCGACGTCGATGCCGTGGGAAACCGGAATGTGGGATGCGGGCGCGGTGTCGGCAACTGGTACACCGTCGAAGGCCAGGTCGCGCGCGGCCGCGTGTATGCCCAGCAGATCGAATCACAGGTCAAGCTGGTGAACGATCCTGTAATCACCGAATATGTAAACCGTATTGGACAGAACCTGGTGCGTAACTCCGACGCGCAGGTGCCGTTCACGATCAAGGTCATCGATTCCGACGTGGTCAACGCTATGGCTCTCCCCGGCGGATTTTTCTACGTGAACTCGGGGCTGATTCTGGCGGCGGATGAAGAAGCGGAGATGGCGGGCGTGATGGCGCATGAGATCGCACATGTGGCGGCTTGCCACTATGGACGCGAAATGACGCGGGCGAACCTGCTGCAGATGGCGTCGATTCCGTTCATCTTTATGGGTGGCGCGATCGGCTATGCCGGATATGAAGCAGCCGGGATTGGGATTCCGCTGACATTCTTCAAGTTCTCGCGGGGATTCGAGGCAGAGGCGGACTATCTCGGCGTCGAGTACATGTACCGCGCGGGGTATGATCCATCAGCGTTCGTCTCCTTCTTCGAAAAGATTCAAGCCATGGATAAGAAGAAACCAGGGACGCTGTCGAAGGCATTCGAAACGCACCCGCAGACTCCGGATCGCATCGAGAAGACACAGGATGAAATCCGGAAGATTCTTCCCGCGAAGCCGCAGTATGTTGTGACCACTTCCGAGTTTGACGAGGTGAAGGCACGGCTGGCTTCGATCGAGAACCGGCACAAGATCATCGACCAGAAAGATTCGAGCAAGCCCAGTTTGCGGCGAACGTCGAACGCGGGCGACAAATCGAGTGATACCAAGAGCGATGACGATCGTCCGACGCTGAAGCGGCGGCGGCTGTGGCTGCCGGTTTTCTTTTTGGGCGGCAGACACTGCAAGAATCCGTGATTTGCCCAGAAAAAAAAGGAGTCGCGATGTGCTCGCGACTCTTTGGGGGAGGGGGAAGAACCTGTATCCGCTGCCCCACGGGCGGGGCGAAACGGAATTTTCAACAACCCTTAAGCTGCTTCTTTCGCAGCGAGCGCGGCCAGGCGCTCACGATGGCGTTCCGGCGACCTTACGACTTTCATCTCCTGCCAGTCGTAAGGAAATTCTCTGCCGCAGTCAAGACAAGCCACGTACGTCCCCGTGAGAGCGGCGGCCTGAGGACGGCGCGCTGCGCCACGAATCGTGACGGGAAAGCTGTAACGAGAGTGCCGACAACCGAAAAACGCATCGAGCAATTCCGCGATCATGCCGCACCTTCCACATCGCGGGCTGGTGATCCCGCGATCCTGATTTACTGCAATGATTCGACGAGTGTACGCGCCCCTGCTGAGAGAATCTGTACGCCCCACTCAACTACTTAGATTCGTGTAGGCCGAAAATGGTTTCGGGTCTTTTGAGATCGCTCGGCTTTGAGGATGCAAGTCACGCTGCCAGAAAAGGTTAGCGGTATGGGAATGAGTCGAAAGACTCTGGAAGTCTCTCCTCCGGGCCGGGCGGTAGAAGTCGACCAACATTTACCTAAAACGCTAGACGCTCTGAGGGCCACGCTTCTTATGCTGCTGGCACTTGGTCATAATTGCGGAACGGAGGCGGCTGCGGAGATCTTCGGGCAGTTCATAGAGCTGCGAGTCACGATAAATCTCAATAGTCTTTTTGGTCGTGTCGCAAACCACGTAGCAGTTGTGGCACCAGGAGAGATGGTTCTCCAACTCGACTTTGGTGGTTTCGTCGAGGACGCCGTCCAAGTAGTTGGTCAGCTCGTGCAAAAACTCAGAGCATTTCACTGGTTGCCATCTCCACTCTCGCGTTTCTGGAAGTAGCGTCCCAACCGTTCACGAAGCTGCAGGCGAGCCCGCAGTAGCCTCGATTTCACCGCCGGCACACTCAGTTCGAGTGCGGATGCGGTTTCTTCGGTGGAAAGTCCTTCCACGTCCCTCAGCACAAACACCGTCCGAAAGCCCGGGGGCAGGCCCTGGATGGTCTTACTCAAAATCTCCCGCAACTCGGACTGAGTATAAATCTGTTCCGGATTCGGGCTCCAGTCCGCGATCTCCCGGGGAAGAGAATCGTCTTCTGTCTTGATCTCTTCATCCAGTGAGACAGTACGTTCGGGCCGCCGGCGCCGCAACTTCATCAGCGCTTCATTTACGGCGATCCGCACCAGCCAGGTGTAAAACTTCGATTGCTCCTGGAACTGGGCCAAGTTTCCGTAGGCCTTCAGAAACGCTTCCTGCACCACGTCTTCCGCGTCTTCGCGGTTTTGCGTAATATGCTGGGCGATCCGAAAAACGTTACGGTCGTAGCGACGGACCAATTCTTCAAAGGCGGAATCATCGCCGCCCTTGGCAGCCCGCACCAGAGCCATTTCATCTGAAACAGGCCCTACTAGTTTGTTTTGGATGGCTTCCATGGTGTTGGCGATGCAGTATTTTGGGCTAGCGCGATCCACAAAAAACCGAATTGTTATTCTACTTGGTTACCGAGCGGTTTGCCCAATCGCTTTAGCGTAGGCGGGGAGAAAAGTTTGCGATAAAGTCCAAAGGAGCACGAGTACGCGGACGAACACGTCCTGACGTACCCTGAATACTACGCAGCAAGTACCGTATAATCAGCAGTTAGGGGAGTGTCCTTTGGAGTGCGGACCCACACAGCGGCGTCGGAGCGAGGAACGGTTCTCGGAGAATGGCGGAAAATAAGGAAATCCAACAGATCGTGGAGCGCGCAGTCGCGCAGGTTCTAGCCCATCAACTCCCGAAGTTGCAGGTGGAACTAGTGCAGCGCGTGTTGGAGGTACTGCCTGGGCCCTCCGCCGAAGCGTCTTCATCAGCCGCAGGAGCAGAAGCCAGCAGCCTACTGCAGGCTGTGGGCAATATTCATGCGGGCACGACCCAGAAGGAAATCTTGCGCGCCCTGCTGGATAGCGGAAATGCGCACTGTTCGCGAATTGCCCTTTTCGTAGTGAAGGCGGGGGCGGCCAGCGGGTGGCAGGGGCGGGGTTTTGCCGATGACGACGCAGTGAAGGACTTTGCGCTCGACATCGGTGCCGGACCGCCAGGTCATGCTTATCAGAATCGCGCCGCGACGCCGGGGAATATCGCGGAAATGGACCGGCGTTTTGTCGAGCAATTCGGCAGGCCGGCTAACGAACAGGTACTGGTGCTGCCGTTAGTGCTCAAGGATAAGGTAGCTGCTCTCCTTTATGCCGATGGTGGCGCAGACGGGGTACTGGACTCCGCGTCTTTGGAATTGCTGGTCATGGCCACGGGCGCATGGCTGGAAGTATCCTCGCTGAGGAAGCAATCGCAGAGAGAAGGCGCCGATGCGGCGGAGATACGCAGCCCAGCTCCAGCTCCGGTTCAGACTATAAGTTCATTTTCCGATCCGTTTGCCGGACACGCGCCGAAACATACGGCTGCCACCATTCCGGTGGAACCAGAGCCCGCTGCCGAAGTAGTCGAAGTGGTTGCAGCGCATGGCGCGTCGGCCGGGGCCGCGGCTTCGGCGGCGGCAGCGACGGATCCCTTTGCCGGGCTCTCTCCCGAGGATGCCGATACTCACCGCAAAGCGCAGCGGTTTGCCCGCCTCCTGGTGGACGAAATCAAGCTGTACAACCAGGCCAAAGTGGCGGAAGGCCGTAAGCATAAGGATCTGTACGACCGCATGAAGGATGACATTGAAAAGAGCCGCTCCACATTTCAAAAGCGTTACGGCAGTACGGCAGCCGGGAGTGCGAACTATTTTCAAGCTGAACTACTGCGCAGTTTGGCTGAGGATGATATTTCGGTGATGGGCGCCAATTTCAAGCGGTAACTTTTTGTGGTTTGTGAGCACCTCGCTGCGCGAAGAATAAATCAAAGTGGTTGGACCAGGTCTCAAGTGGTGGCGGCTAGTTTCGGTTGGGATTCTTTGCGGGCTCCTGATGGGAACTCGCTCGTTTGCGGGGGCGTTGCTCGCCCAATCTTCCTCTCCGGCTACTTCTTCCACTGATGCCTCCAATTCCCATCAGGCACCGTCCGCTAAAGCGAAATCTTCCCAGTCAGCAAGCAAGACCGCGTCTGCCTCCAGGAAGAAAACGTCCGGCCAAACAAAGGCAAAGACCATCCACAAAAAGACTGGCGCCCAAACCCGTTCCGCTAGCGTGAAGAGGCGCAAGAGGCCTGTGTCGCCGCGGGTGCGGCGGATGCGTCAGGCCTTTGTGGCGTCGACCAGCTTGCGTCCCATGGCGGAGCAGCTCGTGCAGGATCGTTCTCCAGCAGCCTATGCGGGCGTGGAAAAATTTGCGCAGACCCATGCCAAAGAAGACGCCGGAGCGCTGGCGTGGTTGGTGGTGGGGTACGCGCACATTGTTGACCGCGACTATGGGAAGGCCATCGAGCCCCTGAACCGTGCCAAACCGCGGGCCGGAGATCTAGGCGACTATGTGGCGTACTACCTCGGGACCTCGTATCTGCAAACCGGGCACGTGGCCGAGGCGTTGGCGACATTGGCGGACTTCGGCAGCGCGCATCCGGACTCGCTGCTGGTGCGGGATGCGCACGTAAGCTATGCCGACGCGCTGCTGCTCGAGGGCCGGGGCGCGGAAGCGGCCGCGCTGCTCGAGAAGGATCGAGTTCCGCTGCGTTCGGATGTGGAGTTTGCGCTGGGCCGGGCCTACGCGGCGGCGGGAGAGAACGCGAAGGCCGCGGAAGCTCTGGGGAATGTTTATTACAACATGCCTACCAGCACCGAAGCGGATGCGGCTTTGGCGGAGCTAAGAAAGCTGCCGTCTTTGCCGCCGGCCAGCGCGGCGCAGCGCAAGACGCGCGCGGATCTCCTGCTGAAGGCGCGGCGTTACAACGACGCTGCGGACGCGTATCGGGATTGGATGGCTGTGGCGAGTGCGGCAGAGCAGACCGCAGCCCGAATTGCGCTGGCAGATGCACTGCACCGCAGCGGCCGAAACCGCGACGCGCGTCGATTCCGTTTACCGAGACGCGCGAGTACGTGCAAGCCATTCTGCGCAATGCGAATGTATATAAACAGTTGTACGGGACGCCGTAGGCTCGTCGTTGCCCGGAGCGGCTGAAGCCGTTCCTCAACAAGCGCGCTGCCGCTGGCGGCGAACCTGCACCTGGTACATCACGAGTATGACCAGGCGCTCGATGCCTATCGCGAGTTACAGCAGAGATTCCCCAACGGAGCGCACGCCTCGTATGCGCACTGGAAGGCGGCGTGGCTGACGCTGCGCCAGGGGCGGAATGACGAGGCCAAGAAGGAATTCGAAGAGCAGATTGCGCTGTATCCCACGGGAGGCGAGATCCCCGCCGCGCTATATTGGCGAGCGCGGCTGGCAGAGGAAGATAACCAGCCCGCAACGGCGCGAGCGTTTTACGAGAAACTTTCCGAGCGATATCTCAATTACTACTACGCAGAGTTGGGGCGGCAGCGGCTCAAGAATATGCCGGCGGCTTCCGGTCCGGCTGAGCACTACGCTTTGCTGGACCGCGTGCCTCCGCTCGACAGCAGCGGGAAATTGACCCTTTCCGATCCCCCGGCCGACGACCTGCATGTGCAGAAGGCTGAGCTGCTCGGAAACGGGGGGCTGGTCGATTTTGCCGTGCGCGAATTACAGGCGGCCGCCACCGCGGATGGCGGCAACTGGGCTCCGGCGGAAACGGCCCAGCTGTATGCCGAGACTGGACACTATGACCGCGCCATTGAGACGATGAAGCGTTCGGCGCCGAATTACTTTGCTCTGGACATTCCGGATTTGCCCCGGCCCTACTGGGAGGCGTTGTTTCCCAAGCCCTACTGGACGGACTTGAAACGGTATGCCGCGTCGAACGGATTAGATCCTTATCTGGTGGCGTCGTTGATCCGGCAGGAGTCGGAGTTTAATCCGAACGCAGTGTCTCGCGCGAATGCGGTCGGGTTGATGCAACTGCTACCCAAGACAGGGAAATTGGTGGCCAAGCAAGCCAAACTGAAACGCTATAACGCCAGCCAGTTGTACACGCCTGCCGTGAATCTGGAGCTGGGGACGCGCTACTTTCGCGGGATGGTAGATAAATTCGGTGGGTCATTCGAGTATGCGCGTCGATTCCGTTTACCGAGACGCGCGAGTACGTGCAAGCCATTCTGCGCAATGCGAATGTATATAAACAGTTGTACGGGACGCCGTAGGCTCGTCGTTGACCGCAGCGGCTGAAGCCGTTACTCAACAAGCGCGCTGCCGCAGCGTTTAAAACGCTGCGCCACCCAAAAAGCAAGTGCAAGATCACTCGTTTCCTTGTCCTCTGTCCTCTGTCCTCTGTAAAAACAACAGTGGGCCGGTTTGAGAAAGCCAAACCGGCCCACTACTTTCCAGATATAGATTAGATTTGCAGTGTACGTGTTCGTCGCCCCGTTCACTTCGTATGAGTTTTGGCAGCAGCCTGTTTCGCTAGCAGATTCCTGGCCTGAATATCACCAGAGGCGGCTTCCTTGGCGGTTTGGACTGAAGTCTCCAATGACTCCTGCACGATTGCCTTGGCACTGCTTAGCTTAACCGTATCGGTGGCGCTGGGGATGGGTTTTGGCTGAGGCGATTTTGGGCGCACCGCTGTGGACGGAGCCGCAGCTTGCGGGTTGACCGCGCTAGGTACTGGGGTGATCATCTTGAAAGATCCTCCTGCATGCTCTATCGGCGTCAAGAGCGGCAGACATTAGATTAAAAAATCTTTAGACAATCCCGCAGAAGAACCTTCCGGCACGGAGTGTTGATCATTCGTGGGTTACTCCAGGGTCAGGCTTGGTCAACAGAATTTCAAAGACCAACAATCCAGCGCCAACCACGATGGCACTATCGGCTAAATTGAAGACTGGCCACTGATATTGGCTGACATAGAAGAGCAGAAAGTCGACGACGCGTCCGCTGGCCACGCGATCCCAGAGATTGCCCAGCGCTCCGCCCAGAATCAGCGAGAGGGCGATGCCTGCGATGGTCAGCCCGCGGGCTTGCTTCCACAGCATGATGGACACGATCACCATTGCGATCACGGAGAACGCAATCAGCAGTGCCGTCTTCCAGTGCGAGGGAGAGTCCGCGAACAGGCTGAAGGCGGCGCCCGTGTTTTCCGTGTGGGTGAGGCGGAAGAAGCCGGGGATGATCTGGATGTGAGAGTACATGGGGATGCGGGCGGCCACAGTGCGTTTCGTCCAACGATCGAGCAGGACGACGACCAGGGCCAGAACGAAATGGATTGCTCGGGCTGAGTTTTTGCTCATTCTGACTGGAATACACGTTCAGCTGAATGTGTTCTGAAAAGTGGGTGCACGAACATCTTAATGCGAATGCGCCTTTTTTCTTCTCATATTAAAGAGCGATCTGCGTTCCTTACCTGCGGTCTGAAACCGCGGCCGCGCAGACGAATGCGGACAGCCCATGTAGCCAGCGAAATTGCGCAGCAGATCTCGACGAATACCTTCCCGCCATCCAGCAAGTCGACCTTACCGTTCGAGAGCAGGGGATCGGTGAACACACTGTGGATGAACATGAGAACGAACGCGGGAAAGACGAGGTAATGCAGCTTTCTCCACAATGGGCGAGTTATGCGCAGGCGCATGATCGAGGTGACGATGACGATCAGCAACACGTAAAGCGAAGCTGCTCCCACAGTATTGAGCGTGGGTTGTACGGGGGATTGGATCGGAAGCAGCACATCTGCGAAACCGAAGTGGGTGGAGCCTCTGAGCAGCAGCACAGCAGGATGCAGAACGATCAGCAGGAGGACGAGATACGCAGTCCAGTTGTGTATACGGAAAATATTGATGTGGCAATGCGGCCACAAACGGACGGGACTGTAGCGCAAGGCGATCAGCAGTCCCAAACCCATGTTCAGCGTAGCCATGCCGACGGCGGCAAGTCCGAGGTAGGCACAGACGTCGAGGATCGTCATTGATAGTTTGATGCAATTTAACTTGAACCACTGAACTGGCGGAGGTCGCAGAGAACGCCGAGCGAGGGCCCCTGAGAATCTGGCCCGCGCGTTTCATTCTGCTGGTCCAGTTAGCCGAGCTTTGCTCGGCTAGACAGCCGGGGGCGGCTGTCCCCACATGGCTATTGCCGGGTTCGATCATCGTTGCTCGAGTTCTTTCAGCACGGCGCTGCAACGTTCGCAGACTGTGGGATAGGCCCTGTCTTCGCCGACGTGCGTCGAGTAGTTCCAGCACCGTTCGCATTTCAGGCCGTCGGCCTTCTTAACCTCAACATGCACGCCGCCGGTGCCGTTGCCAGAGCCTTGCTTCAGAGTCACCGCCGACACGATGAACAGGTAACGCAACTGATCTTCATATTGGGCGAGAACCGGGAACAAGGGATCCGCAGCGGTGATCGTTACTTGCGCCTCCAGACTCTTGCCAATGCGTTTGCTGCTTCGTTCTTCTTCGAGCGCTTTCATGACCTGTTCCCGCACCAGCAAGAGGGCGGTCCAGTCTTTCTGCTGCTGTGAATCTTCCTCTGGCACGGAATCGTGACCCAACACGTCGGCGGCATCGGGAAATCTCTCGAGATGGACGCTGTCGAGACGGTTCGTGGTTTTCGGCAAGTGCTGCCAGACTTCCTCACAAGTAAAGCTCAAGATCGGGGCCAGCAGCCGCACCATGGCCTCGCAGATGCGCCACATCGCAGTCTGGGCAGATCGCCGTTCGCGCGAGCTCGGAGCGTAGGTATAAAGGCGATCCTTGAGCACGTCGAAGTAGAAAGAGCTGAGATCGACGATGCAGAAGTCGTTCACGCGATGGTAGATCTTGTGGAAGGCGAACTCGTCGTACCAGTTTTTCACCGCACGAGCCAGATCCCATGTCTGACGAAGCATGTACTGGTCGAGCGCTTCCAGCCTTTCGAAGGGTAGCGCGTCTTTCTCGGGATCGAAGTCGTAGAGATTGCCCAGAATATTTTTGAACAGGTTGTTTCGGATCGTGCGGTAGTCTTCCGCGATCTTCTGCATCAATTTTTCCGAGCCGACTACATCTTCGCGGAAGTCGACCGAGGATACCCACAGCCGCACGACTTCGCCGCCGAGACGGCTGGCGATGTCGACCGGGTCAACGTCATTGCCGCGGGACTTTGACATGGCCTGACCCTTTTCATCCAGAGTCCAGCCCGGCGTGACAACCCCGCGATAGGGAGGCGTTCCGCGCGTGCCCATGGCGCAGAGCAGGGACGACTGAAACCATCCGCGATACTGGTCGCCGCCTTCGAGGTAAAGATCGGAAGGCCACGGATAATCTGGCTCATCGGCGACCAACGCGAGATAGCTGGCGCCGGATTCAAGCCAGACGTCAAAAATGTCCGTTTCCTTTTCGAACTTGGTGCTGCCGCAATGTGGGCACTTCGTGCCTGCGGGAAGCACGGTGTCGGCTTCGGGCGTGAACCAGGCGTCGGCGCCGGAGCGGGCGAAAAGTTCGACGGTCTTGCGGTGGATGGCAGGGTCATTCAGCGGCTTGCCACAGGACTCGCAGAGAAATACAGCGATGGGCACGCCCCAGACACGTTGCCGCGAGATGCACCAGTCGGGACGCGTGGCGATCATGTTGGACATGCGTTCTTCGCCCCAGGCTGGATCCCATTTCACATGCTTGATTTCTTCGAGCGTACGGGAGCGCAAGGTGTCATCTTTCGACTTCCCACCCTCCATCGGCGTTTCCATCGAAATGAACCACTGCTCGGTGGCGCGGAAAATTACCGGGTTGTGGCAGCGCCAGCAGTGGGGATAGGAGTGCTCGGTCTTCTCCGCGTGCAGCAGGGCGCCGCGGCTCTTGAGCAAATCGATGATCGGCTGATTGGCGTCCCACACGCGTTTACCCTCATATTCGGCCAAGCCGTTGCGAAGGATTCCTTTTTCGTCGACGTTGCTGGTGGCGTCCAAGCCGTACTTGACGCCGGTCACGAAATCTTCCGCACCGTGCGAAGGAGCGGTATGAACGACACCAGTGCCGGTATCCATGGTGACGTATTCGGCGAGAACGCCGAGAATCTTGCGGTCGAGGAATGGGTGCTGGAAGTTCAGGTGCTCCATCTTCCGGCCAGGGAAGTGGGCTAGCTCGCGAGGATTCGCGAGATTAACCGTCTCGGCCACGTCCTTCGCTAGCTTGGATGCGACGATGTAAACTTTTTCGCCAGATTCCAGCGCGACGTATTCTTCATCGGGATGGAAAGCCACGGCCATGGACGCAGGCAGGGTCCACGGGGTGGTCGTCCAGATAATGGTTGAGACTTTTTTCCCCGCCAGCGCAGGATCGATCCGAGCCGGATCGTCGAGCAGGGCATAGCTCACCCATACGGTGGGACTGGTATGGTTTTCGTACTCGACCTCGGCCTCGGCGAGAGCCGTCTCGTCATGCATGCACCAGTAGACCGCGCGCAATCCCTTGTAGACGAACCCCTTCTCATAAAAAAAATAGAAAGTTTCGAGTACCACCGACTCGTACTGCGGATTCATGGTGGCATAGGGCCGATCGAAACGGCCGAAGACACCAATACGCTTGAACTGCTGGCGCTGCAAGTCAAGAAACTTCTGGGCGTACTTACGGCACTCGGTGCGCACGTCAATGGGACGCATCTGGAGCTTCTTGCCCCCGAGTTCCTTGTCAACCTTGATTTCGATCGGCAGGCCGTGGCAATCCCACCCGGGCACGTAAGGCGCGTCAAAGCCGGACATGTTCTTGGATTTGACCACGAAATCCTTGAGACACTTGTTGAGCGCGGTGCCCATGTGGATGGGACCGCTGGTGTACGGGGGACCGTCATGCAGCACGTATTTGGGCGCGCCTTTACGGGCCTGGCGGATGCGCTCGTAGATTCGCATCTGCTCCCATCGGTCCAGAATTTTGGGCTCGTTCTGGGGCAGATTGGCCTTCATGGGGAAGGCGGTTTTAGGCAAATTAATGGTCGCTTTCAGTTCGAGCGGCACTCGGTTGGCGTCTCCCAAATGATTGAATCTTTTCATTATAGGGAGCGCGGGGGGGAACGTCTAATCCAGGCAGCGAGCGCGCAGAGGACGTGTCCATTGGACTTTGAAATGCACTGTCGCAAAGGCAGACAGTCGAGGTACAATTTTAGAAAGGGCAAATAGTGGCGGATCCCAGTCAGCGGGTAGGTGGATGGGATGGGTAGTTCCGTGCACAGAATTGACTGAAAACGAAGCAACTGGCGGCGGGTGCTCCTCATCTCTGTAACAAGGAACTATGGCGCAGTCGGTCGCGTTTACCTAGTCGAAGCGCATGATCGAAGCAACGACAGTTCGAGACAGCAATTATGGGATCAGTCGAAATTAACCCGAATACCCCGGTGAAAGAGCCCGAGTTGCACCTGCTAATCGGTGCGGAGAGTTTTGAAGAGCCACTCTGGAAATCACTTTTCCGGGAATTGGATGACTTTTTCTTCCCCAAGAAACTGCCACCCCTCAAACTGGAATCGAAGCCGGAGCCCGTTAGGGATATCTGGGGATTTTATGACTACAAGAAGAATGGNNNAGTCATCATTGCTGTGACCATTATTGGGCGGCGCGTGGTAACCCATATCGCCGCACAATCAAAGGTTATTCCTCTGGTTGATCCGGGCGACCTGCCGATTCTGAAGCCTTCGAAGACCCAAGTGGGTGGCGGTGGCGGCGGCGGAGATCGTGACGTGCTGCAGGCTACCAAGGGTAAGCTGCCCAAGTTTTCTATGGAACAGATCACGCCTCCGGTGGTGGTCTTGCGCAACGAAAATCCTAAGCTGCCGGTTGAACCGACGATCGTGATTCCACCACAAGTCAAGCTGGCAACGAATAACATGCCGAACCTGGGCGATCCCATGTCGAGCGCGGTATTGCCTTCCAACGGTACGGGCTCCGGCTCAGGCATTGGCTCGGGTTCCGGCGGTGGCGTGGGATCCGGCAAAGGTCCGGGATTTGGACCGGGAGAAGGTGGCGGCACGGGCGGCGGGATTTTCCACGTGGGCGGGGGAGTCAGCGCTCCACGGGTGGTTTATCAGGTTGATCCTGAGTTCTCCGAGGAAGCGCGCAAAGCGAAGTACCAGGGAACGTGCACGTTGATGCTGGTCGTCGACGCCGCCGGGCGTCCCACGAACATTCGCGTAGCCAACTCGCTGGGCATGGGGCTGGATGAGAAGGCCATCGAAGCTGCGAAGAAGTGGCGCTTTGAACCAGCGATGAAAAATGGCCATCCCGTCGCGGTTGAGATTGCGCTGGAAGTGGACTTCCACCTGTACTGAGACTTTCAGTTCTCAGTCTTCGGCTGAACAACCAAAGGCATGAACCATAGAGGACGCAGAGTTTCACAGGGTAAACACTGGATGTGTCGTTTTGCCCTAAGTCTTCGTAATTACTGCCAAGTAGACGGACGTGCAGGAACGGCACTTCGCCGCGCTGCCGGATTCGGCGCATCACTTCCATCATCAGCGTTCCGGCATAACCCTTTCGAGTGTGCTCCGGATGTGTGCACACGGCACTGACTTCGGTGTAGCCGGGGATCTTCAGCCGTTCGCCGGTCATCGCCACCAGCTTTCCCTCATGGCGAATTCCAAGGTACGTCCCCAGTTCATGGGTGCGATTGGCAAAGGGACCGGGCTTGGTAAGGGCGGCGAGTTCAACCATTTCGGGCGAGTCTGCGGGCGTCAGTTCGACGATGGCAGAGGCGGACTCTCGCTCCGGCGGGACACGGGCACCGCCGTTTTCGCAAACCATTTGCAGCAGTGGCGCGTCCGCGATCAGGTTCCAGCCAGGACGGGGCTCGTACGGTCTATCGAGGAAGAGAGCGACTGTCCCACCAGTGCCGAGCAGACCTGCCAGAGATTCGTATCCCCGGTTGGTTGGCTCCTGAAAGGCTCCCAGGGAGGTTACATCGCGGGCAAACCTGCGGGCGTCGAGGAAGGACTCGGCGAAGTTCGCTTGCCGTGTGGTGAGCGCTTTCCAGATGACGTTATCGAGAAGATGCATTGAGGTTGCGCGCAACTTGTCTTTTGAGTACGTACCGACGGTCTGGGACGCAGTATTCTTGAATTGCTCGAAGCGCGCTATCCGATTCTTGCGAGGAAAGTGCTGACTTGCTGTTTGTTCTGGTCGCCGAGCCTTTCAGTTCGGACAGCCGAGGCGGCTGTCCCTACGCGAGCACTGATGATGCTGGAATTTGTTCTTATTCTTTCAAGTCGACGTGCTCGATGTCTTCGATCGGGTGGCCCAGGAAGCGCTCACCCATGCGGCGGAACTTTTCTACGGAGTCGGTGGCAAAGAACTTCAAGCGCGGTACGACACGACGCTCTTCGCTCGCCGTGAGCGCGGGAGGCAGAAGCTTGAGCATACGGCTGGCCACGACGCTGGCCGTCGATTCGGCGGAGTCGACGATCGTAACGTGAGCAGGTGCCACGCGGTGCAGCAGCGGCTTGAGCAGAGGATAGTGGGTGCATCCCAGGACAAGCACGTCGGCCTCCTGAAAGCCGTCGCCAAAAGCCTCGTCCAAATAAATCCGGGCGACCTGTTCAGTGACGGTATGCTCCAGCCAGCCTTCTTCCACCAGCGGCACCAGCAGAGGACAGGCCTTCTCGCGCGCCCTCAGGCTGCGGCCTTCCAAAGCTTTTCGATAGGCATGGCTGCTGACGGTGGCTTCCGTCCCAATGACGACGACCTTCCGGTTCTGACTGGCTGAGGCGGCAGCTTCCGCGCCCGGTTCCACGACTCCCACGACGGGAACGTGCACTGCGGATGTGATGCGGTCGAGAGCGAGTGCGGTTGCGGTGTTGCAGGCGATGACCAGCATCTGCGCGCCGTGGGCTTCGAGATAATGGGCGGCTTCGACGGCATAGCGGGCAACGGTTTCGACAGACTTCGAGCCGTAGGGAAGGCGAGCGGTATCGCCGAAGTAGAGGTAATCAGCACCCGGAATAAACTCAAGTAAAACTTTAAGAACGGTCAGGCCGCCGAAGCCGGAGTCGAAAACGCCGATCGTGGGACGTCGCATGATTTCGCTTAATGATAAATGCTGAAACGGTCCGAAATTGATGACCAACTCGATGCCCGAAGCAAGAGTCCACGGCTGCGAAAAATCAGGAAGCCGGCGGGGCTAGCTCAATCGACGCGGTCCAGACTGAGAGAGCCGTCAGCGATTCCAGGGCGGTGCGGGGAACGAAGATGCGCTGCGTGTTCGAGCGCTGATCGGGGGGATTCACCAGAAAGCCTTCGGGCAATGCCTGGGTCAGGTCTGCGGGCATCAGGGCTTCCAGGACTTCGTTGTCTTTGAACCGGAGACGCACCCAGAGTCCCTCAGATCGTGGGCGGGAAGTGAAGGTCTTGCGAGTGAGCGATTCGGAGTCGCCAAACTCGCGCACGAAGTAGACGCCCTTGATCTCGCGCAGGTCCATGGCGATGACGGTACCCGCAGTATTCAGCAGCTCCAATTTGCCCTCGTGCACAAACTGCGAGGGGGCAACATAGCCGGAGACCGAGTCCCGATCCATCTTGCGGACAATGACTTTCTTGTGAGTTGAGGGCATGAGAAATCAAGCATCCGGCTTCGGGCTTCCGGCGCGGCACCCGTTCTGCCAGACAGTTCTGGTACAGCCACGCCTGGAATCACTGTGGCTTGCGGTTTTGCTGAAGCCTGGGCCGGAAGCCTGATGCCGCACTCGTGATTCTCGCACTTTTCAGCAGAAAACTGGTGGTATATAGCTTCACAGTAGCCAAAAGATAAACGTTGTGTTATTTTCTGTAGCTTGTCACCCGCTGTCCATCTTTATCTAAGTACCTTGTCTTAAACCACTTGCACGCGGGTGGATGAGGGAGCCGTTTGTTTGGCGGCAAGGCCCTGTGGAAATCTTGTGGAAAGTGCAGTGCTTCCAGCGCCGGCCCGGTCACGGATCGAAGCAGGAATGACGGCTTGAAGGCCGCTTGAAAGCGAATGGCTGATTACATTTACACCATGGAAATCCGGTTGACGCCGGACCAGTTGAAGGGCGTCAGCCTGGTGCAGGACATAGCTCGCGCCGCTGGAATGAACCTCTACCTTACGGGTGGCGCGATCCGCGACATCATCAGCGGTTTTACCATCCGCGACCTGGATTTTACGGTCCAGGGTAATCCCCTCAAGTTACAGAAGGATCTGGAAAAAGCGGGCGCAAGGATTTCCGCGGTGGAAGAAGACACCCGGACGATCCTTCTGCTACTGCCAGGCAACGTGCGCGCCGAAGTCAGCATGGCCCGCACAGAAATATATGAGAAGACGGGCAAACCTCCAATAGTTGCTGCCGCGACCATCCACGAAGACCTGCGGCGACGCGACTTCACGGTCAACGCCATGGCGCTCTCGCTCAACGAGGGCTCGCGTGGGCTGTTGCTTGATCCCTTCAACGGCGTGGCCGATATCGAGGCGAAGCTGATCCGCATTCTGCACAACTATTCGTTTCTGGAGGATCCGTCGCGGCTGATTCGGGCCACGCGCTTTGCGGCGCGCTTCCACTGGCCGCTCGAGGAACGCACACAGGCGCGCTACGATGCGGCGAAGGAAGGGAACTACATTGACCACATTTTGCGGGGATCGATCGGCCATGAGATTGCGCAGCTAGCCCATGAAGACGATCCGTTGAACGTGGTGAAGATGTTGGAAAAAGAAGATTGGCTCAAGGTGCTGCATCCACACTGGAGCACGGCCAAGATCGACACCAACGGGCTTGGCCAGCTGATGAAGACGCGCCAGCAGATGGTGGATCTCGGCTACACGCCTGACGCCGGGCCGGCCGTAATGTACTTCCTGACGTCGCGCCTCTCGGAAAAAGATGTTGCTGATCTGCGAAAGCAAATTCCGCGCAAGGAGCTGGTGGAGGCTTGGCGCGACATCGAGCTTAACGCTAAGGAACTGGCCAAGCGACTGATGGGCAAAGAGGCGGCTACGCCTTCGCGGACATGGCAACTGCTGTCGGACGCGCGGCCGGAGATGGTGTTGTTCCTGGCGGTGACGGCGAAGCAGCAAGCGGTGGAACAGAAGATCAAGAACTTCCTCACCAAGTGGCGGCAAGTGCAGCAGAGGATTCCGCTGCCGGAAATGACGGAACTACTGATCACGCCGCAGCTGCCGGAGTATCCCAAGATTGCGCGGGATGTTTTCATGCTGTTGCTCGATGGCAAGTTGCGTTCGCGCACCGAGACTTTGAAGTTTCTAAAGCCGTTCGCTCCGCCACCACCACCTCCTCCTCCGCCACCGCGGCGTGGGCGCGCCGCCAAGGCGGCTGCCGGAGCGGCGACTGCGCCTGTACTTCCAGGCAAGAAAGGTGAAGTCGCGAAGGGAAAGGCGAAAGCTGCCCCTGCGACAACGCCGGTGCTGTCCTTGTCCGCGGCGACAAAGCCAGAAGCGAAGCAGAAACCAAAGCCCGCCAAAGCGGAGCACCATTCTCCGAAGCCTGCCGCCAAGCCTGCGGTGAAAGCCGCCCCGAAGAAGGCACCTGCAAAGAAAGCCAAGAGCAAGAAGAAAAAATAGTTTGTCCTGGTCCGGTGAGGGTGGCAACCCGCCTAGCGGTGGGGTCAGCTTCCAAATAGCCGATCATCTGCTCCGGACAATTTAAGAGCTGAATGGAACAAAGCGGCAACTTTCTCTCGCCTTAATACATCCGAGTTTGCGCCCTTCGCCCGAAGTCCACCAAAACTGTTGCGTGGGAAAACACCGCATGGAAGACTCCGTCGAAGAACTCCGCGCCGAGCTCGTCTACCTTCTCCGAAAGCAAGTCGAGGCACAGGAACTGGATGCTTATGTGGGCCTAACGGACGCGGAGCGGAGCGAATACAACAAAAGGCAAGAGCGCATCCGCGACCTGGACGCGAAAATGAGCGCGTTTTCGGATCCTGGCGCTTTAGCCTACGGGCAGCATCCAAAGTGAACCGCTAGCGCCCTAACAGCTCAGCCCGGAAATGCGGCCCGCTAACCCGAGGCATTCTCAGTTCTGCACGAGGCGTCCGATCATGGATCAGGAAGGAGGGCTTGTCCTGCCGTCGCGGTCTTTTGGGTCTGCCTTTTCAATCGTTTACGGTATCGCGAAGAGGTTGTCGCGCAACTATGGAGGAAGGGTGGTGTTTACTCGACCAGACCATGTCACACCGTGATGACTTCCGTCGACAAGGAAATCTGTCCGATTGAGAGGTTCTCGTTACAACATTTTCGTTATAACATTGTTGAATGCTTCGTCATAGGACTCCTGGCATTTTCTGAGCTGGCCTGTAGATTTTTGAAAGCAAGGTTAATACCATGGCGACTCCGCTCTCCACCCGAATCACAAAAGCGACTGGACGGCGTTACGCCGTCGCACTGTTGGCGACTCTAGTGGCCTTGCTGGTCCGTCTGGCACTAAATCCATTGCTGGGCGACTACGTACCGTACGTCACGCTCTTTCCGGCGGTAGCTTTTTGTGCATGGTACTGCGGGATCGGCCCGTCCATCCTGAGTGTGGTTCTTGCCCTCATCGGGGCGAAGTATTGGT
>WNFN01222714.1_pt1 | contig 18957 bp, 21 predicted proteins | sample 5400161 | NCBI WGS metagenome assembly WNFN01 (sample SAMN13153353, study PRJNA577476) | soil metagenome | isolation source: 80 cm saprolite on Douglas fir-dominated hillslope | place: USA:California | collected 2013-09-17 | reverse complement strand
CGAACCTCCGTAAATCACTGATTCTTGCGGGCGAGCTGATTCGGGTCCTTGATCGCATCGATGCACTGGGCGTGGAGGTCATGCCCTACAAAGGCCTGACTCTAGCCGAGACAATGTACGGAAATATGGCGCTGCGGCAGACTGGCGATATCGATCTGCTCATTCGGCCGCAAGATTTTCTGCAAATTAAAAACGCGGTTCGCGAACTTGGTTACATGCCGCACATGCCTCTCTTCGAGACCGAGGAGCGGGCTTACTTGATCTCGGGATACGAATGCGCCTTTGACTGCTCTGCGGGACGTAATCTTTTGGAGTTGCAATGGGCGTTGCAGCCGCGCTTCTACGCCGTCGACACGGATATGGATGCCTTGTTTCGACGCGCCGTGCCGGCAACAGTCGCTGGACGGAAGGTGAAGACTCTTTCCCACGAGGATATGCTCGTCGTCCTGGCTGTCCATGCAGCGAAGCACGTATGGGGGCGGCTGATCTGGCTCTGCGACGTTGCGCAAATCGTGAATCTGCCGGGTCTGAATTGGGGCTGGATTGTGGATCAGGCAAAGAACCTTGGAATTGTCCGCATTCTCTCCATCACACTGCGGTTAAGCGGCGCACTTCTCGGAGCGCCGCTTCCGCCTTCGGTCAGTAGCAGGTTACTGGACGACCCGGTTTCGTTGGGGCTTGCGGATGAAATTCGCATGCGGATCATCAGCCGAAATTCGTTGCACCCGGAGTCCTTGGCTTACTTTCGTCTCATGATGCGCTTGCGGGAACGTAAAGTGGACCGGTTGAAATTCCTGCAACGCCTGGCGTTAACACCCGGGCCTAACGAGTGGAAAGTTGTTCGCCTCCCTACACCGCTCTTTCCCCTGTACCGACTGGTGCGGCTCTCCCGGCTGGCCGCGAGATTGACGCGAGCATAGAAAAGAAATTGGAAACGGCGTTGTGCTGCGGACGTTTCTTAAAATGCAACTCTTACGAACTAGGTTGTCCTTACGGGGGCTGATTTCCACTTCGAGAAATACAGAACGAACATCGCGATGCCAGCAATAAGTGGAACGGCCAGGCCCACTTTCAGACCGCCGAAGCGATTGGAAGCGTACCCCACCAGCCACGGCAGGCAAGAGCCTCCCAGGTTCGCCATTGTGAACATGACCGACCCCACTCGCGATGCCGCAGGACCAAACTCCCGAGATAAGAGCGAGATTGTGATCGGGTAAACAGCAGACAGACCCAACCCAGCGACAATGGCGCTGCCGATGACGCCGGGCGTTGCTCGCGACAAAACCAGGCCACTCATTCCCGCGCAGGCGATCAATATTCCAGCACGCGCAAGTTTGACTTCATCGATCTTCCGCAGGATCAAGGGAGCAATCCACCTTCCTACAAGAAGAGCGGAATAAAAGAATGACGGCGTCATGACTGATCGCGTCAGCGGCATGCTCCCCAGACTCTTTGCATAGGACGCAATCCATCCCCCGAAGGAGTTTTCCGTACCGACATAGAGAAAAAAAAGCGCAGACAGCACGAACAGAGAGCGTGCGCCCCAGTTGATCTTTGCAGGCTTGTTGTCGCTGTCGGTCAAGACAGGTTCGACCACACGCGATGACATGCCCGCGATTCCAAGCATTACAAGGAGCAGGATACCGGCGACCACAATCATCAGAACCGCCACTCGATTGCTTCTTGCCGCTCCGGCCACAAGAAACGGACAGGCCACAGCGCCCACACTCCAGGAAAAATTCAACAGGTTTAGCGCTGCGCTTCGCCGCATGGGAGCCTGTTGACAAACCCGCTACACCCGCGGCCGTCACCAAGAGACCGGTATTCAACGCGAATCGAAATCCCAAACGCGAAACGAGAGTCCCGGACACTGCCACGCCCACGGTCGAGGCCAGGAATTGCGCCGTGAACAGCGAACCGGCTTGGGAGTAGTTGAGCGACCAGCGGGCCGATAGCGCTGGCAGCATCGGGCCCAGAAGCACCGTCACCACCCCGATGGGTACAAACGCTGCGTTGGCCGCGCGGGTCAATGCCCGGGAAGAGTCCGCTCGTGGTGTTTCGGAGAGAGGCATCAGCGATGGACGTGCGAAGCTCACAACAGGAAAGAAAAAGTGTTTAGGGTTTCGGAGCCCTCGTTGTTGATTCGCGCACCACCAGTTCAGGCTCGATGGCAATCTCCCACGGGTAGTCCTGCTTTCCCTCGATGCGTTCCAACAGGGTCTGCGCGGCGACCTGTCCCATGCGTCCGAGAGGCTGCCTCACGGTAGTGAGACTCGGAGTATTAAAGGCCGCACCAGAGATGTCGTCGAAACCCATTACCGAGATATCCTCGGGGACGCGAAAGCCTGATTCCTGAAAAGCCCTGATCGCCCCAATCGCGGAAATATCATTGTATGCAAACAACGCAGTAAAAGGCTTGTTGCGCGCCAGCAATTGCTTTGCAAACGGATAGCCCAGTTGTGGCGATGGATCGTCAATGTCGATTTGCACCGTGAGAGCAGGATCGATTTTCAAGCCGATCTCCTGCGCCACGTCGCAAATAGCCTGCCACCGGTCTTTCGAATCCGAGCTCACCGGATTTCCCTTCATGAAGGCAATTCGTTCGTGGGAGAGTCCAACCAGATGGTTGAGCGCCAACGACGCTGCACGATAATGATCGAGAACGATGTTGGTGACACCCTTTATTTTCTTGTGCCCGGCCACGGACACAGTCGGAAGAGACGGCTCCTCTTTCACAGTGGTGTCCACGGTGATGAAACCTTCAACCCCGCGCTCCGACAGCATCTGCGAATACCGGTTCAGCAGCTCCTGATCATGGCGATGTACCACGGTAAGGAAGAAATAGTCTCGCTTCCTCAGGTATTCTTCGATGCCACTGATGACTAACGAGCCATAGGAATCGCCGATCTCCTCCGCGATCACTCCAATCGTGTAGGTCCGCTTGTTACGCAGCGTTCGGGCGAAGAAATTCGGCCGGTAGTTCAATTCCTTGGCTGCGGCCTGGATGCGGTCCTTGGTCTGCTGCGGAATCGAGCGGGCGGAGGGAGAATCATTCAGAACGGCGGAAACTGTTCCCGGAGTCAACCCTAAATGCTGGGCAACGGCTTTGAGCGTCATGACCGGGGACTTCTGGCCTGATCTCTTCTCTTGGGCCATAATTCAGCTGGAGTAATTCGGTCCTTGTGAAAGGAAACCAGCGGGATGATCTTATACCAGATTCCGGTTATCCGGAGTTTCCCTCGATACGCCAGCTGGGCGGAATCGTACTTCGTTAGTTATGCATGTCCATAGCGCTCGCTATTCGGTTTTGATCCACTCAACGCGAAAAACAGGATGTACAGGTAGCAGATGACCGGCAGGAAAAAAGCATGATGGATACCGACACGATCCGCAATTGCGCCTTGCAAGACCGGGATAATGGCTCCGCCGACGATCGCCATGATCATGATTCCGGAACCGTCACCGGTAAGCGGCCCAAGTTCAGCCACTCCCAGCGTGAAGATGCTCGGGAACATGATGGAATTAAAAAAGCCAACAGCGATGATACTCCACATGGCCGGATGGCCCGACGTCAACATCGAAATTGCGACCAGGGAAGCGGCGCACACCGAGCAAATACCGAGCAGTCGCCTGGTGCTCATCTTTTGCAAGAGTCCGGAACCAATGAAACGTCCGACCATGGCGCCGCCCCAGTAAAAAGCCACAAAACTGGCCGCAACTTTCTCCGTAAATCCGCCAATCTCAGGCTGAGTGAAGTAGTTCACCAGGAAACTTCCGATGGAAACCTCAGCGCCAACGTAAACAAAGATGCTAATCGCCCCAAAGATCAAATTCGGATGCTTCCAGATCGAGTCGTTCACCTTCTCGCCGACCTTGTGTTGAGCGTGTTCGATTTTCGGCAACTTGAAACTGCCGATGGCAATTGCCAGCACTACCAGCGCGATGCCCAGGCCCACATAGGGCGTCTTGACGGTTGCCGCTTCATGCAGGCGATAGGCCTGCAGTGCATCGGGTGCCAATGCTCGTATCTCTTCAATGGTCTTGGGAGCTGAGCTCAGGATGAGCAAGCTGCCGAAGAAAGGTGCCAGAAATGTTCCCAGCGAGTTGAACGCCTGCGTCAGATTGAGGCGGCTGGACGCGGTCTCGGGTTTGCCCAGTACCGTGACATAAGGATTCGCGGCCACCTGCAGACACGTAATACCAGCGGCAAGAACAATGAGTGCAAACAGAAATAACGGATACGACGGAACACTGGCTGCAGGCACGAACAGGAAGGCTCCAGCGCCCATGGTGAGCAGACCTACAACCATTGACCGTTGATAGCCGATCCAGTCAATGATCCAAGCGGAAGGTATGGAGAACAGGAAATACGCTCCAAAAAATGCGAACTGAATCAGCATGACCCGCGTGTAATTCAGGTCGAAAATCGGTTTCAGGTGTGGGACAAGAATGTCATTGAGGCAGGTCAGGAATCCCCACATGAAAAAGAGCGTAGTCACCACCATCAACGGCCCCCGGTACGAGGACGACGAGGTCGAAGCAACTGTTGTGGAACTGGCAGGCGTTGAGATCGACATGGATCCGATTATCCACCCTTCGAAGAGTGTGATGAACTGTGTCGCTCCGGCATCATAGCATCGCCCGCTTCCCGTTTCGCTATTTTTCTTCGCCGGAGGAACGCCTTCCCGATCCTAGAAAATCGTTTCTCTACTAACCTCTATCGAGTGCCGCAACGATTAGGCAGCCTTTCCCGACGCGGATTTAGCATTCACCGTTTTCGGCAGCCCGTGTGCCGGGCGATTGATTTCCTGGCGCTTCGTTGGCCGGCGTGCCTTGGACATTTCCGGCAATACAACCATTCTGCCTGTTCGAGCCGATTTATAGATGGCTTCGATAATCCTCACATCGGCCAGGCCCTCGTAGCCGGAGGGCTCGGGCTCTTTGTTCTGGAGGATGCAATCGGAAAAATAAACAAGTTCCGCCGCGAACTGATCTCGCTTGGGAAACTTTCTTGTCTTTGTTTTCTCGTGAATGGTCACGCGGTGCGATAACCCCTCGGAGTATTCGTACGCCGGATCGGCCACCAGCGTCCCTTCCGTGCCGGCAAGCGTGTACTGACCCACCGGCGCAGCACCGAAACTGCAGGTGAATGTCGCCAGACGTTCGCCGCCGAAGCACATAACCACTGACGTCATTTCCTCGGTCTTCTTGAACCTTCCCTCGCCTCTGTTGGCGCTGAACGCAAAAATTTCGCTGGGCTCAGCCCGGAACAAATATCGCGCCGCGTTAATGCAGTAGACACCCATGTCGTACACCGGCCCGCCACCCTGTTCCACCGGCATGGTCACCCTGATATTTTCCGGATCCACCTGCTGTGCGAATTCTGAACCGAAAAATCTGAGCTCTCCAAGCTTGCCGCTTTCCGCCAGACGAATGGCTTCTAGATTCGCTCTCTCGAAATGAAGACGGTAGGCGACCATGAGCTTTACATCGTGCGCCTCGGCGGCCGCGATCATTGCCTCGCAATCTTCCTCGGTGACGGCCATCGGTTTTTCGCAGAGGACGTGCACTCCCGCCTTCGCCGCGCGAATGGCATAGTCGCGATGAAGATGATTTGGCAATACCAGGTAAACCGCGTCCACGCCGTCAGCGAGACACTTCTCATATTCTTTGTAGGAGTACACCCTCTCGACTCCATATTTTCGGCCAAGCTTTTCCTGCTTTTTGGGGTCCCGGGAAACCAGAGCCACGAGCTCAGAATTTTTGGCGCTCTTGAATGCAGGCAGGACGGCGACTTGAGCCAGATGCCCAAGTCCTACGACAGCGTAGCGAATCTTACGGTTGCCCTTGGTCGGTCTTTTCATTACTCCTCCTGACGTCCAGCCTGAGAATCGAAGATATTTTCGAAAAATAATTTGATGTTTTGATCGTGACAACTCGAATCTCGAGTGTCTATACAGCATTCGAGGTATTGTTCCTCGCTGAATGAACGAACTACTTTCGGGTTAACGATGAACATGAAGCGGGAAGCCGCGTTCGAAACTAGAACTCAGCTAAAGGAGATTGAAAAGATGCCAAAGGATTCATTGCGGGAACTGTATATCGATGAACTGAAGGACTTGTATAACGCCGAAACGCAGCTGGTGAAGGCGCTGCCCAAGATGGCCAAAGCAGCCTCGAACGACCAACTGCGCCAGGCTTTTGAAGAACATCTGCGCCAGACGTCAGAGCACGTGTCGCGCTTGGAACAAATATTCGAAACGCTTGAAGAGAAACCAACGGGTAAGAAGTGCCTTGGAATGGATGGCTTAGTCAAAGAAGGCTCGGAAACGATGAAGGAAGACTACCCCGCTTTGCCGAACTTCTCGGCGAGACCGAGCATGTTTCCCTTTTGGAAGAGACCCTGAATGAGGAAAAACAGGCAGACGAGAAGCTCACGCAGCTCGCCGAGGAAATCAACGCTTCAGCAGACCAGGCTGGGTCCTCGACTGCTGAACCATCCCGCGACACACTTACCAAGAGCAAGACGAAACGGGCCGCCTAATCCCGTAAATGGAGGGCGCTCAGCGCGCCCTTCTTTATTTCGCGATTTCTCCCTTGATTTCTCCACCCCCGGCTCGATCACTACAGTGTTCACCCGATAGAGTCCCCGGAGCAAACGGTATTAGGGTGACATCGCCCATCTATCCCTGCCGCAGGCGGCAGTGCGTACGAAGGTGAAAGTTATGAATCAAGGCGCGACCGCTTCCTTCCCCAGTGTGCCTAGTTGGCGCGAGCTGTACAAAGCTGCGCTGTTTGAGACGAACCGAGACAAACTTCCTGAGCGCATCGCTAACGCCGAAAAGGCAATCGTGGCGCGTGCCCGAGAGCTGTTTGCCAGCAGTACCGATACCATCGAAGAAGATCAGGCCTTGGATGATGCCCTCTACGCCCTGCGCGCCCTCCAGAGCTGTGTGAATAGTCAAACAGCAGCGGCGTAGCTGCGGCGATTCTGGAAGGCACCGAGGCCGAGGCCTGTCCTTTCCCAAGTCACTGGTGGGGATCTAGGCCTATTCTTCTTTCCCAATTCCTCACGAGTTGAACACCTCAGGAGCAGACAAGTTTTTTCCCCGACTTGCTTACGGCAACCAGCGGCACCGAGTAAGGAACCTTCTCCCCATCATCCGGTGCAACGCTGTATTGAGCTAGAGCAGCAGCCATCTTAAAGTTGCGGAGAGTTAAGACACCCCCAAAAAAGCGAGCCTTTCACCGTGATCAACAAATTTGCCAGCCAGGACGCGCCCTCCGCAAAGGATCTGCAACAGATGTTTGAGACTGCAGTGTGCGAAATTCAACAGATAGAGATAGCTGCCCAACCGGTTCGCCACCGGACACCGATCGCTCCACGCATCCCTGCCACAGCGCCTACATCACGGGCCAATGCGGAGAAGCGTGCCGTATCCGATGCCGCCAGCGCCCTTGCTCGCCTGTGGAAAGTTTCCCCCCATCACGCACGCTAGAAATTGCTTTCGCGGCTTTCGGGCTCGGCAAATCATTTTCACAGGTTGTACGATGCCGGGTGTGCGAAGCTACCGCTTTACGAGCCGATCCGAACTTTTTCGGGGTGCTCGCAGCCGCGCCTCGAGCGAAGGGAATCGGCCACTCGATGCCAATTTTGAGATTTCTGTCCAACCTTAGCGGCCAGAAAAATTGCAGGGTGAGTTGCGACTTGACGTCGCCGTTCAACCCTGCCTCGAATCCGTGTTGGAAAAAATTGCAGTTTACTTTGAGGTTTTGCGGTCCTAAACATTCAGCGAATGTCGACCTCTTCTCGTGCGGTCTCGCCAAATCAGCACTAGAGCCACTGACCAAAGCGATAACTATCAAAGCGAGAGACTAGCTGGCCTCACCGCGTAACCGCGCCGCTTCTTCTTCTTCCCTCTCCAGGGCCTCGTCGCCCTTCTGCTTCTTCTCCCGAGCTTTCACGTCCTCGGCCACGTCCTTGCCAGCATCCTTCACTTTGCCCCATGCGTTCTGGACTTTGCCCTCGGCTTGTTTCGCTGCCCCGTGCGCCTGTTTTTCGGTGTTGCCCGTCCACTCGCCAACCTGGTGTTCAACCCGACCAGCGATGTCTTTGGCTTTGCCTTCCGCGCGATCTTTGTTCATGGACTCCTCCGTATTTAAATTGTTTTTTGCGTGTTCCTGCGGTAGCGACAATTCTTGAAATATTGGGTCGCCTTTGAAACTGCGGGGTTGCCAGCCGGAACAGGATTTTTTTCACCCGCCGAGTGTTAGCTAATACTTTCTCGTTCTCGATGTCGCTCTCCGTCGAGGCCCTCCGACGCCGGCAATTTGTCGCCCCGCTGCTCCGAGTGCGCACTCTCCTGGTGTTCCTGGAGCTCGCGATCCGATTCAAACGACTGCTTGCACACGCGGCAGCTATTCGGTGTCGTCATACGGGCATCTCCCCTAATCTGGAGTTTCGGATTCCAACCGCCCACCGCAAAGAAACCGCAGGTCGACCCTGGCAGTTTTCTTTGCGGTTCCCACCTTCGAATCATTTCAGCTTTCAAACCACCGGGCTTCTTCCCTGAATCAGCCGGATCAGCACCGCAACAATGGCCAAGACAAGAAGAATGTGAATGAACCCGCCCAACGTATAGGAGCTCACCATTCCCAGCATCCAAAGGATCAGAAGCAGCACTGCGATAGTCCAGAGCATGGAACCTCACTCCTCCAATCGGAAAAGTGATTGCCAACCGAAAGGCTGCGCAATCCTGACGTAAAGCTTAAGCACAACGGGCGGGTTCGCCCATCCGTTAGACTCCGTAAATCGATGCGAAGACCGCGTACTCGCACTGCGGCTACCTACCTGAATCCACTTAAGTAAAACCGCCCGGGCGCTGTTAGCACGTTGCCGGTGCTAGAGGCTATGAAGTCAGTAGATCTGAACGATGCCCTTTCGCACGGCGTACAACGTGAGGTCGGCTACGGAGTGAAGGTTTAGTTTTCTCATCAGGTTGGTTCGGTGTGTTTCCGCAGTCTTCACACTGAGGCGGAGCGCCACAGCTACTTCCTTGCTGGTTTTTCCTTCGGCGAGGAGTTGGATAACTTCGCGCTCCCTCGGGGTGAGCGTGTTTCTTGAGGACTGCTCTGTTTCGGTTTCCGGGTGCAAGTATCCATCCAGCACCATTTGGGACACTTTAGTCGTAAAAAAGGTTCGCTGCTCCTGCAACGCTTCAACGGCAGTCAGCAGATCGCGGCCGGCGTCGGACTTGAGCAGGAAACCTCGGGCTCCTGCCGAAAGAACCTCGCGTACCACCTGTTCGTTATCATGCATCGTTAGAATCAAAATGCGCATGCCCGGGGATGCAGCGAGTATTTGCCGGGCTGCGTCGAGTCCGTTGAGGTTGGGCATGCCGACGTCCAGTAAAATGATATCCGGCGTCAGTGTGGTAGCCATTTCCACAGCTTCTCTCCCGTCCCTCGCCTCGCCGCACACTTCCCAACCGGGATGCGACTCCAGCAGGAAACGAATTCCGCGTCTAGCAACCTCGTGATCGTCGGCGATCAGTATCCGCAGCAGCGCGTTCGAGTTCACGTTGACCTCCAATTTCGGGGTCAGGAGGCCCGGGGTAGGCCCACCCGGCGCATTTTTTCCCAGAATCTGGTCAAAAATGAGCTGTTGTTGCCACGCGGTAGGATCAGCCTGGCAATCCTACCTGCGGACGAAGATGCTTTTCTATCGAACCTCGTCTACGGAACCTTCGCCGATAGAAAGTCCAACCGTAACCCATTGCGAAACATGAACTTGGTTGCGTACAAAGCTGGAAACGTTGATGGATGTTTTCCCGATGGTGGGGTTCGGATTCCTGTAAGAGGTTAGAGGGGTGGGGTCAGTTTGCTGGCGAGAGGAATCGCGAGCGGGTCAACGATCTCGCATTGCTAACCACGTAAATGCTTTGTTTCCAGAGAATTGCGCTCCAAGTGGCAAAACCCCGTTAGAGATCCTGCCTATTTGGCAGTCGGACTTAGAACTTCTCATTCGTCCAGCTACAGTTTTTATTTGGTTTACATACAGTCTTTTTGGTATGCTGCAGAAACTTTAACGACAGGCACGTTCGAAAGCACGAGCCCATCCGGGGCTATGCATCTGGATTCCAAGGGCACTTTCGGCCTAGCTCAACAACGCCGCAGTTCGTCACTTTGAAGGCTTCATCCGCGTTGCCGCTAAACGCGCAAGCAATTCCAGGGGAGCCGTTGTTAGCAAGTCCCAGTAAATAAAACCAATTCTTGGAGAAGTGTTTCATGCAAAAACGTCTCTTGCCAGTCGTGTGCATTTTGGCGATTGCGGTCCCAGCCGCCTTTGCAAGCGTCTCGGTCAGCGCTCCAGGCAACGGAGCCACTGTCCAGTCCCCCGTGCATTTCGTCGCGTCGGCGTCCACATCTTGTTCAAAAGGCGTGGCTTCCATGGGCATCTATACCGCTCCGAATCAGCTTGCCTACACAGTCAATGGAGCCAAGCTTGATACCAGTCTGGCGCTCGCGTCCGGAAAATACGCCACCGTCGTTGAGGAGTGGGATTACTGTGGTGGAGCGACCACGACTCCCGTCAGCATCACGGTGTCGGGCTCGTCCGGGGTGCAGGTTTCAACGCCGGCAAATAACAGCACGGTCGGCTCGCCGGTAAATTTCCAGGCAACTGCCAGCTCCACATGCAGTGGTGGCATCGCCAGTATGGGTATCTACACCGCTCCAAATCAGCTGGCTTACGTAAGTAATGGCGCCAGCCTGAATACGAATCTCACGCTAGGTCCCGGCACCTACAACACAGTCGTGCAGGAGTGGGACTACTGCGGCGGATCGTCGACAACCCCAATCACTATCACGGTGGGCTCGGGCGGCAGCCAAGTCTTCTCCAGCATTCAGAACTGGGGGGGCTGGAACGGCTATATTATGCTGCCTCCAAGTTACGGTATTTGCTATTCCTGCAGCCCGAACGGACCCCAGACTACCTGGTGGACGAAACAGGGAGTGAGTTCGCCATCGCTGAGCGGCAAGGCTATGGAGTTCAATATCGGAGGTTCCACGGCCTACTCGGATGTCCTTTGGAACGTCCACCTGGTGGGCGACGGCGCACCAAATCTGGACAAGAACCACCTGATTGTCCCCAACATTCACAACTTTATTTACGACGTTTATTTTTACAGTTCGAATCTGAATCCTTCCCAGGCTCTGGAATTTGATATCAACCAATTCACCAGCGGACTCTCGTTCATCTGGGGCACCGAGTGCAGAATTATGGGTGGCAACAAGTGGGACATCTGGGATAACCAGAATTACAGGTGGGTCTCTACCGGCATTGCCTGCAATCCCAAGAACAATTCGTGGAATCATCTGACCATTCAGGTTCAGAGGACGTGGGACAACAAATTGCTGTATCAGACCATTACTCTGAACGGCGTGAAATCCACTTTGAATACCTACTATGCACCGACATCGACGTCGTGGTATGGCGTCACCGTTAACTACCAGATGGATGGGGATTACAACCAAGCCCCATACAATACCTACATCGACAACTTCAACTTGAGCTATTGGTAGACGCAATCTGCTGGGGGCACTTCTCGTGAGAGAACTGCCCCCGGCATTTTCTCCTTCGTTTTGTCCTACAGCCAGGACCTTAGTTCCCCTCAGGTCTTAACCCTAGGAATTGCAAGGAACCTCGGGACCGCTCATGGCGTGTCTTTCATTCGATCGCGAAATTCCTGAGAATGTGTTCGCCAGGGTCCAAGTGCTTTCTATGGAGTATTGGCAGCCCCATTGCCCTCTTGCTGTTCACCGTAGGATTGTTCGCTCAGGCCCCCTCAACGCCTCCCGCCACCAACGGGAATCCAGACACCTCAATAGCGCCCGACAAGAGCAGTAACCCGCAAAGTCCGACCTCGGGGCCGGAACCGGTCGGCCAAGAGCCAAGCGGTAACGATCAGGGTATGTTCGTTTTCAAGAAGCAGGTGCAAGAAGTCGTCCTGCATGCCACCGTGCTCGACGAACAACGGCACTTGGTGCCTTACCTGGACAAAAGCGCTTTTGCGGTGTTCGAGGCTGGAGTCCCGCAAACCATTACGTCGTTCCGTCGTGAAGACGTTCCCGTGGCCATGGGGATTGTGGTCGATAACTCCGGTTCGATGCGCGACAAACGGGATAGGGTCAATCAGGCGGTACTGAATCTGATCCGAGCCAGCAACCCTCAAGACGAAATCTTTGTGGTGAACTTCAGCCAGAACTACTACCTGGATCAGGATTTCACTTCCGACGTGAACTTGCTGCAGACGGCATTGCACCAGGTTTCAACCAAGGGGAGCACCGCCCTTTACGATGCCATTGTTGCCTCCGCAGTTCATCTCATGAACAATCCTCGCCTGGATAAGAAAGTCCTTCTAGTCATTACCGACGGACAGGACAATATGAGCCAGGAAACCCTGGAAGAGGCTGCGCGGAAGTTACAGCAAGTTAATGGGCCGACCCTCTACGCCATCGGTTTGGTGGGAAATGGCATGAGGACTGGCATGGGTGGACCCGGACGCGAGGCACTGCAGACCTTGTCGGACCGGACTGGAGGGGTTGCGTACTTCCCGGATACCCTCGACCAAGTGAACAGCATTACACGGGATATAGCACACGACGTCCGCAGCCAGTATATTGTCGCCTACAAACCCCGCAATCAGAATGCGCGACCCGCCTACCAGTCGCTGCGGGTGGAAGCTCACGCCCCCGGATATGGCCGGCTCACTGTACGAACCAGAAGCGGATACTACCAACAGGGAAACAATGGCCGGTAGGCCCCGCGGCGGAGAGTTCGCAGTTTAAGCCGCAGGGCTTCCGGTGGGATTCTTCATCTGGGGCGGTACGTCGATCTGAATAATATTGTTCTTAATCGCATAGACGACCAAATCGCGGATCGAATGGAAGCTAAGCTTTCGCATGATGTTGCTGCGATGGGTTTCCACCGTTTTCGTACTCAAATTAAGCAACGAAGCCACTTCCTTGGAGCTCTTCCCCTCAGCTAGGAGTTGAGTGATCTCCCGTTCCCTCGCGGTCAATGTGGGCAAGCTAGGCGGCTCGTTCCGCGAAATGGCGTGCCCCTTGTCCAGGAATCCCGCCAGAACCAGATCATTGACGCGCGGCGTGAAGAACATTCGCTTGTGCTGTAGCGCTTCCACTGCTGAAACCAAATCGCGCGCTGCATCGGACTTCAGAACAAAACCGCGGGCGCCGGAGTCGAGAGCCTCCCGAATGACCTGGTCGGAGTCGGTGATCGTCAGCACGATGACTTTGAAGTTCGCGTCGTGTTGCATCAACTGACGCGTCGCGTCCAGTCCGTTAAGATTGGGCATCCCAACGTCCAGAATCACGACGTCTGGTTTCAACTGCTTCGCCTTCTCAACGGCGTCGCGGCCATCGCTGGCTTCGCCACAAATCTCCCATCCTTCGTGCTTTTGCAGAAGAGAGCACAATCCGCGTCGCACTATTTCGTGGTCGTCAGCTACCAGAATTCGCAGTTTCATGGGATCACCCTTTCCACTATTAAGTCCCTGGAGCACTAAAGTTGTTCAGCATGAACTCACCGAGTCCCGGCGGTTCAGCGCCGTGAACACACGATGCTGGCTTACCGCCTCTACTGCCTCTAACAAATCCCGCGCCGCATTCGACTTTACGACGTATCCGCGGGCACCCGCCTCGAGCGCCTCCCTCATCATCTGGGGAGAATCGTGCTGAGTCACAAACAGAATCTCCAGCCCAGGCGCCTTCCGGCGAATCACGCGGCAGGCCTCGAGTCCGTTCATCCGAGGCATGGTCACATCCAGGACCATGACGTCGGGCCGCAAACTGTCAGCCTTATCCACAGCCTCCATACCGTCCGATGCTTCGCCAATCACTTCCCAACCAGGGTGCCCTGCCAACAAAGTTTTCAACCCTTGCCGCACAATCGGGTGGTCATCCACCAGTAATATTCGAATTGCCATGATCTCCAACCAGCCTCGGGAGAGGCTGAGATACTGCTCGCCATAGTGTAGCTAGCTCCCGTTCGAACTGCAGGGGCTTTTTTCCTTAGGTTTCAACAATTTCCGCTTACAGCAACTTCGTAACGTGAACGTAACATGGTCCCCCAGCAGCTCGAATACAGTGAATCCTGTAGGCCCTCAAAATGCGTTTTGAAGCTCTTCAGGCTGTAGCCGACATACCCGGAAAGTAGGTCTGCTCATGAAGCAGCGCCTCTACCGCTTGCACGATCGAGCCAACATCAGTCTTGGCGCAAGCACCTCGGACCCCTACTCTCTTAGCCGCCTCGGCGAGTTGCGCGGACAGGTGGATCGTCACGAGGAGAATTGGGATCTTCGGAAAAAGCTGTGCAATCTGCTGAGCGACATCCAGCCCGTTAAGGTCAGGCATCTGAAAATCCATCAGGATCAGGTCCGGAGGTGGCTCCTTTTGCACCCTTTGCAGTGCTTCACCTCCGGTGCGAGCCTCGTCGCACACCTGCCATGCGCTTTGCTGCTCAAGGATCGCGCGGAGGTAATGCCTCACTGCCGGATTGTCATCCACCACGAGAATGCGGACCAAGGGAATCTCCATGCTCAGCTGAAGAACTTACGAGTTGAAATCACAGTATGCCGTGAGGCATACCGCAAGTGCCGTAAAGCCAGCCCTCCTTCGGCGATCCGCTGCGTTCCGCGTAGAAAGAGTCTCCACGATAGGCTCACCGGTCCGCGCGGAGAATCCAGCGAAGTATGTATGTGCTCGGATAGTCACCGTTACCGGAGTCACTATTACCAGATACCTTTGTCGCTGCCGGTGAGTTTGAGCTCCAGTGCAGCTGCAGTTGCCAGACCCGGCAGCAAACTCAGGCGCAGCGTATTGCGAATCTCGCCGTTGAGAAGAAGCCGCGTCAACTCCGAGGCATACAGTTTGGCCGAATGCGGCAAGAGCGGGATGCGGAGGAAGTTCCGACGGAAAACGATCTCTTCTCCGCCGAATCGTGCTGCTGACCTTACCAAGTCTGGAAGTGGAAGTCCTTCGCCCCGATACAACTTTACATAGTCAGAAATTATGACCAGATAAGTTGCCAGACCGTCCCACAGGCCTGCGGATTGAGCCAGGGAGCGCAAGTAGAGATAGTCCACCGCCCCCGCCTCCACCAGCCGGGCATTGTCGACGATGTCGCACAAACGGATATAAAAGTGGCGGTACATCCGCTGCAGTGCGCTGATCACCAAGCGCTCTTCCGGGGCAGGGACTTGAAATTCGTGCGACGCAAGTTGCGTTGGTCGAGAGCGCGCAACCAGGGACTGCGCAACGGCAATTTGTTCCCCAGTCTGGCCCAAGCGGCCTACGTGTACTTCCACCAATTCGGGCAAGCCGGGGACCACGAAATTCCACTTATTCGCCAGCCGATCTCCCCAGCTGCGCTCGGCTAATTCTGCTTGGAAGCGCCGACGCATGATGGCGACTACATCCCCGCCTTCCGCATCCGCGTATAAATCCAGGTCGCTCCCCAGATCGGGCCAATGATCGAGTGACTTGATGACAACCACCTTGCCGGCTTCTTCCAGCGCCCCACAAATGGGCTCCAGGAGGGACAAAGCATTCTGGATCCGGGCGCGCTCTTTTTCGATCGCGTTCTCAATCCACTCCATGGTCCCGTGGTGAGAGTTCGCAAGAGCGCCCAGCTCAACTAACTCTTCCTGGCTCAGGCAGGCAGCGACACGGGAGAGTTGTTCCAGAGCACGTCTTTCCCGTCTAACCGATGAGCTGGCGCTGCCACTTTCCCGCACCGTCAGTATCTCGGAAAGAAGTATCAAGCACTTCGTGGAGTCTGCTACACCATTCATTTCGATTCGCTCGCTGTCAACCCTGATAGCTATACCCTTGCAAGTTGCGGACAAACTTCGATCCGTGTCAGCGCATAACCTTCAGTTTCATGGCAGAGCGTGACTTGAGTTTCGTGTCCGGTCACGCCTTCGGTGGATTCGTATCAGGGCATGACTTCAGTCATGCCTTAAGTCGCTGATAATGAGTTCGGCTTCAGCCGCTGGGGGCGTGAATTTCCCCGCCCCAAATGTTGTTATTGCAGCCATCCTTTGGATGTGAGAATCGGCGCATTAGGTTGGCGACGGAGTGGTCCCGCGACGGTGTAGTCAGAGCGTCAATCACCCTTTTGCACCAGGGACTGCCCGGCACGCTCGTGTCCGTCACTGCAATTGGTCACAGTCCGCCTTTCGATGGCTGTCCTATCGTAGTAGCGGTGGGAGAAATTGAGGGGGTCGTCGAAGGTCTTTCCACACCGGCTCTGCATGTGGCGGTTGAGTCCCCACTTTGCAGCGGAATCGTCGAAGCCCGGCCAAGCCCCTCCAATCACCATTTTGTCGGGGTACTTGTTCTTCATCGTCTTGTAGAAATTCTCCAGGTACCGCTGGCCCCAGTCGCTGCCGTCGGCGGACCATCCACCCTGCCCGGGCTGCACCCATGCATAAGCTCCGGCAAAATCGCTCAGATACTGCGCGGGCGGCACATCTTTGTAAATCAACAACGGCCCTGCTTCCCAATTGCTGCAGTGTTCGCGTAAACGGTTCCAATCCACGTGACCGCGCTTGGGGAAAATGAAGATCATCGGCCGGCCGTTGTGGGTAAGGTAAGCATCGCGGAACTTCGCTTCGGGCCCAATGTAGGATCGATACGCCTTATCGAACGCCGCGATGGCATCGTCGGTGGCCTGCGCGTCCTCATCTTCCGATTCGTTGTAAAGCAGTGCAACGTGAAAATGGTTCTCACTCGCAGCCTCTTGCATCAGCGCAAAATTGTGATCAGAGTATGGCCCTCTGTCTCCGTACCAGTCGACGACAAACCCCGAGATTCCCATGTGGTGCGCCTGCTGAATTTGCTTGCGGAGGACCGCCGGATCCTGGCTCGAATAACCAACATCCATGTGGCTGTGGTCCCCGAACCACGGCATGTAAACCGCCAGAACCTGGGGAGACGATGCTGGAGCCTGCGGGTTTCGCTGCACAGCGCGCCGAATGCCGGGAGTGGTACAACCGCTCGCGACCACGAAACATGCCATGGTGAAACATAACAAGGCCTTCGACAAATGACGGCTCCTGAAAAGTTGGATGCTCCGGGGGACCCGCCGGTTGGAATACTGCTCCTGTAGACGGGTCATTGGGGATACATACGCATCCCCGCGCGCAGAGTCACGGAAAGTAGCTGAAATCAAGCGGGATCTGATCAAAATTGTGGAACCACCTGCAATTGTCGAATCACCCACCGGTCCGCGGCCGGATTCATGAGCACAACATAGTGTGTGACGACATGTTCGTCATGAATCGCCTTGTTGCCGTCCATGACTTGCAGCTGATATTCCGCCGTGTCGTGCAATTCGATGACGTCGCCCTCGGGGGCGTAAAACACCGCCTGTACCTTGTGATTTTGATCCAGATAGTGCGAGCTTAGCCCGGTGCGCTGCTGATTTAAGACTCTATCCTCCAGCTCTTTCTTTGCTGCTCCAACGAGCGGCCCTTCCAGCGGATCGAGCGTATTGACTTCGAGAGCCTGCGCGATGCTCGTCCAGGCAAATCGGTAGTCGCGAAGGATCACCTGTTCTGTTTCGCTTTCCACCGCTCGCGGACCAGCCTTGCTCACGTCCAACTGCAGCCGCACGGAAGAATCGGCGGCGCCCGAGGAAAAAGAACCGGCCAGCAACACGGTCATGAGCCCGAAGCCTCTGGCAGCTCTGCGGAAATACTTCTTGGGTATTCGCCTGCTCATCATGGCTGTCCACCCACGCGGAGTTCGTTCCCCATCACCACACCGGATGCCACAGAAATTACTTGCGGTCCCGATGCCTCGATCTGCGCTCGCGCCACGCCTTGCTTGATCGGCGCATCAACCGTGCTACGTCCGTCTGCACCCGCAGCACTGAAGGTCACGATCGTCCCGTCGGGGACCGGATTGCCCGAGCAGTCGCGAACCGGATCGGTCTCCACCACGATTCCCTTTGGCGTCCGTTGTCCTTTGATGCGGAGATTGCAGGGGTCGGAAGCGACCTGTTGCACGGCGCGACTGGCGGACACAGTCCCGAGAGTTGCGACCACTTGTAGCTTTCCAGCCGACTTGCCGGAGTTGGTTCGAAACCACGCAACCCCGTTTTGTGTACGAACCGCGCGCGACAAAAACGATGCGTTCCCGGCGGTTAGCTGAAAGTTAACAATCACGGGATCAAGTACCAGATTATGGAATTGGTCGAAGGGAAGCGCAACTCCGGTGATAACTTCTCCTAAACCGGCCGGCACGCGCGAAGGATGCACGAGGAACGTCAAGCCCGCGGGCTGCGCCGCGGTGACGTAAAACGATGAACTCCGACAAGTCTCTGCGCACACAATCGCCAGGTAGTCTCCCGCATTCCGAAGATCCTGCGATCGCAGATGAATTTCCTCGCCCAGGCTCGCTTCGCTCTTATTTGCCACGCCGGGCCCTAGCAGGTAGAAAGTTGCCTTCCCGCTGCCTGTAGTAGAAATCGTTGCCTCGTCGCCCGCAGACACCGAGGCAGGAACACGAAGTTCCTGGGCCGCGCCCAATCCAGCTAAACACACACCCCAAACAACGCAGATGAGTCGGCCCGTCCGCATCCTAGGACTTCTCCAGGCTGCACTGGTTAACCAGGACATGAAAATTTTGCACCTTGCCGGCCAGGCCTTTCGGAATCTCGACCGCGAACGGCTCCGACGATTGCGGCAGCAGCGCGCGATCCACGTATCCGTCCGCCACCCAAACCACCTTGCCCGTGTTGTCGTAGAAACTTGCAATCACGTGCGGAATATTCACGGTTTGGCCGCTCTGGTTCAGCAACTCTCCACGCAATACGGTTTTGCCTTGCGCGTCGGGATCGAGTTTCTGATTCATCACCCCAATGACCGGGTC
>WNFN01220908.1_pt3 | contig 19012 bp, 19 predicted proteins | sample 5400161 | NCBI WGS metagenome assembly WNFN01 (sample SAMN13153353, study PRJNA577476) | soil metagenome | isolation source: 80 cm saprolite on Douglas fir-dominated hillslope | place: USA:California | collected 2013-09-17 | reverse complement strand
GGGATCGAAAGTTCCGGGTTGCCTAAGGCGGCAGCGCAATGACACCATGATGCGAGCCCCAATGCCCAGATTGCGGCGCACCATAAACCGCTGAAGGCCATGCCGCTTCATTCCACGACCGACCCCACCTCGTCCGACTTTGCACGCAACGCCGAGGCCATGCGCGCGCTGGTCGCCGAACTCCGCGACAGGCTCGATCAAGTCGCCGGCGGCGGCGGCGAGACCTCGCGCGCCCGGCATACCTCGCGCGGCAAGATGCTGGCGCGGCAGCGCGTCGACCTCCTGGTCGATCCGGGCACGGCGTTCCTAGAATTGTCGCCACTTGCGGCCTACGGCCTCTACGGCGGCGACGTCCATTCCGCCAGCATCATCACCGGGGTGGGGCGGATATCCGGCCGCGAATGCATGATCGTCGCCAATGACGCGACCATCAAAGGCGGCACCTATTATCCGATGACGGTGAAGAAGCATCTACGCGCGCAGGACATCGCGCGGCAGAACAATCTGCCCTGCGTCTACATGGTCGATTCAGGCGGTGCGTTTCTGCCGCAGCAGGACGAGATTTTCCCGGACGAACGGCATTTTGGCCGCATCTTCTACAATCAGGCGCAGATGTCGGCCCAAGGCATTCCGCAAATTGCGATCGTGATGGGTTCCTGCACGGCCGGCGGCGCCTATGTCCCGGCGATGTCGGATGAAAGCATCATCGTGCGTAATCAGGGCACGATCTTTCTCGGCGGGCCGCCGCTGGTGAAGGCGGCCACGGGCGAGGTTGTTACCGCGGAAGAGCTGGGCGGAGCCGACGTGCACTCAAGGCAGTCCGGCGTCACCGATCACTATGCGCAGAACGACAGCCATGCGATCGGAATCGCACGCCGCATCGTCGCCACGCTGAAGCAGCCGGCACGCGCCAACCTGAACATGCGCGAGCCGCGCGAGCCCTTGTTTGCGCCGGAGGAAATCTATGGCGTGGTCTCCGCCGACGGGCGCAAGCCATTCGACGTGCACGACATCATCGCGCGCCTGGTTGATGGTTCGGAGTTCGACGAATTCAAGAAGCTGTACGGCCAGACCCTGATCTGCGGTTTCGCCCATATCTGGGGCTATCCGGTCGGCGTCATCGCCAACAACGGGATCCTGTTCAGCGAGAGTTCGCTGAAGGGCGCGCATTTCATCGAGCTGTGCTGCCAGCGCAATATCCCGTTGGTGTTCCTGCAGAACATCACCGGCTTCATGGTCGGCAAGAAGTACGAAGCCGGCGGCATCGCGCGCGATGGTGCCAAGCTCGTGACGGCGGTGGCGACCGCAGCGGTACCGAAATTCACTGTCGTGATCGGCGGCTCCTACGGCGCCGGCAATTACGGGATGTGCGGCCGCGCCTACGGCCCGCGGTTCCTCTGGATGTGGCCGAACGCCCGGATCTCGGTGATGGGCGGCGAGCAGGCGGCGATGGTGCTGAGCCAGTTGCGGCGCGACAATATCGAGGCCAAGGGCGGCACCTGGTCGATCGAGGAAGAGCACGAATTCCGCGCGCCGACGCGGGCGCAATTCGAAAGCCAGGGCAATCCGTATTATGCCACCGCCCGGCTATGGGATGACGGCGTGATCGATCCCGCCGATACAAGATTGGTGCTCGGTCTTGGTCTGTCGGCCGCAACCAACGCGCCGATCGAGCCCACTCGTTTTGGCCTGTTCAGGATGTGACGATGGATCGGTCCAAACAGTACCGGCGGTTTCGCACATTGCTGATCGCCAATCGCGGCGAGATCGCCTGCCGCGTGATCCGCACCGCAAGGGCGATGGGGCTGCGCACGGTTGCGGTTTATTCCGAGGCCGACCGCGACGCGATGCACGTCGCGATGGCCGATGAGGCCGTGCTGCTCGGGCCGGCCCGGGCGCGCGACAGCTATCTCAACATCGAACGCGTGATCGAAGCGGCGCGCCAGAGCGGCGCCGAAGCCGTGCATCCCGGCTACGGTTTTCTGTCCGAGAGCTCCGAATTCGCGCAGGCCTGCCTCGACGCCGGATTGGTATTCGTCGGTCCGACCGCCGGCATGATCAGGGCGATGGGCTCGAAGTCCGGCTCGAAAATGCTGATGGAGAAGGCCGGCGTGCCGCTGGTGCCGGGCTATCACGGCGAAGCCCAGGACGAGACGACGCTCGCGAAGGCCGCCGGCAAAATCGGCTTTCCGGTTCTGGTCAAGGCCTCGGCCGGTGGCGGCGGCCGCGGCATGCGCATCGTGCGCTCGGCTGGTGAGCTTGCCGCCGCAATCGTCAGCGCCAAGCGCGAGGCCAAGGCCGCGTTCGGCGACGATCGCATGCTGATCGAGAAATTTGTCGACAATCCGCGCCACATCGAGGTGCAGATCGTCGGTGACAGCCACGGCAATCTGCTGTCGCTGTTCGAGCGCGAATGCACGTTGCAGCGCCGGCATCAGAAAGTGATCGAGGAAGCGCCATCGCCGACACTCGACGCCACGCAACGCGAGGCGGTGTGCGCCGCCGCACGCAAGGCGGCTGCCGCGGTGGATTATGTCGGTGCCGGCACCATCGAGTTCGTCTCTGACGGCAAGGACGTCTTCTTCATTGAAATGAACACACGATTGCAGGTCGAGCATCCCGTGACCGAGCTGATCACGGGCATCGATCTCGTCGAATGGCAGTTGCGCGTGGCGTTCGGCGAGAAGCTGCCGCTCACTCAGGACCAGATTACGCTCAATGGCCACGCGATCGAAGCGCGGGTCTACGCCGAGAATCCACACAAGAATTTCATGCCGTCGGTCGGCAGGATACGGACCTGGCGCACGCCGGAGCCGTTGAACGGCCTGCGCATCGATGCCGGATATCGGGAGGGCGATGCGGTCTCGCCGCATTACGACGCCATGCTCGCTAAAGTGATCGCGTGGGCACCGACCCGCGATGCTGCGATCGAGAGGCTTAATCGCGGGCTCGAGGACACGGATGTGCGTGGCATCGTCACCAACATTCCCTTCCTTTCGGCACTGGTGACGCATCCGCACGTTCGCGCCAACGCCATCGACACCGGCTTTATCGAGCGTGAATTGAAGAACCTGACGCCGCCGCCTGCGGCATCGGGCGATCTCGAGCTTTGCGCAGCCGTCGCGGCAATCCTGGACGACGAACAGAAAGCCGCGCGCGCGGAGGCGCATTCGCCGTGGCGCACCTCCGGCTGGATGCCGGTGGGCCGGCGGCAGCGGGTGTTTACGTTCCGGCACGCGCACGAGGCCGAGCAGGAGATATGCCTGCAATATGGCAACGGTCCCGCGACGCTGTCGATCGGCGAGCGTGAATTTGCTTTCGCATCATCGTCCCGGGACGACGGCGGGTTCGATCTGGCGCTCGACGGCATGAAATCCCGCGTCGTCGCCGTTATCGAAGGCCATGAACTATATTTGCGAACGCGTAACGGCCGCTTCGATCTGCATTGGGTCGATCCGTTCGGTGGCGACGACGAAGAGCACGTCGGCGAGGACAAAATCGTGGCGCCGCTGCCGGGCACCGTGGTGGCGTTGCTGGCTGAAGTGGGCGCGACGCTGGAGAAGGGCGCGGCTATTCTCACGCTTGAAGTGATGAAGATGGAGCAGACCCTGCGTGCGCCCTTCGCAGGCGTGCTGAAAGTGATAAAATGCAAGGTCGGCGATATCGTGCAGGAAGGTGTCGAACTCGCCGAAATCGAGCCGACCGCTTCGTGAGCAGCCTCGCGAGACCAACATGAGCGATTTGGTACGCATCGTCGAAGTTGGCCCGCGCGACGGCCTGCAAAACGAGAAGACGCCTGTCAGCGTCGCGGCCCGCATCGCCTTTATCGAGGCGCTGATCGGTGCCGGGCTGCACACCGTCGAAGTCGGAGCGTTCGTATCGCCGAAGGCGATCCCCCAGATGGTGAATTCGGATCAGGTCTTGCGTGGCGTCAGTCACCATCCAGACAGCGAATTCCACGTGCTGGTGCCGAACGAAAAGGGTTACGACGCCGCGCGCGCGGCCGGCGCCGGGGTGATCGCGATATTTGCCTCGGCCTCGGAAGGCTTTTCGCGGGCCAATATCAATTGCTCGGTCGCCGAATCCATCGACCGCTTCAAGCCTGTTGTCATCAAGGCCAAGGCGGACGGCATCAAGGTGCGCGGCTATATCTCCTGCGTGCTCGGTTGCCCCTATGACGGCGAGGTGAAGCCGCAGGCCGTGGTGGACGTCGCAAAGCTGTTGTGGGATCTCGGCTGCTACGAAGTCTCGCTTGGCGACACCATCGGCGTCGGCACGCCGCTCAAGGCGCGGCATCTGCTACGCGCCGTGGCCGGCGTGGTGCCGATGGCCCATCTCGGGATGCATTTCCACGACACCTACGGCCAGGCGCTGGCCAATCTCTATGCGGGGATGGAGGAGGGCGCGCGCGTGATCGATTCCGCGGCCGGCGGTCTCGGCGGCTGCCCCTATGCGCCGGGTGCGACCGGCAACGTCGCGACCGAGGATGTGGTCTATATGCTGGAGCGCATGGGCGTCGCGACCGGCGTCGACATACCAAGACTGGTGGCGGCCACCAATGAGATCAGCCGCCTGATCGGCCGACCGCCGGTGAGCCGCGTCGCGGCGGCGATCAATGCGAGCAAGCGATCGGTGAAGTAGCTCCTCATGGCGAGGAGGCGCTCTTGCGCCGTCTCGAACCATGAGACCGATAATGCCTCATCCTTCGAGATGCGCGCGAAGAGCGCGCCCTCAGGATGAGGCATCCTCACCGTCCGCCGTCAGGTCCCATCACCAGATCGGGCAGGAAGGTCGAAATCTGAGGCACGAAGCACAGCACCACCACAGCCAGCATCATCAGCAGCACGAACGGCAGCGTGCCCCAGATCACTTCGCTCAAGGGGATGTCGGGTGCAACGTTGCGAATGACAAAAATGTTCAAGCCCACCGGCGGGTGAATCAGCCCCATCTCCATTACGATGGTCATGACGACACCGAACCAGATGATATCGAAATTGGCCGCTCGCAGCGGCGGCAGGATGATCGGCGCGGTCATCAGGATGATCGATACCGGCGGCAGGAAGAAGCCGAGCACGACCACCATGAGCAGGATCGCCGCCAGCAATTCCCAGCGCGGCAGATGCATCGCGACGATCGATTCAGCGGCCGATTGCGAGATGTGCAGATAGCTCATCACGTAGGTATAGAGCAGCGACATGCCGATGATCATCATCAGCATGGTGGAATCGCGGATCGTCGATTTCATGATCGGCGCCAGATCGGAAGGCCGCCACACGCTGTAGATGGCCGCGATCAGCACCAGCGCGAGCAGCCCGCCGAGCCCGGCGGTTTCCGAAGGCGTCGCGTAGCCGCCGTAGAGCGCAATCATCACCCCGGTCAGCAACAGCACGAAGGGGAGCACCCGCGGCAGCACGTTGAAGCGCTCCGCCATGGTGAAATCGTCGCGCGCGAGAATGGCCGAGGTCACGCCGGTCTTGGCGTAGATGGCGCTCGCCGCGGCAAATTCCTTGCGAAAGTGGATCACCGCGTAAACGCCGAACAAGGAGACCAGCAGCAGGCCGGGTCCGATGCCGGCGAGGAACAGCCGCCCCAGCGACTTTTCCGCCGCAACCGCGAACAGGATCATTGTGATTGAAGGCGGCAGCAGGATGCCGAGCGTGCCGCCGGCGGCGATAATGCCGGCCGCGAATCCGCCGGAATAACCGCGCTTGCGCATTTCCGGTATGCCGGCGGAGCCGATGGCCGAGCAGGTGGCGGGCGACGATCCGGCCATCGCTGCGAACAACGCGCAGGCGAACACGTTGGCGACGCCGAGCCCGCCGGGTACGCGATGCAGCCAGGCGTGCAGTGCCGAATACAAATCCTGACCAGCGCGGGATTTGCCGATAGCTGCGCCCTTGAGGATGAAAAGCGGGATCGACAACAGCGTGATCGATGCCATTTCCTCGTAGACGTTCTGCGTCACGGTATCGAGCGACGCCGCGGGCATGTAGATGCCCATGAACACCACCGCGACCGCGCCCAGCGCGAACGCGATCGGCATTCCCGAAAACATCGCAAACAGGGTCGCGACGCCGTAACTGATTCCAATTCCTACGACGGTCATCGGGGTGCCGGCCTGCTGAAGAGGGGAATCGCGATCTGGAGCAGGATCTGCACGCAAAGCAGGGTCATGCCCGACGCCATCAAGACATAGGGGATCGCCAGCGGGGGCGACCACATCGAGTTGGAAACCTGGCCGTCGACCCAGGCTTCATGCGCGAGCGTCCACGATTTCCAGGCAAAGAATGCACAGAACAGGAAGCTCGCGACATCGACCAGCCACAGCCTGATACGGTTGACCATCGGCGACAGCAGTCCGACAAACGCCTCGATGCCGATATGGCCACGTTGTCCCTGCACATAGGCCGCCGTCATGAAGGTGGCGCCGACCAGCAGAAACACCGCCGCCTCGTCCTGCCAGTAATTCGGACTGTGGAACAGGGCGCGGGTCAGGACGCTGTGGCTGAGGACAACGCAGGCCGCCACCAGCGCGACGGCCGCGAAGACGACGATGACGTTGTTGCAAAAACCGAGAGCGCGTTCGAGCGCCGCCACGAGCGCATTGCCCGCGGCGGCGTTCGTACGGTCATTTTGATCCTTGACTGGGCCATGCATCATGCGGATACGTCGGACGCGAGCTTCAACAGGTTGGTCGCGGTCGCGGTTTTCGCGCCGTAGTCCTTCCACGCGGTATCCCGCGCGATGTCGCGCCATTTGCCGACGGTAGCGATATCAAGGGGGCTGACCTTGGCGCCGGCCTTTTCATAGACTTTGGCGACTTCGATATCGTCGTCCTGCGCGCCCTTCTTTCCGAAGGCCTCCAGCTCGGAGCCGACGGCCAGAATGATATCCTGCTGCTTTTTCGGCAACCCGTCGAAAATGGATTTCGACATCAAAAGCGGCTCCAGCATGAACCAGTAGGACGCACCGGCGCCCGAGGTCAGGGCTTTCGCGACTTCCTCGAGCCGGAATGAAATCAGGCTGGTGGAGGAGGTGAGGCCGGCATCGCAGGCTCCGGTCTGCATCGCCGCATAGAGTTCGTTGGACGGCAACGACAGCACCGCAGCACCTGCTGTCTGCAGCACCATATCCATCTCGCGTGAGCCGCCGCGAATCTTGAGGCCCTTGGCGTCTTCCGGGGCGACGACCGGGCGCGAACGACTGGCGACGCCGCCGGCCTGCCAGATCCAGGTCAGAATAATGATGCCCTTGTCGGCAAGGAAATCGGTCAGTGCCTTGCCGACCGGCTCCTTCTTCCAGCGCAGGCCCTGGTCATAGGTGGAGACCAGTCCGGGCATCAGGCCGATATTGGTTTCCGGCAATTCGCCGCCCGCATAGGGAAGGGGATACAGGCTGATGTCGAGCGCGCCTTTACGCATCGCCGAGAATTGCGCATTGGTCTTGATCAGCGACGAGTTCGGATAGATCTCGGCGGCGATCTCGCCGCCACTTCGTTTGGCCACCTCGGCAGCGAACACCCGCGTCAACCGGTCGCGGAAGTCACCCTTGTCGACAGTGCCGCCGGGAAACTGGTGCGATATTTTCAAGGTCGTTGCGGCATGGGCTGTTCCGGTTCCGAAACGTAGGATAGCGGGTGCGGCGAGCGCGGATGCGAGGACATAGCGGCGTGTCAGCATGGATATCTCCCGGGTTGTATTGTGCATGAAATGCTCGAGCCGACGTTGAGGGGATATTAGCCCGTCTCCGCCCGAATTTTCTCTAGTCGGATAGTCGAGACCGAATTCGGCGGAGCGCCGATCTTGGTGCGGCGCACACTTGCGGGAAGATTCGGCAGAAACAAGACCGACCACCGATTTAGACGGCGAATTATACCGGAGGTAGAGGGCGCTTCCAAAGCTTTTTCTGAGAGATTTTTCAAGCCGGGAAATTTTTCGAGCGATGGGTAACAAACTCTATCGCGGGATCGTTTTGAAGGTAGCGGCATCAGCCGCCTTCAAAACCGGTTTTCAAAAGGAATGACCATCAAATGACCATCAGCACCCGCATCGCGCTCGGAATTTCGGCAGCCGCTCTTTCGCTCAGCCTGGCGCTGGCCCCTGCCGCCTTCGCCCAGGACAAGATGGGCAAGGACGACGGCATGAAGAAAGATTCCATGTCCAAGGACACGATGAAGAAGGACACCATGTCCAAGGACAGCATGAAAAAGGACGACGGAATGAAGAAGGACGGCATGATGAAGAAAGACGACGGAATGAAGAAGTAAGCTCCGTTACGTCGTTTTCCGGCAGGTTCGCCTCAGGGGGCGGGCCTGCCTGGCCCGCGAGCAATGCTTCCCGAAATCGTCGGCTATTTCCGCTTCTTGCGGGCAGCATATCGCGCGTCGCGGGCGGCCTTGCGCTCGGCTTCAAGTGCCAGTTCTCGGGCTGCGGCCTCTTCCTTTTCGCGCGCGAGTTGTGCTGCGGCTTCCGCCGCGGCCGCGGCCTCGCGGGCCTTCTTCTCGGTCTTGGCGGCCTCGCGGGCTAACCTCGCCTTGGCCCGGTCGGCGGCCTGTGCCTCGCGCTCAGCCTGCCGCTGCCTGACGGCGGGATCGTCGAGACCAGGCTTGGCGCGAAACTTGTTCAGGATGCTCTGCCTGGCTTCCTGCGCCGCCTTCTGCCGGTCTGCGAAGCTGGGTTCCTTGAATCCACTCATTGAACGGGCCTTGTCGCTTTCATGGTTTGGTGTGGGACGTTTGGTGTGGGACGAATGGTCGCATCGGCGCCGAACAAAGGCGCCTCCTTGATCTGGAGCGGTGTACAGCCGCCCGGGCCGGGAAGCCAACAATTATTCGGTTAACGACCCCCATCCGAAACAAGAAAAATGCGGTTTATCCCCCCAATTCAGCTCCATCCATCTTGCGATCTCGTCGATCTGCTGCCGCTGCTTCGCGACGCCGGGGAAGGCGATGCGCCCGCATTATCGCCACGCTGAACGATTCTTCGGTCATGGCTTACATCGCACAGAGCGGCGGGAGCGATATGGGAGCAGCAGCGGGCCGCTGGGCGCTCGACGACAGCGAAATTGTCTATATTGGCATTCTGCCGACGCCGCTGCACGACGTTGGCAGCCGGAAGCGCAAGCTGCTCATGCTGCGTTTGAACGTGACGGAGGTCGCGGCGCGATGAGACTGTGGATGATGTCACTGCGGCGCTGCGTCTCCTGTGCCGCCAGCTTGTCTCTGGCACGCTCGTCGATCAGCAATTTGATGAGCGCCAGCCGCTTCGGTTCGTCGACCGCTTCGGCGAGCAATTTTCGATAACGCGGGTAATCGAATCCCGAATCCTGTTGATTCATAGCCCCGTCCCGCACTTGCATTCCCCAAACGGACTGTTTCGGAACGCCTGCGGCCGCGCAATACGATTCAGCTTTGCCCCGCGCGCTATCCACCGATCAATGGTTGACGACGGGACAAGGGAGCTGCCGGCGAAGCCGGCGCACACGGCGGTGTGTCATCGCGGGGGAGAGGCGATCCTATCGATCGACGCCGTCCGGCACGCGCGGGCTACGCCAATATGGGCGCTTGCCTGGCGCGGCCCTACCGCACCATCGAAACTCCGCCCGGCCGCGATCCCGGTCGGGACAAAGGCTGGGAGGAAAGACGGCGCTCGCTGAGCAGCGCCACGGGGATATTGACGTTGGATTTGGCGGCTACAGTCCACCAATTCCCGCCAGCGGCAGAACCCGCTGAAGGATAGAAGCGAGACAGATCAGCACCACGAGCAGCTTGAGAAGATTTGCAAGTCGTCCATCGCGGACAAACTTGTCGATGGCCCAGAAGCAAATCGCGCCGACGACGCAAATAATCAGAATACCGATCAGAAGTGAAATCATAGCCATCCCCTTGTTGCCCGGGCCTGGGCCCCGCCAAGCTAACGTAACGATCTCGAAGTGTAAAATAATCAGCGGGCCTCGGAACGGTCATCAGCTTTGACAGTTCACTGGATGTCGCGCCCGTCGCGACACCCAAGCCCCGACGGCCTCAGTTTGCCCCCCGCGCTGGGGCCGTCACTTTGCTGTGCCTATCTCATTTGCCCGTTCGGCTGCTGGGCATGTGCAATCCTGATGTGTTTCAAACAAAGGCGGACGACCGATATTGTTCCATTCCGAAAATGGCTGATGCGCGACACCGGATGCATAAGGATTCAAGCCGTCATTTCACGCACGTTTGAATTGGTCATTCGAAACCGAGCATGCATGCAGGCGACCGTTATCGGACGGTTTCGGAAGCCAGCATCCTCGACATGTGCCATCTCGCAGGCTGGGCCTGCGAGAGCGGCGAGGGATCGCCGGGAAGAGCGCGGACGCGCGAGGCGTTGGAGCACTGGATCGCATTGGGCTTGGGAGTCCGGCGCGACGCCGACGGCGGACGCTACTTCGATCCGTGCGAAGTACTCAATTTTGTCAAGCAAGCCGGATTGGACGGCCGTGATGCGTTTTGGAGCGAGCGGGTGGTCGGCACCGCCCGGCAGCTCGTGGTTGACATGCGCAACGATGATCCGCATCAATTCACGGTCGAACTGCGGCGCACTTTCAATACGCGGTCTCTGCCGGCCGGCGTCGCTCTGCGCCTGCGCATGCCGTTGCCGCTGACATCAGACCATCTCGGCGACCTCGAGGTCCATCCGCATGCCGCTGCCGCCGGGGCGCATGTTGCCGTGAGCCGCGGGGCCGAAGCATGGATCGACGGTCAGGGTTGGATGCCGTTCGATTTTTCCTGTTGGGAATTGTCGCGCGGCGGTGAAGATCCGGCATGGCGCGATTACTTCTTCGGGCGCATCGACTGCCGCTTGACTAACCAGTGTCTGCCGCTCGATTTCACCGGTGCGGTCGGAGTGAAGATTCCGGCGGCGTGGCACATCCAGCAATCGGCACAACCAGTTGGCGTGGCCGTCGGCCTGTTCGACGTCGAGGGAAAACTTGTGTGTCGCGATTTCGTTGCGGTCGTCGGTTAGAAAGATCTTTGCAAATTTCCAGAGCGCGCAGGCTTGGCCGTTGCGGCCGAACACGGCTCAACGATTAAGTGTCCTCTCGGTCAGCGTGGCGATGTGGTCGCCAAGCGCCTCACGGACGGGTTGAAGGCCGCCGTTAATCACAACAATCAAAGTTTTCTTCGCGAGGGTTTGTCGGCGGAAGTCGTCGCCGCTTCGTTTGGCCACGTCGGTGGTCCCGGCAGCGGCAAGGTGACCATTAGGCAATCAATCGAAGTTCCGCTATTGCCTGTGCAGCACTGACATTCTGTTAGCGCTCGCGGGGCGGCCATGCTGGGACGGGTGATGAGCAACTGGTATTAAACCGTTGTTTTTACTAAAACGGCAATATAGCACCGTGACTGACGGAGGACGTTGGGGGCCACCGGGCAGAACCCCCGACTGAGGGGGGCTGGTTCCTCGTCGGGTGTTCCGCGCGCTCGACACCGCCAAGCGCAGACAAGCTCAAGCCACTCGGTCGAGAATTGTTCCCGGAACCTTTGTTGGGCGGGCGGCCTAATCCCGAATGACAACCTCGCAAGTCACCTGCGCGTGCGGCGCGCTTTACGAGCGGACCGAGTTCCATTCGGCCCCGCGCGAGGCGGACAGTTTTGTCTGTCCGTCCTGCGGGCACACCCTGGAGACATTCAGCGGCGTTGAGGCTCCTCGGTACCGGCTGATATCCGCTCCATTGCGGAAGCCGGAGCAACCTTCTGATTAGTTGCTTTTTTTCGCTCTGCGCGCGGCCATCGCCATCAGAGGTGAGGCCCAAGAAACGGCCCACGCGCGCGCGTGGGCCGAACTGAGGCCGTCTTAAGGAAGGTCACCTGTACCGGCGCCGGGCGGCCTTTTCCGCGATACCTTTGAATTCGCTCGGCGTCCAAGCGCGAACGGTTTCGATTTTGGACAGCGCGCCAGTTGCTGCAACAGCCATGCCTATGGCGACTGCATCCGATCCATCAGCGAGCCCGGAAACGAGCACAACGTCGTTTGAACCCGTTGTATTGTATAGCGCGACGAATTTACCGCCGGCTTTTTCGATCAATGCCTTAACCGCTGCAGATCGATCCGACGGTTTATTGACGAGTCCCTTCACGCCGGAATGGGAATACGATGCATACGTGATGAACAAGGGCATACTTCTCCTCCCCGTTTTGAGCGTGCATTCTGGACGCGGAATTTTTCCACGGCCTGATCGCAAGTATAGCACTTTGCGGGTGATAAAGCGGCTTCGCCGACAACCTTCCCAAAGCGGAAACTGCCTTTGCGGGACGGCTGGCGATTGAGGACGTTCTAAAACTTTGCTGAGCGTCACCGGATCAGCAAGGAGGGTTTCTAGCCCGCCGGTTCACGCCCGGCGGGCTTTTCATTTTACAATGAGCGATAAGGCCGATTTTTTTGATCGCGCGGGTGCGTCGCGGGCGGCGGCCTCCGCCATTTTAACCCGCTCTCGCAGGTCCTGTAGCTCGCGATATTCTATCGCAAGCGAGCAAGCCAGCTTGGTCGGTGCAGTTTGGTTCGTTCGAAGATTAGTGCTGCCGTAAGATGAATATCTAATCATGAGACCGATACCCTGTTTCAAGCAAGACCGTCGGCCGGAAAGTGTTTTGACCGACGGCTTTGCGTCCGTGGGTCAGGGAAATATCCGGTGCGAGACGCTATCTTTTCCGTCGGTGCTCGCAACGAGAGTCGGGTGTTAAGCTTGATGTCCGCGCTGCCGGTTAATGCTGGCACTCCGGCGTCCCCAATGCGTATGCTTTCGCGGTGCAGCAAACACCCGCTCGACGTGCCGATTGATAGCCCTCATCACGCCGACGCGCGCGTGCATGAGCAAGTCGCGGCCTTCGGCGGTGCCGATCAGGCAACCGATCGCTGTCTGCCATTCCTCGATATCCTGCTCAGCCTTCGGCAGGCTTGTGATGTAGTCGCCGGCATCGCGCAGACTCACCAGCTCGCACCCGGCAGCAGGATAGGATCATCGAAAGGGTGGGCCCAGGCGGCAGCGGGCTTCGATCGTGCGATCAGCTATCTGCCTTCAGGGATGTGCTGAACGTTCAATTCGCATTCTCTTCCGTCGTACGGCTGGGCAGATTGTAGTGCTTTCCTGAGCTGCTCACGGAGTTGGTTCAATTCGGAAATTTGAATAAGTAGGTTGGTCTTATTACCGATGAAAATTGAAACGTTCTCTTGAAAAGAGCGCATTTTACACACTCACTGACTGACTGATGTTGGCCGGCTCAAGTCGACCTAGGCACGAGTCGGCGTGAGCACCTTAACGGGCAGATGTTACATTTTAAACCCATTAAATGTTACATTTTGAACACATTTAAAATAATAGTTCCATCCATGGAACACGCTAAGCAGTTTCTCAAATATTCGGACGCATTCTACTTATGATAGCGCATCCCAAAATTGGAAATTGTCATGAAGCAAAGCGAACTCGATTCAATGTCTCTCGACGAGCTGTTTATGCTCCACGAACAACTCACTGCAACACTTGAGGCAAGGATCACCGCCGAGAGGAAAGCGCTCAAAGATCGGCTGAAGGAGGCCACATCAAGAAAGTAAATCGCCCGCGGACCCGAACGATCGGCTCGTCGAAGGGGCGGGCCCAGGACATCTAAATCCTTCGAACAAACCCGGGCGTGTCGCTCTGGTTCGCAGGATAGTATCGCTCCGGGCGTTTACCGCACCGATCGCATTTCATCTTGGCGCCGAGCTGGTCGAGCGTCATGGCGCTGAGCATCGGGATCCGCTCGCGGAGCATCTTGAACGGCACCCAGACCGTTCCCTTGCAGCACTCGCAACCGATCCAGGGATAACCTTCGGCCTCGAGATGGGAGATAGTTCGGTTGTCCGCCATCCGCACATCAAAGCGCGGTCTAACTGGGAACGTACTAGTTTCAGGCCCCGTAGTATCCCGGGGTGCTGCGCCAAGGGACTGCTGCACAGGTGAACCCGGATAGCAGGGGCCGCCAACTGAGGCTTGCCCTTATTTTAAGTTCGCGCTCTTCTCCGGCGGGTCCGCGGCCGCGATCTCCGGGCAGATTGTTCAGCTTTCCTGAGTCGCTCACGGAGTTGCTTCAATTCGTGCAATTGAATGACGAGATTGGCTGCATTATCGGCTAAAATTGCAATGCTCTGTTGACGAGAGCGCATTTTACACACCCCACTCACTGACGCCGCTCACACTCCATGGCAGGGGGCACCAGTCGCCCCAAACATGGGTCATCGTGGTCAACCTAAGGTTCAAATATACCCTCTGGAAACCCAGCATTAATGCTGGCGCCCTTCGCCGATCGCAAAAGAGCGGCAGCCCGCGCCTTACGTTTGGGTGCATCCGGATGAGGAGAGGTGAAACCCGCTGACGGTCGGCATAATTTGTCGCTGATGAGGCTTCAGTCGATTGCAATCTTGATTTTCGCAGCTGGATCTATGGGAAGATGTGGATGTTGCGTATTTCCTTGGGAGGCGATCTGAGAAAACAATGATCGGAATAAGGACCATGCAGATGTTTTTGCCAAATCCGAAAACGTGCGCTTTAGCGTATCGCCATCCAATTCAACTTTGTTAGGCCTGATAGCGATTACATAAGAGGCCCTCACTTCGAAGTATGCAGGCTCGTCGCTGGTCGAGTCGGCAGTCTCCGACTTCTTGATGTTCTCGCCCGCGGAAAATTCGCAAAGAGCAACTCGCAAATTTTCCCGTGTATTGTCAGGAGCTATTTTTACGGTGCCGCCAAAAAAGCGTTAGCGGGATTGACCAACTTCTTGCTCACTCTGGCAAACCTAATTGTAGAACGAGCGTGCGCGTGTAAAGACTACGGGGACGCCCGTCTCCTGACGGAATTCGAACGTTTGCGCGCTCCAACGCCCCTTAAAACTGCTTTCAAATATTTTCGAAACAGCTTCGGCGCGGAAGAGGCGCTTGTAAGAGTTTTGACGTTCGACTTTCTCCTTCAGCGCGCTCTCGACCCAAGCATTCATCGTCTCCCCGTTTTCGGAGGCCTGCATCGCGATTGCCCGATGAAGCTCCGGAGATACACGAACGTTGAAAGAACCCTTGAAGGGCTTCGAAGGGGGTTTGTTGAGTTCAGCGCAGGTGCGAATATAATCATCCACCAATTCTTCAAAGGCGGCTTGGGCTTGCGACGCGCTTTCGCATTCCGTTGTGATGAGGTCGTCGATGTGAAGAATCTGAACTATCAAAGTGCCATCGGCGAATGTGACGGCCTCTTGATAATCTTTATACCGCAACTGCGTCATAGTAAGAAACGGCCCCAGCGTAGGGGGGACGCTGAGGCCAAGTAGGAAGGGTTGTGTGTCCGGCCTATGGTCTATTTCCATAATTCCCGGCCCCGCAAACCGTTCCCGCTTTGAGCCGGTGTGTTCAAAATTGGACAGCGTGCTCAATTTGAGAACAAAAAACGAAACGCCGATGTATCATCCGTGTCTCACGGACTCAGCGGTACTAGACGTGACAGTCTGATATCAAAGGGTTTTCCCCAATATGGTATGAGACACCGATCTAAGACGAACAGAACCCGCATCTCATTGAAATCATTGGCGATCCCAGCAGGATTCGAACCTGCAACCCACGGAGTAGAAATCCGTTACTCTATCCAGTTGAGCTATGGGACCGTAACTTCAGGAAACCTGGCCTTCATAGCATTGCCAATATGAAAAATCCGCTTTCCGGCCAAGCCCCGTCCGAACCCTTTTTGGCGATCCGACGACAAAGCTTAAGCGGTGGACCGTTGCCTTCGGCCCGCCCGTCACGCAATGCTCCGCCGCCGTGGCTGCCGGCGCAGCAAGCTCTTCGGCCAAGCTCTTTGGCGATGTCGCATACAACTTTTTCGTTACCCCGTTTTCGCTCCAACGCCACGAGTCCGTCACCTTTTCGCGCATTTCTGTTTGAGACGCGGGCGCTTGTCCGCAGGGAGCTCCATCATGATTGGTTTGGTCCGCGCCGCAACGCTTTGCGCAACGCTGGCGCTTGGCCTCGTCACCGCACAGGCGGCGGATAAGGCCTTCAGGCGCGACGATCTGGCCGATTCGGCGATCAAGCTGGAAGCCCAGATCAAGAGCGAAGCCGGATCGCTCGCCAGGTCGGGGGCAAGCTTGCGAAGCGATGCCGATGCCGCCTTCAAACGCAGCGATTTCCGCAACGGCCTGCAAGTCCTGGGGCAGATCGCCGCCACGGCGCCCGACGACAGCGCCAACTGGCTGCGGCTGGCCCGCACTATTTTCCAGATCCGGCCCTCCAACAGCAGCGAGCAAACCTTTCTGCTCGAACGCGCCTCGACCGCCGCCTACATCGCCTATCAGCTCGGCCGCGCAATGTCCGAGCGCAAGCTGTGGCGTCCGGCGCTCGATGCGTTTCGGCTCTCGCTCGACCTGCGCGAAGTCGCCGACGTGCGCGGGCAATATGAAAAGATGCGCGACCAGTATGGCTTCCGGCTGCTGGACTATACCGTCGATTCCGACGCCGCGTCGCCGCGCGCCTGTTTCCAGTTCTCCGAGGATCTTGCCAAGCGCACCGACTTCGCGCCGTTCCTGGCGCTGGCGGGTAACGACAAGCCGGCGCTGTCGTCGGAAGGCAAGCAGCTGTGCGTCGATGGCCTCAAGCACGGCGAGCGCTACAACATCAATCTGCGCGCCGGGCTGCCGTCCACCGTCAAGGAAAGCCTGCCGAAATCAGCTGAATTCAATATCTATGTGCGTGTGCTGCCGCGCACCGGTCAGCGCGGCATTCCGCTGGTCCGCGTCAATACCCCGGCGGTGTCGGTCAATGTGTTTCGGATCGGCGACCGTAATCTCGTCAATACGGTAATCGACAGCGATTTTCAGCGGGCGTTGAGCAAGTATGAGCTTTCCAGCCTCGGCGGCGAGCGCGGCGTGAAGGTCTGGTCGGGCGAACTGGCGACGGCGACCACGCTCAACCAGGACGTCACCACAGCGTTTCCGGTCGACCAGGCCCTCGGCGATCTGCAGCCGGGCGTCTACGTCATGACCGCCGCGGCCAAGGGCCCCGGCAGCGACGACGACGGCTCGCTGGCGACGCAGTGGTTCATCGTTTCAGATTTGGGCCTGACAGCCTTCTCCGGCAATGACGGCATCCACGTCTTCGTCAATTCGCTGGCATCTACCGATGCGGTAGCGAAAGCCGAAGTGCGGCTGGTGGCGCGCAACAACGAGATTTTGGCCACCCGCAAGACCGACGATTCCGGTCACGTGCTGTTCGAGGCCGGCCTTGCGCGCGGCGAGGGCGGTCTGTCGCCGGCAATGTTGACGGTGACCGGCGATAAAGCCGACTACGCTTTCCTCAGCCTGAAAACCGACGCGTTCGACCTCTCCGACCGCGGCGTTTCCGGCCGGGCCGTTCCCGCGGGCGCGGATGCGTTCGTCTATGCCGAACGCGGCGTCTATCGCTCCAACGAGACCGTGTACCTCACCGCACTTCTGCGCGACGGCCAGGGCAATGCGGTGACCGGCGGGCCGCTGACGCTGGTGATCGAGCGCCCCGACGGCGTCGAATTCCGTCGCGCCGTGCTGCCGGATCAGGGCGCGGGCGGGCGAAGCATGGCGGTCGCGCTCAACTCCGCGGTTCCGACCGGGACATGGCGCGCGCGGGCGTTCACCGATCCCAAGGCCTCATCGGTGGGAGAAACCACCTTCATGGTCGAGGACTACGTCCCCGAACGTATCGAGTTCGACGTATCCACCAAGGACAAACAGATCAAAGCTGATGCTCCGGTAGAACTTAAGGTCGATGGCCATTTCCTGTATGGCGCGCCGGCCTCGGGCCTGCAGCTCGAAGGCGAGATGCTGGTGGCGCCGGCTTCGGCACGGCCGGGTTTCGCCGGCTATCAGTTCGGTGTCGCCGACGAGGAGACCGCCAGCAACGAACGCACGCCGATCGAAAACCTGCCCGAGGCCGACGCCAATGGTGTCGCGACATTCCCGGTCAGTCTGGCAAAACCGCCGTCATCGACGCGTCCGCAGGAAGCCCAGATCTTCATTCGCATGGCGGAAGCCGGCGGTCGCGCGGTCGAGCGCAAACTGGTGCTGCCGGTTCAGCCTGCCGCGGCGATGATCGGCGTCAAGCCGTTGTTCGGCGACAGAAGCGTCGCGGAAGGCGACAAGGCCGCTTTCGACGTCGTGTTCGTAGCACCCGACGGCAAGCAGTTGGCGCGCGATGGGCTGCGCTATGAGTTGCTGAAGATCGAATCCCGCTATCAATGGTACCGTCAGAGTTCGTCCTGGGAATATGAGCCGGTCAGTTGTCGCCGCAGCCCGGCCGCTATCGTCTCGACGTCAAATCGACCGACACCGACGGGCCGCTGACATCGGTGCAGTTCGATGTCGGCTGGTATTCCGACGGCAGCGCCGATACGCCCGATCTGTTGGAAACGTCGATCGACAAACCGGAATATCAATCCGGCGACACCATGGTGGTGTCGGTCAACGCCCGCTCGGCCGGCAAGCTCACCATCAATGTGCTGGGCGACCGGCTGCTGACGACCCAGACCACTGACGTCAAGGAAGGTACGGCGCAGGTCAAGATTCCCGTCGGCAAGGATTGGGGCACCGGCGCCTATGTGGTGGCGACGTTGCGCCGTCCGCTCGATGCCGCGGCGTTGCGGATGCCGGGTCGCGCCATCGGCCTGAAATGGTTCGGCATCGACAAGAAGACCCGCACCCTCGCTGTCAATCTCTCGCCGCCGGCGCTGGTGCGCCCTGGCACCACGATGAAGTTGCCGGTCAAGCTTGGCGGATTAAGTCCCGGCGAGGATGCAAAAATCGTCGTCGCCGCGGTCGATGTCGGTATTCTCAACCTCACCAACTACAAGCCGCCGGCGCCGGACGATTACTATCTCGGCCAGCGCCGCATGACGTCGGAAGTCCGCGACCTCTATGGGCAATTGATCGACGGCATGCAGGGCACCCGCGGCCAGCTCAAGACCGGCGGCGATTCCGCGGGCGCCGAGTTGCAGGGAAGTC
>WNFN01214125.1_pt1 | contig 19034 bp, 18 predicted proteins | sample 5400161 | NCBI WGS metagenome assembly WNFN01 (sample SAMN13153353, study PRJNA577476) | soil metagenome | isolation source: 80 cm saprolite on Douglas fir-dominated hillslope | place: USA:California | collected 2013-09-17 | reverse complement strand
GGGATCGACGTCGCCGAACAGGGTCGCCTCGTGGAACCAGCCCCTCGCGTACGGCCCCTGGTCCAGGCGATGTCCCCCGGCCAGCAGGGTCGCACCCTCGTCGCGGCCGATCTCGACGTACTTCTCGACGGTGGCGCGCTGCGCCTCGTTTACGCACGGGCCCATCTCCGCGGACGCGTCGGTGAGCCCGTTGCCGACCTTGAGCGCCTTCGCCCGCTCGACGAACCGATCCACGAACTGGCGGTAGACCTTCTTGTGCACGGCAACGCGGCTGGCCGCCGTGCAGCGCTGGCCGGTGGTGCCGAATCCGCCCCAGATCGCGCCGTCCACGGCGAGGTCCAGCCGCGCGTCGTCCATCACCATGATGATGTTCTTGCCGCCCATCTCGAGGTGGCAGTGCTTGAACGCGGGCGCGCAGGCTTCCGAGACCTTGCGCCCGACCTCGGTGGAGCCCGTGAAGGAGACGATGTGCACGTCCTTGTGCGCCATGAGCGGCGCGCCGACGCGGGTGCCGCCGCCCGTCACCATGTTCACGACGCCTTTGGGGAGGCCCGCTTCGTGCAGGGCGCGGACGAGGTTCACGACGGAGAGCGGAGTGTCGGAAGCGGGCTTGATGACGACGGTGTTGCCCACGATGAGGGCCGGCATCATCTTCCACGAAGGGATCGCCATCGGGAAGTTCCAGGGCGGCCCTCGCCCGCCATGTAGTACGTCATGTCGATCGCTTCCTGGACGTCGCCGCGCGTCTCCGGAAGCACCTTGCCCATCTCGCGCGTCATGTCGCGCGAGAACTCCTCCTTGCGCCGCACGAGGATCTCCGCGGCGCGGTAGAGGATCTCGCCGCGCTTGGGGGCGGGGAGGGCGCGCCAGCGGGGGAAGGCCTCGCGCGCCGCCGCCACCGCCTTCTCCGCGTCCTCCGGCCCGGATTCGGCGAAGGTGCCGATCAGGTCGGAGGTGTCGGCAGGGTTGCGGTTCTCCAGCGTCTTGCCGGACGCGGCGGGTACCCACTCGCCACTGATGTAGTTTGCGTACGCTGTCGGCCGGGCGTTGTCGCCACGGGTGTCCGCCCGGGAGGCGGTCGCGCTCACAGAGCGGCGACCTTCTTATCGTCCTTGCGGGCGGACATGTCTGAGTTTCCCCGGAACATCGCTCCTTCCGCGATCACGATCTTCGGAGCGCGGATGTTGCCGGTCAGACGGCCGGTGGCCTGGATCTCGACGCGGACGGAGGCCTGGCAGTCGCCGACCAGCTCCCCGCTCACGATGATGGATTGCGCCTCGACCGTCGCCTTCACGACGCCGTTGGCGCCGACGCGCAGATCGCGGGTGATGCGGATCTGCCCCTCGACGTTGCCTTCGACGATGACGTCCTCGTCCCCGGTGATCTCGCCCTTGATGACGGTCTTGGACGCGATGGTGCAGGTGCCGGGCTTGGAGACGGCGGCGGCGGAGGCCGGCACGCCCCTTTCCTTCTCGGCCGGGGCCGGGCTGGCCGGCCGGGCGGGGACGGGGGGTGCTTCCGGCGGCTTGGATTCCGAATTTCCGAAGATTCCCATGGTTCCTCCTGGTGGGTCGCTAGGGACCAGTCGGGACGGCTCTGGAGCGGGCGACGGGGATCGAACCCGCGACACCGAGCTTGGGAAGCTCGTACTCTACCGCTGAGCTACGCCCGCTCTATCGACGCCAGTGCCGCATCATATCGACCGCCCGCGGACGCGGTCAAGCATAACCGGTCGATTCGGCTCCGTTGGTGCGCGTGGTCACGCGATGACCACGGGAGCTGATTCGCTGATGACATGCGGAGGCGGGTGGTCGCCCTCCGCGGGGACGCTCCGGGGCGCTAGAACTTATTACCGCGAATCCATTGCGCCCCTGCGCTCCGCTGTCACGCAACCCGCGAGTGAATGCAGTGACAGAGGCCCCGCTCCGGGCGACCACACCACCTCCAAGCCTCACCCTGCCCAGCTCCCGTGATCGTCTCTCGGCGATCCACCACCGAACGAGCACGGAGGGCATGGTCCTCGGTGGCCGACAAGGGCGCGCCTCGACCGCGGACGTCAGGTGTCGCGTCGCCGGCGGTGACGATGGGCCGCGGGGTAACAGCAGCCGCAGTGAAGGGGCCGCGCGAAGAGCTTCCTTATTCCTGATCGCTGGGGTGGGGGCCCCAGCGCCGTCCTCAAAGAGGTCATGCGCGGCTCCCGGAGCGAGGCTGCGCACCCCGCGGCCCTCTACGCCGGCGACGCCCAGCGGAGGATCAGCTGCGAATGAGGGCGAGCACCTCGTCGCGTCGCCGGACCATGTCCTCGTGCGAGAAGGCCTCGAGGTTGAGCCGCAGCAGCGGCTCCGTGTTGGACGGGCGCACGTTGAAGTGCCAGTCGGGGTAATCGATGGAGACGCCGTCCATCTTCGTGATCTGGGCGTCGCCATAGCGCTCCTCGAGGCGGCGCAGCGCGGATGAAGTACTTGGACCGCAGCGGAGCCAGCAGCTCGCTCATCTTCCGGCCCTCGAGCCCGAGGAGCTCCAGCACGAGCAGGGCGGGGATCATGCCGTTGTCCGCGTACCAGTTGTCGCGGAAGTAGAAGTGGCCCGAGACCTCGCCCCCGAAGACCGCGTTCTCGTCGCGCATGCGCTTCTTGATGAACGCGTGCCCGACGCGGTTCATGAGGGCGACGCCGCCCGCGGCCTGCACGCGGTCGCGCACCGCGCGCGAGGCGCGCACGTCGTAGACGATCTTGGCCCCGGGATTCTTCTTGACGAAGGACTCGCCGAGGAGGGCGGTCACGAAATCGCCGGGCACGAACTGCCCGGTATCGTCGATGAAGAAGCAGCGGTCGGCGTCCCCGTCCCACGCCATCCCGAGCTGCGCCTTCTCCGCCACCACGCGCTCCATGATCTCGCGGCGATTGGCCTCCTCGAGCGGGTCCGGCGGATGGTTGGGGAAGGTGCCGTCCAGGTCGAAATACATCTTGACGAGATCGAGGGGCAGGCGCTTGAAGATCGCGCTGGCCCCGATGGCGCCCATGCCGTTGCCGGGGTCGAGCACCGCCTTGATGCGGGTGGTGCGGGCGATGACCTTGCCTTCCCTCGTCCCCTTGTCGGCGAAGCGACCGGCCATGATCGCTTCCTTGATCTCCTTGATGCCGGCGTCGCCGCTGAGGGCAAGCGCGCCGCGGCGCACCATCTTGATGCCGTTGTACTCCTTCGGATTGTGCGAGGCGGTGATGATGGCGCCTCCGTCGAGGTCCTGGGAAGCGACGTAGAAGTACATCATGTCCGTCCCGACCACGCCGATGTCGGTGATCTCGGCGCCCTCGCTGCGCGCGCCGTCGATGAAGCCGCCCGCGATCTCGGACGAGGAGAGCCGCACGTCACGCCCCACCGCGATCCGCTTGGGAGCGCCGCCGAGGTAGTCGATGAAGGCCCGGCCCACGCGGCGCGCGACCTCGCCGTTGATCTGGCAGGGATAGATGGCGCGGATGTCGTAGGCCTTGAAGATGCCGGGATCGACGCTGGTGACCATGCCTCGGATTCTACGTCTCGGCTCGGGGCGTGGGTGGGTGGGGGCCGGTCAGCCGGTGCGCGAGTGGTCGCTGATCACGGTGGCCTCGCCCAGGACCGCGCCGGGGGCGAGGCAGGCGTGCCGGCCGACACGGACGCGCGCGCCCACGAGCGAGCCGTCGACGCGGGAGGACTCCGCGAGCGTACTGCCCTCCCAGACGACGGAGTCGCGCACCGATGCGCCGGTGGCCACGGTGACGTCCGCGGTGAGCACGGCGTCCGGTCCGATGTGCACGCCTGCCTCGACCCGGCATCCGGGTCCGACGTAGAACCGGCCTTCCAGCTCGGCGCCCGCGTCGATGCGCGCCGTGGGGTGGGCCCACCCGCCCGCGCGGGACACCCCCTCGAGCTGGACGGGGAAGCGACCGTTCAGGATGTCGCGATGCACCTGCAGGTACTTCTCCGGGGTACCGATGTCGATCCAGTACCCGCGATGGACCCAGGCGCGGACGAGGTCGCCGCGCCGGAGGAGGGCGGGGAAGAACGCGCGCTCGATCGAGTGGTTCTGGCCGGGCGGCATGAGGGCGAGGGTCGAGGTGTCGAGGACGTAGATGCCCGCGTTGATGGTATCGGTCGTGATCTGGCTCGGATCGCTCGGCTTCTCGATGAAGCTCTTCACGCGGCCGCTCGCATCCGTCTCCACCAGGCCGTAGGCCGCCGGGTTGGGCACGGGGGTCAGCACGAGGGTCGCCTTCGCGCCGCTCTCGCGATGCGCGCGCACCACCGCCGGCAGGTCCACGTCCGTTAGCACGTCGCCGTTGAACACCACCGTGGTGTCGTCGAGATGGCGCTCGGCGTTCTTGACCGCTCCGCCCGTGCCCAGCGGCGTCTCCTCCACGGCGTAGTGGATCCGGCGCCCGAAGGCGGTGCCGTCGCCGAACACGGCCTGGATGCGCTCCGGCTGATAGGCGACGGAGAACACGATCTCCGAGATGGAGGCGCGGGCGAGGAGGTCCAGCTGGTGACGCAGGAACGGGCGGTCCACCACCGGGACCACCGGCTTGGGAACGCTGAGGGTGAGGGGGCGAAGCCGGGTGCCTTCTCCTCCGGCCAGGATCACTGCCTTCATAGGTTCGCGCGGGCAGGCCACGCGCGCCGCGGATCATAGCATCGCGGTGGACACCGAAAGACGCGATCGACTATAGTCGATCGTTTGTTCCTGCCGATGCGGAGCTCCGGGAGGGCGATGTGAGCGACCTGGCCAGGCGCCTGGAAGACAAGCTCCGGACGGGAGAGGCGCACCTGGGAATCGTCGGTCTCGGGTACGTCGGGCTCCCCCTCTCCGTCGAGTTCGCCGCGAGCGGACTGCGCGTCACCGGCTTCGACCTGTCCGATGAGAAGGTCGGCGCCGTCAACCGCGGCGAGTCCTACATCAAGGACGTTCCCTCCGCGCGCGTGAAGGCTCTCGTGGATTCCAAGCGGCTCGACGCCAGCCGCGATTTCGATCGGCTGGGCGAGTGCGACGCGGTGATCATCTGCGTGCCCACGCCGCTCGGCAAGACGAAGGACCCGGACCTCACGATGGTGGTGGACGCGGCCAAGGCCATCGCGGAGCGCCTCAAGCCCGGCCAGCTCGTGGTCCTGGAGAGCACGACCTATCCGGGCACGACGGAAGAGCTGATCCTCCCCATCATGACGGCCAGGGGACTCAAGGTCGGGGAGTCGTTCTTCCTGGCCTTCTCGCCGGAGCGCGTGGACCCCGGCAACGCGCGCTACAACACGCGCAACACGCCCAAGATCATCGGCGGGATGACCGAGACCTGCACGCGCGTGGCCAAGGCCCTCTACGCGCGCGCCATCGACACCGTCATCCCGGTCTCCTCCACCCAGACCGCGGAGATGGTGAAGCTCCTGGAGAACACCTTCCGCAGCGTGAACATCGGCCTCGTCAACGAGGTCGCCCTCATGTGTGATCGCCTGGGTGTGGACGTGTGGGAGGTGATCGAGGCCGCGGCCAGCAAGCCGTTCGGGTTCATGCCGTTCTATCCGGGGCCCGGCCTCGGCGGGCACTGCATCCCGATCGACCCCCTCTATCTCTCCTGGAAGCTCAAGACGCTGAACTACCGCGCGCGGTTCATCGAGCTGGCGGGCGAGATCAACTCGAACATGCCCGACTACGTGTGCGAGGTCGTGGCCGACGCCCTCAACGACCGCGAGAAGAGCGTGAAGGGCTCGCGCGTCCTGGTCCTGGGGGTGACGTACAAGCGCGACATCGAGGACGTGCGCGAGTCGCCGGCCCTCGACATCATCAAGATCCTGGAGGGGAAGGGCGCGCGGGTGGGCTACAATGACCCGTACGTACCCGAGCTGCATCTGGACGACGCGGTGATGCGCTCGCAGGACCTGCTCCCATCCGTGCGTGCCGCCGATGTGGTGGTGATCGTGACCGACCACAGCGCCTATCCCTACCGGGACATCGTGGAGGCGGCGGCCGTCATCGTGGACACGCGGAACGCCACCAAGGGCATCCGCTCCCCGAAGATCGTCAAGATCTGAGGCCCACGGGGTGAATCTCCCCAACGCCCTCACCGTCCTCCGCATCTTCCTCGTCCCCGTGCTCGTGGTCGTGCTCCTGACCCGCGCCCGCACGGACGAAGGCTTGATGCTGGGGATGGGGATCTTCGGCCTGGCCGTGCTGACCGACTATCTGGACGGCTACTTCGCGCGGCGGCGCAACCAGGTCACCAAGCTGGGGATCCTTCTCGATCCCATCGCGGACAAGCTCCTCACCGCGGCGGCGTTCCTCTCCCTGGTCGAGATGGACGCGGTGCCGGCCTGGATGGTGATGATCATCCTCGGGCGCGAGCTCGCCGTCACCGGGCTGCGCAACGTGGCCGCGGGATGGGGCCATCTCATTCCCGCGTCCGGCCTCGGCAAGGGCAAGATGGTGGCGCAGGTGGTCGCCATCTTCCTGCTGCTGCTCGCGCGCCATCCGCGCTTCGCGCTCCTGCGTGCGCCGGCGCTGGCCACGTTGTGGCTGGTGGTCGTCCTCGCCCTCGTCTCCGGGGTCGACTACTTCTGGAGCTTCTACCGGGAGGTGTATCGGACGGCGCCCCGTCCGGAGCCTCCGCCCGAACCGGCTCCGCCCCTCGCCGCCAAGGCGCCGCTGAAGTAGCGCGCGCTCGCTCCGCAGCCACTCAGCCCGCTGGTGGCCGCAGTGCTGTCACGCAACCCACGGGTGAATGCAGTGACAGAGGCCCCGCTTCAGGCGACCACACCACCTCAGGTCACCGAGCAAGCTCCCGTGATGGCCCGCCTGGTGCGACCCTACGCGAAGTGCACCGGGCGCCACCGCATAGGCGATAGATCTCGTCGCACAGACTCCCGTCCGGCTTGAACGTGCGCGCCACGAGGACGCCCTCGAGGCCGGCGAAGAGCGCGGGATCCGGCCGCCGGCTCTTGCCCTGCGGCGGCTCGATCACGACGAGGGTGGGGCGCTCCTGCGCCCACTGCACGAGCAGGGGCAAGGCGCCGTCCGGCTGATCGAAGTTGAGGTCCTCCACCCGCACCTCCGGCTTGTAGGCGAACTCGAGGTCCAGCGCGCGCGCCGTCGTGCGGACGGTGCGGGCATGGGTCACCACGGTGATGCCCTCGGGGTGGAGCGCCTTCTCCGCGCGCACGAAGTCGAGGGTGTCGCGGACGCCGTAGCCCGAGGGCCAGCCCGTGACGTACTGGAACCGGTCGATCTCGACGAGGTGCGCGCGCGAGGGGTCCACGAGCAGGCCCCAGTCGGTTCGCGCGGCGGGCAGCAGAAGGGCGACGAGGCCCGCGGTCGTCATCGCCCGTGCCCGGCCGGGGCTCCGGCGCTCGACCGCAGTCGCGAGCTGGTCCGCGCCCCAGGCGGCGAGGGCCACGAAGGGCGCGGTCAGGAACACGAGGTAACGCGGGAACCAGATGTCACCCACACCGGCGAAGGCGAGCACCGGCCCGAGGATCAGGACGGCCACGAACCCGATCGCGCGTGACCGGAGGAGGGCGGCCCGGGCGAGGGCGACGAGGGCGAGGGCAATGAGCACCGGCGTCCAGTAGGTCCAGAGCCACGACGCGCACAGGGGCAGGTTCTCCGCCAGGCGCTCGAGGAGGCCGGCGTTGCTCTTGGAGACCGCGACGCGCACGGTGGCCGTCACCTGGAAGTAGCGCAGGAGCGGATAGGCGGTGAAGGCGCCGGCCACGCCGTAGGTCACGATCAGCGGCAGCGGATGCCGGAGCCGTCGCGGCGCAATGAGGAGGACGGCGGCCGCGGGGGCGAAGAAGAGGAGGATGCCGAGGGCCTTCGCGAACACGGCCAGAGCGAGGGCAAGGCCGAGGGCGAGGCCGTCGCGCGCGCGCCACCGCTGAACCAGACGCAGGCAGAGGACGGCCACGAAGGCGGAGAAGGTGCCCAGCGCGGGATCGGTCAGGGCCAGGCGGTCGTAGACGAGAGCGTAGGGACACGCGATGTAGAAGAGGCCGGACAGCCAGCCCGCGCGCGGTCCGCCGAGCGCGCGTCCGAGCAGGATCGCACCCGCGAGCGTCCCCGCCCCAAACAGGACCGTCAGCGCCCGGCTCGCCCAGAGGTAGTGATCGCGGGCCCACGGGAAGAGGAGGGCGTTCGCGAAGATCGGCAGCCCCTTGCCGTACTGCCAGGGCTTCTCGATCTTCTGCCCCTGCGAGATCCAGATGGCCCAGCGGATGTGGCCCGTCTCGTCGAAGAAGATGGGCAGCACGGTGAGGGCGGCGAGGCGGGTGGCGAAGTAGGCGATCAGGAGGCCGGCGATGCAGAGAGTCGTCGGGGAGAGCCGGCGGGACCCGATCACCGCGGGAGGGTAGCACGCGGCACGTTAGAATCCGTTCCTTCGCCGATGGCCCTCCCTGCGCGCGCACGCGCCCTCTCCGCCCTCCTCGTCGCCGTGATCGCGGCGGTGATGCTGTCGACCGTCCTCGACTACGGCATGACCGGGGACGAGGGAGTGCAGCACCGGTACGCGCGGCGCGTGCTCCACTGGTACGCCACTCTGGGCGCCGACCGATCCGCCGTGGCCGAGGAGGACATCTCGATGTACGGGGCGCTTTTCGAGGGCCTGGCCGAAGCGGCGGCCACCGTCTCGCCGCTCGATCCCTACGAGACGCGTCACGTCGTGAACGTCCTCTTCGCCCTCGCCGCCTTCGTCGCCGTCCTGCGCATGGGAAGGCATCTGGGCGGGCCGCTGGGCGGCGTGCTCGCGGTGCTCCTGCTGGCGCTCACGCCGCCCTTCTACGGCCACGCGTTCAACAACCCCAAGGACATTCCGTTCGCCGCGACCTTCGCGGTCGCGGTCTGCGTCATCCTGTCCGTCAGCGACCGCAGCCCTCGACTGCGGCGGCGTGACATCCTCGCCGCCGCGACGGCCATTGGGGTGGCGGCCGGCGTACGCGTGGCCGGAATCGTGCTGTTCGGATTCGCCCTCCTGCTGTGGGCGGGGGTGGCCCTGGTCCGATCGCGGGCCGGCGTGGAGACGGAGGCAATCCATCCGCGCGACCTGCGTCGCCTGGCCCTGGCCTGGCTCGTGGTCGTCGTCATCGGATGGGCGGTCATGGTCGCCGTGTGGCCATGGGCGCAGGTCGCCCCCTTCCGTAATCCCCTGCGGGCGCTGGGTGCGTTCTCGCGCTTCTGGGAGACCATGGTGGTCTTCTACGACGGCCAGTACGTGCTCAACGGCACGGTGTCGCGCTTCTACATCCCGAGATGGTTCGTCCTCACCATGCCCGAGACCTACCTGGTCGCCGGCCTCCTCGGTGTGTGGCGGCTGGGCAGTATCCTGCGGCGTCAGACGTGGCCGCTCGAGACGCGGGTCAAGCTCATCCAGGCCGGCTGGCTGGTCCTCGTGGCGACGCTGCCGATCGTGTGGNCGGTGCGTCGGCGGCCTCGTACTTCGGCGCGCGCATCCGGCACGCCGACGGCCGGATCGCGGCGGTCGCTCTGGCCGGACTCGGGGCCCTGACTCTGTCCGACATGATCGCGCTCCATCCCTACGAGGCGATCTACTTCAATCGCCTGGTAGCGGGAGGGCTGCGCCAGGCGGTGGAGAAGTACGACACCGACTACTGGTGCCTCACCTACAAGGAGGGGGCGGAGTGGCTGCTGGCGCGGTACGCACAGGCCACCTGCCCGGAGAGGATCCGCGTGGGCGGGCACTCGATCCTGCTGCAGACCTCCTACTACTTGAAGAAGACCGAAGAGGGGCGGCGTCTCTTCACGCCGGTCTCCCTGGACGACAACCCGAACTTCGCGCTGGCCACGACGCGCTTCGGGGATCACCGCCACACCCCCGGCCGGCTCGTCCACACCGTCGATCGGCAGGGGGCGACGCTGCTCTATGTATTCGAGGTCAAGCCGCCGGCCTGCACGAGGAATGTGTCCGAGTAGGCCAACGGCTGTGCCTCGGACACACTCCTCTACTGAAGCTCGGCCTTGTCTCCCGGCATCATCGCGTCGTTGGAACTGAGGATGCGGACGGTGGCCGTGCGCTCGCGGACGGCGACGACCACGACCTCGCCCAGAACGATACGGGGCGTGGGGACCGAGGGGTACATGACCTTGTAGACGACGAGCAGGTTGCCGGGGGTGATGCCGTTGGCCGTCCCCAGGTTGAGGGTCATGAGCTGGCGATCGCCGGCGATGGTGGCGTCGTCCTGCATGTCGACGATGGTGCCGACCACCTTGCCACTCGGGGGAGTGAGGCGCGTGGGGCGCGCATGCTCCAGGATCAGCGGCACCTGGACCTTCTCGAAGTTCTTGAGGTAGTCGCCCAGATGGATGTCCGCGCAGGCCTGCTCGACGACCACCGTGGCCGCGTTCTCCTGGACGAGGATCACGCGCACCCAGCCCGTGGTCTCGACCTTGGTGCCGATGCTGCGGCCGGTCTCCGGGTGCTTGACCGTGTAGGTGACGTGATGGAGGGTGTAGACGTCGCCGGCCTTGACCCCTGCGTTCGTCCCCTTGTTGAGGTAGAGGATGTCGCGGTCCGCGAAGGCGACCTTCGTGGCGCCGTCTTCGGAGCCGACGAGCTTGAGGCTCTCGTCCTCGTGTCCATCCACGACGTAAGAGGCACACTGGAGGGCGGTTTCTTCGATCGCCGGGATCAGGGCCGGGCCGGTGGGCCCGCCGGCTCCGATTCGGGCCCCGCCCGCGGCTTCCGGAGTCTCCTCCGTTCCCGCGCCCGTGCCTCCGGCGCCCGGGGCCACGACGTTCACCTCCGGAATGATCAGGACATCGCCGGGATAGATCCAGTGGGCATCGGTAATGCAACGGTTGCGGTCCCAGATCTGGGGCCAGAGATAGGGGTTTCCGAGGAACCGGCGGGCGATGTCCCACAGGGTGTCGCCCTTGACCACGACGTAATAGGAGGCGCCGTCCGGGACGGTGTCCGGGCAGTGGTTCCGGGACCAATGGGGCGGCAAGGTTGCCGGGCCTTTGAGGAGACCGCCTTCGACGGCGGGGGCGGGCTGGTTAGCCGGAGCGGCCGCGGCCGGGCGGGCCGGCCGGTTCCTCTTGGCCGGTACCGGCGCGTCTGCCCGGGTCTCGGACGAACCGAGGACCAGGGACAGGGCAGCCACACCACACAGGATTCCCATACCCTTGCTCACAGCCAACCTCCTGGACGGCCCTTGACGGCCCCGACCGTCCCCAAAACTCTCAGCGCGCGTCACTTCTCATCGACGACGACGGCCCTGGGAATGACCGACTGTGACCCGGAATTTGGGGGGATGCTAACAGGAAAAGAGACGGCTCGTCAAGGGTTTTTTTGGAGTTTCTAAAGTGTCACTTGAGCTTAGCCGGGAGGCGAGGGGAGCGGCGAGGGAGCGGCGACGGGTGGCGAAACGGGGGCCGTAGCCGGCGGCGAGGGGGGCGTCGGAGACGCCGTGCCGGGAGCCGCGCCCGTTCCCGCCGGGGGTGCCGGCGCGGCCGGCTCATGCGACCACTCCTCCATCAGGCTCCGCGCGGTGTCGGCCTGGCCGCTCTCCGGGAAGTCTTCCAGGAGGCGCCCAAGATGGGGAAGAGCCTCCGCCGTCCGGCCCTGGGCGTGGAGGCACTCCGCCATGTGGAGGAGGACGAGGTCGAGATCGTCGAAGTCCGGATAGTCCTTGAGGAGGCCCTCATATCGGGCGATGGCCGCGCGGCAGTACTGGCGCGTCTTCTGGTAGAAGAAGCCGGCCATGTACTCCGCACGCGCGAGCGTCTTGCGGGACTCCTTGATGCGGCCCCGTGCCTGCTCTATGTAGGGCGACGAAGGGTAGAGGTCGAGCAGGCGCTCGTACTCCTCGAGCGCGTGGAGCGTCTGGGTCTGATCCCGGTCGGGACCGCTCTTCTGTCGGAAGTAGCTCTCCGCGACCTGGAACTGCGCGTAATCGCTCTTGGGATGGGAAGGATACAGGGTCAGGAACTCGCGGTAGGCGCCGATCGCGAGGATGTCGTTGGAGGTCCCGCCCTCTTGTATGTAGGTGTCACCCAGGGCCAATCGGGCGGAGGGAGCGTATTGGCTCTGCGGGAACGCGTCGATGATCCGCTTGAAGTGCTGCCGGGCGGATTCCCAGTCGTGCTTCTGCAAGGCCTTCTGGCCGGCCTCCCAGATGACCTGGTCGGAGTTGCTGGTCAAGGTGGCGATGTCGGGCTGGCCGTGTCCGCACGAAGCCAAGGCCATCAGCCCCGCCACCAGGCCGGCCCGGAGCGTCCTGGTCATGCCTGCCCCCGGATCCACGCCCACTCGCGCTCGAGCCCCTCGCGGAGGGAGACCGCGGAGCGGAACCCGAGGTCCCGCCTCGCGGCCGTGGTGTCAGCGAAGGTGTCCCTCATGTCCCCTTTCTGGATCTCGTCCCGTATGACCTTCAAGCGGCGTCCGGTCACGTCCTCGATCTGGCGCAACACGTCGCTGAGGACGAGGCGTTCGCCCCCTCCGACGTTGTAGACGCCGCCGGGCCTCCCGGAGTCGGCCGCCGCCCGCGTGGCGGCCACGATATCCGATACGAACGTGAAGTCGCGCGTCTGCGTGCCATCCCCGAAGAGGTGGATCGGCTCTCCGTCTCGGGCCGCCTTCAGGAACCGATGGAAGGCCATGTCGGGCCGCTGGCGGGGCCCGTAGACGGTGAAGTAGCGGAGGCTCACCACGGGCAAGCCGAAGTTGCGATGGTAGAGGACGGCGAGGTGCTCGGCGGCCAGCTTGCTGACGCCGTACGGCGACACGGGCTCGCACCGCGCGTCTTCCCGGAGCGGCAGGGACGGCGCGTCGCCGTAGACGGAGGAGGAGGACGCGTAGACGACGCGGGCGCCGCCCCCGGCGCGCACCGCTTCGAGCAGCCGCTGCGAGGCGAGGATGTTGTGATCGGTGTAGTGGGAGAACTCGCGGCCCCACGAGGCGCGGACGCCGGCCTGGGCGGCGAGGTGGAAAACCTGTCCCGCGCCGTCGAGCAGGGGCCGGAGGTCCAGGTCCTGCAGCCGGCCTTCGACGAGCCGGAACGCGCGATGGGCGCGACAGGCCTCCAGGTTGCTCTCTTTCGCGGACCGCGCGTAGTAGTCCGTGAAGGCGTCCACGCCCGTGACCTCGTGGCCGTCGGCCAGCAGGGATTCGGTCAAGTGGGATCCGATGAACCCGGCGGCGCCGGTGACGACGACCTTCACGCCAGGCTCCGCCGGAGGGCGTCGGGCAGCCGGCGCGGGCGTCCGTGCGCGTCCACGGCCGCGTGCTCGGTCATGCCTGTGGCCAGGGGTCCCTCCGTCCCTTCGCGCCGGACCTCGTAGGTGAAACCCACGCGCGCCCCGCCGATGGTCGTCACCTCGGTGCGCACTTCGAGCACGTCGTCGTAGAGGACGGGCTTGAGGTAGCGCGCGGTGGCTTCGATCACGGGCAGGCGCAAGCCGTCCGCTTCCAACTGGCGGTACGTCGTCCCGCTGTGGCGCAGCAGGTCCGTGCGCGCGACCTCGAACCACGCGAAGTACTCCGCGTGGTGGGCGATGCCCATCTGGTCCGTCTCCGCATAGCGCACGCGAATGGTGGACATGGAGACGCGCGGGCTCAACCTGCGGCCTCGATGAGACGGCGAGCGGCCCCCTCCGGATCCCCGTGGCCGAAGACGGCGGACCCGGCCACCAGCACCTCCGCGCCCGCCTCGACCAGCGCGCGGATGTTGCTCTCGTCCACGCCGCCGTCCACCTCGATCTGCGCCTTGAGACCCCGCTGGCGGATGATCGCCTGCAGGCGGCGGATCTTTTCCAGGGTGGCGGGGATGAACTTCTGCCCGCCGAAGCCCGGGTTCACCGACATGACGAGCACGTAGTCGAGCTCGGGCAGGATCTCGTCGAGCGTGACCAGCGGAGTCGCCGGGTTGAGGGCCACTCCCGCGCGTACGCCCCGCTCGCGCAGGAAGGCCACCTGGCGCTGGAGGTGGGGGACGGCTTCCTGGTGCACCGAGACCCAGGCCGCCCCCGCGTCCACGAACGCCTGCAGATAGCGGTCGGCGTTCTCGATCATCAAGTGGACGTCGAGCGGGAGCGGCGTGGCCTTGTGCAGCGAGGCCACCACGGGGGGACCGAGGGTGATGTTGGGGACGAAGTGTCCGTCCATCACGTCGACGTGGACGAGCTGCGCCCCCCCGCGCGCGGCGGCGGCGACCTGATCGGCCAGGCGCGCGTAGTCGGAGGCGAGGATCGACGGGGCGAGGATCATGGCGCGCTCTGGCTCACGTCGAGGCTGATGGCGGTCTGCGGGTTGACGCGATATCCCGAAAGCGGCGACTGGCGCAGGACGAGACCGGCGGCCGCGCCCGGATAGGTCCGGTATCGCACCTCCGTCACCTTCAAGCCGGCCGCGCGCAGCGCCTCCAGCACGGTGAGGGCTGGCCGCCCGATGAGGTCGGGCATCACGAATTCCCGGTTGCGGGGCCCGCGGCTCACCAGCAGCGAGGCGCCTTCGGCCGCAAGCATGTCCGTCTCGCCCGTCGGGGGGTGCTGCTGCAGGATCGTGCCTTCTTCCGCGCCGTCGCTCACTTCGATCACCCGGCCGACCGGGACCTGCGCCTGCTCCAGCAGCAGGCGCCCCGATCGTACGCTCTCGCCCTCGACGGCGGGGATCATCAGGCGCCGCGGGCCCAGGCTGACCCACACCCGGATGCTCCGCTGCCGTTTGATCCCGGAACCCGCCGCCGGCTCCTGCTCGACGATCAAGTCCCGGCCGAGCTTCGGGTCGTTCCGCCGCCCTTCCACCCTGAGCACGAGGCGGCGCCGTGCGGCCAGCGCGCCCGCCTCCGGCAACGGCTTGCCGACCAGGGAGGGAACCACGACCTCCTGAGTCCTGAGCACCACTCGCATCGTGGTGAGCGCGCTCAGGCCGGCGGTGACCACGAGGGCCACCGCCAGGAGGCCATACTTCACGAGGGCGATGGCGAAGCGCTTGATGCTCAAGCTCGTCTCTTTGGCCCGCTCCGCCCCGCGCGGGACGAACCCGAAGCCTACCACAGGCCGCGTCTAGCGCCTCAACGCCTCAGCTTCAGCTTCATCAAGGGCGCCGCGAAGAAGCCGTCGCCGCCGTCCCGTTCGGGCCGGGTGCGCAGGAATCGCCCATCCGCGAACGCATCGGCCCAGGCCGGACGCGGCGCGATCGTGAACTCCGGATGCGCCTCGAGGAACGGGTCCACGACTTCGTCGTTCTCCTCCGGCTCGAGGCTGCACGTCGCGTAGACGAGCGTGCCGCCGGGCGCGACCAGGGGCGCGACACCCTCGAGCAGCTCACGCTGCCGGCGCGCCTGCGGGCCCAGATCGGCGGCGCCCACCCGCCAGCGGATGTCGGGATGGCGGCCCAGGGTGCCGAGCCCGGTGCAGGGCGCGTCGAGGAGCACCGCGTCCATGGGGCGGCCCAGCGGCAGCCGCCGGGCATCTGCCCCCACCGGATGCACGTTCGCGGCGCCCCATCGGGCAACGAGGCCGGCCAGGGTGGCCAGGCGAGGGGGAGAGAGCTCGGCCGCGAAGACGTGCGCCTCGGGGGCGAGGTCCGCGAGCAAGGTGGACTTGCCCCCGGGAGCCGCGCAGGCGTCGAGGATCCGGCCCCTCGGCCTGGCCGCGAGGTGCGCGATCATCTGGGAACCCTGGTCCTGCACGTAGACGATCCCCTCCGCCGCGACCCGGATGATGTTGCCCTCTCGCAGATGCCACGCGCCGGGCACGACCATCGGCTCCGCGACGATCCCCGCCGCCGCCAACCGGGCCTCGATGTCGGGCGTGCGGGGATTCCGGCGATAGACGACTGGCGGCGTCTCCAGGAGCGCGGACGCACGCGCCCGCGCCGTCTCGGGCCCCAGCCGCGCCAGCCATCGCTCGGCCAACCAGGGAGGGAGCGAGCCCACCGTCGTCAGCCACCCCATCGGGTCCGCCTGGGGGTCGGGCGCCGGCGGCGGACCTTCCCGGGCCAGTCGGCGCAGGACGGCGTTGACGAGCCCGGTCGCGCGCGGCGCGACCTCCCGGGCCAGCTCGACCGATTCGGAGACGGCGGCGCGATCGGGGACACGCAGGCGCAGGATCTGGTTCGCGCCCAGCCGCAGGATCGTGAGCACCGGGGGGTCGATCCGGCTCAAGGCGCGATCCAGCGACGCGGTCAGCGCCTGATCGAGAAAGCCGCGGTGCCGGAGCGTCCCCAGCACGAGCTCGTGGAGGAAGGCGCGGTCGCGGGGCGAGAGCGCGTCGACGTCGGGGCGGGCCAGCCGCTCCGCAAGGCGCGGGCCGCCGCGATCGGCCTCGGTCAGGACCTCGAAGGCGAGACGGCGGGCAGCGGTGGCCACGCCGCCGTCACACGAGGCGCGCGCCGGGCTGGAGGCGCGCGCCGGCGGCGAAGGCGGCGGCGGGCATCGGCCGGCGGCTTTCCGGTTGGACGTCGAGGAGCCGCAGGCGAGTGCCTCCGCCCGCGGCCACGAGGATTCCCTCGCGGTCGAAGGAGAGCATGGTTCCCGGCGGCCCGTCGGCCGTCGCGGGCGCTTCCACGCGGGCGCGGAGGATCTTCAGGTCGCCCTCCGCCGTGCGCGTCACCGTCCCCGGCCAGGGGAGGAGGCCGCGGACCCGTTGCGCGATCTCCTTCGCCGGCCGCGACCAATCGATCCGCCCATCTTCCTTCTTGAGGATCGGCGCCAGCGTGGCCTGCGCGTGATCCTGGGGCTGTGGGCGGAGCGTGCCGCGCGCCAGGCCGTCGAGCGTTTCCAGGAGAACCTCCGCTCCGAGCGGCCCCAGCCGCGCCTCCAGCTCCGGGGCCGTCTCCTCCGCGCCGATGGGAGTGGACCGGGCGAGCAGGGTCGGTCCGGTATCCAGGCCCTCGTCGATCAGCATCGTGGTGACGCCCGTTTCGCGCTCGCCGTTGACGACCGCCCATTGGATCGGAGCCGCGCCCCGGTATCGGGGCAGGAGCGAGGAGTGCACGTTCACCGTGCGCAGGGGAGGAATGTCGATCACCGCGCGGGGAAGGATCTGCCCGTAGGCCACCACCACCTGCACGTCGGGGTGGAGGGCCCTGAGCTCTTCGATCGCCGCCGGCTCCTTGACGCGCCGCGGCTGGAGCACGGGAACTCCGCGCCGCTCCGCCACCACCTTGGCCGGGGTGGCGGACAGGGAGCGGCCCCGTCCCTTCTCGCGGTCCGGCTGCGTCACCACCGCCGCGACCTCGTGGCCCGCGTCGAGCAGGGCCTCGAGCGAGGGGACGGCGAAGGCGCCACTGCCCAGGAAGACGACGCGCACGGGTCCGTCCTCACTCCTCCCAGTCGTCAGTGCGTGCCTTCTTGCGGAGCTTGCGCTTCATCAGGTCGCGCTTGAGGGGAGTCAGCCGGTCGACGAACAACAGGCCGTCGATATGGTCGATCTCGTGGCAGAACGCGCGGGCGAGCAGCTCCGTCCCTTCGTAGGTCCGCTCCTGGCCGTCGGGGTCGAGGCCCTTGACGACGACGCGCTCCGGGCGCACCGGGGAACCCCCGAAGCCGGGCACGGAGAGGCAGCCCTCGTCGTGACGCTGCTCCCCCTCACGCAGCACGAACTCGGGGTTGATCAGCTTGATGAGCTGGGCCTTCTCCTCGCCGACGGAGAGGTCGACCACGATGACGCGCAAGGGCACGGCGATCTGGGGGGCGGCCAGGCCGATGCCCGGCGCCGCGTACATCGTCTCCACCATGTCGTCGAGGAGCTTGCGGATCGCGCCGTCGATCTCACGGACGGGCTCGGAGGGCTTGTGGAGCACCGGGTGGCCGTATTTCACGATGGGCCTGACTGCCATTATTCGGACGCATTCCTGCGCGCGAGGAACTCGCGCCACAGGCGCCGGGTCCCCTCGATGTGCTCGAGCAGCTCGGCCAGGCTGTCGCCTCCGAACTTTTCCAGGAGCGCATCCGCGAGCACCCAGGCCACCATGGCCTCGCCGACCACGCCCGCCGCCGGCACCACGCAGGTGTCGCTGCGCTCGACGGACGCCATCTGCGGCTCCTTCGTGCGCAGGTCGACGGAGCGCAGCGGGATGAGCAGGGTAGGGATGGGCTTCACCACGGCCTGAGCGCGCAGCTCCTCGCCGTTGGTGATGCCGCCTTCGAGGCCACCCGCACGGTTGCTCGGGCGGTGCAGCCCGCGGTCGTCGTCGAAGAGGATCTCGTCGTGGAAGGCCGAGCCCGGCGTGTGGCCGCCCCGGAAGCCGGCGCCCAGCGCGACCGCCTTCACCGCGTGGATCGACATGAGGGCCTGGGCGAGCCGGCCGTCCAGGCGGCGGTCCCAGTGCGCGAAGGTCCCGAGGCCCGGGGGCACACCGTGCACGACGACCTCGAATACGCCGCCCACGGTGTCGCCCGCCTTCTTGGCCGCGTCGATCTCCGCGATCATGGCCGTGGCCGCGGCCGGATCCACGCAGCGCACGGGGCTGTCCTCGACCGCCGCCAGCGCCTCCCACGTCACCGCGGCGCCCTCCGCCGCCGCCTTCCCGATGCTGAGCACATGGCTGCGCACCTCGACGCCGGCGGTGGCGAGGAGCGCCTTGGCGAGGCCGCCGGCGGCCACGCGCGCGGTCGTCTCGCGGGCCGAGGCGCGCTCCAGCACCTCGCGCAGGTCGTCGGTGAGGTACTTCAGGGCGCCGGACAGGTCGGCGTGGCCGGGTCGCGGATGCTTGAGCGCCCGGCGCTTCTTGGCCTCGGGCGGCTGCGGGTCCGGGGACATCACGTCCGCCCAGTTCGCGTGGTCGCGGTTGCGGATCACGAGGGACACGGGGCTGCCGAGCGTCTTGCCGTGGCGCACTCCGGAGAGGACCTCGACGGAGTCGCTCTCGATCTTCATGCGGCCGCCGCGACCGTAACCCCCTTGCCGGCGCCGCAGATCGGCGTCGATGGCGGCCCGGTCCACGGTGAGCCCCGCGGGAAGGCCCTCCACGATCACGGTGAGGGCGGGTCCGTGCGATTCGCCGGCGGTGAGGAAGCGCAAGCCCGGAAATATACCACCCGCTCGCTGTGACACTCCG
>WNFN01142088.1_pt1 | contig 19042 bp, 13 predicted proteins | sample 5400161 | NCBI WGS metagenome assembly WNFN01 (sample SAMN13153353, study PRJNA577476) | soil metagenome | isolation source: 80 cm saprolite on Douglas fir-dominated hillslope | place: USA:California | collected 2013-09-17 | reverse complement strand
CACACCAAATGCCGTTACGTTGACCGCGCTGGGAGATGGTCCTCGCGTCGAAACTTCCCGCGAATAGCTGAACCGAAAGTCGTTGATTAAGCGTGGCGAAAAAACGTGCGTCTCATGAATGAGCGCATTCTGCGCAACTATAGAAAATGTTGCGTCCGAGTAAGCCACGAGCAGCAAAGGGTTGAATACCGCAGCCTTGGTAAAACGATCAAACTCGTATCGGAGAGTGATCTTATCAGCCTTGGCGATCGAATGGTCTAGCCGTCCGATGCCGGAGTCGAAATTCTCGTCGTCAGGCTTAGAGAACGGGATTGTCGGATTGGACCCCGCGGGTATCGGCCCAGCGAGATGGAACTTCGCGGTGGATCCGAGATCCGCACCAGTGGTGGGGTCGATCCCAAGCATCGTTGCAACGGCAGGATCGAGTTTTCGCCCACCCGCTAAGAAGGTGGCAATGTCACCCTGGCCAACGACTTTGGAGCTCCCTAGCACAAGATTCCGGAACGCCGTGCGCTGGTAACCGGCAAAGAAAAACGTCTTGTCGTGGAAGATTGGGCCGCCGATGGTGCCGCCATACTGGTTGCGCTTAACCTGATCCGGCGTGGTTGGCGTGGCGAAGAAGTTCTGCGCGTTGAAAACCGGATTGCGCACAAACTCAAACGCGTCTCCATGGAAACTGTTGGTGCCGGACTTCGTCACAACGTTGACTACGCCGCCGGCATTTTGTCCGTACTCCGCGCTGTAATTGCTGGTTTGCACGCTGAATTCCTGCAACGCATCGGGGAAGGGGAACGGTTGGTTGACGTTGGTGTACTCGTCCACATAGTTCCCGCCGTCGAGCTGGTAGCTAATCGTGTCCTGCCGCGTGCCATTGGCCGAATACGTCACGGCCCCTGGGAAGGTCTTGGTGGCTCCCTGATCCGCGCCTCCATTTGGGGAATTGACGGCGCCGGCGACCAAGAGCGTGAGCGTTGCAGCGTTGCGGCCATTCAGGGGCAATTCCGAAATGCGTTCCTCTTCGATGACCTGCCTGAGAGTCGAGGTGGAAGTATCCACTTGCGTTTCAAAGCCGGTCACCGTAACGACCTCAGTTGCAGCGCCCAAGCGCAGCGCAACGTTCACCGTCAAAGTTTGATCCGCAAGCACGGCAATCCCGGGTTCCCGCGAAATGCTAAACCCGGTTGCTTCGACGCTCAAGCTATACGTGGCGGGTTGAAGCGAAGGTATGACATAGAGACCTTCCGCGTCGGCGACGGCAGAGCGCGAGAATCCCATGCCCTGTTCGGTAGCGGTCACTCTGGCGGAGGCGACCGCGGCGCCGGAGGGATCGGTCACTCGGCCAACAATACTTCCCAAGCCCTGGGCAAGCGAGAGCGGCGAATGAACAAGACACCCAAGCAACAGAAGAAACAGATATCGTCGCATGGTGCTGCCTTTCTGGATGGCAACCAACGCGCGCGTTCGCCGAGTTGGGGGACGCGCTGCTGATGCCTTCCTCCGTCAATGGGTGGTCTGTGGGACCTAAAGCGAGCAGTTTGACTATGGTTGTGCTTGATAGCTTGCGATTCGCTCGGACACAAACCCCACCCGTTCTGCTAAAGTCCCCTTAGTCGCAAACCATAGGCGCGAGCGTTTCGAGTGTCAAACGGGAAATACTAAAATTTCGATTTAAACAAGCTGAACGATTTATCCTTGATTGCGCCCGACGCTGGCGGCGAGCGGGAGTTGAGAAGGGACGGAATGGACGTTCACCAACTGGAACTGTTTCTGGCGGTGATGGAATCGTCGAGCATGACCCGCGCCGCGGAGAAGATCCATTTGTCGCCAGGCGCAGTCAGCTTGCAATTGCACAATCTAGCCACGGAACTGAACACCGAATTATTCGTGCGCTCCGGAAAGCGGCTGATCCCAACGCCCGCGGCTGCGCGCCTGGCGGAACACGCGAAAGCTGTGATCAAGCGGATGAGCCAGATCCAGCAGGAATTTGCGAACGACTTGGCAAAGGACACGCGCCCGTTTCATTTCGCGACCGGAGTGACTACACTGATTTACCAGCTTGGCGGTCCGCTGCGCCAACTGCGAAAGCAGTTCCCCAACACGGAGATTCGCGTAACGGTAGGCGTTACTGAAGATATCGTGGCAGGCCTGCTGGACCGCCGATTCGACCTTGGACTTATTTCACTGCCCGTTTCGGAAGAGAAATTGAAGATTATGCCGCTCTTCGAGGAAGAGCTTTTGCTGTTGCGACCCTCTACGACGAAGGTGCGCGGCGGTCACGTGGGATCGATTCAGCCGGCCGAGCTTGCCGGCGTTCCTTTCCTTTTGTATCCGACCCGCAGCAACATTCGCCTGGTTATCGATCAATTTTTCCGGGAGCTCGATCTGGTGCCCAACGTGGTGATGGAGGCGGAAGACACGGAAGCGATCAAGCGCTTGGTGGAGTCGGGCTTCGGCTATTCGATTCTTCCGGAGCATGCTGTGCGGGGGACGTACTTTTTCCACGCGCTGCGGGTGAAGGGGCACCGCTTGACGCGGAGCCTGGCGCTCGCCATGGCGCACGCGGACTACCCGCGAAGATTGACGGAATCGATTGCCGGCTTCCTGCAAGGCGCTTTGAAGCCAGAATAGCGGGACAGCAAAGGGAGACTTCTAGTGTCCGTTGAGGTTCATCCAACTTTCTGCGTTCGTACGGAATAGGCGCGTGACATCGCGCTGAATGTCGCCGCGCGTGACGCCGCGGCCGTCTTCAGCCAGCAGGCCATACGCATTAGAGAGGATTGGTGCGACGGTTCGGCGCGTGTTGCTCCACTTATAGATCACTTGCTCGAGAACGCGGGCGTCCGAGTGCTGCGGGATAAATCTGGTGCCCAGCATTTCAATACGCTCGCGGGTAATCTCTTCGACGATAGACGGATTATTCACAAACCACCAACAGCCGAAGGGCATGAGGTTGCTGAATTTTCGCGCATAGACGAAGGTGTCCGGAAGCGAGACGGCCATGTACATGGGCCGCATCCGCTCGTACCAATCGAAGAGGAAGCGCTGGACCTCGGCTGCGGATTACTGCCATTCCGTAAATCGAATCTCCAAATGAGCTGCTTCTCCCAAAAAATGTTGAGATAGCCTCACCTAATAGGGATAGGGATCGCCGGGGTGAACTATGCGGATGCGGTGGTCGGTGAACTTGTAGTGCGCGCCCGGCAGCTCGACTCTAGGCATGTGGCAGGTTACACAGCGCTCCTTGGCGATGGGACACGGCTTGGCCGCCGAAGAGTTATTGACAACGTAAGCGACAGGCCTCGTGGATACGCTTGTGGAGGTCTGCTCTCGAATGTAGGAGGAGTTCGGGTCGGCCGGATCGGCGGCGTGGCAACTGGTGCAGTTGGCGTCGTAGGACGAGGCTTCGGACGTTAGCTCGATGTGGGGATCGTGGCAGGCGGTACAGGCAAAGTGAGCGTTGTTCGGGTCGTGACCGCGGCTATTGAACAAGCGATAAGGCTGGAAGCGCACATTGCCGACGCCGCCGAGGTTGGGCATCATCGCGACGGCATCCACACTGCGATGGCAGGCACCGCAGAATTCCTGTGACAATTTTTCTGGAGAAAGCTTGATGGGATTGAAGATGTGAGGATTGGCTGTGTCGCCCGCGTTCATGGCGGCGACGTGGGCCGCAGCGGGGCCATGACAAGCCTCGCAGCTTACGCCGGGAACCATGCGATCGAGCTGAAGCCGATGGTCGACCGTAGCTGCGGTGCCGTGACAGCTAAAGCAGTTTCGCGCTTCGGCGCTGTCGATATCGCGTCCGGCTGCTTCCTCGATACTTGGCGGCGGGTTTAAGGTATCGCCGATGGTCCAATCAAGGCTGTCGATGGCAGTGTAGTAGCTAACACGACCCTCCTGAAGTTTGCCGTTATGGCGGAAGACGAAGGTTTGCGCGATACGGGCGTTGCCGAAGGCGTAGAGGATGGGTTCGCTGAGGGTTTCTTTCCCGTCAGTCACGCGATAGAGAGTTTGTGAACTGTCGGTGACGATTTCATAGGAATAGATCCCAGATTTATAGGTCAGCCGCGGATGGGATTTTAGCACCGCGCTTTGCGAAGGAATGAAAAGAGCGCGCGCCATTGAAGTGTGCGATTGGGAATGCGTTTTTTCGGAGTGGCAGCCGACGCAGGCCGCGCGGCCGGCGAATTGTTCTATAGGGAGTTCCTTGCGCGGCCGGAATTGCGCGAAGTCCGAAGAGGTTTCCGACTTGGACTGGGCCCGCGTTGTAGACGGCGAAAATACATTCAGAAGACCAGCAAGAAGACCAGCGACGAAAGAAACTCGACGTAGGGACACGAGACTTGACTGCCGCGGGCCCGAGTCGAAATGGAAATGATGCCAACTACTTGTCAACGATTCCCTGCCCTTCCACCACGGTCACAATTCGATCCACGCCGGAGACGGCAAGGTCTTCTTTCTTGCCGTCAGGCCAGCGAATTTCGACCCGTTCGATCCTCGAAGAGGGGCCTAATCCGAAATGGACACGCAGGTCAGAGCTCGAGCCGTAGCTTCCGCCACTCACGACGTCAGCGCGCTGGCGAACTCCGCCCGTTGTTAGGAAGACCGCCGCACCGATGGCATCGCGCGGGCTCCTGGCGCCTCCAACCAATTTGAAGGCAATCCAGTGATTGCCGTTTTTCACCACGTTACGCAGCAGCGCCGGAACGGAATCCATATTATTGAGGACAACATCGATGTGGCCATCATTGAAGAGGTCTCCGAACGCAGCGCCTCTGGCGGGCACGACGAGGGCCAGGCCGCTTCCGGTTGCAGGCGGCACCTCCTGGAACTTAGCGCCATCCAGATTGCGGAAAAGTTGAGGGCGCTCGGCCCAGGTAGTGCCCCAATCACGTTGATCAACGGAAGGATAGACGTGGCCATTAGCGACGAATATATCCAGGAGGCCATCGTTGTCGAAATCGAGGAAACCAGCGCCCCAAGCTAGGAACGGGATTGTGGGGCTCCCGAGTCCGGCAGGATAGGTGACGTCTGAAAAGTTGAAGGCGCCGTCATTGCGGTAGAGCGTCTTGTAGTCATCGGAAAAGGTGGTGATGAAAAAATCGAGGCGGCCGTCGCGGTTGTAGTCTCCGACGGCGATACCCATGGAGGCCTGTGCGAGACCTTCGTTGGTGAGCGCGAAACCTGAGAGATAACTGACGTCCTCAAAGGTGCCGTCGCGGCGATTGCGATAGAGATAGCGGGGAACGGAATCGTTGGCGACGGCTAGATCGAGCCAACCGTCGTCGTCTACATCGACAAAGACGGACGCAAGGCCGTAATAGTTCTGCGGATCGGAGACGCCAGCTTGCTTGCTGACGTTGGTGAAGGTGCCGTCGCCATTGTTGTGAAAGAGATGGTCTCCTTCACCAGGCAGCCCGCGCGGACCACACATAAGAAAGCTGACACCGCGAAATTGACAGGCAGTCATGGAGATTCCAGCTTGGCCGGCAACCGGTGGATGATCCGCGTCGAACTTGACGTAGCCCGGAACGAAAAGATCGACCAAGCCGTCACGATCATAGTCGCCCCACGTGGGTCCGGTAGACCAACCGCCCAAAGCGACGCCAGCCTTTTCCGCTACGTCAGTAAAGGTGCCGTCGTGGTTGTTGTGATACAGGCGATTCTTGCCGTAGTTGGCGACGTAAATGTCCAGCCAGCCGTCATTGTCATAGTCAGCGACGGCGACGCCAAAACCCCACCGCTCGTTGGCAACACCGGCTTTGTCGGTGACGTCCGTAAAAGTCCCGTCGCGATTGTTGTGAAACAGCATGGCGCGCGGGGCAGGCTCCTTCCCTTTAAGGGCGGGAAATGTGGAACCATTGAGCAGATAAATATCGAGCCAGCCGTCGTTGTCGTAATCAAACAAAGCCACGCCTGAGCCGGGCGTCTCCAGAATGGTGGCTTTTGGGGGCCCGCCGGAGCGATGGTGAAATTTGTCGAGTCCACCTTGTTTGGCGATATCGACGAAGACGACGGGAGCGGCGTCCACAAATCCGCCGGCGGTGATGGGGCGTGACAAAGCATCCTTTACTGCAGCGTGAGGAGTGCCGGTAGAGACGCCGGTAGCCTGAGGCTGTTGCGGCTTGGGGTGGTCCTGATCCTGCGCAAAGCCGGCGAGGAGCAAAAGGGGCGCGAGGAGCAGAAGCGTGAAGCGGACACGGGAAGAATGCAAGTTCATGGCGACTCAAATAAAGCGCAGGTATAGGTGGAGTAGGATGGCATGAAAGACGGGCGCATGCTAGACGTAAGCCCCATTCACAGATTGGGTTTGGAAGCGGGCGCGGTTTTCTGCTGAGACGGTATCTCGGCTCGGTTGAGTTCGTCCAGTTTCTTGAAGGCGGCCTTGGATTCATCCTGCTGGCCAAGCTTGGAGTACGCGCGGCCGAGCAGGAAATACGCTTGCTTAAATTGCTGCTCGAGCTTCAGCGACGCCTTCAGCTCGGGGACGGCGAGCTCGTACTCGCCGTTTTGGAATAACGCATTGCCCAACGCGAACCGGCCGGCTGGCGAATCCGGATCATACGCCACGGCCTTGCGCAACCACAGGACGGCCTGCGCATAGTCCTGTTTGTAGGTGTAGCATGCACCTAATCCGTACGCGATCCCATAGTTCAACGGTCCGATTTGTGCGGCTTGCGTGTAGTAGTCGATGGCCTCGTCAAACTTTGATTGCGAGCGCTTCAGCTCGGCAAGTTCTGTGGCAGCGTCGATGGAACGAGGATTGGCTTTCAAAGCTTTCTGGAATTCGCTTTCCGCCTCAGTGCTATTTGCGGTGGCCAGTGCGGCTTCCCCAAGCAGCTGATGGACGCGGTCGGAATCCGGAGCCATGGCGAAGAGCTTCTGATATTCCTGTTGAGAGAGTTCCCTGGCGACAATCGAAAGATAGTAAAGCGCGTCGACATCGCGGGGATCGGAGGCCAGCACACTTTTCAATTGCTCGAAGGCTTGCGGGAGTTTGCCTTGGGCAAGTTCGGCACGGGCTAAGAGTATGCGAGCCGGCGCAGCCTTGGGGTTGCCGCGAAGATGCTCCTCAGCAAACTGAGCCGCTTGAGCATACTCACCGCGATAGAAAGCTTCGGTAGCTTTTGCGAGCAAAGGCGCCTGCGCGGACACGGACACGGGGCCGCCAAGAATCAAGCACAATGCGGAAACGAACGCGAACCTCAACCGACCGCCGATGCAGCGGCCCAAGGTACAGCGCAGAAGGTTCACGGCGTATCGAACGGGCGCACCTCGACGATGCGAAGGAATTCCTGCGTGCGCTCGGCGAGGCGATTCTTGAGATCTTCGAAGCGCTGCGTTTGTGCTTCGCGGCGAGCATCCCCGGTGCGCGTGTAGAGGCTAAGCAGGTAAAAATTGGCGGAGTAGTGGTCTGGATTGATCTGCAGGGCGCGCCGGATTGGCGGTTCGGCGCGCGCGTAATCCTTACGCAAGAGATAGTAGTCGCCGAGTTGGGCCAGCGCGTCAGGATAGTCCGGCTGCGCTTTCAAAGCTAATTCGATCTCGCTGTAAGCAGCGTCAAGCTGCTTCTCCTGCAAAGCGATCGAGCCAAGATAGTAGTGGGCCTGCGCGGCGGTTTCGGATTTTGCAACGGCCTGGGCGAGCCAGGGAATCGCCGAGGCATAGTCCTTGGCGCGAAAATAGACAGCGCCCAACGCGAGTAACGCGCGCGAATCGCCGGGCCTGAGCTTGAGATATTTCTTAAAGTAAGGAACGGCGTCGGTGGGGTCCTGCCGGAAAGCGGAGGCCGCGCCCATGGCGTAATTGTAGGAAGCGTTCTCTGGATCGAGCGTGACGGCTTTCTCGAAGGAATTCCGTGCTTCGGCAACAAGGTTCAGATCGAGACAAACGAGACCAAAATCGTAATGCAAGCTGGCATTCGCAGGTTCGAGCTCGCGCGCATGCGCCAAGTAGCCGAGCGAACTCTGATAGTCCCGCTGCTTGTGGGCCACGCGCGCCAACTCCAACAACGACGAGACAGAAAGATTTCCGCCAGTAACGAATTTTTCGAGCGCGGTACGGGAGTCGCTGAGCCTATTCGCGCGCTCGTAAGCAAGGCCCAGCGTATGCAGACTTGCTGGCGACAGCGACTGGCGGGCCTGCAAATCTTCGAAGAGAGAGATGATGAGGTCATCGCGTTTTCCGGCAGCCAGCCCAGCGGCAGATTGCAGCGCATCGAGTTCGGAAAGATCGGGGTGGGTGAGCATGCGAGTGGCGGCCTCTTCGGCGGGCCGGCGATGGCCCAGTGCGGCGTGATCGGCACACAAGATCGACAAAGATTGCGCGCTGGACTGCATTTGCGAGGGGAGGCGCAAGACGTGATCGAGGGAGCGCTGGTATTGACCTAGTTGAAGAAGCAGAACAGCGCTTTGGTAGTGCGCTTCGGCGTTAGAAGAATCGTAAGCCAACACTCGCTGATAGACATCCAGCGCTTTGCGGCGCGCCTGTGGATCGACACCAGAGTTTTCCTGGTAGAGGCGCCCGAGATTCAGATAGGCGGGAGTAAATTCCGGCGCGCGCCTTACGGCATCGCTGAAATCCTTTTCGGCAGCAGCGTAGTTGTCCTGCTGCGCTGCGATTACGCCGCGCAGATTATCGAGTCCGGGATCCGCGGGAAACCGCTTCGCCGCTTCAGTGAGAAGGCGGTTGGCCTCAGTGAGATTACGGTTTTCAATTTGACGCTGTATCTCGAGGATTTGCTGGTCTTTCTCGGACGCGGCATGTTGGCTGGAACGGGCTTGGATGGTAACGGTAAGGCAAAAAGAACCAACGAGGGCGAGAGTAAGACTTGGAAGGCGATGGCGCATCTCAGCAACGGCACGCGGAAGCGAGGATTCACGGGAAACCACAAAAAGGATTATAGATAAGGGGTTAAATATTCGCTACGGTCGGATATCGGGCTGCTTTATACTTTTTTCACACACCGGAGATGAGCTTTTGCTGGGCAAAACGGTTCTTGGGGCGGCGTTGCGGGCGAACTTTGCACGCTGCGCTTGCTGTGCTGATCTTTAGTACCGCGCGGCCGGCGTCTGCCCAGCAGAATTTGCCGCCAGCGGTGGAAGATCAGATGGCCGCGGGCGTTGAGGCGCTGAAATCCGGTGATTTGGAGACCGCGGAGAAGATTTTTTCGGATGCGGCGCACCGGGGAGTGAAACATCCACTGGTGTATCACAACCTCGGCGTGATCGCACAACAGAGGGGAAACCACAAGCAGGCGGTGGCGCGATTTCGCGAGGCGATTGCGCTGCAGCCGGGGTACGGGCCTTCGAGGCTGCTGCTTGGAGTGAGCCTGCTGGCTCTGGGAAGAAGCGGCGAGGCCTTGCTCGAATTAAAGCAGGCGGCCCGGCTGATGCCGGAGCAGCCGCAGGCGCATCTGCAACTGGCGAGAGCGTACGAGGCTTCGGAGGATGGGCTCGCCGCCGTGGCAGAATTGCAGAAGCTGGTTGAACTGGTGCCTCGGGAGCCAGAGTATTCCTATCAGCTGGCCCGCGCGTGGACGAAACTTTCGGGGTGGTCCTATCAGCAAATCGCGCAAGTGAATCCCAAGTCGGCAAGATTGCAGCAAGGTTTGGGCCAGGAGTATGCAATTCAGGAGAAATACGATTTGGCGCTGGACGCGTACAGGCGGGCCGCCACGCTTGACCCGAAATTGCCGGAAGTACATTTGGCGATGGCAGCGATTTTGCTGGAAATGAAGAAATTTGATGAGGCGCTAAGCGAGATAGCGCTGGAGCAGAAGTTGGTCCCAGAGAGCAAGGCGGCGACCGAGATTCGGACGAAAATCGAAACGGGCAAGGCGGGTTCGGCGCCCTGAGCGCGCGGTTCGAATGAGAAATCATGAAAAAACGGGCGTGGCGCTGGTCCTTAGCGCCTTGGCCGTGTGCGCGCCCGCGAGGGTGGCTGCGCAGCTTGGTACGACTCAGGAGCAACCTGCGGATGTAGCTGTCCGGGATTTGGGTGATCTGGAACTGGACAGCAAGGTGCGACGCGAGCTCGAAGACGCGATGGCACATCGTGATTACACGCGCGCAGAAACGGTTCTCGTTGGAGAAGCGGAGCGAGACCCGAAATCAGTTCGAGCTGCGAAACTGCTGTCCCTGGCTGGCGGAGTGTTTTTTCTGGACGGGAAGTTTCTGAATTCGGCCATCGCTTGGAAAAAGGCCGAAGCGATCGCGCCGCTGGACGACCGCAGCAGGTTCACGCTGTCGATGTCGTACATCAAGCTGAATCGGCGAGATTGGGCGCGGCCCGAACTCGAGAAGCTCGCCGCCGCTTGGCCTGATAATCCGCTCTATCTTTACTGGCTGGCACGTCTTGATTACGACGCGCAGAACTATACCGCCGCAACCGCCGGGCTGCGAAGGGTCCTCGAACTCGAACCCAAGATGATGCGGGCGTACGACACCCTCGGCCTTTGCTACGACTATCTCGGCCAGTTCGACGAAGCCATCAAGAACTACAACATCGCTGCCGACCTGAACAGACAGGAACCTAAGCCCTCCCCTTGGCCTCACGTGGATCTCGCGATTTCCCTGGTGTCCGCGAACCGGTTGCCGGAAGCGGAAAAGAGCCTGCGAGAAGCGATCAGCTATGACGCTAAGCTGCCCCAGGCACATTATCAGCTGGGCCGGGTTCTGGAGATGCAGGGCGGCCTGCAGGAAGCCGTTCAGGAGCTCAACCAAGCTGCGGTGCTGGAGCCGGCCTATCCAGAGCCCCATCTGCATCTAGGAAGGATTTACCATCGCCTGGGCCAGGCGCAGCGCGCGCAAACGGAAATTGAGCGCTACCAGGAACTGAAGAAAGCAGCCTCGACCGCATCGCCTCTTACGGCAATTCCGCCAGCGAAATAGCGAACGCTCGCAGCCTTAGGTTTAGCAATAGCCCGGGCCAAATGAAAAGCGCCATCCCCTGTCTGCCAACAGAAGATGGCGCCAATCGGGGTTAGGGTGTAGGGGCGGTCAGAATTCGAGTCTTGCACCAATTTGGATCGTCCGCGGCGAACTGACGCCGCCGCTCCAAGTGCCGAAGCCATTTGTGCCGCCAGCAGCTATGTCATTGACGAAGGCGAAACTCGAGCCCTGGTTGTTGACGTTAGCAGCCGGATAGAAGTAGTGCTGGTTAAACGCATTGAAGAAGGCAAAGCGAAGCTGGAAATTCCCTCGTTCGCCGATTCTTGTATTTTTTGTAAGGGAGATGTCCACATTCTTCCCATGCGGACCGCGAAGGTTTGCGATGCGTGGCCCATCTCCGGTGAACCCGTAGGCTCCAGCGCAGCCTGGAGCCGTGCCCGTTACGCAGAACGATCCGAGGGGCTCGAAAGCCGCGCTGTTAAGCAGCGGTCCCTTCCCCGGATCGTAGCTGTTTATATTTTGCAGAAATGGGTTGGTGCCCGGAACGAGCCCAACCAGACAATTCTGCCGGAACTGCGGCACTACCTGACAACTCGTCGAGCGGAACCACATCGGAGTGCCGCTCTGCAAGTGGATCAGCGGGCTAACCTGCCAGCCGCCCAAGACACGATTGACGGCGCCACCCTGGTTCGCGTAGCGCTGCCCTTTGCCCAGCGGCAGATCGTAAACAAACGCTGCCGAGAGTATCTGTGGCACGTCGTCGGAAGAGATAGTGCGCGCACGATGCTTTTCATAAGGCGAAATTACGCCTTGTGTTGCATTCCACGAGCCCCCCAGTTGCTGCGTGTTATCGGAGGCGTCGGAAATGAGCTTCGAGTTGGTATAGGCCACCAGCATATACAGACCCTTGCTATATCGTTTCTCGGCCTTCACCTGGAACGAATGATAAATGGAGATGCCATGGTTCTCATTCAGCCCCTGAAGAGGACCGCAGTATTGTGGGAAGGGCAACAGCGCTTGGGCAACCGTAGGCGCGCAGACACCACCCTTGGTCAACTCCTGCACCCAACCGTTATACGGCACGGAAACGCCATAGAGCGTGGTGGGTCCTCCGGCAGTGAACTTCGCATTTAGTTCTGGAACATAGCTGCAATTAATGCTCGACGGCGGGTTCGCAGTCGTGGCACACGCAGGGTTTATCGCCGTAACAGGAGCCCCGAGGGACTGGATGTTTGAGGCGAACGGATCAAGTACGTTGACCGGGTTTAAGCTGGAGGTCAACCGCGAGCCCTTGTTTCCAACGTAAGCGGCACTCAGTGCAATGCCTTGTGGAAGCTCGCGCTCAATGGTCAAGTTCCACTGTTGCGAGTAGGGTCGGCGGTTAGCATCCACAGGACGGTACGCAGAGCCATTTCCGTTAGCTTGGCTAGGTGATGCGCCGTTATCGAAGCACGCGGAGATGGGCGGGCAAACTCCTCCGAAGTTAGGGACTCCACTGTCCAAATAGAAGGCTGGATTGGTGGAGGCGCCGTTGGGGCTGGTGCCAAATGTTTGGTGTTCGTTGAATCCGTCGAGCGACATCCCTCCGCCCCAACCGGGGTAGAAGGCTTGGCCGAAGAAGATTCCGTATCCGGCGCGAACGACAGTTTTCTGGTCCCAGGCATAGGCAACGCCCAGACGGGGCGCGAACCCCTTATGCCAGGGCTTCTCGGGATAGGGCGCGCCATAACACGATGACTGAGCCTGGCAAGCGCCGTTGTTACCGGCAAACGCCAACCGGCCGGGAATGCCGTCGGGATTTTTGCCGACAAGGTCAACAAACGAAAAGTGATTGTACTTTTCGCGCGACGGCGTGTAGTAGTCCCAACGTAATCCGTAATTCAGGGTGAGCTTGCTGGTCATCTTCCAGGAATCGTTGGCATGCAATGCCCACACGGTTTGCCGTGGATACCACGCGCTGATCACTCGGCGGTCAACCGATCCGCCGCTGACCGCTCCCAGCAGAAAGCCGGCAACCGGGCTTCCGCTGTTCGAAGCCGAAGACAAGCTGGTCGTTGAACGGTCGAAACGGTACGTTCCGGATTCATTATTCGACTGGTGGATGTTCCCCTGCACTGAGCGCCATTCCATCCCAAACGTGAACGTATGATGGCCCCGCACCTTGTTCACCAGGTCGTTGAACACCCACGTCGGACGAACCGTGATGTTCGTATTCGGCGGCCCGTTGCTATTGGAAATTGAGTTGAATCCATCTGAGAAGTTAAACGCCGGTAACGCATTCGTGCTCGCCGCGTTTGCGATCTGTGGCAGCTTTCCGATAAAGCTCAGGTTCTCCGAGCCGTAACCCTCGTTGCGATTCAAGTATCCGAAAGTCGCGTGGTTGGTCAGTGTCGGCGAGAACGTGTGTTCGTAATTGAACCGCGCAATCGGAGAATTCTGCGGACGCGTTGGTGATTCCGTGGCGATCGATACCGGCAGCGCCGTCGCAGTGTTGAATCCGGTGAACTGGCGCCACCAGAAGAAATAGAAGTGGTCCTTATCGCCATAATTATGGTCGATGCGCGTCATGTACACATTGGAGTTGCTGGTCAGCGTGTCCGGAACCGGCTTTGGCAAAAGGAAGTTATTAGTAGGCTGCGCGTTCGTTGGCTGCGGGAGTTGTCCCATATACGCGGTTGCGATCGGACTGATGCAACCCTGCGGAATTATATTTCCAGGGAATTGGCTTCCGGGACCCACTCCGGCTGGAAGAGCTGCCTGGCAGGTTGCTGTAATCTGTCCAGGAACGTAAATGGGAATCAATTTCCCGGTCTTATCCACCCAATCCGTAAAGTCTCCGCCCCGTTCTTTAAGCGAGGGAATAGAAAGCGTCGGGCTGTTCGAGCCGCCGGCCTGATGGTACGACTCCCAATTGAAATAGAAGAAGGAATGGTGCTTCGATGTTCCGTGGTAGAGCCACGGAATCTTGATCGGACCACCGAAATTCGCCCCGAAATTATGCTCGTTGTCGTGCGAAGCCTTTTTAGCTCCCCATTGCTTCGAATTCAAGGCCGCGTTGCGCGCGTACTCAAACGCCGCCCCATGATATTCTGACGTCCCACCTTTACTCACCATGGTGATCTGCCCGGAGGTCGAAGATCCATACTGCGCGTCGTAGCTGGAAGTAAGAACTTTTACTTCCTGCACCATGTCGGGTGACATCTGGAAATCCTGCTGGATAGAAACCATACCGCTCTGGCTCATAAAGCCTTCCTGCATGGTCGCTCCGTCGAGAAGGGCCTCGTCGCCGGATTCCTGACCGCCGTTAATACGCGCCTGGAAAGCTTCGCTGCCGCCTCCGCTCGAAATGCCCGGCAGAAGCAGCGCCAGAGCCGCGGAAGAGCGCGGTTTGCCCTCGACGGCCAGCGGCAAATCCTTGATCGTTTCTGGGTCTGCGCCTCCCTGCAACGTACCGTTATCGTAGTTAATCAGGGAATTTTCGCTCTCCACCCTGACCGTCTCGTTCGTGGCGCCCACTCTTAGGACTACATCGGCGCGAACGGAGGCATTGATCGTGACCACGATGCCGGTCTGGACGTAGTTCTCGAATCCAGCCTTGGAAGCGCGCAATTCATACGTGCCGGGGGTGAGATTGCGGAAGGTGAACTCACCTCGCTCGTTCGAGACGAACTTGGCTTCAATCCTGTTCGCAGTGTTAACCAACGTCAGTTCGGCATTCGCAACGACGCCGCCGGATGGATCGGTTACAGTGCCGTCCAATGTGGCGTTGCCAATCTGCGCGCGCGCCGAAACGGCAACGACGCAGCAAAACAGAGAGAGGATTACAAACAAGCGGAAAAACCTGGATCGTTCTTCACCCCTGGACATATTCCACCTCGCAGTTGAATTGTGCAGATTGCCTCAATTTTCTTGCAAAGCCGGAAAAAAGCGCCTCACCCCTTGGGCGCGTAGCGTGGCCCACTGATGCAGAATCGAACAGAATCCACCGTCGCTTGCACCATCATTTCGTTCGATTGTCCGCATTGGTTATTTCTATGGATGGCAAGGTATTGGCTATATCGAGCGATGTCAAATTCTAAAATCTAAAGGTTGGATTCAGCCAAACTGAACGAATCCGCTTGTCGTGGAGAAGCCGGCTGGTGGGCCCTCCTCGCGCCACTCCTGACGCATCGTAGCGCCGCATTTCTTTCCATTCCACCGTCTTGGTAACCATGCGCTATCTGCATCCGAATCTCGAATCCAAGGTGCAGGCGGTCGCAAAGCTCGCTGCGAACTGTGACCATACTACGCGCTTGCCTTGGACCCTCGTCTCCGCATTGCGCGGACCACGCACCTGACTGGCCGGATAACGCCATGCGTTTCTTCATTACTCAATTCGAAAGATTCCGCTGCGGAGAGCCCGTGCGGAACGTGGTCGATGAGCAGTCAGGATACTCAACCTCTGCGGCGATTGTATTGACGATTCCAAACATTTCGCCGGTGATGGCGCGCCACAGCGTGTATCAAAAGCACGTCATGCGACGAATAGTCCTTTTAAATGCATTCTTGAGGGAATCTGAAAGGCGACGTCCGGGAAATCTTTTGAAGGCACCGTCTCTTTGTTGTAGTCTCGCGCGCGGAGAAAACAATGAAATGCCTTCGCCTACTATCACTGCTCATTTTCGCCGCCTCTTGCTTCGCCACCGATCTTAGCGGTAACTGGGCTGTGCGTGATCCTCTGCCCGACGGCACCTACCGCACGACGTATCTCAATTTGAAGCAGAACGGCTCGCGCATCACCGGCACGATCCGGGTGACTCAGTTCTTCTACAAAATAGTCGACAGTTCCGGCGGCCCTGCCACTTTCACCCTTACCGGAAGCATGATGGACGGTCATACCGAGCGCCGCGCAACCTATGAAGTGGGCCTCGACCGCGACGATCTGCACGTCGCAACGCATCGCCGCCAAGATAATCAGCTCGTCGAAATGGTCGCCCATCGCGCGCCCCCTGGCGAAGGCGCTTTACCCGCGCGCCTTGAGTTGCCCGCGCTTCATAAGGTTCCCGACAACGGCCTCGCCAAAACTCCCCCCATGGGCTGGAATAGTTGGAACAAATTTGCTGGACGTGTGGACGAGGCCGCTGTTCGCGGAATGGCCGACGCCGTGGCCACCAACGGTATGAAGGATGTCGGCTATCAGTACATCAACATCGACGACACCTGGGAAGCTGGCCGCGATGCCCACGGCAACATCAGCACCAACAAAAAATTCCCCGACATGAAAGCGCTGGCCGATTACGTCCACAGCAAAGGCCTAAAGATTGGCATCTACTCTTCCCCCGGCCCCAACACTTGCGCCGGGTACGAAGGCAGCTACGGCCACGAAGAACAAGATGCCCGTACCTACGCAGCCTGGGGCATCGACTACCTGAAATACGACTGGTGCGGCGCGCGCAACCTCTACACCGATGAAGAAATGCAGGCTGTCTATCAAAAAATGGGCGACGCTCTTCTCAAATCCGGCCGTCCGATCCTTTACAGCCTTTGCCAATACGGCCGCGCTGATGTTTGGAAATGGGGAGCAGACGTCGGCGGCAACGCCTGGCGCACCACCGGCGACATCCGCGACACGTGGGACTCCATGACCACCATCGGCTTCGCCCAAGACGCACTCGCCCCGTTCGCTAAGCCAGGCCATTGGAACGATCCCGACATGCTCGAAATCGGTAACGCCGGCATGACCGACGACGAATACCGCACACACATGAGCTTGTGGACGATCCTCGCCGCGCCTCTTCTCGCCGGAAACGATCTGCGAAGCATGTCGCCCAGCATTCTCGACATTCTCACTAATCGTGAAGTAATCGCCGTCAACCAGGACAAAGAAGGCAAACAAGGCCGGCGCGTCAACAAATCCGGCGATCAGGAGGTTTGGTCACGCCCGTTAGCCGGCGGCGCGCAGGCCGTCGGCCTATTTAACCGCGCGTCCACTTCCGCCAAAATCACTGTGAAGTGGGCCGACCTCGGCCTCACCTCCGCTCCCGCACACATACGCGACCTCTGGTCCCACACCGAAGTCTCGCCCGCCGCCGCAGAATTCTCCATCGCAGTTCCGCCACACGGAGTCGTGCTACTCCGAGTCTCCCAGTCAATATAGGGATCTCCGCAAACGATAGGATCCGGGACTCCCCTAATATGTGAGGCTGAAGGCAATCAACTGGAGATTGTGAAGCTTCTGCTTGATCATCAGGCGCGGACGCAGCCGAGTCTAACCGGAGCCGCGCGTACCAAAACACCTGGTTTGGTACAGACCCTTGGGGGCGAAAAAGAAAGCTGAAAAATAGGCACTTACATCTTGCTAATTCGGTAGCCTTTGATACGCCTGAAAGCAGCGTTACGAGAAGCTCGAGGAAGATCAAAATTGCGCCGCCAGGCGGGCGGGGCCTCACGCCATCGCCGCCGTGGCCTTGAAGCCATGCTGTTTGAGATCGTTCGTTAGGGCCCGTTGTCTCTGCAGACACGCAGGTTCTACAACGCGTCGTAGCCACCAGAGTCTCAGGTCTCACGATCTGGCTCTTAGAGGATTCTACTTGATGTCCGGTAACGGCGTTTCTCAGGACCAATCCAGAGGCACGAGTTCCCGATTCCCTTCATTCGGAAGCTGCTAGTCCTCGTCTGGGTTTTGTGAGAGTACGACATTATAATGTCTTCATGTCAGTCGCGCATGACTCTCTTCTTTATTCACGCGTCGAAACGGTCCTCGCAAGCGAAATAGCCGACGGAGACCTGAAGGTCGGTGAGCAGTTGCCGACCGAAGACAACCTCATTGAGCGATTCGGGGTCAGCCGCATTACCGTTCGCCGGGCTATTCAGAATCTTGTGAGCCGCAGTCTTGTCGAAATTCGTCGCGGCAAAGGCACATTCGTTGCTACGCCAAAGATCACGCAGGAGCTTAGAGAACTGAGCGGATTTGTGGAGGATATGCACGCTCTTGGCCGCAAGCCCACGGCCGGCGAGCGCGTCGTCAGAATTCGTCGCGTGCGCCTGGCGGATGGTATTCCCCTCTCCTTCGATGAGACCTTCCTCCCGTTGGAGATCGGCAAGAAAGTCGTCACCAACAACCTGAAGGTCGAGCCTATCTTTTCGCTTCTTGAACGCAAATACGATGTTCCGCTGATTGAGGCCGAGTACAAATTGGACGCAGTGCCAGCCGAGACGGAAGTCGCTGCGGCACTAAGAGTCAAGCAACGCAGCCCGATCTTTCGTATTGAACGAACCTCCTACTCAACAGGCGGCCGCCCAGTCGATTACGAAAGGCTGCACTACAGAGGGGATCTCGTTCGCTTCGCGACCCGCCTGGTCCGAAAAGAGTATCGTTGAGCCAGCTTCCGACGGATATCCCACGGGCGTGTGGACGCCACTATGACTTCTTCCCGAGATAGTCGTCGATCGCCATCGGCCCAGAACCACCGAAGACGAGCGCCGCAAGACAAGCAAGATAAAGCAGGTTGCACTCGTAGCCCGGCGGCCCGAACTGGGCGTGGCCGGCCATCACACTCATCAGCTTGATCGAGCTGAACCCATAAGGTAGGTGGACGGTAAAGATCGCTACGAAAAGGAGCACGGCAAGCGGGAGACTAACAAGAGTGACGAAAGCTCCGAGCAACACTGCGAGGCCGCCGATGAGCTCGGTCAAAATGGTAAGCCATGCCATGAAATGAGGCGCGGGGACGCTGAGAGCGTGCAGGATGGCGGCGAAGTTTTCGGGCCCCTTGGACAATTTGGCGAACCCATGCTCCATAAAACCGTAGCCAACAATCAGCCGTAGCGGAATGGGAGCCCAGCGAGCTACGAGAGGTCCTTGTAAGAATGCAAAACGGCTGCTGCCTTCCCCTTCCGGTGATTGGCGAAGTTCGTTCATATGCGAAAAGCTCCCTTTTTTGATGGTGTGCGAACATCACAACGCGCGAAGCAAGATAAAAGCACTTTGGATGCGTTCAATTGCCACTCATTATGATGTTATAACGTCGTGAAAGTTACAGCTTTTGGGAAATTCTTTTGCCGACGCCTCGCTCTTGTCGGGACAGGGCAACCCATAAGTCGTCCCACACTCAACAGAAGGTTTGCAGCACAAGGGCGGGTCCGGCGGGCCCGCCTTAAATCAACGCACG
>WNFN01010656.1_pt1 | contig 19085 bp, 30 predicted proteins | sample 5400161 | NCBI WGS metagenome assembly WNFN01 (sample SAMN13153353, study PRJNA577476) | soil metagenome | isolation source: 80 cm saprolite on Douglas fir-dominated hillslope | place: USA:California | collected 2013-09-17 | reverse complement strand
GATCCGGTCGGCGGGTGTCTCGTAGTCCTCGCCGCCGCCCAGCCCGGCGAGCAGGTGCAGCATGTCCTCCGCCTCCTGCTCCCGCCGCCACAGCACCTCGGCCAGGTCGCACACCTGCCACAGCGGCAGGCCCCGCAGCAGCGCTACCCGGTCTGATCGGCCATGGCCTCCGCGTCCACCACAGTCACGTCGCCGCCGGCCAGCGAGATGACCCGTGAGACTCGCTCGTCCGTCTCCGATGGCCCACGAGAGGAGGATGAGCGCGGCCGGGTAGGGCGGCCCGTCTCGGCCTCGATGCCCACGCCCACTGCCTCGCTGATCTTCTTGAGGATGGCCACGACCGTCTCGTCGGGGGTTTTCTCGCTGCGGACGTGCCATTTGAACCGCAGGTACTCCTCGCTGCCGAAGGCGAGCTGCAGGAACTGGCTGATCATCGCGACGCCCTGCGGGCTCCTCATCTCCGTGGTGGACAGCGCCAGCAGCGCCAGCTCGCTCTTGTCGAGCATGTCCATCTGGCCCAGGCACCGGAACCGCTCGCCATCGAGCGTGAACTCGATGCCCTCCAGCGGGTTCAGGTCCGGCTCGTAGTCTCCCGGCTTCTCCGAGGAGAACGAGCCCAGGTTGCGGCGGTTCCGCGGGTCCAGCGGCACCTGCTGTGCCGGGCGGGACTGCCGTGCCCTGGCCTGCCCGGCGCGCTGCTTGGCTGCCATGCCTGCCTCCTTGCTCAGGGCGGCAGGTCACTGCCGCTGCGGTGCGGCCATGATGGCACGGAACAGCCGCAGGCCGCTGGCTGGCTTCTCCAGCATGAACGACACCGGGATGGTCGCGTTCGTCGCGCCTTTCTGCCGCGCCATCGCGACCTGCCCGGCGTTGAACGCCTGCCGGAAGATCCACCGCTCGGTGTGGTCCTCGGCCTCGAAGACCAGCATCACGCGCAGCTCCGACCCCAGGTCCGGCGGCTCGAAGTACACGCAGCCGGTGGCCCCGGTGATGGTGCCGCCGTTGAATGCCCGCTTCAGGTTCGTCGCGGTGATCTCCGACAGCGCGAAGTCCACCGACGCCGTCCGCCCGTCCGGGGCGTTGCTGATCGGGTCGAGTTCCTCGGCCACGTCAAGACGCCATCGGCGCGATCAGGTCGACGGGCTCGGCGGTGCCCAGCGGCGCCAGGTACAGGTAACCAGGCCCGAGGGCCAGGGCGGCGGGGTTGCCCCTTGCCATCTCTCACTCCTTGCCTGGCGGCTGGCCGCCGGGGTTGTCAGGCCCGGGCGGGTCGCCCGGCGCGTGCACGTGGTCCTGCCAGCCGTACTGCTCCACGTGCTCGTGGGGCACCCGGTCGCCCTCGTTGAAGGCGCGCGCGTGCATGGCCTCCAGGCCCATCTCGCCGGCGACGGGCAGCGGCCGGTCAGCGATCCAGAACGGCGGCGGCTGCTTGGCCTGCTTGGGTGCCATCGCGGTCACGACGACATCAGCAGGGCCTCGACCGACACTGTCGGCGTGACCGAGTAGGTGACGTTGACGTTGCCGTTGGCGTCGGCGAACGGGTTGACGGGGAACGGCCCGAAGATCCGGTCGCCGGTCGTGGCGGCCACCGACGGGAGCGCCAGCGGCGCCACGGTGGTGCCGAGCGGCGCCCCGGCGGCGGGCGGCGTGACGGTGACCACGCACGGGGCGGCGTTGCCGTTCTTGACCCGCAGGAACGAGTTCGGCCCGGCGGGAAACGTGTCGGCCGCGGACGCCGCGACCAGGCCCGGTGAGGACGCGCTGATGTCGGCGCCGGTCGACCGGTTGCAGACGGTCTGGACGAGTGCTGCCATGTCTGTTTGCTCCTCCTACATTGCGGCCAGGGTGAACTCGGCGGTCACGTCGAACCGGTACGGCTCCCCGCCGTCGGGCGGCTGCGGCATCGCCACCGGCCCGGCGAGCTTGTCGGCGACCAGGATCGTGACGGGCGCAGCCGGGCCGCCGCATTTATCCGGGCTGCCGGTCAGCTGCTCGACCGCCGAGGCGAGCGCCGCCGCGGCCCGCTCGGCGACATCCTCGGCGGCCGAATGCACGCTGAACGCGATCAGCGCGGCGCACAGGTTGCTGTCCTGCTCGGCCACCAGGTCGCTCGAGCCGGTCAGCCGCTGCACGATGGCGTAGGCGCCGTCGCCGGGGCTGGCCTGCATCCGCAGAAAGGCGCCCATCGACAGCGGGTTGCCGGTGCCGACCAGGTTCTGCTTGCTGTTGACCCAGTCGCGGACGGCCTGCTCGGCGGCTAGCACGGCAGCCCTGCAAACTGGCCTGTGCCTGCGCGCGTGCCACCGCCAGGCTGACGGGCAGCATCCGGCACGGGCACAGGTGAGGGCGGGACTGCTGAGGCGCTTAGAGACGCTTGTGGCGCGATGTGCCGGATGATCCCGGCAGTGCCGGGGTAGATCACGGAGTCAAACATGGAGGCGGACCCCCTGCACTGACGCGGCGGCCTTCTCGATGAAGTGATGTCCGGTCGTGCCCGGGTGATGGACGACCTGGCCGAAGACCTGGCCGGTGGCCCGGTTGCGGAGCGGCCAGGTGCCGTGCGAGCGGATGATGTGCGGCCGGGTGTCCTGATCGACGAAGGCCGCATAGGGCGCGGTCGGGCCGATCAGGATGTCGCCGCCGGGCACCCGGAGCGCATGCACGCTGGAGCGCAGGAAACCGGACGGCCGCAGCGGCAGGTCGCCCGGATGCCGGGTCACGCCCGGGCCGGAGACCACCGGGTTCGCGTAGACCGTCTGGACCTTGCTGACCGGGATGGCGGCCTTCATCGTCACCGTGATCTGGGCCACCAGGCGGGCCAGCGCGGCCTGGCACTGCGGGCTGTGCTCCGTCCACGCCTTCACCGCGGCCTCGTCCCAGACCACGTGGATGTCCTGCTGCGCGGGCATCGCGATCACCCGGCCCGGAAGCCCGGGACGGTCTGGGTGCCCGAGCCGGGGCTGGTGTCGGCCCACGGCGGCGGGTCCGGGCTCATCCACAGCGGCACCGGCTCGATGGCGCCGGTCTGCGTCTGCGCCATCACGTTCAGCAGCGTCCGCAGCGCGGCATCGGCGCGGAGGTTCAGCTGGTCGAACACCCGCACGTCGGCGTCCCGCACCGGGTAGGCGATCTCGATATCGGCCGCCGCCCGCCATTCGGCGGCGGTGCGGGCGGCCTGCTGCACCAGCGGCGCGTTCGGCTGCCCCGTCGCCGGAACCGGGCCTGCCGCGGCGAGCACGGCCGAGCAGGCGTCGTCGATGACCGACTGGGCCTGGCCGTCGGTGGGGGTGGTGGAGGCGGTGAACGTGCCCAGCGTCGCGTCGCTGCCCGGCGTCATCGTGTCCCGCGTGCGCCGCGGGATGTGCCGGGCAACGTCGTCGAGGGCAGGCGCCCACGCCTCCGCCACTGATCAGCCTCCCTTTGCGGCCCTGGCCGCGGCGGCCCTGGACGGCTTCGCCAGGGCGGCCTCCTCGGCTTCGGCGGCCTTCCGGGCATCGGCGTCCGCCTGCTCCGCCGCGGCCTGCTCGGCCGCTGCTTCCGCTTCCGCCTTCGCTCTCTCAGCTTCGGCGGCCTTCACCCGCTCCACGCCGGCTGCCGCGTCGTCGCGGGCCTTGCGTGCCCGCTCCAGGTCGGCCTCGGCGGTGGCGAGCAGCCCGCCCGCGTAGGAGGCGGCCTGCTGCGCGCTGGTGTCCGCCGGGTCGGGCGGCGTCCAGCCCTTCTCGTGGATCAGGCCCATCTTCAGGTGGTGATCCAGCTGCTCCTGCGGCACGTCGGCCGGGACCGGCGCGTTCTGGTACAGGCCGACGTACCGGATGCCGTCTGAGGTCTGCGTCTTGAACGTCACGTACAGGGCCGTGACCTGGTACTCCTTCGGCTTGGCAGCCATCAGTCCTCCTCGTCGGCGTGGGTTGCGATCCAGGCGGTCAGGACCCGGCCCGAGGGGACGGTGATCCCGTTGACGCGCACGAAGCGCACCCAGTGCCCGGCCGTGGCTGTCCCCACCACGGGCCCCGGGTTGCCTGCGCCAAGGGCCAGGTTCGCCAGCAGCACCCAGGTAGCGCCGTCCAGCGAGCCTTCCAGGATCGCCGACACGGCAACGCTGTGGTCTGCTCCCGTGTCGACGATGACGGCGGTGTGGTCCTTGGCGACCGTCTCCAGATCCCGCTGGGCGCCAGCGCCGACCGTAGCGGCGGCATCCAGCGACTTGAAGGGCAGCATCACGCGACCTGGTTGGTAGCGCCGATGAAGCAGGCGGAGCCGGGCTCCTGGATGATCGGGACCGTCTTGCGGCGGCCCTGCAGGTCCCACTTGTCGTTGGCGTCCACGCGGATGGACTTGATCTGCACCGCGAGCTGGTCCATGGCGTAGCCCGGGGCGGCGTCCATCTCGTCGGCCATCCCGCCGAGCTGCTGGCTGTCCAGCACGTACGGCACGGCGGCGATCGTGGACGGCGAGACCACGATCGTCAGGCCCGCGATGATCTCGATCTGGCCGGTGTAGATCGGGTTGTTGCTGTCCTCGCGGCGCAGCGCGTTGGTGACCGCGGTGTCGGACATCATGTAGGCGTAGTGCAGGTCGTCGACCAGCAGCGTGTCCGGCTTGTAGCCCAGGTTCGTGCTGTAGACCTTGGCCTTGGCGTTGAGGATGTCGAACAGGATGCGCGGCCCGGTCGAGGGCGAGCCCCAGTTGCTGACGGTCGTGCCCGCCGTGCCGGAGGCCGGGACGAACGCGGTCACCGCCGAGGCGATCGCCGACATGGCGACGCCGTCGACCTGCTTGATGATCGAGTTCACCGTCTTGCGCAGCGCGCGGTCGACGGTCTGCCCGGCGTACACGTTGCGGGCGATCTCCTCGTCGGTGACCGGGACCTTCTGGCCCCACTTGGACACCGACGCGATCCCCGCCGTGCCGGTCGGCATGTTCGCGTACGGGTACTCCGCCCCGGCGCCGACGGCCTCCACGGCACGGTCAGTCACGAACGGCTCGGACAGCTCGTAGAGCGCCGCGCCGCCGCTGGTGCGGAACCGCTGGGTCAGGATCTGGTCGGCGACGAACCGCAGGTCGATGTAGTCCCTCAGCCGCCGCCGGATCTGCGTCGGGCTGCTGAGGAACCTGGATATGGTCTCGAGGTCACCCGACAGGGTCGGGGGGGCAGCCGGGTAAGTACCGGGCATTTTCGGTCATTCCTTCCCTTGACGGGTGTTACTAGGCGGGGCCGGCTAGCCGATCCCGATGAACCGTGCCTTGACGGTCAGGCCCGCGTTGCCGGTGCCGCCGGCCAGGCAGACGCCGAGCAGGGTGCCCGCCCCGGCGACGGTCGCCAGGGTGCCGGTGTTCACCGACCCGGCCGTACCCGCGATGATCGGCGCCCCGGCGGCGATGACGATCGTGTTCTGGATGGCGACCTCATGGACGACGGACGACACCATCGCCACCGTGACCCGGCCGCCCGACGGCGCGTCATGCAGCGCCACGCCCACCGAGTGATCGCCCGTGGTGGACGGCGCGACCGTGTTGTTGCCCGAGGCGGTGAGGAGCTGGCCGCCCGTGATCGTGGCGGACGCGGTAGAAGTGAACGTCGCGTAGTTGACGCTGCTTACGGGTGTGTAGTCAGCCATTTCCTGGGCCTCCTTCTGCGGGCCTCAGCCCGGGAACTGCATCCAGCGGACCTTGAGGTTGTCGGCCACCGTCGTCAGCGCGATGCCGATGATCGACCGGGTGTTGTTGATGTCCAGCACCGTCGAGGCCGCCGCATACACGGCAGGCTCGGTGGCGGGCGTCGAGGACGGCGGCAGCGTCTTGACCTGCTTCCCCGCGTTCAGTGCGGTGGTGAGCTGGTCCCCGGCGGTGATGGTGCCGTCGGCGACTGACTCATGCACCGGCCCGAAGCCGTACACCGTGACCCGGCCGTTGACCGGGGTGTCGTCCCCGGCGATGCCGATGACCTTCGCCGACGGGGTGGCGGATGGGACGACCGGCCGCACCGTGCCCGAGCCGGAGACCTCCAGCACGTCCCCGCCGACGCACGCCACCGAGCAGGTCAGGGTGAGCTGCCTGCCGGTCAGGTAAACCGGGGTGTAGTCGGCCATGGCTCAGGTCACCGCCCCAGGGAAATTGAGACGCGCGAACTCGCCGAAGCGCCTGATGGCTGCCGCGTCATAGGCACGCGCCGCCTGTTCCTCATCGGCGAAATAGCCGAGGTGCTCCTTCGCGCAGGCCGCCATCCAGCGGCCGGTGCGCCGGTACAGGAAGACGCCCTTGAACCGGCTGGAGCACGGCACCGCCGACTTCACCCGGTTGCCCTGGTTCATCGGCTGGCCGCCCGCCTCGCGCAGGTTCTCCCTGCGATTGTCGAGCTTGTCCCGGCTGACATGATCGGTCATCCGGTAGCCGGTGAGCAGCCGGTGCATCAGCACCGTGCGCCCGCCGCGCTTCCCGGTCGGAACCTTGGTGACCGCGTAGCCGTGGCTACCGACCCGCCAGCGGAAGTGGCAGAGGAGCGGGACATCCGCATCGTCCACCAGGACGACGCGCCCGTTCGCCGCCTTGCCTTGTAGCATGATCTCCGCCATCGGTCAGGGCTCAGCTCTTGGCCGGGAAGGATGGAGGAAACAAACTCCGATACTCCTCGTCGAGCAGCTCGTCGCTGACCGAGCCGCCCGCCGAGCCGATGTCGTCGACCGGGACTACATTTTTGGCCAGCCCCGCCAGCACCTCGCGGGTGCCGTCGGGGTCGGCGTCCCACAGCCGCTCCCAGTGCTTGCGCCGGGCCGGGCTGAGCTTGCCGTCGCGGACGGCGGCCTGGATGACGGTGTCGCGCTGGTCGCGCAGCTGCGCGGCGCGGGCGGCCTCGCCGGCCTGGACCCGCTTGTTCATGTTGTCCCACGCCTCCTGCTCCACGGCGATCACGCCGCTCGGCAGCTTGCGCGAGGCCGCCGCCATCGCGGTCGCGTTCTTGTCCGCCAGCGCCGCGACGCCCGCCGCGATGGCGGCCTCGTCCAGCTCGGCGTCCTCGGCCAGGCCCAGTTGCGCGCGGAGGGCCGCCTTCTGCTCATCGGTGAACTCCACGTCGGAGCCTCCCTTTCTTCCCGGGCCGGTGCCCTTCGTCTTGGCCTTGCTCTTCGAACCCGCGCCTGCGTGGGCGTGGTTGTGCTTCGCATCCCCCGCGTGGGCGTGCGAATGGTCGTGGGACATGTCGCCGGCCTGCGAGCCGAGCGCCGCGTGCGGGTGGGAGTGCGTGCCGGTGTAGCTGCCGTGCGGCCCGCCCGCCGCTGCGTCATCCGGGTCGTAGACGCCGAGGAGCTCCATCAGCTGGTCGGCGAGCGCCTCCGCCGCGGTGATCAGGTCGAGCGCCTGGGCGGCTTCCTCGGACACGGTGGTGCGGTCGATGCCGGCGCCCAGCTCGCTGGCCTCATCCAGGGTGGCGTCGAGGCTGGCGAGCAGCTTCTGCACGTTCTCGTCGGCGTCGGTGTCGCTGGCGATGGCGGCCCGCGCGATGCGGAGCCTGGCCAGCCGCCCGGCCGTGGCCCGGTGGTCCCACGCCGCCTTGCGGGGCACGCCCTCGCGGCTCGAGGCGGCCGACGCCCACGCCGCCGCCACCTTCCCGGCCTTCATCCGCGCCGCCGCGGCCTTCACGTCGACGTACTCGACCTCCACCTCCTGCTGATCGCCGAAGGTGATGTCGGCGCCCTTGATCGTCACCGGCACCCGGTACACCTTGGAGGTGGCCTCGTCGCTCACGATGAGCTGCGGCGGGTCCATCTGCATCTCGGTGATCCAGTAGCTGTACGGCGTCGATGAGCTGTCGTAGTAGGCGCGCCGCACGTCCTCGGTCGTGACACCGGCCGCGAGCACCGTTCCTGGCATGGCTCCTCCGGAGATGTTCAGCCGCCACGACTCGCGCGGCGTGCCCTCAGGTGCGCTCTTCGCCGCCACGCCGTACAGGGCGGCCACATCGGCCAGGCTGGACAGAACGCCCACGCCCGGCATCGACGTGCCGAGCAGCGCCAGCGCCGTGATCACGAACGGGTGCACGTGGCCGATCTGGCACTGGAAGTCCCAGGCGCCCTCGATCGAGCGGTTCGGGTACGCCGAGGTCATGACCGGCCCCAGCCAGCCCGGCATCCCTGCCAGATCCCCGGTGATCTTGGTCCCCTCGGCGGCCAGCGCCATGTTCGCGACCCGGCCCACGGCGGGCTCGCCGTCGAACCGCGGGTCGGTGTGACCGAGCTTGATGACCGGGGTGCCGATGGCGGGGCACTGGCTGGCCTCCACCGCCGCCGCCAGATCCTCGGCCGTGAAGGTGGCCTCGCCCGTCGACAGGTTCCACGTGCCGGCCGCGACCAGGTCGACATCAGGAACCGTCGCGAGCGCGGGCATCTCGGCCATCAGAGCTCGCCGCCCCAGATGCCCATGACGGTGCCGCGGCAGCGGTCGAAGCCCTCGCACTCGATGTAGCCGCCGTTCGGGTAGGCGGCCTCCGCCTCGTCCAGCGACCGGAACACGGTGCCGTCGATCGCGGTGCAGTGCTCGCACGTATTGTCGTCGAGCAGCTCGGTCGCGATGTACTCGGCCTGCCCGGCGCTCTCCGGCGCCGCCTCGAGCACGGCGAGCCGGCCCGCGTTCTGCGCGGCGGACAGGGCGGCGCCGAGCTGGTCGCGGAGGCTGCGCTGGCTGAGCCCGTCCAGGTGGACCGCCACGAAGTCACCGGCGTCAGCGGCCGGGATGGCGCCCGCCACTTGCAGCGCGAACTTCGCGGCCTGCGCGGCCACGTACCCGCCGGCCATCGCCGCGGCAGCCGCAGCTACCTTGCCGAGCCACGAGGCGCTGATCTTGGCCTTCGAGTCGGAGACGGTGACGCCCTGGTGCTGCGCCTCGGCGATCATGCCGGCCTTCGCCTTATCCGCCGCGGTCGCCATCGCATCAGCCAGCAGCTGCGCGCCCGGCTTGCTGTCGACCTTCAGCCCGGACAGCCTGACCGGGCTGTCCGCCTGCGCGATGACCTGGTCGACGAGGCTGTCGCGCTGGGCGCGGAACACGGGCGTCCACTGCGCGAGCAGCCAGTCCAGCTCGGCCTGCCAGTCCGATTGCAGCGTCACCGGGTCGAAGCCGGCGCGGACCTCGGCGGCGGTGAGCTTGCGGCGCAGCGTGCCGGGAACGGCCGCGCGCGGCAGCGCTCCCCGTGCCCGCAGGTGCCGGAGCGGGCGTCCCGCCGCGGGCGTGGGTGCGGGCACGCCCGGCGCACCCGGTGCCGTTCCTGGCTGGCCGGGCGGCTTCGGCAGGATCGCGGGCTGCGGCGTCTTGCGCTGCGGCAGCCGCCACGCCTGCCGGATGTACGCCTCGAGCTCCGGGTCGGCGGTGATCGCGCCGAACTGCATCAGCCACATCAGGGCCTGCGCCGTCGGCTCGTGCTCCTGGCCGATGTCCGGGCAGACGACCCGCGGGCACGGCTCGTCCTCGCCCCAGTTGACGGTCACCAGGTCCGTCACGGCGCCCGGCATGCCCGGGTAGCCCGAGGTGGTCTCGGTGGCGATCTCGTCGGCCAGGCCCTGCAAGGCGAGCACGAACAGGTCCAGGAACGACTCGCCGAGCGCGCGGGAGCCGATCTCGGTCTGGCCCAGGTCGACGATCCCGGCCAGGCACATCTTGGACATCTGCTGGTCGAGGTACTTGATGAACGCCAGCGCGTCCGGCACCGAGCCGGTCATGCCGGACAGGCCGAACTTGAAGCCGGCCGGGATGCCCGCCCCCGTCTGGTCGCCCGCCCGGATCGCCGAGGCGAGCGCCTGGGCCTGGGTGACCTGCGCCTGCGTCGCGCCCGGCGGCGTCTCCACCGTCGGCACGCCCATCCCGAACCGCCGGATCGACGTGGCGTGCACCCGCCACGTCTCGTGCTTCAGCAGCCACGCGCCGAACGCCGGGCGGAGCATCGAGATCCCCGCCCACTGGGAGCCTTCCATCTCGTGCGCGTACCAGACGAGCCGCTCACCCGGGATCGGCTGCTCCTGGGTGGTCTGCCGGACCTCCATGACCGAGCCGTCATGGTTCAGGTGGATGTTGGCGAGGGTCCACGGCATCCGCGGGCCGAGGGAGGCGAGATGGTACAGGCCGGCGGTCTCGTCGAGCTCGTAGCGGCGCTCGAAGAGCGAGTGGCCGAAGATCAGTTTCTGCGCGGCGGCCCGCAGGTGCCGGTGCCACGTGATGCCGCGGCGTCTCGCGGGGCCAGGGTGCTCGTCCACGCCCTGGATCGGCAGGCCCAGGTCATCGGCGACATGCCGGGTGATCTTCGGGTCGCAGCCCTCGCCGTCGACCGCCCACGTGGCCCGGAGCATCGGGTGGATGAACGCCGACAGGACGGCCTTAATTTGGGGGTCGTGCCGCATCTTGCCGTACGTGATGACCGAGGTCGGCCAGATCAGGTCGGCGCTGGTCTCCCACCACTCCGAGAGGAGGCCCTGGCCCCACGTTCCCCAGTAGTAGTCCGGGGTGCCGATGTCACGCGTCGGGGGCGCGGGCGCCGATGCAACGATGGCAGGCACCTCCGCGCTGAACTGAACGCCCCCCGCGCGGTCTGATCGGCGCCGCATGCCCGCTAGCGGCAACCCTACGCCATGTCAGCGCTCACCCGTTAGAGTCCAGTCCTAACAGCCGTGACATCCAGGGGGTAACAGGTGGCAACGTCGTGAACGTGGTGATTTACCAGGTTGTGCGCCTCACTGGCCAGGACACCGCTGGCGACGCATGCGAACGGCTTGTCCTGGCAACGTTCAGCCAGCAGCGCGCCGTGGAGATGGCCGCTTCCGAGCATGGCTACAAGATGCTGGCCATCGAGGTTGAGGACGCGCCTAGTGTGGCGGTCTAACAGCCGTTACAGCGAGGGGGTTGCCAGTGGCCAGGTCTGAAGCGCTGCGGCAGGAGATCGACGCGATGAGCGGCATCGAGCGGATCATGACCGCCCTGCCGCCCCGGACCCGCTCCCGGGTCGTCGGCTGGGTGATCGACCAGTTCATGGAGCCGGTGCCGCCGGCTGAGCATCAGGCTGGCGTGGATGCGCGCGGCATCGACAAGCCCTAGCGGTGGCGCGGGACGCCGCCAAAGCGCGCGGACTGCTCGTCATAGACGGCGCGCGCCGTCGCGTCCAGATCAGCCAGCGTGACCCGCTCCCACTCCTGGGTGACGACGACCTTGCGCCGCCAGACGTGCGAGCCCTGCCAGAGCTGAAGGCCGAGCCAGTCATCGAGCGGATAGACCGCCTCAACCTCGGGCGCGTCGTTGCGGACCTGCATGCTGCCGCCTGACATCTCGATGGCGTATTCGGTGACCGGCAGCGGGTCAGCCGTCCTCCGTCCGGTGCCGTGGAGATGAATGCCACAGCGGCGCACCTCCGGGTAGGTGGCCGAGTTACGGCATCGCGTGCCAGCCTTAGTGGTCGCGCCGCAGCCATGCCGGGCGCAGAAGAGCCACACGTTGCGGCCCTCGCCGTCCAGTTCGCTCCGGCAGCGGGGGCAGCGCGTGGCTGCCATGATCGCGCGGACGGTGCGCTTTTCGTTCTCGGTCAGCGTGTTGCCCATGCCCTCGCCGCTCTCATGCCGGGCACTGCAGGCACCTGCGGCCGTGGCCGCTGACCGTCGGCGGGTGGGTGCAGTGCGAGCAGCACGGGTACAGGCCGGGCTTCAGCTCGGGCAGCTTGAATACCGCTGGCTCGTTCCCGGGCGCGACGATCGCGGCGAAGCCATCGGGCATGCGGGAGTCGGCCCTCACCGGAATGCCGAACGGTCCGGCCGGCTGCTCCAGCGCCGCGAACCCCGCGCGGACCACCTCGGCCATCGTCGTGCCGAGCGCCGCAAGGGATGCCGTCTGCGCGTCTGTCAGGTAGACGCTCGTGCGCTTACCCATGGACGGGCTCATGCCATGGCGACCAGCCCCACATGCCGCCCTGGTCCTGGCCTACGAAGCCGAGCCGGTCAAACCAGATGTCTCGCAGCCAGTGAGGGATATCGAGACTGTCGATCAGGCTGTCCGGGCTGGCTGCCTCAGCCTCCACGAACTGATCGGCGTAGCTCAGCGCCCTGCGGTCCCCGGTCAGGACGTAGGCGCGCTTGGCCGCTTCGATCCAGTAGGCGGCCGGCTGCATCACCGGGCCACTGCCATTGTGGTACCTCCGTGTATGGGTACCACACAGCCTAGCCCTCTGCGCCGGTAGGGGTACCACACTCAGTAGTCCAGGTTCATGATGTCCAGCTGGCCCGTGCCGTCCGAGTGCTGCCCGTTGCCCGCGCTGCCCGTCGCGCTCGCGTAGGCGGCGGCGATGGCGCGCTCGTGCGGCGACAGGCCCTCCCGCGGCGGGTCCGGCGCCTTCGCCCACTGGTTCGTCACCACCAGCGCCGCGTAGGACAGGGTGTCTACCTGGTCGTCGTGGGCTCCGTTCGGGAACGCCGCCAGCTCATCGGTCCACTCGTCCAGCCACGGCGCCTCGGCGGGGAACCAGACCCGCCCGGCGTGCACCCGCCCGGCGGCCGGGATGGCGCGGGTGATCTTGTCGGTGTCGGCGCGCAGCTCGGCCACCGGGTACCCGGCGTCGCGGGCGTCCTTCACCAGCGTGGACGCGAAGAAGCCGTGCTCCACGTACAGCACGCCCAGGCCCCAGCGCCGGATCAGCGGGTCAGCGATCCTGAAGTGGTCATGCTGCTGGACGCGCGCCCGGGCGCGGTCGAGCAGGATCAGGTCGCCCTCCACCGACACCGCCCACGCCGACACCACTGTCCAGTCGGCGGTGGTCCTCGTGCTGGCGGCCACGTCGACGGTGCCGAACGTCCAGCAGTCCGCCATCGTCACCAGCTGGCCCTCGCACGCGATCCGCTCCCGGCCGTCCTGCCACGGCTCGGCGTGCCGCCAGTACCGGAAGGCCGAGCGGCGGAAGAAGTTGCCTTCCGGCGCCACCGGGTTCTGCTGGTACATGCCGCTGAACACGTACGGGCTCATCCCGGCCCGCAGGTTCGCGAAGTAGCCGGGCGCCCGGCCGCGCACCGACTCGAGCTCCTCGCCCGGCGGGCGGCCCAGCTCGTCGCCATCCTCGGCGATGGCGGGGATCTTCAGCACCCGCCAGTGCAGCGGGCCTGGCCTGCTCAGGATGCGGCCGGCCAGGTCGTCCTCGTGAAATCTTGTCATGATCAGTACCACGCGGGAGCGGGGGCCGAGCCGGGTCAGCGCCACCGACTCCCACCAGGACCACGCCGACTCGCGGATCGTCGCGGACTCGGCGTCGGCGCGGTCCTTCACCGGGTCATCGATCACCATCAGCCGGCCCACCGAGCGGCCGGTCAGCGGCCCGCCGACGCCCGTGCAGTACACGCCGCCGCCCTCCGGGGTGTCCCACCGCGCGGCGGCGCTCGAGTCCTGGCGGATGGTGACGTTCAGCCTGCCCTCGGCCAGGGCCACGTCGCGCTTGATCTCCCGGCCCCACCGGATCGCGATGTCGGCCTGGTAGGAGATGACCGCGATCTGCGCTGACTGGTCAATATGCAGCACCCATTCGGGGAGCCGCCGGGAACATATCGTGCTCTTTCCCTCCTGAGCGGGAACCAGGACGGCCAGGGCATTGTGCGGTGAGTCGTCTGCCATCAGGTCCACGAGCGCGTCATCGATCAGGCGGAGCGCCGGGCTGCTCTTCGTGGCGGGGTCGAGCGCGGCGGCGAGCGCCAGCGGCGAGGGATAGTCCTGCTTCCTGCGCTCTGCCCGGCGCCGTTGCAGGTCGCGCAGGTGGCGGAGCCGGTCAGGGGGTGCCTGGATCGTCACCATGCTCGGCCTCCAGCCGGGCTATCTCCGCCTCCACCATCTCCGCGGTGATGACCTCGATACGCGACCGGGCCGGGGCGTCGTAGCCGATCGTCTTCGCGCGGCGCTCCAGCAGCGCCCGGATGCGGTCGATCGCGGCCAGCACCGGCCCGTCATCAGCGAGTTCCTCGTAGACCGGGATCGGGGCGCCTTCGCCGTCGAAGACGATCTCGCCGCTGCTATCGCGCTCCCAGCCGGCCTGGCGGCGGACGATGCTGCCGCCCGAATGCGCGACGTGGGGGCGCAGCATCACGGCCCAGGCCTGCTCGATCAGCCGGTCGATCCGGTCAAGATCGATGCTGCGGCCCAGGTCGGCGCCCTCGGCGGGCAGGTCGGCGAAGGCACGGTGGACCGCGTCGTGGGCATGGCCGCGGGAAGCGAACCTGAGCTCGTCGGCGATCCGCTGGTAGGACCAGCCCTGGCCGTAAAGGTCGGCGGCACGGCGGTCACGGGCGGCAGTCTTCAGTGACCGCCGGTAGGCGCCATTCGGGCCTCGGGTTCGCGTGGCCATGGGTGTTCGTCAGGTCATCCCGCGCCGATGCGGACTCTCCCGCTCGGGAGTACCGGCTTCTCGGCGCCGGCGGTGATCCGGGCGTAGCACATGTACTCGCCGGAGGCGTACACCTGGGCGGCCGGGCCGATCAGCAGGGCCGCCTCCTTCGGCTTGATGCCGTCGGGGGACAGCCAGGTCGCGGCGTGCCAGTCGCCGCTCGAGGGCTCGGCGCCCGCGTCGGTGATCAGCGCCAGGTCCACTGCGTATTGCGTCAGGTCGGTGCCCTTGGGGCCGTAGAGCGGCACGAACAGGTAGGCCAGGGACGAGGCGAGCTGCATCATCGGGAGGCCTCCTCAGCGGTGCGGCGGGCCGGCCTGGTCGGTGCCATGCGGGCTACCCGTAGAGTAACGCGACCCTGGCGGGCCGGCCTCCCAGCCGCGGTCGTGCGGGTCGCCCGCGGCGTAGCGGTCGTGCACCGGGCCGGACTGCCAGCGGCTATGCGGCGATCCGGCGCTCACCTGGCCTGCCAGGGCCGCGGCTGGCGGCGGCAGGGCAGGAGCCGGAGGCGGCACCGCGGCGCGCCGGAACCTGGTGAACAGCCCGGCGAGACGTGAGCGCAGGCGCAGTCCCGGCTTCGCCGGAGCCGCTGCCGCTGGCGGCACGAACGGCGGCGAGAAGGCGGCTGCGCGGCGGCTTCGCAGCGGCAGCGACCGCGCCGGACGGCGGGCCCCCGGGGCTGGCACAGCCGGCTGCGGAGCTGCGGTCGCTGGCCGGCGCCTGGCCGGCAGCGCCAGCTTGCGGCGCGGCTGGGCAGCGATCGCCGGGACTGCCGCCGCGGCCGGCCCGGGCACCCTGGCCGCGCGGCGCCAGATGACGCGCCGGGCACGCGGCTGCACGGGCACGGCAGGCACGGCTGCCGCGAGCACCTGGGGCGGCGGCGGCGCGGTGGCCTGCCGGGTGAGCGGCCTGGCCAGTGCCCGCCGGTACCGCTGCCACGGCGTCACGCCAGGTGCTGCGGCAGCTACCGCCACCGCGGGCGGCACCGGAGCGGCGGGGCGCCTGCGCACGAGCGGCAGCAGGCGGCGCCTCGCGGGCTGCACGGCGGGGGTCTGGGCGGGCGGCAGGGCGGCCTGCGGGCGGCGGCGCCCTGGCCCTGGCGGCCGGCGGGGGCGGGCCGGCTGGATGGCGGGCAGCGGCTGGAACGTCTCAGCGAGCGGGAAAGCGGGAGCCGGCGGGCGGCGCTGCTGCCGTGCGGCGGTAGCTGCCCGTGCCACGTTCTGCCGGGGCTGCGGCTTCGCCGGCGCGGCGGCAGCCGGGGTGAACCCGGCGCCGGGCACGCCGGCAACGCGGGGGCGGTACCGGACGGCGGCGACACGGCGAGCAGGGCGCGCAGCAGCCGGCACGACAACCGGCTGAAACACGGCCAGCACGGCGGTAATGCTGTTCCCGGCTGCGCCCCACGTCACTGACCCGGCGAGAGCTGACGCGACAGCCGGGGCGGACTGCACGATGACTGCCGTGTGCACGACGTCGCTCGTCGCACTGTCATCACCGACCGCTGACCAGCCGCCTGCCGGAGTCTCAGTGTCGGTGGCCGCCGAAGTAAGTTCCAGCCCGGTGCCGCTGATTGCGTAGCTCCCGGCTTGCGCCACGGCTGCTTGCGACGTGACCGTCAGCGGGTTCGCTGTCGTCCCGGTCGCTGTGCCGAGGGTCTGCAGGAAGTTGGTCGCGTCTGCCCCCGACAGTTCAAACAGCGTGGCAGTCATTGCGCCGGTGCCCGTGAGAGTCGAGCTGAACGACGGGGCCGCGTCTGCGCCGGCCGCAGTACGGACGAAGATCCCGAGCGAGCACCGGGTGCCGGCTGTCGCCGAGATCGGCTTAACCCAGCCTGCCGGGGCACCCGGTGCCGTGACTGATGTCTGCGCGATCGCTGACACGACCGCGACGAGCAGGTTCCCGGCCGTCCGGTTCTGCCCCGCACCCCAGACGCTAGTGATCGGACTCGTCGCAGAGCGGGTGAATACCGGCGTGCCGACCGAAGTAACGCCGGCCACGGCTCAGGCGTCTACTCGTCGATCTCAGGCGAGACGACGAACAGGTGCGACGCGGGCAGCGCGTTGCCGATGTTGACGATCGCGAGGCCGTTGGCGGTGCCCTGGTCGACGCTGTAGCTGTCATCGGGGAACTCCCACGGCACGTCCTGGCCGACCTGGGTGTTGCCGCCGATCTTGGTCAGCGCGTTGGCGCCGATCGTCGGGCCGGTGCCCGCTGTCGGCCCGGTGGTGATGTCGATGCCGGTCGACACTGACGCAGTGCCGCGCTGACTCAGGTTCTGGAACGTCGTCGTCGTAAAGCCGGAAGTAGCGGCGCGGACAGTCTGCCGGAACAGCCCCAGCGTGTGCTGGTCGCTCGTGACCGAGCCGGCCGGGCCGCGCACATGCCACAGGATGCGGCGCAACTTGAGCTCAGCCGATGCGCCGGGGATCAGCGCAGCGAAGTAGCCGTTGAACGTGGTGGTGACCGGCGCGCCGGCCAGCTGCGCGGACTGAGACTCGACAGCCGCCCCGAACCTGCTCACTTGCCTGCCGCCTTCCTGCGCTCGATGCCTTCCCGCAGCCGCGCCGCATGATCCGCCGGCTCGGCGCGCCAGTCGAACTCGCCGGCGTCGTGCCGGGCGAGCAGCCGGTCCTCGAACTCGGCTTCGCGGATCTCCTCGTCGGGGAGCTGGGCGACGGCATTGCGCAGGTTCGCGATCATGCCGTCGATCTGGTCCAGCCGGGCCGTGTGCGCCTGCCGGTGGCCGTAGCCCGCGCGCAGGTCGCTGCTCAGCTTGTCAAGGTCAGCGAGCGCCGCGCGCTCGGCGGGGGCCGTTGCCGGCATGTCGGGTCCTCTCGTCAGGCGCTGGCTAGCAGCAGCGGCGTGCCCTCCGGGGGCACTGTCTCATGGGGCTGGTAGGGCCGGCCCGACCAGTCACGCAGGCACAGCGGACCCCAGGCGAGCCCGAAGCGCTGGCGGCAGAACTCGGTCAGCCAGGCGACCGTCTGGCCGTGGTGGACGACGAACATGCGGGCGTCGCCGCCGTTGCACACCAGCAGCCCGTAGAACGGCACGTCACGCCGTTCTGCTGCCCGGAGCAGCGGCACGCTCATGGTCACCCCGCGCGGGTATGGGCTGTTCGCTCACTGCGAACCCTACGCGCCAGCCACGGCCTGAGGGCTATGTGCAACGCGCATAGGTCGACGGCGTCCCATTTCCCCGGCTCGAGCTCGGGCAGGCCGAGCAGCGTCACGAGGCCGCGGAGCAGGTCAGCGTCGGCGCGGGGGGCGAGGACGGCGGCGGCCTCTTCCGGGGTCCAGGGCACGCCGAAGCAGGCCGGACGAGTCGGGGGCATGGCGCCGATCTTAGCGATCTGGCACGTCAGCCCGCGCCCGGCCCGCGTCAGTGAGCCCCCAGAGAACCGGCGGCCTGCCCGGCTTTCCCGTGCGCTGCACGCCCGCCCGCTCGACCGCGCCCTCCGCCTCTGCGTTCCGCAGCCAGGTTCGCACCGTGCCGACCGCAGGAGGCGGCCCGTCCGGCCAGTTCCTGATGCTGAACCTCGGCCTGGCCTGATGGCCGGGGGCGCGCTGCCTGCGCTTCTTGTGGTTCCGGGGCATCGCTACTCGTGGCCGTGGCCGACCGCGCCGGGCGGCTTCTGCGGCTCCTGGCCGGCCCTGAGCGCCTCGGCCATATGCCGGTTCTTACAGGCTGCCGGGCTGGAGTTCAGGCACCGCTCGCAGAGGCGGCTGTGCGGACGCAGCCTGCCGGTGCTAACAGCGGGTACGGACAGGCCCCAAGTGGCGCAGCACCAGCACCAGGGCGGCTCGGTGACGGTCACGGAGTTGTATCCGCCATCCACTGGCCCTCGTCCGGGAATGTGGTAGCGCCCAGTCCGGCCATGGCGAAACAGAGTGCGGCTTGGCGCTGGCAGAAACGGCGGCTCATACCGAACCGATCGCGGCGCTTGCGCTCGGCCAGCTTCATATACCAGTGCCCGCGCCGGTAATACACGGCCGGCAGATCGATGCCGCTCATGGCCGGCGCTGCGCCTCGTGCCGGGCCCGCATCTCGGCCAGCTGCCTGCGCACGTCCATGACGCCGATGTACCCGCCGCCGTCCGGCGCCGCGACGATGCCCAGGCTCGTGTGCCCGTGCTGCTCGTGGTTGAGCTGGTGCCACGCCTGCGCCGCCTCGCGGGTCGGGTACAGCCAGGCGGTCACGTCGGTGACGTTCAGCCCGGCCGCAGCGCCGCCCAGCATGCGGCACGCTGCGGACTCGGAGACATGCAGCCCCTGGCCGTGCTCGGTGATCAGGGCCTCGCGGCGGGCATCGAAGTCATCCATGATCATTCTCCTGTCGATGCCATCAGGGTGAGCCAGTGAGCGGACCCGCACCCGTCGCAGGTGTACGCCACCTCCTGGCTGGGGATCGTGCCGGGCGTGCCCGGCGGCCACTCCCGGCCGGTGGACGGGTCGCAGGGCGCGAACGTCAGCAGCGTCACCGTGCCGCAGTCGCACGTGGCGACCAGGCCGCCGCGGCCTTCCGGGTCATCAGCCAGGGTGGCCGGGCGGACGTGCAGCGAGCGCGCAGGCTCAGGCAGGCACGGCCCGCTGATCCAGGTCACCGGCCGGCCTCGATCGCGATCTGCTCGTTCTCCCGGTACCGCTCGACCAGCGTCTCGCCGCCGCTCAGCTGCAGGTACGGCAGCATGACCTCGTCGATC
>WNFN01199029.1_pt2 | contig 19090 bp, 17 predicted proteins | sample 5400161 | NCBI WGS metagenome assembly WNFN01 (sample SAMN13153353, study PRJNA577476) | soil metagenome | isolation source: 80 cm saprolite on Douglas fir-dominated hillslope | place: USA:California | collected 2013-09-17 | reverse complement strand
GCGCTCTTGCGCGAGCTGTTCCAGCGAGCCACGGCAGACGAGCAGGATTTTCTGGTGCGGCTGATCGTCGGTGAGCTGCGCCAGGGTGCGCTCGAAGGAATCATGGTGGAAGCCGTCGCCGCCGCAGCGCAGCTGCCGGCGGCTGAGGTGCGCCGTGCGGTCTCCTTCGCCGGCGCCATCGCGCCGGTCGCCGCAGCTGCGCTCAGCGGCGGCGCCTCGGCGCTCGCGCAGTTCTCGGTGCGCGTGATGCAGCCGGTGCTGCCGATGCTTGCCCAGCCGGCCGAGGACATGCAGGCTGCGCTTGCCGCGCTCGGCACTGCGTTGGTCGAGTGGAAGCTCGATGGCGCGCGCGTTCAGGTGCACAAGGCCGCGGACGAGGTGCGCGTCTATACGCGCAACCTGAACGACGTCACGACGCGCGTGCCGGAAATCGTCGCCGCGGTGCGCCGCGCGGGCGCGCAATCGCTGATCCTCGACGGCGAGGCGATCGCGCTGCGCTCGAATGGACGTCCGCATCCCTTTCCGGTGACCATGAGCCGCTTCGGCAGCCAGCAGGACGCCGCCGGGCGCGCGAGCGAGCTGCCGCTCTCGGTATTTTTCTTCGATTGCCTGTACCTGGACGGCGCCGCGCTCTTCGACCATCCGACGCGCGAGCGACGCGAGCTGCTGGTGAAGGCGCTCGCGCCCGAGCTGGTCACGCCCGCGCTCATCACCAGCAACGCCGAGGCAGCGGAGCGTTTCTACCAGGAAGCGCTCGCTGCCGGCCATGAAGGCGTCATGGCAAAGGCGCTCGATGCTCCCTACGAAGCGGGACGTCGCGGAGCCGCATGGCTCAAGGTCAAGCGCGCGCGCACGCTCGATCTGGTGGTGCTGGCGGCGGAATGGGGCCACGGCCGGCGCCGTGGCAAGCTTTCAAACCTGCACCTGGGCGCGCGCGATCCAACCACCGGCGGCTTCGTCATGCTCGGCAAAACCTTCAAGGGGCTGACCGACGCCACGCTCGAGTGGCAGACGCGGGAATTCCTCAAGCGCGAGACCGCGCGCGACGAATGGACCGTCCACCTGCGGCCCGAGCTGGTGGTCGAGATCGCCTTCAACGACCTGCAGGAAAGCTCGCAATATCCGGGCGGCCTCGCGCTGCGCTTCGCGCGCGTGAAGGGCTACCGGCCCGACAAAAGCCCGCAGGACGCCGACACCATCGACACCGTGCGCCGCATCTACCAGGAAAGCGTGGCGTGAAAACGCTCGGCGAATGGCTCCAGTTCATCGAGCGCCAGCACCCGAAGACCATCGCGCTCGGACTGGAACGGGTCGCCGCGGTGCTCGGGCGCATGAGAATCGAGCTCGGCTGCCCCGTCATCACCGTCGGCGGCACAAATGGCAAAGGCTCTTGCAGCGCGCTCCTCGAAGCCATGCTGCGCGCCGGGGGCTATCGCACCGGCCTCTACACCTCGCCGCATCTGCTCCACTACAACGAGCGCGTGCGCGTCGGCGGCACCGAAGCCTCCGACAGCGCGCTCTGCGAGTCATTCGAGGCGGTGGAGGCCGCACGCGGCGAGGTCGCGCTGACGTACTTCGAATATGGGACGCTCGCCGCCCTGTGGCTGTTTGCTCGCGAACGCATCGAGGTCGCCATCCTGGAAGTTGGCCTGGGTGGGCGGCTGGACGCGGTGAATGCAGTGGACGCGGACTGTGCCGTGCTGACGAGCGTCGGCATTGATCACGTCGATTACCTCGGACCGGATCGCGAATCGATCGGCCGCGAGAAGGCCGGCATCTTCCGCGCCGGGCGCCCGGCAGTGATCGCCGAGCCGCAGCCGCCGCAATCGGTACTCAAGGCGCCTGGTGTGCACTACCTGCTGGGACGGGATTTCGGCTACGCGGATCAGCCGGGCCAGTGGATGTACTGGGGTCCGGCCGGCAAGCGCGGCGGGCTCGCGCAGCCCGCGCTACGCGGCGCGATACAGCTGCGCAACGCGGCAGCGGCGATGTGCGCGCTCGATTGCCTGCGCGACAAGCTACCGCTCGGCATGCAGGACGTGCGCCGCGGACTGGCCGAGGTGAGCCTGCCCGCGCGGTTCCAGGTCCTGCCGGGGCGGCCGCAGGTGATCCTCGACGTGGCGCACAACCCGCAGGCCGCGCAGGTGCTCGCCGACAATCTCGCCGCTTCGGGCTTCGCACCCGAGACGATCGCGGTCTGCGGCATGCTGCGCGACAAGGACGTGGCGGCGGTGCTCGCCGCGCTCGCGCCGCGCATTACGCGCTGGCATCTCGCGTCGCTCGATGGACCGCGCGCCGCGACGGCCGATGAGCTGGCTAAGCACGTGCACGGAGCAGTGGAATGCTTCACATCGCCGGCCAGCGCGTACGAAGCGGCGCTGGGCCGCGCGAACGAGAATGATAAGATCGTCGTGTTCGGCTCCTTTCTGACCGTCGGCGAAGTGATGCTGCCGATGGTGTTCGATCCCGAGCCGAAGAGCACGCTCGCACCGGTCAGCGTGCGCATCCCGGGCGAGAACGACACGCCGTTCGCCCCCAAGCCGCCGCCGGCCAAACCAGTGCCGCAAGCCGAGGCGGCTGCGCCCGCGGCCTCCGGCGAGTATGTGATCCAGGTCGGCGCCTTCGCGCGCCCCGACAGCGTGATCGCCAAGCTCGCCGGCGCGAAGCTTCCCTATTACACCGAGCCTATGCAGGGCAACCTGACGCGGGTGCGTGCCGGACCGTTCGCGACTCGCGAGGCGGCGGACCAGGCGCTCGGCAAGCTGAAGGAGCTGGGCCTCAAGCCCGGCGCGATTAGCGCAAAATGACCTGGCTCGACCTCGCCGTCGCCATGGTGCTCATCATCTCGATCGCCTGGGGCGTATGGCGCGGCCTGGTGCGGGAAATGATGTCGCTCGCGGGCTGGGTGATCGCCTTCCTCGCGGCAAACCTGTTCGCCGCGCCGGTGTCCGAGCTGCTGCCGGCATCGATCGCGCGGCCGGAATTGCGCTCGGTGATCGCGTTCATCGCGGTGTTCATCGTGACTCTGGTGCTGGCGGCGCTCGCCAGCATCGCGCTCGGCAAGCTGGTGCGCTCGGTCGGCCTCGGCAACCTCGACCGTCTGCTCGGCGCGCTATTTGGTCTGTTGCGCGCGCTCCTGATCGTGCTCGCCGCGGCGATCGTTGCCGGGTTCACGTCGTTCCCGAGAAGCGCGGCGTGGAAGGACTCCGTCAGCGGCGCGCAGCTCGCCGCCGCCGCAACCGCGCTCAAGCCGTGGCTGCCGCCGGCTTTCGCGCAGCGCTTGAAATATAATTAGCCCTTAACCACAGGGGAAAAGCTCTCCCATGTGCGGGATCCTGGGCATCGTCGCGCAAGCCCCCGTCAATCAGCTCCTCTACGACGGGCTATTGCTGTTGCAGCACCGCGGGCAGGACGCCGCGGGCATCGTCACGGCCGAGCACAACACGTTCCACATGCACAAGGCGCCGGGCATGGTGCGCGACGTCTTCCGCACGCGCGACATGCGCGATCTCGGCGGCAACATGGGCATCGCGCATTGCCGCTATCCGACTGCCGGCTCGGCGTTCAAGGCCTCCGAAGCTCAGCCGTTCTATGTCAATTCGCCCTTCGGCATCGTGCTCGGGCACAACGGCAACCTGACCAACTCCGATCAGCTGAAGGACGAGATGTTCCGCACCGACCTGCGGCACATCAACACCGGCTCGGATTCCGAAGTGCTGGTGAACGTGCTGGCGCACGAGCTCGAGAAAGCCTCGGTCAAGCTGCACCTCGAGCCGCAGACGATCTTCACCGCCGTGGCCAACGTGCACCGGCGCCTCAAGGGCGCCTATGCCGTGGTGGCAATGATCGCCGGCTACGGCGTGCTCGCGTTCCGCGATCCGTACGGCATCCGGCCGGCCGTCATCGGCTACCGCACCGGGCGAGGCAATCTTCATCGACGAGGACGGCCGCTTTCACAGCCAGCAGTGCGCGGCGCACCCGAGCCTCAATCCGTGCATCTTCGAGTACGTCTACCTCGCGCGGCCCGATTCGCTGATCGACGGCGCTTCGGTCTACGAGACACGCCTCAACATGGGCGAGAAGCTCGCGCAGAAGATCCGCCGGCACTACCAGCATCTGGACGTGGACGTGGTGATTCCGATTCCCGATTCGAGCCGCCCCTCGGCGCTGCAGCTGGCGCATGGGCTCGGTGTTCCCTATCGCGAAGGGTTCGTCAAGAACCGCTACATCGGCCGCACCTTCATCATGCCCGGCCAGGCGGTGCGCAAGCGCTCGGTGCGCCAGAAGCTGAATCCCATGGCGATGGAATTCGCCGGCAAGAACGTGCTGCTGGTCGACGACTCGATCGTGCGCGGCACCACCAGCCGCGAGATCGTGCAGATGGCGCGCGAGTCGGGCGCGCGCAAGGTGTTCTTCGCCTCCGCCGCGCCGCCGGTGCGCTTTCCCAACGTCTACGGCATCGACATGCCGACCCGCGCCGAGCTGATCGCGGCGCACCGCAGCGAGGAGGAAGTCGGCCGCGAGATCGGCGCCGATGCGCTCATCTACCAGGACCTGGAAGAGCTCAAGGACGCAGTGCGCCGCGCCAACCCGCGGCTCGCCAATTTCGAGACTTCGTGCTTCGACGGCATCTATGTCACAGGCGACGTCACCACCGATTACCTGCGCGCCATCGAGTTGCAGCGCGACGCGGCGCGCGATTCCGGCGAGGACGAAAGCGCACAACTGGATTTGAACCTGGCAGCCTGATATAGTCGCCCCCTTCGCGCCGATTTGAGCCACAGCTTGCGGGCGCGTAACAAATACCGCTAAAGCGTGCCGAGAACCCGGTACCCCCTTTAGCAAGATGAGGCGGCCGGGTTTTTTATGGACAAAGAGTTAGCACTGTCGACCCTGGGTGTGCGCGCCGGGCAGGTGCGCAGCCAGTTTCAGGAACACTCCGAGGCGCTCTACCTCACCTCGAGCTTCGTGTTCGACAACGCTGCGCAGGCCGCGGCGCGCTTCGCCGGCGGCGAAGAGGGCATGGTGTACACGCGCTACACCAACCCCACGGTGGCGATGTTCCAGGATCGCCTTGCGGCGCTCGAGGGGGCCGAGTCGTGCGTCGCCACCGCGTCGGGGATGGCGGCGATCCTCGCCACGGCGCTGGTGCATCTGAAGAGCGGCGACCACGTGGTGTGCTCCAACGCCGTGTTCGGCGCCACGATCCAGCTCTTCAGCAACATCCTCGGACGCTTCGGCATCGAGACGACCTACGTCTCGCCGACGCGCGCGGAGGAATGGCAACGCGCCGTGCGGCCGGCGACCAGGCTGTTCTTTCTGGAAACGCCGTCGAATCCGCTCACCGAAGTCTCGGACATCCCGGCGCTCGCCGCCGTCGCGAAGAAGGCCGGCGCGCTGCTCGCGGTCGATAACGTCTTCTGCACGCCGATCCTGCAGCGCCCGCTGCAACTCGGCGCCGACATCGTGATTCACTCGGCGACGAAGTATCTGGACGGCCAGGGTCGCGTGCTCGGCGGCGCCATAGCGGGCTCGAAGTCGCTGGTCGGCGAGCCGATGACCGCGTTCCTGCGCACGGCAGGGCCTGCGCTCTCACCTTTCAACGCCTGGGTGCTGCTGAAGGGGCTGGAGACCCTGGAGCTGCGCATGCGCGCACAGTCGGCGGCGGCGCTCGAGCTCGCGGCCTGGCTCGAAGGCCACCGCGCCGTAGCCCGGGTGCATTACCCGGGCCTCGCCTCGCACCCGCAGCACGCGCTCGCGCAGCGCCAGCAGCGCGGCGGCGGTGCCGTGCTGTCGTTCGAGGTGAAAGGCGGGCCTCAGGGTGCAAAGGCGGCGGCGTGGCGCGTGATCGACGCGACGCGGCTGATGTCGATCACGGCCAATCTCGGCGACGTCAAGACCACCATCATCCATCCGGCGAGCACCACGCATGGCCGCATTTCGCCGCAGGCGCGCGCCGCGGCCGGCATCACCGACGGCCTGGTGCGCGTCGCCGTGGGGCTGGAGGCGCTGTCCGATCTAAAAGCCGATCTGGAGCGCGGGTTAAGCTAATGCCGTGCAAGCCAGGTATGTGCAGCGGCCCTTCCAGGTAGCGCTCCTTGCCGCGGTGTACTTCGCCGCGGCCAAGGTCTCGCTGCTCGTCGCGATCCCGCCGGGTTACGCCACGGCGATCTGGCCGCCCTCGGGCATCGCGCTGGCGGCGCTGCTCCTCTGGGGCAACCGGCTGTGGCTGGGGGTGTGGATCGGCAGCTTCGCCGCCAACCTGACGGTCGAAGGCGCGGTGCTTGCCTCGGCCGTGATCGCCACCGGCAGCAGCCTGCAGGCCTTTGTCGTCGCGAGCCTCATCCGCCGCACCCTTGGCGTGCCGCGGCGCTTCGCTCAAGTGCGCGAAGTACTGATCTTCGTCGGCATCGCCGCGGCCGGTGCGGTCATCGCGCCGAGCGTCGCGCTGCTGCCGCTCGCGACCATCTTTCCGCTGCCGCGGTCGGATCTCGCCTGGAACTGGTGGACCTGGTGGCAGGGTGATGCCTGCGGCATGCTGATCTTCGCACCGCTCCTGCTGAGCTGGAGCGCGCCGGGCATCGCCTGGCGGCGGCGCAAGATATTCGAAGCGGTGGTTTTCGCGCTGCTGCTCATCGCCGCGGGGGAGGTGGTGTTTACCGCCGGATTCGGCCGCACCTTCGTCATCGTGCCGTTCGTCATCTGGGCCGCGTTTCGCTTCGGCGCGCGCGAAGTGACGACGACCAGCGCCGTGATCTGCGCGATGGCGCTCTGGTACACGCTGCGTGCCGATGTCGGCCCGTTCTCGAGCCTGCCGCAGAACGAAGCGCTGCTGCTGCTCCTGGTGTTCGTCAGCACCGTGGTGGTGACCGGGCTGATGCTCAGTGCGCTCCTTGCCCAGCTGGCAGCCGCGCGCGATGAGCTCGAGACGCGGGTGCATGAGCGCACCAAGCTCCTCGCGGAGAGCGAACGGCGCTTCCGCCTGATGGTGGAGAGCGTGGTCGATTACGCCATCTTCATGCTCGACACCGAGGGCCGCGTGGCGAGCTGGAATCTCGGAGCGCAGCGCATCAAGGGCTATGCCGCCGACGAGATCATCGGCCAGCATTTCTCGCGTTTCTACCCGCGCGAGGAGGTGGAGCGCGGCAAGCCGCAATGGGAGCTGGTGGTGGCGAAGCGCGATGGCCGCTTCGAGGAGGAGGGCTGGCGCCAGCGCAAGGACGGCTCGTTTTTCTGGGCGAGCGTGGTGATCACCGCCGTGCGCGACGACGGCGGCAGGCTGCTCGGCTTCTCCAAGGTGACGCGCGATCTCAACGAGCGCAAGCGCGTCGAGGCCGAGCTGGTGCGCGCGAAGGAGAAGGCCGAGCGGGCGAGCGAGTCGAAGTCGCAGTTCCTCGCCAACATGTCGCACGAGCTGCGCACGCCGCTCAACAGCCTGCTGATCCTCGCGCGGCTGCTCGCCGACAACATGGGCGGCAATCTCGACCCGAAGCAGGTGCGCTTCGCCCAGACGATCTACGAATCGGGCACCGATCTATTGAGCCTGATCAACGACCTGCTGGACCTGGCGAAGATCGAGTCGGGCGCCGTCACCGCGCTGCACATCGCGCCCGCGCGCTTTGACGATCTGCGCGCGGATCTCGAGCGCACCTTCCGGCAGCTGGCGCAGGAAAAGGGCCTCGAGTTCTCGATCGATCTCGCGCCGGGGCTGCCGCCCACCATTCGCACCGATGCGACGCGGCTGAAGCAGGTGCTGAAGAACCTGCTCGCCAATGCCTTCAAGTTCACCAAGCAGGGCGCCGTGCGCCTGCGCATCGCGGCCTACGGGCCGCGCTCGGTCGCCTTTGCGGTCATCGATACCGGGATCGGCATTGCGCCGGACAAGCAGCAGCTCATCTTCGAGGCTTTCCAGCAGGCCGACGGCACCACCAGCCGCCAGTACGGCGGCACTGGCCTGGGCCTGTCCATCAGCCGGGAGCTGACGCGGCTCCTCGGCGGCGAGCTTCAGCTGGCGAGCGAGCCGGGCAAGGGCAGCACGTTCACGCTGATCCTGCCCTTGAGCGACGAGCGCATCACCGCGCCCGCATAGATTCAGGCCTGTGCAGTCTCGGCGCTGAGCGTTTCCTTGCGCGTCTTCATCCGCTCGCCGAGCGCCTCGAGGTCGAGCTGCTTCGCCTTCCTCGCTTGCGGGAACATCTCGCCTTCCTCTTCCTTGACGTGGTGCATGACGTACTCGCCGAGCACCGTGAAGGTGGCGAAATAGTTCGGGTCGTCCGGGTCCATGTTCTCGAGCTGCTCGATCAGCATCTTCGCCGTCTCGTGCTCGACCGCGGCCTCGTTCATGATGTCCTCGTCCTCGATGGCGTCGCGCACCGCGGGATAGAAGATTTCCTCCTCCACGGTGGTGTGCACGCGCAGGTCGGCGCAGACAGCTTCCGCGAGTTCGCGGCACGCTTCGGTGTCCGACCGGTCGAGCTTCTCGAACTGCTTGAACGCCTTTTTTACCTTCTCGTGATCCTCTTTCAGGAGGTCGATGGCGTTTGGCGGTCGGCTGCGGGTCTTGGGCATGGGCGTCCTCTCGGTTCGCTAGCCGGCAGCAACCGGCGTACCCAGGTAGCTAAAGGAATTACTACCAGCGCACGAGGCGCGGCTTGCCGTCGGCGATCTCGAGGTAGCCGCCGCGGCCGTACCAGTCGGGCAGCACCCAGCGTTCGCAGCGCCGGCCATCGACCATGATGCGATGCACACCCGGCCGGTGCGTGTGGCCATGCACCAGCCGCGTGACGCCGTGGTGCCGGAAGGCCGCCGCGACGGCCGCATCGTTCACATCCATGATTTCGGCGGTCTTGGCCTGGATCACCGCCTTGCTCTTCTCGCGCAGGCCCTGGACCGTTTCACGGCGCAGGACGACCGGCTTGGCGAGGAACTCGCGCTGCCAGTCGGCCGAGCGCGCGGTGCGCCGCCACGCCTGATAGTCGAGATCGTCGGTGCAAAGCGTGTCGCCATGCATGAGCAGGGTGCCGTCGACGATCGAGGGATCGGCGAGCAGCGTCGCGCCGGTGGCGGACGCGAATGCGTCGCCTAGCAGGAAATCGCGGTTGCCCTGCATGAAGTAAAGCCGCGTGCCGGCCGCGCTCAGGCGGCGGAAGAAGCCCACGACGACGCCGTTGAACGGCGCCTCGAGATCGTCGTCGCCGATCCAGTACTCGAACAGATCGCCCAGGACGTAGAGTGCCTGCGCGCCGGCCGCGTCCTCTTCGAGGAACTGGAAGAAGCGCTCGTTCGCCCCCGGGCGCTCCTCGCTGAGATGGAGATCCGAGATGAAGAGCGCGCGCAACGAAAGCTTTACTTCGCGCCGACCACCGTCACCGATTCGATGATCACCGGGGTCTTCGGCACGTCGCGCGGGAACGGGCCGCCGGACCCGGTGGGCAGCTTGGCGATCTGGTTCATCACGTCGAGCCCGGACACCACCTTTCCGAACACGGCGTAGCCGTTGCCGTCGCTGCGCGGATCGCCCCAGTTGAGGAAGCTGTTGTCGCCGACGTTGATGAAGAATTGCGCGGTGGCCGAGCTGGGATCGGCGGTGCGCGCCATCGCGATGGTGCCGAGTTCGTTCTTCAGGCCACCCTTGATGCCGGCCTGGGCTTCGTTCGCGATCGGCGCGCGCGTCTTCTTCTGGCTGAATTTGCCGTCGAAGCCGCCGCCCTGGATCATGAAGCCGTCGATGACGCGATGGAACACGGTGCCGTTGTACTGGCCCTCGCGCACATATTGCAGGAAGTTCTCCACCGTCTTCGGCGCCTTCGCCGGGTAGAGCTCGAGGCGGATGGTGCCCAGGTTGGTGCGCAGGTCGACTTGCGGGTCGGCGCCGATGGCGCCCGTGGGCACCACGGCCGCAGTGGAGAGAACGAATAGATAGCTGAGTTTCATCCCGGTCCTTCGTAGAGAATTTTCCAGCGCCCGGCTTCCTTGGCCCAGTACTGGCGTTTCTTCATCACGTTCGACAGGCCGTCGGAGCGATAGTCCTGGTCGAAGGTGACGACGACCATGTCGCGCTCATGCGGGTAGCGCAGCATGGTGACGCGCCCGAGCCCGACCTTGATCCACGATTTCGCCGCGTTCACTTTGCGCTTGTGAGCGCCCCAGGCCGCGTAGTCCTGGCCGAGCGAAGAGAAGCGCTGCGAGTAGTGCGCAAGATAGCGCTCGGTGTCGCGGCTTTGCCAGTCGGCGCGCCATTGCTCGAGCGCCGCGGCAAGCCCGCTGCGCTCGGTCTCGAGCGAGCCGGCGTCGCTCCATTCGATCTCGTCGGCGATGATCACCGGCGTGAGCCCGATCTGCAGTCGCTGGCCGACCGATTCGAGATCCGGATTGGCCAGCACGATGCAGCCGTCGCTCGCGCGCGGCGGCCGGCTGTACACGTTCGAAGGCACGCCGTGCAGCCAGATGCCGTGGCCCTTGCGCCCCTGGCGGCGGTCCCACTCGTTCGGATAGTTGATCGGGAAAGCGCCGGCGCCGTAGAAGTCGGTGAGCTTCTTGCGCGGCAGATTGGCCGTCACGTGGTAGACGCCCACCGGTGTTTTCTGGTCGCCTTCGCGCGTCTTGTCGATGCCGTTTTTCCCCAGCGTGACGTAGTAATCGGCAATCAGCCTGGGCTTGCCGCCGTCGTTGGCATAGACGTAGAGGCGCGAGCGGCGCGAATCGACGACCAGCGCGTGCTTCTGCTCGGGATTGAGCTGCAGCACATAGCGCGGCAGCCGGTCCTCGGTGGGCCGCAGCCGCTGGGCGCGCAGCCGGGCGAGCGCCTCGTCGCGCAGCCCGTCGAGCCGCTCCCGCGGCACCGTCTTCACCACATTGCCGAAGGTCTCCAGCGGCCGCGCCCGCGCGAGCAGCAGGTCGCCGCGCACCAGATGCGCCAGCCGAAAATTCGGGTAATCGGCAATCAGCGCATCCACGCGCTTGAGTGCCACGTCGATCTGGTTCGCCTCGATCGCCTCGAACACCGACGAGAGCCGGTCCTCGGGCGTCGTTGCCCACGCCATCGAGATGGACGTCAGCGCGAGCACGAGCAGCGCCAGGCGCCTCATTTGGCCGCCTTTTCTTCCTTGATCAGCCAGCGGCCGTCCGCTTTCACGAGTTCGAGGGTCTTGCGGCTCTTGGTGGTGAGCTTGTCGGACCGGTAAGTCTGCCTGAAGCTCACGCTCGCCTGCTGCGCGCCGCGCATGGTCACCTTGGGCGACTCTACGCCCACCGAGATGGACTTGGGCGCGGCAATCCGGGCGCGGCGTGCCTTCTCCCAGTCCGCGCGCCCCTCGCCGCGCGGCGCCTTGAAGTCCTTGGCGTAGTAGGCGAGGTAGGTATCGGCGTCCTTCTTGGACCAGGCCTGCGCCCAGCCGTTTACCGTCTTCAACACCTCCGCCGTGGAGTCGCCTGCCGGCTTTTCGGCCGCCGCAGCTTTCTTCTCCGGCGCCTTTTGCGCTAGCACCGGCGGCTTGGCCGGCTCCTTGGGGGCTTCCTTCGCCGCGGTGGTGGTTGGCGCCGGCTTGGCGATCGGCTCGCGCACCAGCTCGCGCACGAGCGAGAGCTTGTTTTGCGCGCCAGTATTCGAGGCGTCGAGCTGCAGCGCCTTGCCGTAGGCCTGACTTGCAAGCTTGGCGTAGACATCGCCGAGGTTCTCGTAGGCGGTCGCATAGCTCGGGTGGGTGCGGATCGACTGCTCGAGCGCAGCGCGGGCCTTCTCGTACTGACCCTGGCTCGCGTAGATCACCGCGAGGTTGTTGTAGGGCTCGGGAAGATTCGGATGGTCCTGCGTCAGCTTGGTGAAGATCTCGATCGCGTCCTGCTGCTTGCCCTGCTCGGTGAGGATGAGTCCCTTGAGAAAGCGCGCCTGCGGATCCTTGGGATTGGCGGCAAGCGCGCGGTTCACGCGCTCGAGCGCCTGCTGCGACTGGCCAGACTTGAGAAGCTTCTGCGCTTCCTGCACTTCATCGGCGCGCGCCGGCGCGGCTGCGAAAAACGCCAGGGCGCAAAGGAGGATGACACCGCCACGAAGCCGATTGCGTGGGGCGTTTGAACTCAGCATTGTGTTAATATTTTCAAGGCCCTACGAAAGGGTCCTCATTCTAGACTAAGGCCCGCCGGTTCACAATCCAACCGTGAAGATCTTCAACAGCCTCGGTCGGGCCAAGCAGGACTTCATTCCGTTACGCCAGGGCGAAGTGCGGATGTACGTCTGCGGCATCACGGTCTACGACTATCTGCATCTCGGCCACGCGCGCTTCATGGTGGTGTTCGACATGGTGCGCCGCTGGCTGCGCGCGAGCGGCTACCGCGTGACGTACGTGCGCAATATCACCGACATCGACGACAAGATCATCCGCCGCGCGGTGGAGAACGGCGAGCCGGTCGACGCGCTGACCGCGCGCTTCATCCACGCCATGGACGAGGACGCGGCCGCCCTCGGCGTCGAGAAGCCCGACCACGAGCCGCGCGCCACGCAATATGTGCCGCAGATGCTCGACTTGATCGGCCGCCTGCAGGAGAAGAAGCTGGCGTACCAGTCCGCCTCGGGCGACGTTAACTATGCCGTACGGCGCTTCCCCGGCTACGGCAAGCTTTCGGGCAAGTCGCTCGATGAATTGCGCGCCGGCGAGCGCGTCGACGTCGACACGACCAAGGAAGACCCATTGGACTTCGTCCTCTGGAAGCGCGCCAAGCCCGACCAGCCGAAGTGGCCCTCGCCCTGGGGCGAGGGCCGGCCGGGCTGGCATATCGAGTGCTCGGCGATGGGCTGCACGCTGCTCGGCGAGCAGTTCGACATCCACGGTGGCGGCATGGACCTGCAGTTCCCGCATCATGAAAACGAGATCGCCCAGTCCGAAGGCGCGACCGGCAAGCCGTTCGTCAAATACTGGATGCACAACGGGTTCCTGCGCATCGACGACGAGAAGATGTCCAAGTCGCTCGGCAACTTCTTCATCGTGCGCGACGTGCTCGCGCGCTACGACGCCGAGGTGATCCGCTTCTTCCTGCTGCGCTCGCATTACCGCAGCCCGCTCAACTATTCCGACGCGAACCTCGAGGACGCGAAGCAGGCTCTCACGCGCCTTTACACCGCGCTGGGCGCCGCCCCGGTCGCGCATTCGGAGGTCGATTGGGCAGAGCAGCATGCGCAACGGTTCAAATCGGCGATGGACGACGACTTCGGCACGCCCGAGGCGATCGCCGAGCTGCACCAGCTCGCCAACCGCGTATTCCACGGCGACGGCGCCGCCGCGCGCCAGTTGAAGGCGCTGGGCGCAGTGCTCGGGGTCTTGCAGCGCGAGCCGAACGAATTCCTGCGCGCCGCGCCCGCCGGTGTCGATGAAGCCTGGATCGGCGAGCAGATCGCGGCGCGCGACGCGGCGCGCAAGCGGCGCGATTTCGCCGAGGCCGACCGCATCCGCAAGGCGCTGCTCGACAAGGGCGTCGTGCTGGAGGATAAAGGTGGGACTACCAACTGGCGTCGCGCTTAATGCAAACAGTGCTTATCCATCCGCTCGTCGTGCGCATCACGCACTGGATCAACGTGCTCGCGATCCTCATCATGATCACGAGCGGCTGGGCCATCTACAACGCGTCGCCGCTCTTCGGCTTCGAAATTCCGTACGCTGTCACCCTCGGCGGCTGGCTCGCCGGCGCCCTGCAGTGGCACTTCGCGGGCATGTGGCTGTTCGCGCTGAATGGCCTGGTTTACCTGGCCTACGGCATCGCATCGGGCCATTTCCGTCGCAAGCTCCTCCCGGTCACGCCGCGCGCGGTGCTGCACGACATTCGCGAGGCGCTGCGCGGGCACCTCGCGCACGATGACCTCTCGGTGTACAACGCGGCGCAGCGCGCGGCCTACGTCGCGCTGATCCTTGCGCTCATGTTGCTCGTTGCGACCGGGCTCGCGATCTGGAAGCCGGTGCAGTTCTATTCGCTGGCACGGCTGATGGGTGACTACGAGGGTGCGCGTTATCTGCTCTTCTTCGCCATGTCGGCGGTGTTTCTCATCGTCGTGATCCACGTGATCATGGTGATCCTCGTGCCGCGCACCTTCCCGACGATGTTCACCGGCCGATTCCGCAGGACACCATGAGCATGGACCGCAACTTCAGCATCCACCGTTCGCCAGAGGTAGCGAATCTCGAGCGCCGCTTGTTTCTGAAGCGCGGGCTATCGCTCGGCGCGCTGTCGCTGCTCGCGGGCTGTGAGATCACCGACCAGGAAGGCGTGCAGCGCGTGCTGCTCGCGATGTCGCGCTGGAATGACGGCGTGCAGGACTGGCTGTTCGACCCCAAGCGCCTCGCACCCGAATTCCCGGAGAGCCAGATCACGCGCCCGTTCCCGTTCAACGGCTACTACCCGGAGAGCGAGGTTCGCGAGATCGACGGCGCCAGCTACAAGCTCGAGCTTGCCGGCATGGTGCGTGAGAAGAAGCCGTGGACGCTCAGCGAACTCTACGCGCTGCCGCAGGTGTCTCAGGTGACGCGCCACATCTGCGTCGAGGGCTGGAGCGCGATCGGCAAGTGGAGCGGGGTGCGCTTCTCCGATTTCCTCGCGCGCATCGGCGCCGATACCAGCGCGAAATACGTCGGCTTCCAGTGCGCCGACGACTACTACGGTTCGATCGACATGGCGACCGCGCTGCATCCGCAGACGCAGCTCAGCCTGCGCTACGCCGACGAGACCCTGCCGCCGAAGTACGGCTATCCCATGAAGCTGCGCATTCCGACCAAGCTCGGCTTCAAGAATCCCAAGCACATCGCCGCCATCTTCGTCACCAACGAATACCCCGGCGGGTATTGGGAAGACAAGGGCTACAACTGGTACAGCGGCTCCTAGCTCGCGGCTAGGATCTTCGCCACCAGGACGTCGGGCTGCTCGAGCATCGGGCAGTGACCCGAGTCCGCGATTTCTTCGTAGCGCGCCCCTGGAATCTTCTGCCCGAGCTTGCGCGCCAGCGCTGGCGGCGTGGTCTGGTCGAGCGCACCGCATAGCACCAGGGTGCGATTTTTGATCGCCGGGGCGCTTGCGCTTAGGTCGAGGGAAGCCAATGCAAGGCAGGCGCGCGCGAAGCACTGTGGGTCCACGGCGCCGAGCGCGGCTCTGCGCGCGGCGATGATCTCGGGATGGCGCTCGGCGAACGCCGCTGGAAACATGCGCGCAATGGCGGTGTCGAGCACCGCAGCCATGCCGCCGCCGGACACGCGCTCGGCCATGGCACGGAACGGCAGGCGTGCCGGCTCGGGAAAGGCCGCGAGCGTATCGGCGACGATCAGCCGGCCGAAGCGCCTGCCGTGCCGGATGGCGAGCTCGAGCGCGACGAAGGCGCCGAAGCCGTTGCCGAACACCGTTGTGTCCTGCGCGAGCTCGAGCGCAGCCATCACGCGCGCGACATGATCGGCGTGCTCGCCCACGCTGCCGAGCTCGACGGCGCTCGAGGCGCCGAAGCCCGGCAGATTGATGCGCGTCACGCGCCTTTCCCTGGCGAGGCGCGGCAGCATGAGGTCGAACACCGTGAGCTCGGTGAGCAGCGAATGGATCAGCAAGAGCGGTGCGCCTGCGCCGTGCTGGTCGTATTCGACCTGCGCGGCTCCGAGCGTTCGAAACATGGCCTCCTCCGGTGGGCGCGGCGAGATTAGCATGCTTAAATTGACGAGGAGGAGCGAGCCTGAGCCCATTCGAACTGGTCGAGCCGCGAACGCTCGCGGAAGCGATCGCGGCGCTCGACGCGAGCGATGGCGCGGTGCGGCCGATGTCGGGTGGCACGGCGCTGATGCTGATGATGAAGGCGGGCGTGCTGCGGCCGTCGCGCCTCGTCAACCTGCGCCGGCTCGGCCTCGACCAGATCAAGCTCGGCGCGCAGGGCGAGCTCCAGGTCGGCGCCATGGTCACGCTGCGCGCGCTGGAGAAGTCACCGCTCCTCAAGAATTGGCCCGTCATCGGGCGCACGCTGCGCACGCTCTCGAACGTGCGCGTGCGCAACGTGGCGACCGTCGGCGGCCACCTCGCGCACGGCGATCCACACATGGACCTGCCGCCGCTCTTGAGCGCGCTTGGCGCCAATGTCACCATCGCCGGGCCGAAAGGCGAGCGCGGCACTTCGGTGGAGGCCATCTACGCCGGCTACCTCGAGACCACGCTTGCGCGCGACGAGCTGATCACCGCCCTGAGCGTGCCGGCGATGGGCTCGCGCCGCGCCGTCTACCTGAAATGCACCACGCGTTCCGCCGACGACTGGCCCGCACTCGGCATGGCCGTGGTGCTCGACGGGCAAAGAGCGAGCATCGTCCTGAGCGCGGCGACCGACAAACCGACGCGGCTCGCCGCAGCCGAGAAAATCCTGAGCGGCAGCAGCCTCGACGACAAGCTGATCCAGCGGGCTGCCGACGCGGCGCGGGAGGTTCGCATCGAGGGCGATCTTCACGGCTCTGCCGCCTATAAGAAGCACCTGATTGGCGTGTATCTCAGACGGGCGATCCTTGAAGCGCGCAACGCAAGCCGCTGAGACGCCACAGGTTGGCCGCTCGGTGCCGCGGCTGGAGTCGTGGCTCAAGGTCACCGGCCGTGCCGAGTACGTGCACAACCTGCGCCTGCCGGGGATGCTCTACGGCAAGATTTTTCGCTCCACCGTGGCGCACGGCCGCATCAAGCGCATCGATGTGAGCGCGGCGCGCGCGGTGGCGGGCGTGCACAGCGTGGTCACCGCGGCGGAAGTGAAGACGGTAGTGCCCGATCCCTATTACGGGCCTGCATTCCACGATCAGCCGGTGCTCGCCGTCGACAAAGTGCGCTACGTCGGCGAGCCGATTGCTGTGGTGCTCGCCTCCGATCCCCACGTCGCCGAGGAGGCGGTGCACCTCATCAGCGCCGAATACGAGGAACTCCCCGCCGTCTACGACGAAGTGGAGGCGATGACGTCCAAGGCGATCGTGCACGACGCGCTCAGGCCCGCCGGGACGTTTCCTGATTTGAAGCACCTGAAAGGCAAAACCAATACGAACATAGCGCTCGACTTCCGCCTGCGCCGCGGCGATGCGGCGAAGGCGATGAAAGGCGCCGAGCGCGTGTTCGAGCATCGCTTTCGCACGCAGCAGGTCATGCATACGCCGCTCGAGCCCCTGGTCTCGGTCGCGGAATCGACCGACAGCTCCATCACCATCCACACCGCATCGCAAAGCCCGTCGTTCGTGCGCATCGAGATCGCGCGGCTGCTGGGCTGGCCGGAAAACCGCGTGCGCGTGCGCGTGCCGTTCCTGGGCGGCGGCTTCGGCGCCAAGCTCTACATCAAGCTCGAGGCGCTGGTGGCGGTGCTCTCGCTGCTGGTGCATCGCCCGGTGAAGATCTCGCTGACGATGGAAGAGCAGTTCTTCACCATCACCAAGCACGCCAGCACCTTTCGCATCAAAAGCGGCGTGACGCGCGACGGCCGCGTCGTCGCGCGCGATTGCGAGGTTTGGTGGAACGGCGGTGCCTACGCCGACATCGGGCCGCGCGTCACGCAGAAATCGGGGTTCACCGCGCCTGGACCTTACGACATCCAGGACGTGTCGATCGATTCGTACGCGCTCTACACGAACCTGCCACCGGCGGGGGCGCTGCGCGGTTTCGGCATCCCGCAGCTCGTCTGGGCCTATGAGAGCCACACCGACATGATCGCGCGCGAGCTCGGCATCGATCCGGTCGAGTTCCGGCGCCGCAACCTCCTGCGCGAAGGCCGGCCGCAGGCGACCGGCACCGTGATGCGCGATGCGGCGATCGAGAAGGTGCTCGAGCGCACGGCCAGCCTGCTCGACTGGGACAAGCCCTTCGAGCGCGGCACCGGGGTGGTGCGCCGCGGCCGTGGCATCGCCATCGGCTTCAAGGCCTGCATCTCCAATACGACCTCGCTCGCGGCAGTCAGCGTCAACGCCGACGGCAGCTGTACCGTCTATACGAGCACGGTTGACATGGGGCAGGGCTCGGACACCGCGATGGCGCAGATCGCAGGCGAAGTGCTGCAGATCCCGACCGAAGCGGTCACGGTGGTGCACTCCGACACCGACGTCACGCCGTTCGACATGGCGACGCTCGGCTCGCGCTCGCTCTTCCACAGCGGCAACGCGGTGAAGCTCGCGGCCGAAGACGCGCGCGATCAGCTGGCAAAACTGAAGCGCGAGCTCGGACTGCCGGCCGAGACGCCGGTGGCCGATGTGTTTCGCAAGAAGTACGGCATGCGCGCAGGCTCGGTGATGGGCGTCGGCAATTTCATCCCGCCGTATACGCCTCCGGACGAGAACGGCCAGACCGAGAACGCGACGCCGTTCTGGATGGTCGGCGCCACCGGCGTGGAGCTCGAGGTCGACACCGAAACTGGCCGCGTGCGCATAACGCGGCTGATCAACGTCGCCGACGTCGGCACGCCGATCAACCCGCGCATCGTCGAAACGCAGTTGTCCGGCGGCGCGATCATGCAACTGGGCTTCACGCTGTTCGAAAAAATGCTGTTTGATGGCGAGGGCCAGCTGCGCAATGCCTCGCTCGCCGAGTACAAGATCCCGGGGCTGCTCGACCTGCCGGGCGAAATCGTCAATGAGGCGGTGGTGGCCGAGCAGCGCAGCGGCCCCTTCGGCGCCAAGGGTGTGGGAGAGACGGCCACCTTTGGCGTGTCACCTGCGGTCGCCAACGCGATTCACGATGCGATCGGCGTGCGGCTCACCGAGTTGCCGATGAATCCCGAAGCCGTCTACAGCGCATTCAAGCGATGAGGCGCGCGATCCAGTTCCGCCTGAACGGCGAGAGCGTCGAAGCGCAGGTCGCGCCGCACGAGACGCTGGTCGAGGTGTTGCGCGAAGAGTTCGGCCTGTTTGGCGCTCGCGAAAGCTGCGGGCAGGGGCTGTGCGGCTGCTGTACCGTGCTGGTGAATGGCACAGCGGTGTCCGGTTGCTTGTACCTTGCAGCGCTGGCACAAGGCGCGCATGTGCAGACCGTGGAGGGCGGCACCGAGCTCGACGCGGTCCAGGAGGCATTCATCGAGCGCGCGGCTTTCCAGTGCGGCTTCTGCACGCCGGGATTCGTGCTGATGACA
>WNFN01141866.1_pt1 | contig 19104 bp, 20 predicted proteins | sample 5400161 | NCBI WGS metagenome assembly WNFN01 (sample SAMN13153353, study PRJNA577476) | soil metagenome | isolation source: 80 cm saprolite on Douglas fir-dominated hillslope | place: USA:California | collected 2013-09-17 | reverse complement strand
GCGTTGTAGGCGCGCCGCGTGGCGTTGCGGCCGACGAGAATCTGGTCGGCGCCGAGCACGCGGGCGGGATCCAACGCGTCGCGTCGCACCACTTCGGTCGCGCCGTAGCGCCCTTGCTGCAGTGGATGACCGGCCCGGATCGCCATCGACAGCCGCACGATCGGATCGTCCTGCGCCTGCCGATGCACCTGCGTGAGCATGGCGTCGGGCTCGGCGTCGGTGAAAAAGCCGCCACCTTGGATCGGCGGCAGTTGCGCCGGGTCGCCGAGCACCAACAGCGGCACGCCGAACGACATCAGGTCGCGCGCGAGCTCGGCATCGACCATCGAGCATTCGTCGATGACGATGAGCCTCGCCTTGGAAGCGGGCGCCTCGTCCCACAGCTCGAAGCTCGGCGTCTCCTCGCCGCTTTCGCGCGCCCGGTAGATCAGGCTGTGGATGGTGCCGGCGCCGGAGCAACCCTTGCTGCGCATGACGCACGCGGCCTTGCCGGTGAAGGCCGCAAACAGGACCTTGCCGTCGACGCCTTCGGCGAGGTGCTTGGCGAGCGTCGTCTTGCCCGTTCCGGCATAGCCGAAGAGGCGAAAGATCGAGGCGCGGCCGCCCGTCGCTTTGAGCCAATTCGAGGCCGCGGTTAACGCGGCATCTTGGTGGGGCGTGAAAATCGGCATTGGCGGCCAGGACGGCGGTCCGCCGCCATCAAGAACGGAACGGGAACATTTGTCAAGCCATGGATCCCGCACGCCGACCTGCTGGTCCACGCTCAGGCGCGATCGCGGCCCTCACCCGAACAGGAATCGCACGGTCGAGGCTGCGGCGAGCGCCGCGCCCAGGGTCGCCAACAGGGAGCTGAGCCAGGACGACTCGGTCGGCGTTGTGGGGGCTGCCGCCAAGTCGAGTTCGTTCACCTCGTTGGGGTCGACCATTTTCACCCCACTCGCCGGGACGGTCGGCGTGGCATCGTCACGGAGTGCATTCGGTTCACCCGCTGCACCTTGCGCGCCGGTGCCGGCGGCATCGGAACGAACGAGCCCAGCGGCTGCTGCGGCTGGCCTTTCGTCGCGCCCGGCCTCCTCGTTGCGCGCCGGGACGACACCTCGTCCCTTCCGCGAAGCGGCATTGGCCGCTTGCTCCTGCGCAGCCGGGTTCGTCTGGGACGGAGCTTGCGAGGTTTGTCGTTCGCCTTTTGCACGCGCCTGCTCATCCTGCGGGGCCGCGCGGCTTGCTTTCTTGCGCGACTGGGGCGACCGGACCGCCGCGTCCGTCTCCTGCGGTTGCGCCACAACGGGGCAGGGGTAGCGGTCGTTATCGCACGCCTGCGCACTCCTCGCCGGCAGCCCCGAGAGTACCCCGGCGGCGGCCATCGCAATTGCCAAACTGCGTAAGGTCAGCATGCATCCTCCCCCCGTCGCAAAGGTGGACGCAAACATTACGCACTGGCGGTCATGGCCTCACATTGGCGCAAATGGGGAATTGTTCGCGCAATCTGGAGTCGCAAAGGGGGCGGTTCGACGGCGGCCGCTCAGGCTTATAATGTCGCGATGGAGGCGATCATGAACGAAGACGTGTTCAACGGCAGCATTCGCAAATTTCTCAAGACGCTCGGGGTGAGCGCCCAGCGCGAGATTGAAAAGGCGGTCCGCCAGGGTTTGGCGGAGGGCAAGCTCAAGGGCAACGAAAAGCTTCCCGCCAAGGCCACGGTCACGCTCGGCGGCATCGGCTTCTCGCACGAGATCACGGGCGAGATCGAGCTGGAGTGAGTGGCGCAATCAATGGCATTTGCGTCCGCGCAGCGCGCGCAAATCAATCCACCGTCACGCCGCTCGCTTTGATCGGCCCCGCCCACTTCTCGATCTCGCTCTTGAGGAACTGGCCGAGATATTCCGGCGTGGCGCGGTCATCGGAGACGATCACGGCGCCGAGCCCTTCGAGCCGCTCCTTCACCGTCGGCGTCTTCATCGCCTCCACCGCGGCGTCGTTGAGCTTCTTGACGATATCGGCCGGCGCGCCCTTCGGAAGGAAGATGGCGTTCCAGGTGTAGGCCTCGAGGTTCGGCGTTCCCTGCTCGACACCGGTCGGCACGTCGGGCAGCGCGGGCGAGCGCTCCTTGGTCATGATCGCGATTGCCTTCACCGTGCCGCCGTCGATTTGCGGCTTGGCGGTGCTGACGATTTCACACAGATAATCGATGCGGCCGCCCTGGAGATCCTGCATGGCGGGGCCGGTCCCGCGATAAGGCACGTGGGTTATGTCGACGCCGATGAGATAGTTGAGCAGCACGCAGCCGAGATGGGTCGCCGAGCCCGCGCCGGCTGAACCGTATTGCATGTGGCTCTGGTTGGCCTTGGCGTAAGCGATGAATTCCTTGAGATCGTTCACCCGCAGGTCCTTGCGCGTAATGAGCACGATCGGAACCTCGGCGATGAGCGCGACCGGCGTGAAATCGGTTGCCGCGTTATAGAGCGGCTTCTTGTACATGGTCTGGCTCTGGGCATGGGTGCCCACCGTGCCGAGCACGAAAGTGTAGCCGTCGGGCGCGGCATCGGCGACGCGCTTGGAGCCCGTCATGCCGCCGGCACCGCCGACGTTCTCGACCACGACCTGCTGGCCGAGGATCTCGCCCATACGGTGCGCCATGACGCGACCGAGCACATCGGTTGGACCGCCGGCCGCGAACGGAATGACCATCGTCATCGGCCGGGCCGGGTAGGTCTGCGCCAGCGCCGTGCCGGTGACGGCAAGCAGGACGCCGCACGCCACGCCGAACATGTTCTTGAGCATTTGGCTCCTCCTCATTGCGCGCAAGATTTGTCCTTCCGCCAGATGGTGGTCAAGGCGCTGCTTGACGCGGGGCTCGCATGGGCTTGTGACCGATGAGCGGTACGCGTAAGAGGCAAGCTACCGGAGTTCGCCTCATGCCCAAGGTCCGCGAATGTCGATAACCCGCGTCGCCGTTGCCGGCCTCGGCGCCATCGGCCGCGTGCTCGCGCGCAAGCTCTCCGCGGGCATGCCGGGCCTCACGCTCGCGTGCGCGGCCGCGCGTGACCATGCCAAGGCGCGAGCTTGGCTCGATGCCGAGCGTATCGCGTGTCCCTTGGTCGAGCCCGAGGCGTTTCCGGCCCTTGCCGATCTTGCGGTCGAATGCGCGCCGGCCTCCGTGCTCGAACGAATCTGCCGACCGATGCTGGAGGCGGGAAAACAGGTGATGGTGCTCTCAGCCGGCGCGCTGTTGCCGCGGCCCGAGTTGATCGAGCTCGCCAAAGCGCGGGGAGGGCAGATCATCGTGCCGACTGGGGCGTTGCTCGGGCTTGATGCGGTCACCGCCGCGGCCGAAGGCCGCATTCATTCCGTGCGCATGATCACGCGCAAGCCGCCGCGCGGCCTTCTTGGCGCACCCGATTTCCCGCCAATGTCAACGTCGTGGCGGCGCTGGCCCTGGCCGGCATCGGGCCCGATCGGACGATGATGGAAATCTGGGCCGATCCTTCGGTCGAGCGCAACTGCCACACCATCGAGGTCGACAGCGACTCGTCGCACTTCACCCTCGCGATCGAAAACGTCCCCTCGGAAAATCCCCGAACGGGTCGGATCACGGCGCTCTCGGTCGTTGCAGCCCTGCGCAAGCTCACGACGCCGCTGCGAGTTGGGACTTGAGTTAACCCAGCCCTAACGGGCAAAAACGCTGTCGGCTTGCCCGCGCGCGCCCGTGCAAGCCGGCCGGCCCGCCGTGACAATCGCCTAACCGGTTCAATTTGTTGCAAATTTTAAGTGCGCCGGAGTTCCATCGCACCGTGCTTCGGCCATAATCTTAGCCCCAAACCCAGCAAAAATCGGAGGTGGCGCGACAACGAAAGGGGGCTTTCGCCGCCAACTCTGCGGCCGAACCGTGAACCCAACGGTAGTCGCTTGCGACTAAACTCACGAGTCCGACCGTCCGAAACCGATGCAATCGACATCAGACGAGGTGCTGATCGGACGAATCGCGAACGGCGATCGGCTCGCCATGCAGGTGCTCTACGCGCGGCACCACGTGCGAGTGTTTCGGTTCGTGGTGCGTTTGGTACGGGACGAGGCCACAGCGGAGGACCTGATCAGCGAGGTGTTTCTCGACGTGTGGCGGCAGGCTGGTCGGTTCGAAGGACGTTCGGCGGTATCAACGTGGATGTTGGCCATTGCGCGCTTCAAGGCCCTCTCGGCGCTCAGGCGCCGGCCGGACCAGGAGTTGGACGAAGAGACCGCAGGCGCGATCGAGGATCCGTCGGACGATCCCGCCGCCGCGCTGGAGAAGAAGGACAAGAGTACAATGCTCCGGAAGTGCCTCACGGGACTTTCGGCGGAACATCGGGAGATCATCGACCTCGTGTACTACCACGAGAAATCGGTTGAAGAGGTGGCCGAGATCGTTGGCATCCCGGAGAACACAGTCAAGACGCGCATGTTCTACGCGCGCAAGCGACTAGCGGAGCTAGTCAAAGCGGCAGGAATCGACAGAGGTTGGCCATGAACGCGATCAACAAAGAGCCAGAGCGCCATGAGATCGAGGCTCTGCTGCCGTGGCACGCGGCAGGCACGCTGAGTCGCCGCGACGCCGATCGCGTCGAGCAAGCGCTTGCGGGCGACCGCGAACTCGCGCGGCGCTATGATCTCGTGCGCGAGGAGCTTGCGGAGACGATCCACCTCAACGAGACGCTGGGTGCGCCCTCGGCACGCGCGATGGAGAAGCTGTTCGCCGCGATCGACGCCGAGGAGGCGCGCTCGCCGCGCCGCCAGCGCTCGTTCGACCTTGCCGGCCGCATCTCGGAATTTCTCTCGAGCCTCACTCCGCGCGCGCTTGCCTGGTCGGCAACCGCCGCCGCGGTTGCGATCCTGCTGCAGGCGGCCGTGATCGCAGCGATTGTGGTCAAAGAGCAAGGCGCTCCAAGCGGACCGTCGCTCGCCAGCGCCCCCAGTGACGGCTCCTTTGCAGTCGTGCGCTTTGCCCCGCAAGCGACGGCGAACGACATCACCAATTTCCTCGGCGCCTACAAGGCCACGGTGGTCGAAGGACCGCTGAATATGGGAGGCCAGCTCTACCGCATCCGTCTCTCCGAGACCAAGTTGCCGAAGGACGAGGTCGGCAAGATCGTGCGGCAGATGCAAGAGGAATCGAAGATCGTCGGCTTCATCGCCGCGAAGGAGTAGGCCAAGCGGTGATGGACTGCGATGCGGCCGCTCCCGACGGCCGCCGCATGCCGTTGCTGCCCTGGCCTTTGGTCTGCCGCCGCCGACCCCCAAATCGGGCGACCAGAAGACGCCGAGCATGGCGTGGCGGCAAGGCGCTGACTGCAACCACGCGTGACCCCCCGGCCCCCAACGACATCGACCCCCATTCCGGGGTGCGCAGCCGGGCAATCTTCTCGGGCCAAGCTGGCGAGAAGCGGGGGACGGCCCGGTTATTCCGGCCGTGATCCCGTAATACTCTGAAATTCCTCGTATTTTCCTCCCGAGGCGCGGCCGCGGGGCGAAAAACGGGGGCAAAAAATTACCTCCGGAACCTCAAAAATCGGCTTGAACCTTTCGGCGACTTGCGGAGACTAATAGGCGAACAGGCCGACAAGGCCGGAATTACAGCCCCGATCGGCGCTCACGCCCCCCCGATCCCCTGCGCCGATCAACGCGACCCGCCCGGATTTCCCCGTCCGGGCGGGTCAGTTTTTGGGCCGATGGCATCTGTTCTCTCTGGCCGCGCCAAGCGAATCCCCTCGCGGCCCCGCTCGTTCCGCGCCTGCGCGCCGCAGAAGGATTATGATGGCGAATGATTCGGGATGTGCAATTCGCGCACGACCGATGCCTGTGAGCAGTCTGTCGTTGCTTATGCGTGCTCCTGACGAGGCGATCACACGTTGCAACGAGCGTTGCGACATCCATGTCGGCACGGCTCCCCGGGCATGCACTCGACGAGGTCGCCCAGAAATGGCGACTCCTCGCCGAACGTCGGTGCGCACATTTTTTCGAGCTCTATTACAGCGGGCGGTGGAAGCGTTATTACAGCGAGGAGCAATTCCTTTATCGTATGCGCGAAGCCATCCGATTGAGCCAGAGATGGGCCGAGATCGCGCCGCCGCCGTCGGATGATGTCACGGCCCAAGAAGCTCAACCTGCCCATACGCCCCGCCGCACCGCGGCTTGAATTGCCGCCGGCACGTGATTGCGCCGTCGCATCGCGCGCGAGCCGCACGATAATCCTTGTCCCAGGTGCTTCCGGCCCCCGGCGCCATTCCCTATGGTTCACCTGCGTTCCCGCCTCCAAATCGATGCGTGTGACATGACCAGTGCCCTGTTTTCTCCCATCAAGCTCGCCGATCTCGAACTCGCGAACCGCATCGTGGTCTCGCCCATGTGCCAATACAGCGCCGATGACGGCGTGGCCTCCGGTTGGCACATCACGCACCTCGGTATGCTCGCCAATTCCGGGGCGGCGCTGGTCGTGCTCGAGGCCACCGGCACCGAGCGACGCGGTCGCATCACCCACGGCTGCCTCGGGCTCTATTCGGACGATTGCGAAGCCGCGGTTGCGCGCGTCGTCGCCCACTGCCGCCGCTATGGCACCGCGAAGCTCGGCATCCAGCTCGCCCATGCCGGACGCAAGGCTTCCGCGCGACGGCCATGGGAGGGCGGCCAGCCGCTTGCACCGGGAGAGGACGCTTGGCAGACGATCGCTCCGTCCGCCATTGCATTCGGCCCCGATTGGCCGGTGCCGCGCGAGATGACGGCGGCGGACATGGAGCGCGTGCGCGACGGCTTCGTCGATGCCGCCAGACGCGCGATCCGCGCCGGCATCGACGCCATCGAGCTGCACGCGGCGCACGGCTATCTCCTGCACAGCTTCCTTTCGCCGATCTCCAACAAGCGCAGCGACGGCTATGGCGGGTCGCTCACCGCGCGCATGCGCTATCCCCTTGAAATCGCGCGGGCGGTGCGTGCGGTCATGCCGCGGGGCATGCCGCTTGGCGCGCGCATCACCGGCAACGATTGGGCCGAGGGCGGATTGACGCCCGACGACGCAGCCAGTTTTGCAAAGGCGCTGAAGGCGGCGGGGCTCGACTTCGTCTGCATTTCCTCGGGCGGCATCAGCGCCGACACGCGCCCCACCTTGGTCGCCAATACCAACGTCCAGTTCGCCGAAAAGGTCAAACGCGAGGCCGGCATCGCCACCCGCACGGTCGGGCTGATCGCCGCGCCCAAGCAGGCCGAAGCGATCATCGCCGAGGGCAAGGCCGATATGGTGGCGCTCGCGCGTGCCATGCTCGACGACCCCCATTGGGGTTGGCGGGCGGCTCATGTCCTTGGAGCCGACGTCGCCCGCCCCAAGCAGTACCAGCGCGCCGCGCCGAAGGTGTGGGCGGGGGCGGCGTTCCGCGATTGATCGCACGTGCCGCATCGCAGGCGAGAGATAACGATCGCCAGCCGAGCGGCCGCAGACGTCTAAGATTATTCTCGCCATGGACCCGCTCGTCTTTGCCGCCGTGCTGTTCGCCGCCGCGTGCCATGCCGGTTGGAACGCGACCATCAAACGCGGGCTCGATCCGCTGGCAACGACGGTGCTGATTTCGATCGGTGCAGCGATTGTTTCGGCTGTGTTACTGCCGTTCGTCGGCTTGCCGGCGGGCGCCGCATGGCCATGGTGCGGCGCCTCGGTGCTGATCCATCTCGTCTATTTCGCCGCGCTGATCGAGAGCTACCGCGCCGGCGACATGGGGCAGGTCTATCCGATCGCACGCGGCTCGGCGCCGTTGATGACCGCTATCGCGACCACCGCGTTCATCGGCGAGCGCCTCGGTCTGCTCGGCTGGAGCGGCATTCTCCTGCTGGTGGCCGGGGTCATGTTGCTGTCGCTACGCGGCGGTCGCGATCTCGCGCGGCTCGATAAGAAGGCGGTCGGGTTCGCCTTGTTCACGGCGGTGACGATTTGCGCCTATTCGGTGGTGGACGGTGTGGGCGCGCGGCACGCCGGCAGCCCCAATTCTTATTCGGCCGCGCTGTTCGTTGGCACCGGTCCGGTCATGCTGGTCTACGCGCTTGCCCGCCGCGGGAGCGATGTGATCGCCGCGATGGGGCGCCAGTGGAGCCTCGGTCTTGCCGGCGGCACGCTGCAGCTTGGCTCATATGGCATCGCGATTTGGGCGATGACGGTCGCTCCGATCGCCATCGTGGCGGCATTACGCGAAACGAGTGTCCTCTTTGGTGCGGTGATCGCCGTCACCTTTCTCAAGGAGCCGCTTCGTGCGGGCCGTGTGGTCGCGGCATTGATGATCGTCGCCGGTTTGACGCTGATCCGGCTGTATTGAGCCTGTGCGACCGCCGCGACGGCAACCCCGCCACTTCACGAGGCTTGCGATGGAATCAGGTGGTGAAGGCCGATCTCGCGCAGCCGCTCGAGATCCTCGGGCCGGTCCACGTCCCACAGCGTGGCCGGCTCTTGCCATGTCAACCCGAGCTCTCTGAGGCGGCGGCGGGTCTCGTCCATCACGTCCGGTGAGCTCCAGTGCATGTCTGAAAACAGCGCGGGTGCGGGCGCGCGCATGCCGATCAGCGCATAGCCGCCGTCCTCGGTCGGAATGACCACCGCATCGCCGCCGCCGCGCAGAACGTCCGCCGCCCCTGGCGCGCGAGCCCGACGCCAAAAAGCGCATCCATCGCCCGAAAGAGCGGGTCGCTCTCATCGGGCGTCGCCCACAAGGTCACCGGCCCGATGACGGCGGCACACGCGGTTGCAACCGCGCGCGCCACCAGCCGCGCCTGCAACGAGGCGGCGCCATCGGCGCCGAGCGCTGGGATGAGCCGAGTCTTGGCGAAGCCCGGGAGCGGAGCCTTGGCGAGCACCGCGATTGCGACCGGCTCATTCATAGCCGTATTGCTGCGCGAGCTTTTTCGGATCGGCGCCGCAGAAATAGGCGAGCCGCAGCCGCCACATCAGGACTGTTGTGTTGATGACCCCATTCTTTTCCCAGCGCCGACCGGAGGTGGTGACGCAGTCACGCAGGCATAGCGGCGGGCTCACGCGCTTGAGGCGCTTGCAGAGCGCGATGTCTTCCATCAGAGGGATTGGGGGAAACCCGCCCGCCGCTTGGAATGCGGCGCGACGCACGAACATCGCCTGATCGCCGGTCGCAATCCCGGTGAGCCGCGAGCGGATGTTCATGAGCCAGGCAACGACGATCAGCAGCGGTGACCGGCCCTCGATCTTGACGTCAAAGCGGCCCCAGGCGCGGCCGGACCGTTCGAGCCCGCTGAGCAGAACGTGGTCGGCATCGGCCGGAAGGCGCGTATCGGCGTGAAGGAACAGCAAAACGTTGCCGGACGCCTTCTCGGCGCCCGCGTTCATCTGCAGCGCGCGTCCGCGCGGCGCCAAGATGACGCGGTCGGCGCGCGGGCGCGCGCGCTGGATGGTGGCGTCACGGCTGCCGCCGTCAACTACGATCACCTCGGTGCCGAGCGCCCGCAGATCGGCAAGCGCATCGAGCGTCGCGGCGATGCCTTCGCCTTCGTCCAGCACGGGCATGACGATCGAGAGCTTCGACATGGAGCACCGGTCCCGTCCGCATGCGGCGTTTCTGCAACGCTCGCCGCATGATGGAATGGCGGCTCAAGCTCGACAACGGTGAATCAAGGCAAAGGCCGACGCGATTGACCACCGACTGCACATATGCGTTCGGCCTCATCGCCATGTGCGTCCATCGTCGCGGCGGAGAGTGGAGTGAGCCAAGCCGGATCTAGAGAGCGCTGTCCGCCGCTTCCTTGAGCGCGCCGCCGCAGCTCGATCCCTGGCCGGCGGTGCAGCCGTAGCAATGGCCGCCGACCCGGATCGGCCGACCCTCCATCTCGGCTTCGAGCAGATCGCACAAGTGCAGGCGCTCGCGCGCGTCGTGTTTGAGCGGCAGATCGAGCATCTGATTGAAATCGCAGTCGTAGATATAGCCCCGCCAATCGACCGAAATCAGGTTTCGGCACATCACCTGGTCGAGATTGGCATCGAGATGTGCGCGTTGCAGCAGGTCGAGGTAGCGATCGAACTCGCCGTTGGCAATGAGGATCGCGCCGAAGCGCTGAATCGGCATGTTGGCGAGCGCGTAGAGCCGGTTGAAAACAATGCCGTAACGCTCGCCGAGGACGCGCTTGTAGTCGTCCTCGAGCGTCTGCTGCGGCGGCGGCAGCGACGACCCCTGGGGATTGTAGACGATGTTGAGCACGAGCCCCGTCTCGGCGCGCCCGTAGCCGAGCCGATTGAGGGTTTTCAGACCGCGGACGGACGCTTCGAACACACCCTTGCCGCGCTGGCGATCGACGTTGTCTTCGAGATAGCAGGGAAGGGAAGCGACGACCTCGACCTGCTCGCGGGCGAGAAATTGCGCAAGATCCTCCTGGCCGGCGGCTTCGAGAACGGTGAGATTGCAGCGATCCATCACGCGCACGCCCATGGCGCGGGCGGCCGACACCAATCTGCGAAAGTGCGGGTTGAGCTCCGGTGCGCCGCCGGTGATGTCGAGGGCCGGCAGGCGCTTTCTCGCAAGGAAAGCGAGCACCGTGTCGATCACCTCGCCCGACATTTCCTCGCTGCGGTTCGGGCCGGCGTTGACGTGGCAGTGCACGCAGGACTGGTTGCAGCGATAGCCGATATTGACCTGAAGCGTGTCGAGCCGGCCCCGCCGAATCGGCGGAAAGGCAATCTGCTTAAGCCGCGGCCAGGTATCGCGCATGGCGCCCCGCTCGATATTCGCAACGCAGATTCGCATAACCGGTGGCGCGCGTCACGCCGGCTGGCGCGGCTCGCGCGCAAAATCGCGTGAGGATATTTGGCCGCGGCGGAGCGCGAAACGAGTTGGCGTGGCCTCGTGCGCGTCGCACCGCAGCCGCGACGCGAGAGATCACTTCGCGCGCGCCGGCGCTGCCACGGCGGTTCCGTCGTCGACGCCGACTCGGCCGAAGCCCGGCAGCTTCACGGCGGGATGGCGTAGGTCGAGACCTGCGACCAGGCCGAGAACGTTAATCTCGACGCCCTCGACCCAACCGAACTTGATCCCGAGGAGACCCCACAGCGAGGCCTCGACGCCTGTGCCGCTGTCGGTCAGCCCGAGATAGGGATAGGCGCGGAAGTCCTTGCCCACCGCGTTGGAGGGCAGCGTGGTCTCGAGCTCCGGCACGGCGCGCAACACGGTGGCGGTGAAGGTGTTGCTGTTCGGCCCGGGCCAGATGCGATAGTCGCCGAAATGGCTATAGCCATAGGCCGCGATCACGGTCTTGATCTTTGGAATGAGCGCCGCCGCCGCCGGTCCGCGCACGTCGACGAGCACGCGCGGAGGGTCGCCGAACCAGCGTCCGTCCGGCGCCCAACCGTTGGCGCGCAGCGGTTGGCCCCAGCCGACCACGTCGTAGCGGCTCCAGCTGGTGGCGTTCTCGGGCTTGAACACGACCCAGCTGTGGACGGCGAAAATGCCCTTCCAGCGGCCAGTGCGGCCGGTGAACACGAGGAATCGCGCGTCGCGGTCGGCGTCCGCCGGCGGCAGCATGCCGACGCTCGACCAATCGGCGTCGCGGAAGCTCGCGGGACGGTCCTTGCCCGCATAGAGCGCTGCGTGGACCGCGAGGGGAAGAAGGAAGAGGATGAGAATTCCGACCAGCACTTTTCGAACGGCGTGGCGCATGGATTTGGAATGAGACCAGGCTTCGGGGACCGTAATATGGCGTGTGCCATCGCGCCCGCACAATGGCGATGCGGCATACCGGCACATTAAAAGCAGGCAACACTTGACGAAAGCCGGCCGCGCTAGCGCTGGCGACGGCGCTTAGCCGATCAGCGCGCGGCGGCGAGCGCGACCCGCACAATGGCCTCGCCGGCCTGCGTGAGGTCGTCGAGCGTCAATGCCGGCCAGCGTGAGCGGACCTGCGCGCGGCGCACCTGGGGCACGTGGACGAATGCGATCAGCCGCGGCCCGCCACCGCGGCCGGCCTCGGCGGCGCGCCAGCACAAATAGTTGCAAAGATAGGAGCCGGCATCGTGGGACAGCGCGGCCGGCACGCCGGTCGCGCGAGCCGCCATCAGCAGCCGATGCGTCGGCGCTCGCAACGACAGCGCGACCGGCGCCCCCGGAACGATGGTGGCGGCGGCGGGGATTTGCCCGTCGGCGTCGGGCACCAAACGCGTGAGCACATTGCGTGCGCGCGTTTCGATCCGCACGTGCTTGGTGCGTCCTGCCAGCCCGAACATGACGAAGGCTTGCGGCTTTTCACGCGCGATCAGCGCCGGAAGGTCCCGGTCCACCGCCTCGTAACTGACGCGGAAGACGTGCGCGACGCGACGGACATTGGCGAAAGCCGGGTGGCGTCGCCGCGCCAGCTCAACGGCCAGCGGCTCGGTGGGATTGAACGCAGCCCCGGGAAACGGTCCGAAGCCGGTGATCAGGATCGTGGCGGTCATCCGTCCTGTCTCAACGCCGGAAGGCTTTCCGACGAGCGGCGCCCCGACTTGGACCATACATCGTATCGCGGATTGGAGAGAACGACGCGGCGTTGCCAGCGAGCAGGGTTAGACGCCCAACGCGGCTGCAATCTCGTCGACTGCGACCGCCGGTGACATCCGCCCCTCCGCGACCGCGGCCTCGATGCGAGGAAGCTTTGCTTTGAGCGCGGGATCGGATTTGAGGCGCGCGAAGACGCGATCTTCGAGCATCGCCCACATCCACTTCACCTGCTGTTCGCGCCGCCGCGCGTCGAACTCTCCGGCTTCGCTCATGCGGTTGCGGTGGTCGAGAACGCTCGCCCACAGCTCGGCAACGCCGTCTCCGGTCAGCGCCGAATAAGTCACGACCGGCGGCGACCAGCTCGGCGAGCGCGGGTTGAGGATATGCAGCGCGGCGCGGTACTCGGCGGCTGCGGCCTTGGCGCGCTTGAGGTTGTCGCCGTCGGCCTTGTTGATCGCGATCATGTCGGCGATCTCGACCACGCCCTTCTTGAGGCCTTGCAGTTCGTCGCCGGCGCCGGGCAGCATCAGCACCAGGAAAAAGTCGGTCATGTCGGCGACCATGGTCTCCGACTGGCCCGTGCCGATGGTCTCGACCAGCACCACGTCGTAGCCCGCAGCCTCGCAGATCAACATCGACTCGCGCGTCTTCGCCGCGACGCCGCCAAGCGTGCCGGAGGCGGGGGAGGGGCGCACGAATGCATTGGGATCATTGCCGAGCCGCGGCATGCGCGTCTTGTCGGCGAGGATCGAGCCGCCGCTGCGCGTGGATGATGGATCGACGGCGAGCACGGCGACCTTGTGACCCTTGGCGGTGAGGAACGTGCCGAGCACATCGATGGTGGTCGACTTGCCCACGCCCGGCGCGCCTGTGATGCCGACGCGGATCGCCTTGCCGGTCAGGGGCAAAAGCTCCTGCACCAGGCGGCGCGCCGCCTTCTGATGATCCGCGCGCCGGCTCTCGACCAGCGTGATGGCGCGCGCGATGACGGCGCGCTCGCGGGCGCGGATGCCGCGCGCGAGATCGGCAAGATCGGAAATGGCGGCTCGGCGGCGCGACGACATAGTTTTGCCCTAGAGCCGCGCCCGCTGGGAGTACTCGCGGCGTTGCCGCGGGGGTGGACCCGATCCGTGTTCTATATGAATCTCAACGAGATAACTGGGCGCCAAAGCGGATCATCCGCAGCTGGTTAACGCTTGGTGAGGTTCGCTCGCCGCCAGCCCCGGCGGCGCGTTATTATAGCCGCGGATGGGGGTCGGGGAGGGATGCATGCGTCGACACGCGCGCGCGACCGCTTGGGCCTTGTCTTTATTCGCCGCCCTTGCCGCCAGTACAAGTCAAGCGGCCGACCTGATCTGGGAGGTCGAAAGCCCGTTCCGATTCTTCAAGCCGACGCGCGCTTTCGCGCTGCACGAGGCCGCGTTCAACGCGGTGCGCGGCGATCCATCGCAGCCGCTACCGCCAGACATCATCTGGCGCACCGAGCGGGCGCTCAACGATCCCGATTGCCAAGATGCTTCGACGCCCGACCGCTGCGCGGCGACCGCCGGCAAGCGCTATCAGCAAAGCCGCCTCGGCTGGGCGGCCCAGACGTTGGGCGAGATCTGCTATGAAAGCAACGGCCGTCCCCGCCGCTATTCTGCGCTCTGCGAGCGCAGATACTCCTGGGGCACGGCGAGAGAAGACTACGTTCTGCCCGACGCGCACACGGTCTCGATCCGGATCGCGCCCCAACAGCTTGGCGGCACGAACGGCGAGTGCACTTGGAGCTGGCAGGCGCGCAAGGCCGGGGGCAAAACCGAGAGCAAGCGCACAGCCTGCACCGACAAGCTCACCATCGCGCGCGTGCCCTACGCGCTCGATCGTACCCAATCCGGCGTCTCGGTGACGGTTAAGCTGCCCGATGGGCGCGAGCTCGCCGAGCCGGAAGTGGTCGTCGAGGACCTCTTCATCGTGGCGCTCGGCGATTCGTTTGCGTCGGGCGAAAGCAATCCGGACCGGCCGGTGCAGTTCAGCGCCGGGCGCGAGATGGTGTATGAGCCGTCTTTGCTGCGCGCGGGCCTCGCGTCGAAAGCGCCGGCCAGGCGTGCCACGCCGAACTACGGGCTCGCCGCCGGCGACGATCGGTACAATCCCAAGGTACTACCGCGGCGATTCATGGATGACGAGGCGGCCGAACGCTTCTACGGCCTGGGTTCACCCGAATTCCTGGCCGCATTCGAGAAGGCGTCGGCACGCTGGCTGAGCCGAGACTGCCATCGCTCGCAATACGGCTATCCGTTCCGTGTGGCGATCGAGCTTGCGCTCGAGGACCGCCATCGCGCGGTCACGCTCGCCAGCTTCACCTGCTCGGGCGCGGAGGTGACCGAGGGCCTGTTTCTCGACATGCCGGCGCGCGAAGGCGCAAGCGAGGTCCCCGGCGGCAAGGTTCGCGCGCAGCTCGACCAGTTGAGCGACCTCATCTGCCGCGGCCCTCGCTCGCAGAGCGCGAGCTACGCGCTGCCCACCTACGCGCATGGCAGCACTCGGATTTCGGCGCAAAGGATCGCCAAAACCTGGTGCCCGCCGCAATCGCGCAAGCGCGCGATCGATGTCGTGCTGATGTCGATCGGAGGGAATGACGTGGGCTTCAGTGCGCTCGCGGCCTATTCCTTGACCGAGAATATGGGCGACCTTGCGCCAATCGCCGGCTTGATCGGGAGCTCGAGCCGCTTCGGACCGCAGGTCGCGCGTGCCTATCTCGAGGTCCTGGACGAGCGCATGAAAGCGCTCAAAGAGGCGTTACGCGACGGCTTCGGCGTCGCGCCCCCGCGCGTCGTGCAGACGTCCTATGAGCCTATTCAATTCGACGAGACCGGCATGCTCTGCGGCGCGCAGCCGACGCTGGGCATGGACGTGCATCCCGGTCTGAAAATCAGCCGGCAGCGCCTGCAGGAAACGGGTGACTTCCTGCGTGATTTTCTCGGGCGGCTCGAATGCATCACTGGCGGCAAGAACCGCACGGGTTGCGCGGCCAATCTCGCGACCGGCGCCGGCACCGGCTTCACGCTGGTGACGGACCATATCCCGGAGTTCAGCAGGCGCGGCCTGTGCGCGCGTGATCCCAAGCACGCGCTCGCCGACGACGTCGCCATGCGCGTGCCGCGCAAACCGATGAACGGCGACGCCTTCAGGCCCTATTCGCCGGCCGCGACGCTGCCCTATGCGCACCGCTGGCGCCTGTTCCGCACGCCGAACGACGCGTTCCTGACGGCCAACACCCATCGGGACGGCACGCCCGTCTTCGATATTTTGCAGCCGGCCTATGCGGGGCTTTACAGCGGGGCGATCCATCCGACCGCCGAGGCGCATGCCATCGTCGCCGACCACGTGCTGCGGCACGTGCGTGCGATCGTGGACAATCGCGACGCGAAGCGCGGCGTGAGCAGCGTACGCTGATCAGCAATGGATGGCGGTGATGGCGGCTTTGCTGCATAGGCGCTACGTTAGGTCGTCATTGCCGGGCTTGACCCGGCAATCCATCCATCTTCGTAAAGACTTTTGTTCACAGAGGATGGATGCGCGGGTCAAGCCCGCGCATGACGGCCACTTGGGCGTCTTAACTTAGCGCCTATGGGCTTGGCCGGGCTGCGAGATCACTCCGCCGCCTGCTGCCCGTGTCCCAGCCGTTGATTGAGCTTGTGGATGAGCGCCTCGGCCGCTTCCGCGATCACTGTGCCGGGGGGAAAGATCGCCTCGGCGCCGGCACGCTTGAGCTCGTCGTAGTCCTGCGGCGGCACCACGCCTCCGACCACGATCATGATGTCGTCGCGGCCCTCCTTGACGAGGGCGGCTTTGAGCTGCGGAACGAGCGTGAGATGCGCCGCCGCGAGCGAATCGGCGAAGGCGGTCGCGATCACCTTTTGTCCGCGGTCATGGCCGTCCTGGCCGATCTTGGCCACCAAGATGCGCGGCCGGCGGCCCTCGTTGGCTTCGAACTCGGTGACGAGCTTCTGCACGCGCGCAACCGCTTCCGACATGGCGCCGACCTCCCGCTTGTAGACGCCCGTGATCGCCTTGATCTCGGCGCGGTGCCGTCCGAAGACCCGCTCCAGCGCCAATGAGATTTCGCCCACCGTCGCCTTGGCGCGCGCGGCGTCGATCGCGAGCGCGAGCAGATTGCCATTGCCGCCGGCGGCGGTGCGGGTCAGCGCGGCCAAGGCATCCTCGAGCGCCTTCGGATCGCGCTCGCGCTTAAGACGCGAAAGCTTGTCTATCTGAAGTTGCCGCACCGCGGCGTTGTCGACCTTGAGCAGGTTGACCGGTGCTTCCCGCTCGGGGCGATACTTGTTCACGCCGATGACCGCTTGCTCTCCGGCATCGATGCGCGCCTGTGTCTTCGCCGCAGCTTCCTCGATGCGAAGCTTGGGCAGGCCGGCCTCGATCGCCTTGGCCATCCCGCCCATCTCCTCGACCTCCCGGATGTGGCCCCAGGCTGCCTTGGCGAGCTCATAGGTGAGGCGCTCGACGTAGAACGAGCCGCCCCAGGGATCGATCATGCGCGTCGTGCCGCTCTCCTGTTGCAGCACGATCTGGGTGTTGCGCGCGATGCGCGCGGAGAAGTCGGTCGGCAGGGCGAGCGCTTCGTCCAGCGCATTGGTATGCAGCGACTGGGTGTGGCCTTGGGTCGCCGCCATCGCCTCGATTGCGGTCCGCACCACGTTGTTGAATACGTCTTGCGCGGCGAGCGACCAGCCCGACGTCTGGCAATGGGTGCGCAGCGACAGCGAGCGCGGGTCATTCGGCTCGAACGGCTTCATCAGCTTCGCCCACAGCAGGCGTGCCGCGCGCAGCTTCGCCACCTCCATGAAGAAGTTCATGCCGACCGCCCAGAAAAATGACACGCGCGGCGCAAATCGATCGACATTGAGCCCGGCCTTGAGCCCCGCGCGCACATATTCGACCCCGTCGGCAAGGGTGTAGGCGAGCTCGAGGTCCTGCGTGGCCCCCGCCTCCTGCATGTGGTAGCCGGAGACCGAGATCGAGTTGAATTTCGGCATCCGCGAGGCAGTGAAGGCAAAAATATCCGAGATGATGCGCAACGACGGCTCGGGCGGATAGATATACGTGTTGCGTACCATGAATTCTTTGAGAATGTCGTTCTGGATCGTGCCCGAGAGCTGTTCCGGCTTCACGCCCTGCTCCTCGGCGGCGACGATATAAAGCGCGAGCACCGGCAGCACCGCGCCGTTCATGGTCATCGACACCGACATCTGGTCGAGCGGGATGCCGGCGAACAGCGTGCGCATGTCGTAAATGGAATCGATAGACCCTTCTGCCCGGCTGCGAGATTGCGGCGGTAGAAGGCATTCGAGTCCTCGGCGGTGGAGAAGCCGGCATATTGCCGGATGGTCCAAGGCTGCGTGGCGTACATCGTGGGGTAGGGACCGCGCAGAAAAGGCGCGATGCCGGGGAAGGTGTCGAGGAAGTCCAGATCCTTGACGTCGTCCGCCCAATAGACCGGCTTCACCGCGATGCCCTCCGGCGTGAGCCAGGGAGCGCCTCCTGCCGGCGACTGCGGCATCGCGGGCGCGAAATCGACGCTGGCGAAGTTCGGAATGCGGCTCATGATGCTATCGGGCAGTTCCGTCACCATAGCTTGCGATCAGACCAGGCGCGTAGCATGCCATCGCCTCAGCGTCACGGCGATCGATATCAGCACGCCGTCTCATGCTGGACATATATCATGCCCCGCGGTCAGCGTCGCCAGCCCTGCCTCGCAGCTCAGACAGCCGCGTGCGTGTCGCCCCGCGGCTGCATCATTCCACCTGCAGACCGAGCTTCTGGATGAGATCGCGAAACTTGACGTAGTCCTTGTCCAAGAAATCCGCCAACTGCTCGGGTGCGTTCGCTTGAGCCTCGAAGCCGCGCGCTGCCAAGGCATTCTTGAATTCGGGATCGGCGACCACTTGCGCAATGTCGGCGCTGAGCTTGCCGACGATTGCCTGGGGCGTGCCGCCGGGGACGAGGACCGCGAACCAAATGCTGACGTCGACGCCGGGCAATCCGGCTTCCGCGAAAGTCGGCACCTCCGGCAATCCTTGCACGCGGTGGCTCGAGGTCACGGCGAGCCCCTGCACGGCTCCGCTTTGGATGTAGGGAACCGCGGTCGAGGTTCCGACCAGAAACATCGAAACGTCGCCGGCGATGAGCGCGGCAATGGCCTGCGCGGAAGAACCCCGATAGGGGACGTGGGTGATATCCACTTTCGCAACCGACTTGAACAACTCCGCCCCGAGATGGGGGGCACTGCCGATGCCGATGGAGGCGTAATTGAGTTCGCCGGGTTTTTGGCGTGCGAGCGCGACGAGCTCTTGGACGTTTTGTGCCGGAAGTGAACGCCCGATGAGCAAAACCTGATAGCCCATCGCCAGCATCGATACCGGCGCAAAATCGCGTTTCCAGTCGTAGGGCACGCGTTTGTACAGCGTCGCGGCGATCGTCAACGGCCCGTCGGTCGCGAGATAAAGCGTATAGCCGTCTGCCTCCGAGCGCGCTGCAAACTCGGTCCCGATCAGCCCGCCAGCGCCCGGCCGATTGTCGACCACGACCTGTTGTCCCCAGATGC
>WNFN01152413.1_pt1 | contig 19118 bp, 25 predicted proteins | sample 5400161 | NCBI WGS metagenome assembly WNFN01 (sample SAMN13153353, study PRJNA577476) | soil metagenome | isolation source: 80 cm saprolite on Douglas fir-dominated hillslope | place: USA:California | collected 2013-09-17 | reverse complement strand
GTACGCAATCGTGCCCTTTACAGATTTTTGCGAAGGTGTTGTATTCAACGCCCGTATCATCTCTGAATAGTCGGGAAATCTGGTAGACCAGGACGGCCTTAATTTTTCCTGCCTTAATCCACTCAACTAATTCCTGGAGGCCAGTACGTTTGTCTATGGGAAGTGTGCCGGATAGTCCCAGGTCAGCGTCAAAAAGCTGCCAGCCTCCATCTTTTACTCCTCGCTCTACAAGATAGGCGATCAAGTCGTCCGTCTGCATCTCGGTACTTTCAAAGTTCTTGAGTACCTGAGCCTGCGTTGATTGTCGCGCATAAATTCCCCACATCACATCTATAGGAAGAGTGCTATACCACGTATCATCCTGAGATGTCTTTTGGGTGGGCTGAAAACTGCGTCGTGGTTTCTTAGGATCACCTTTGAGCATCTGTGTCTCCTGACTCTTTTATGGGTACTTGCAATAGCCGAATAAATGCCTTACAGATCTGTTCTACTTCCTGTGGACTAAGCGCTTGTTCTGTAGGAATTAAATCTTTTGCCATCAGCTTTTGAGCAACAGGTAACGACACGGGTGCTTTCGAGGAAACTTGAGGATTGAGCATAGGGTGCAGTCCTATCCATTCTTTTTCTTTTTCTTTCCCCGAATCCTACCCGTAAACTAACCTGTTATTCAAGCAAAAAATGGTTAAAATGAACGGGATGTAGTAAATGTCATGAGTAAGATCACACGCATCGTACCAACGGTTTGACCAACTCCTGCTCTCAGTCGCGCTCGTTCTGGTCGCGGGTTGTTTCAAATATATGCTTAGACCCGCCAACCGAGCGCAGATAGACCTTCCGTCCCAGGAAGTGGCAGTAAGGCCGCGTCTCCTTATCGTGAACCTTTCGCTTGACGCGCCGCTCGCCCATGCGCGTCCGAGCAAACTGGTAGCCAATGTGGTGCCCATTCCCAATGACTGTGTCAGTCATGGCTGTTGTTCCTCCTTTCACCTATTAGGAGCGGTATGGCGTGCTGGCGCTGGTGGATGGGGTGAGTACAGCCGCCATGCAGCCGTTCCAGCCAGGGCAAACGCTACTTGACTCGGTAGACTACCTTAGTATCGATAGTGGTGACGCAGCCAGTGGATTGCAACCGCTGGCACATGTTGCTCAGCGAGACGCCAAAGGCAGCGAATAGGTAGTATTCGCCGGTGGGTTCGTTGAAGTACACGCGCTCGACATCCTTTTGCTGCTCGTCGAAGCATACCTCTGCCAGTCAAGTCCACGCGCCGTTCTCTTTATATAGATGAGTTATGAAACATATAGCGTGTCGCACCGCGACCGACGCTGCCTATGTACCGGCATCCAGCAGTGTCTTGTAGGTCAGCACCATGCTCATGCCTTTCACCCGGACGCTCACGATTTGCAGGCCAGTGGGTACATGGCAGGTGATCGGCTGGCAGGTCAGCGTCACACTGACACTGCCGGCCTGCTGGCTCGTTTGCTTCGCGCAGGGCTTCAACCTTGCCGCCCGTAAAGGCACTGAGATTCTTGATGAATACATCCGTACCATATGTCCGATTGATACCATAGGCCGGAATATTGCCGCTGCTTCCAGCTGCAACCGCGTGCGCCGCGACCGTCGCCATTCCATAGCTTTCACCGTTGCCAGCAAGCACGGTCACGCCCTGGTCAGTGGCGACCTCGACACCGCTGCCAGCAGTGAGCAAAAAGCCAGCCTGGATGTATTCGGTTAGGCTGCCGCCGTTGGTGATCGTCAGCCTGCCGCTGGCATTCGTGGCCGAATAGCTCTTGACGCCAGTGGCGGTGATCGGCACGCTGACCGCGATGGTTTGCACGGGCAGCAGGATAGCGGGCACTGTCAGCGTTTTGGTCGTATAGGCTGGCGCGTCAGGCACGAAGGCGAATGTCAGCAGCAACGCGATGGCCAGGCACGCCATGATGGAATTGCCGATGTCCTGCCACCGGACATGCCGCTGCGGGTCTGTGGTGGACATCGTGACATAGATAGTTTTTATGGGCTGCGGCGGCTTTGTCCGGTCGCTCGGTACTGGCCCACCCTGGTCAGCGTGCGTTTCCTCTTGTTGCTGATCCCGCTCAGTCGGCGGCAAATCATACCGTAGCATGTATGGCATCCCCTCAACTCCCTGGCGGCACGAACTTGGAGCCGTTATTGAGCCAGACCTGGCTGTCACCACCGTAGTCGATCTCCATATCCGGCTTGCCGTCACCATTGGCATCGTAAAACCGGCCAGTGACGGGAATGTAGGAGGGTTCAGTGCCAAACAATGTCGCGCCGATATAGTCAATGGCTTTCGCTGCGTTCCCCCCAGGAAACTCGACGACCATCGCCCGCCCGTTCAGATTCAGAAAGATAAAGTGGCTCAGATGCGCTGTGCTATCGTCGTGGCCGACCACCGCGTCCGTCTGGTAGGTACGCGGGTAGCCGTAGTCGGTATAGTTGCGCCAGTTGACCCACCAGGTGCCGAGGGCACTGAGCGCTACCCAGCCGACAATCATCAGCAGCATAGTGAGTCCCAGGAATACCGACCAATGGAACCGCCGTTTCGCCTGGCTGGCGGGCACCATGACATAGTCGCGGTTGCCCTGGCGCACCACTGGTCTGCCGAAGGCATCGACCCGTTGGATAGCCGGACCCTGGGCGACGAGCGGATCACCCTCGGTGTCGCATTGCTGGGTGTTCATAGGGCGCGGCTGCTGGTAGCGGCGGGCCGAACTGCCCATGTGCCGGTCTTCGTAGTAACGGTCGTCCTCGGCAATGTCGGGCATGGTGGCGTTGGGAGCGTTCGTGGCCCGACTCCGGCGGGCGGGAATAACTGTTTTGCGTGACTCGCTGTCGGTCATGGCGTGGCTTCCTTATGCTGCTGGCAACGCCGCAGCCGCGCCCCTGACGGATAGCGCTTGGTGCAGCCAGGGCACCAGACGGCACAACGCACACCGATACCTGCCTGGTTTGCCAGTCGGCTTCCAGTGGTGCGTGGTGGGCTTGCGGCGCACGGCTCGCTTGATGGGTTGCAGGGTGCTCGTTGTGCAGCGCTCCTCTCTGGGGCCAGCAACTGGAAGCCATGTCCCATCAGGCCATCCAGCCAGGCAGTGACGTATCCAGCGTTATACAACGGGCTGTTGGTATGGTCCATTATTCTCGATTGCAACAAGAAAAGTATGTCCGCATCGCTGTACGTCTGCCTGTCCGCAGTTCGGAAGGCCAAATAGCCGGATTGCCAGCCATTGAAGAATTCATGGTCATTGGTGATGCGGATCGTCGCGTTGCCGATCTGCATGGTGCGCGTGTCGCTCGTTGCCATTGGCGCTCAAGCCTTTCTGATGAGACATCAGCACGGTATACGCACGAAAGAAGAGAATAGCAGAGGTTGCTGGCGATGCGTTTGCGGGCTATACGGGCCATCCTCCGACCTCCGAACCGGCAACCTCGTTTCTATACCGATAATATCCCGATAACATGCCTATGTCAAGTGAGTATCGGCAAGATAACGGTAATATTGCAGGATGATATAGGCCTGTCGTATAATGAAGCTCAATCTGCTGCGAGGGCCGGAGTCCATGAACAAACGCTGACCAGAATGCGCAAAGGCGAACGGGTCCAGCGGGCCTCTGCCGCCAAAGTACTCCATGCTCTTTCTGAGATTTACCACAAGGAGTATACGCTGGATAACGTGACCGGCATCATTATACAGGAATAGGCCGTTTTTCACCCCGCAGCTATCAACCCAGGCTGCGGGGTTTTGTTTACCCTGCAACTAATCGAGTTGGCCGCCTGGCGGTTGTGTGCTAATGATACCGCCCCAATTCGTTTGTACCGTACTCATAAGCATAAGCTCACGCCAGTAGGTTGCATCTCCCCATAAAATGTAACCTACTGGCGTGAGTCATCAGAAGGGACAGGAAGTAGTTTTATCAATCATGAAGTTGCAGCGGCGCAGGAAGGCCAGGCGGCAGCAAACTCGCTACCTCATAGCACCGCTCGACAAGCTGGCTCCGCTCCGGCGTCTGCTTCATACACAGCAAGTCTATGGTATAAAGCTGCAAGCAGGTGCGAACGATCAACAACTCGTTCCAATCCAACTCAAACCGCTCGCCTGGCGCACACAACATGTCAAAGACTTTCTGCTTGACGCGCCGGAAAGTATTCAGGGCGAATGGTATGCGTTTTTTTGCCACTGCTCCTGATATTCCCACGCGATGCGCAACGAGACAGGCGCTGCTTACGATCCCCTCATGAAGAGGAAGCAGACAACGCCTGTTCTAACTTCGCAGCGGTTGAAGGGGAAGCTGCATAGATTTTCACCCGGAGATTGGCAGAAAAAGCGGTTTGCACATGGTCAAATTCCAGGAAACCGAGCGCTGGATGCATCACGGATCGTGGCCCATTGGGCACACCTCGTATCTCATGTTGCTCCCACCATTCCCGAAAGAATGGGCTTAGGTGCTGCAAATCATGGAGTAATTCCTCAAACGAGGCATCGCCTGGAGAGCGAGCGTAATCGGCACGAAAGTGGGCCACCAGATTGCGCGCCTGCACCTCCCAGTCAAGATCGAGCGAGTGTCCTTGCATCTGAAAGGAGCGCCAGACCACATTGAGCGAGTGCGGTGGAAAGGGCTCATCCAATCCAAAGACCAGGTCAGCCGCTCGATTCCTGTAGAGAATGTCCCAGCGCCGCCCGATCACAAAGGCTGGATGAGGAGTCAGCACATCCACCACGCGTCGGAGTTCTGGGGGGACCTCTTCTTCCTCTGGTGGCGCTTTCACAGGCAGCGCGTGACCTGCCAGCAGGAACAGATACTTCTCCTCTGCATGGGTGAGCCTGAGCGCCTGCGCAAGACTTTCCAGGACAGGCTTTGAGGGATGAACGTCCTTTCCCTGCTCCAGCAAGGTGTACCACGCAACCCCGATATGCGCCAATTCCGCCACGTCCTCGCGCCGTAACCCTGGCGTTCGATGACGGCTCGGTGCTGGTAATCCTACCTCTGCTTGAGAGAGCCGGGCGCGGCGGGTGCGTAAGAAGGCCGCGAGTGCTTGTCGGCGTTCTCTCTCTTCCATCTGTTTCACTCCTTCTCCTACTACTCGCAATCCTACGATCACGAGAGGTTGGTTATCTCAATGTCTCTCAAGCATACTAAGGATGTGGTATCCAGGTCAAGCGAGACGCGCGAAGAAACCTGACAACACCTCTCTTTCGCTAGCCGAGAGAAAAGTTTTCATTCACAAGGAGTCAAATGATCATGAAAACCATTCTTGTCACTGGTGCAACTGGGAAGGTTGGAAGTCACTTCGTGCCTCGTCTGTTGCAACATGAACAGAACGTGCGTCTTCTCGTTCGCCGTGCGGAACAGGCTGAGGCTTTCCGCAAGCTGGGGGCTGAGGTGATCGTGGGAGATCTGAGCCAGGAAGATCGCCTCGCTTCGGCTGTGGCAGGAGTCCAGACCGTCGTTCATCTGGCAGCCTTCTTCCGGGGAACTGACCAGGAGCGAATCAGGACGACCAATATGATGGTAGGAGAATCCTGGACAGGTCCATAAGATAAAATAACAGGAGGGAGCGGATCATTTCCAAGGAGGAAGAATATGGCAGGACTGCGCAAACAGCATAGTAGTGCTATTAAAGCAAAAGTAGCTCTAGAGGCTATCAAAGGGCAGAAAACGGCCAATGCGCATAGCATCAGAGTATGGAGTGCATCCCACGCAAATTGCTCACTGGAAGAAGCAAGTCCTGGACGAGCTGCCGAGTGTCTTTGAACACCCAGGATCGGAGCGAGCAAAGAGCGAAGAAGAATTAATTGCCAGCTTATATCAGCAGATCGGTCAACTCAAGGTAGAGGTTGATTTTTTGAAAAAAAAATCTGGTCAGCTCCATTGAGCAAAAACGGCGCCTGATCGAGCCGGATCATACGGAGTTATCCATCGTCAGGCAGTGCGAGCTTCTGGGATTAGCTCGTTCGAGCTATTATTACCAGCCAGTGCCCATAAGCGCGGAGGATCTGCTCTTGATGCGTTTTTTAGATGAACAATATACTCGTACTCCTTATTATGGGAAGCGCAAGATGGTGATCTACCTGAAAGAGCAGGGATATATCGTCGATCGGCAGCGGGTGAGGCACTTGATGCAATTGATGGGTCTGGAACCATTGTATCCGAAACCTCACCTGAGCCGCCCAGGAGAGCCAGGTGTGCGTTATCCCTACTTGTTACGAGGAGTGCTGATTGATCGAGTTGATCAGGTCTGGTCCTGTGATATCACATATATCCGCCTGGCACGAGGGTTCGTCTACTTGATGGCGATTATTGACTGGTATAGTCGGTATGTGCTGGCCTGGGAACTCTCGACGACATTAGACGCCAGTTTTTGCCTGGAGGCGCTCGATCGGGCTTTACAGCGAACCCAACCAGAGATTTTCAATACCGACCAGGGGGTCCAATTTACCAGTCAGGATTGGACTTCGCGGCTCCACCAGGCCAATGTCCGCATCAGTTGGGATGGGCGAGGACGGGCTCTAGATAACATTTTCGTCGAGCGTTTGTGGCGCAGTGTGAAATATGAGGATATTTATCTGAAAGATTATCAGACTGTGCCAGAAGTCAGAGAGGGACTTTCTGAGTATTTTCACCATTACAATTTTATACGGTATCATCAGTCTTTAGACTACAAAACACCGTTTTCGGTCTATCAACGTGATGATCCATCATCCAATCTCTGAAACTGTTGAGCTTTGTCTTACTATTGGTCGATTTCTGTCTTGACAAGTCCTACCACCATGCACCTCCCAGTGAATGTTCTGTTCTGCCTGTTAGAGGATCGATCTATCAGCAAGTATAGTCGAGAAAGAGGGGCTTTTCATCTTTTCAGCCCGGAAACATGAGGACTGGCATCCCAAAATCCTGCGAAGATCTCTCCCAAGTAATTGTTACGATCGATGACCGGCTCCAGCAGAATCTGCGTTGGAGATAGTCCTTCTCTGGCATCGGAACAGTCGTTTTCTGTGGTATACTGTGCATGAGGTAAGGTGCTGATTAGCTTTTTAATTCGCACCATAGAATGGCCCACTTTCTTCTATCCCTCCTTATAGATAAGTGACCCACGGGAAGTAGCTTCGGAAGAGTTCAGAAACCCATCATCACTGACAGGAAAATAGACGTTCATTTGTAGATGGCAAAACGGACATCTTGTTGAGTTTGTTCAGGCGCTTGTTGAGCACGAAGACGGATGCCACCAAGCTAACTCTTGAAGAGTTCAAATAATGGCCGATTGTGAGATAGCTCAAGGGGCACGTCATTGGTTAGGTTTCTCTGGAAGCAGGCTGCTCCCAGAGAGGCTTGCCAACTGCTTAGTTTTGTCGGTGATGACGAAAGGTGCGGCGCACGTCGTCAATCCAACCATCTGGAATTTCCCAGGGGATGAAGTGACCACCGCGATCATGAGCGGTGACGTTCACGTGGTTGTACCAGGATGCCCGATCGTTGCTCAGGAAATGCTGCACACGGTTCTCCGTCGAAACACCTGGCGGGTTCTCATAGCCCACGAAGGTGATCCCAGTAGGAGCTTCGACGACTGGCCAGCGGTCGTGGGCGGGTGTCCACGGATAGCGGTTGGCATTCGCGTACATGCGCATGGAGGTTTCGATGGCGTTATTCACCCAGAAAATCATGGCATGGGTGAGGAGATCGTCTTTCGAGAAGACGTTCTCAATATGGCCATCGTTATCGCTCCAGCTCGCCCATCGTTTCAGAATCCAGGCGAGCATCCCCACCGGGGAGTCGCTGAGTCCGTAGGCAAGGGTACTCGAATCGAGCACATGCACAGCGAGATGGGCAGCGAAACGGCGGTCGAATGAGACGATCCCGGCCCGGATGTGCTCAGGCACCTGCTCCGGAATGGGATATCCACCGCTGAAATCCCATGCACGATCCCCGTTGAACAAACTTAACTTTGGGGCCGAGCCAATATGGATCGCGTACAGTTCGTCGGCGTATTTATGCCCCAGTTGGCCAGTCACCAGAGACCCGATATCGCATCCGCCTGCTGCATACTTCTCGTAGCCCAGGATGGTTGTCATCAGGGTGTGCCAGAGATCAGCCACTTTCCAGAAATTCATATCCGGGTGATCTGGCAGGGGCGTCGAAAAGCCGAAACCGGGAAGTGAGGGAACAATGACATCAAACGCGTCGGCCGGGTCGCCACCGAATGCAGCTGGGTCTGCCAGCGGATCAATGACCCTGGACCAATGCCAGAAGGTCCACGGCCAACCATGCGTTAAGATCAGCGGAACGGGGTGCGGACCAACACCAGGTTTGCGCATGAAATGCACAGGAACGCCATTGACATGCACCCGGTAATGTTCGTAGCGATTGATGGCAGTCTCCGCTTTGCGCCAATCGTAAGTGTTGAGCCAGTAGTCAACCAGTTCCTCAAGGTAGGTTCGACCAACCCCGTAATACCAGTCGTCATTCCCAGCGTCCAAAGGCCATCTGGTGAGCTTGAGCCGGGCGCGAAGGTCCGAGAGTTGTTCGTCGGAGACGTGGATCAAGGTGGGTTGAAGTGGAAACAAGGGGCCGAAAGACGCGGCTCCGACCTTGTTTGCAGGCATAGATTACTCCTGTTCTTTTGAGCGTTCCGTGTGCTATTCGGGGCTGGCGATCGGACGTGGGTGCAATGGGAGTTCCGGGGTTCTTTCCAATTCGATCGCATGGGCCAGAGCAGGCACGGCGGATGCAATAGTCGTCCGTTCTTCTGGGGACAAGCGGTCAAGCAAATTGGTAAGCCACTCCACGCGCGCTGCGCGGCGTGCTTCGATGACCAGTGCTCCGCGTGGAGTCAGTTGGACCAGCACTGCACGGGCATCGCGGGGATCTGCTCGACGTTCGAGCAATCCGTCGTCTTCAAGCCGTCGCACCATTTGCGTGATCGCCGGTTGCGTCATTTGTTCTGTTGCCGTCAACTCGGTCAGCCGCATAGGGCCTTTGCGAGAGAGCGTATGCAACACCGAATGCGTGGTGAGGCTCAGCCGTTCCGCCGAAGGAAATCGAATGAAGATAGCGGTGAAATCTTCAATGATGCTTGTCAAATCCCTGACATCGAGGTCAGGATCAGAAAAATGGTCTGTCATACATGCTATTATATATCACAATTTTATATAAATTTCCTATGAAAATGACCCCTGATGCTCCCAAGATTGGTAAGGAGTTTCATTTAACCGAAGATTTCGAGGCACTTTCTCAACTCCTGTTTTGGAGGAACTCGTCAAGAGGAGACAGCCAACGCCTGCTCCAGCTTGGAAACCGTTGAGGAGGAAGCTGCGTACACTTTCACCCGAAGATCGGGTTCCAGAGAGGTTTGAAAGGTCACATGGTCAAATTCCAAGTCACCGAGCAGCGGGTGGATCATGGACCGTGGCCCGTCTGGTAGTCCTCGCACGTCATGTTGTTCCCACCAGTGACAAAAGGAGGGACTGGCTTGTTGCAGATCGCGAAGCAAAAGTTGAAACGAGTCATCGTTGGGATAGCGAGCGTAATCCGCTCGAAATTGGGCGACCAAATTCTGCGCCTGTGCCTCCCAGTCACGGTCGATTCTCATATGTTCTTTCTCTTGAAAGAAGCGCCAGACCGCATTACGCGAGTGAGGGGGACACGGCTCCTTAAAGTGAAAGAGCCACCCAGCCGCACGATACCAGGTGAGGATATCCCAGCGTCGCCCGATGACAAAGGCTGGATGAGGAGTCAATGCGTCCACGACTCGTTGGAGTGCAGGACGAACTTCTTCTTGCTCTGTCTCTCCTTGAGCAGGCGGAGTATAGCCTGCCAACAAGAAGAGATGTCGCTCCTCTACCGGGGTGAGCCTGAGCGCCTGGGCAACGCTTTCCAGCACGGGCCTGGAAGGATACACATCCTGTCCCTGCTCAAGCAATGTATACCAGGAGACTCCGATATTCGCCAATTCTGCTACCTCCTCGCGTCGTAGTCCTGGCGTCCGACGCCTGCCGTGCGCTGGTAACCCCACCTCTGTGGGAGAGAGTCGTGCTCGACGTGTGCGTAAGAAAGCTGCGAGTTCTTGTCGGCGTTCTCTCTCGTCCATCTTTTCCTCTCCTTATCCTGCTACTCGGGGTCATACGATGCAGACGCGCTGGTACGACGCCGAGAGAGTGTGTATGCTCTTAGTGTAGCATGAAGACGGGTGAGAAATGAAGAGCCTTGCGTTTCCTCACATTTTCTGAGGTTCTCCGGGCATTCCTCGCCAGCCCAGATGCACGTTGGATTTCGGGCCAACATATTCTCGTCAATGGTGCAGCACACATCTCAAAAGAAAAGGAAAAACAAGATGTTACCTCTACTTATTACCGGAGCTACCGGTCACGTCGGATCTCATCTCATCAGTCTGCTTCACGCAAAGGGCTACCCTGTACGCGCCCTGGTGCGCGACCGCACGAGAGCGGCAGGATTTCCTGATGACGTCGAAGTCGTTGTGGACGATTTGGCACAGCCGGAGACTCTCCCTGCCGCTTTCGCAGGAGTCGAGCGTGTCTTTCTGATGGATGCCAGCCGCGGCCTGGACCAAACCCGCAATGCAGTGGCGGTCGCCAGAGATGCCGGAGTGCAACGGATCGTCAATCTCTCATCCATTGGAGCCGGACTTGATCCCATGCCGATCATGGGTCGCTCGTTCGCTAAGCGGGAAGCCCTGATTCGCGAGTCGGGGCTAGCCTGGACGTTCCTGCGCCCGTCAAACTTGGCTGCCCTCGCTCAAATCAGAAGGAGTCGTGCGCGACCCAATTGGACCAGGGCGCTCTGCCAGCATCGACCCCGATGATATCGCTGTCGTTGCGGCGGTCACGCTGACGCAAGAGGGCCATACTGGTCAGGTCTATACCCTGACCAGCAACGAACTTCAGACCGTTGCACAACAGGTCGAGATTTTGGCAAGGGTGCTGAGTCGAAAGATCACCTACCTTGAAACCACGCCCGAAGAGGTGGCAAGGGAGGCCCTGACAAGAGGAACAGAGAAGGCAAGCGTGGAGGGAATCAGGGACCTCAATGAAGTGCTGCGTGCCGATGGGGCGGCGATCATCACTGACGATGTTGAACGGGTCACTGGCGTGCCGCCTACCAGCTTTGAGAGTTGGTGTCGGCGCAACGCTTCCGCTTTTGCATGGTAAGCGCGGCTGTTGGAATACCTCTAGTACACCGGTCAAGTAATGGCAATGACAGGTGACAAGCCAGCGACTACGATGGTCAAGACGTGATGAGCCATCTCTTCTGCTGAGCAGGTTTGTTCTCCTCGGCTCCATTGCACTGCCGGACCTAAGATCGCCCAGCTGATGACCAGCGCCGTGGTTTCTAGCGTCTCCTTTGGCAGGGGAATCTCTGATGGAGCCTGTTTGAGCCATCTCAAGAGGAGTTCAGAGAGTTCTTGTTGGAGTGCTCTCTCGAAGAGCGGCTCGAACTGCCGATTGGATGGCTTAGCATACTGACAAACGAGAGCGAGAAACTCGAAAACGCCCAAAATGAGCGTACGCAGGGTGCTCATCTGCAATATGGATGAGGCGGGAAGCTGGCTCTCCAATGCACGGTGAAACTTCTCTCGCATCCAGCTCTCTAATAGGGCATATTTATCTTCAAAGTGGGCATAAAAGGTGGCTCGGTTGACCGTGGCACGTTCCGCGATCTCTTGCACGGAGATAGAGTGAATGTTCTGCTTTTCTTCAAGCAATGCCCAGAACGCTTGCAGCAACAACTGACGGGTCCGTTTGACCCGTGGATCATTCGCATCGACTGGTGTGGCCATCATCACTCCTCGTCTGGCATACTCGCATATTCCCTCCTAAAAACAACAGTTTCTTGCTGGTGTTGTCTACACAACGATCCCGCCTGTTTGCTGATTGCGAGAAGTCGCAGACAGAGCTTACACTTCCTACTGTGTAGTATACACGAAAATGTTGACTAGGCAACACTGTTGCCATCCGACCATGTTCTGTTCGCAAGATCCATGCGGCTTCCATCATCTGCAGGGGCATTTGTCCTAGTTGTCAATACAAACGCAGAATGTTGGGATTTACAGAATGAACTTACCGAACAGTATCTCCATATTCTCGAAGGGATTTTCTGATGGCAGAAACACCTACAATTCTTGTGACCGGCGGTACTGGCAAATTTGGCAGTCGCCTTGTTCATCGTCTCACAGAGAGTGGCTTCTCTGTACACATTGCCAGCCGTAGGAAACCGCACGCTGCCAGTGGTGGCAAAGCAGAGCAGAGACATTTTGATTGGGCAGACGAAACGACGTATGGTCCTGTGCTAGCGGGAATCCAGCGACTCTTTCTGGTATCCCCAATTGGTGTGGCAGACCCATCTGCGCAGATGACCGCGTTTCTAGAGCGCGCCCTCCAGGCTGGAGTACAGCGCGTCGTTCTCCTGAGCGCTTCAAGGGTAACGCCGGACAGTCCGGGACTGGGCGCGGTTCATAAGGCGATACAAGAGCAGATACCGGAATGGGCAGTGCTGCGTCCAACAAGGTTTATGCAGAACTTCGTCGAGAACCATCCCCATGCAATCTCCATAAAAAATGAAGGTGTCATTGTCACAGCGACGGGAGATGGGCGAGTCGGCTTTGTCGACGCGGGAGATATCGCTGAAGTAGGTTTGCGGGCTCTCGTTGACGAGCAGCCACACAATACCGACCATATCATTACAGGCCCACAAGCGCTGAGTTATACAGAAGCAGCAAACATCCTTTCAACAGCGACCGGACGCCCCATACGTCACATTTTTGCGCCGCCAGATGAATTTCAAGCGCACCTGATTGCATTCGGCGTCCCTGCAAATTTCGCCGCTCTGCTGACAAAAATGGACGAAGGTATCAGAAATGGTCTGGAAGACTGGGTCACGCCAACCGTAGAACACGTGACAGGTCGCTCACCGCGCTCACTCGCTGAATTTGCCATCGCTGAATTTGCCACAGCCCACCAGGAGTGAATTTCGTTTCATTGCCTTTCAACCTGTTTTTGGACATAGCCGAATTATTTAGCTCATCTCTCTGCTTGCGGGCCTCTAAGGATTCGAGGGACTGATGTCGCTCCAGAACATCCCCGCTAAGCGTTGACTGGGGAACAGCTCGCCTTCCTCTCTGCATTGACTACATATTTATAGAACGTTGCCCGGCTCTTGAAGCCGGTGAGGGCCATAATCTCGGCGATGCTATTCTGCCGGGCTGCGTAGAGTTGTTTCGTGCAATCCAGTTGCTCCAGGCGCAATGTCTCGATGGCTTTGCGCCCACAGGCGCGGAGCCGCGTCCCTCTACCAACGCACTCTTGCGATCCGCAAGCAGGGGACATTGCGCTGGTTTCATTGCTCCTGGTGCGTCGCTTGCTCGTCCTCCCGTTTCACTTCCTCAGGCTGAGTCGCATCAAGTATTGCCGCCTCCTCAGTCTTGCCTAGTGAATGCAACATAGCACGTAGGCGCCGGCGGGTTTCGGTGGTTTTGGGATGGAGTGCTCCCAGAACCTGTTCGCGAATCGCCAGGGCGTGTTGATAGAGCGAGAGGGCCTCGGTGGGTTGCTGCTGCATCTGCCGGAGCCGTGCCAGATCCTGCAAGGTTTCTGCAACTTCTGGATGGTGTGGCTCCAGGTGTTCCTGACGAAGCGAAAGAGCGCGTCGGTAGAGTGCGTCGGCCTGCTCATACTGGCCCTGTTCCCGGGAGAGATTGGCCAAGCCGTTGAGGGGACAAGCAACATGGGAGTGGTCAGGACCCAGGGCCTGTTCCCAGATGTGCAAAGCCCGCTGATACAGCGGTTCTGCCAGCTCATACTTGCCTTGCTCATGGTAGAGGCTGCCCAGGTTGTTGAGGGCATAAGCAACATGGGGGTGATTAGGACCCAGAGCCTGTTCCCAGATGTGCAAAGCCCGCTGATACAGCGGTTCTGCCAGCCCATACTTGCCTTGATCATAATAGAGGCAACCCAGGTTGTTGAGGGGAGGGGCCACCTGAAGGTGGTGTGGACCCAGAGCCTGTTCCCAGATGTGCAAGGCTCGCTGATACAGCGGTTCTGCCAGCCCATACTTGCCTTGCACATAATAGAGGTTGCCCAGGTTGTTGAGGGGACGAGCAACATCAGGGTGGTGTAGACCCAGAGCCTGTTCCCGAATGTGCAAGGCTCGCTGATACAGCGGTTCTGCCAGCTCATACTTGCCTTGACCCTTATAGAGGATGCCCAGGTTGTTGAGGGGAGAGGCCACCTGGAGATGCTGAGGTCCCAACTGTTGCTCAGCAATGGCCAGCGCCCGCTGAAAGAGCGACTCGGCGAGGCTGTAGGAGGCATGTTCACGCAGATACACCCCTGCCCGATCTAGCAGATCAGCGGCCTCAGGCAACTGGAGGCGATACTGCTGGATCAGCCAGTCGCAGGCTTGCACCTGCTCCAGATAGCGCAGGCATTGCGGCCATGTCTCGACCTGGTCTTTGGGATCAGCCGGAAAGAGCTCATGGACTGCACGAACCACTCGCTCTGCCCACCGGTGCTGTTCCTGGGGCTCCATCCGATCCAGCTGCACGGCCTGGACCAACCGATGCAGGCTCAGCTGCCGCGCCTTTGTCAGCCGTTTGATCAGGGAAAAGGCCAGCAAGGTCTCCAGCAGCTCATTGAAGCGCAACGGGTCAGCCACTGCCTGCTGGAGCAGGGCAGGCCAATGCGCTGCTCCCTCTTTGAGCAGTTCTTCGGGAATGCGATCGGGGGAGAGATAGGCACACAGACGCAACAGCTCGGCTGCCGCAGGATGCGTTTGCTCGATCTTCTGAAAGGAGAGCGACCAGGTGGTGGCGACCGAATCGGGATAGTTACTGGCCTGCTTTCCCCGCCGGGCCAGCAGTCTTGCACGATGCTGCTCATAGAGCTGGAGGTAGTCCCCAAAGCCACATCCGGTTTCTTCGATATACGCTCCTGCCTGATCAAGTGCCAGGGGAAAGCCATCGAGGGCAATCGCCACATTCGTGGCCTCGTTGCTCTCCTCATCAGAGGCGCTCTGGTGTTGCGCACGATGGAGCAGAAAGCTCGTCCCTTCCATCAAACCCATCTTTTCCACCTCAAGAGCCATGGTAAACGAGCCGACGGCATTCGCACGTGTGGTCAGCAGAATACTTCCCTTGCCCTGGTGGGGAAAGTACTCCTGAACCAGAGCAATATCGTCGGCGTTGTCAAAGATCAGCAGCCAGGGATGCAGGCACTGCTCCAGCCAGCGTTTGATTGCGGCCACGAGCTTGCGCTGGTCCTTTTCCTCTTTCGCAGGAAATGCAGGAAGCAGTTCGGCAAGCGTCACAAAACTGGTGATGATCGCCTCTTCGCTGGCCGCGTTCACCCAGAAGGTGTGCGTGTGGCGTCCCTGCTCGTGAGCACGGTACGCGTATTCGACCGCGATCTGCGTCTTGCCAATCCCACCCAGTCCCTTGATGGCCTGGGTCTGAGTCAGCGCGGCTTGGCGGGTGATGGTCAGACTGGCTGATTCCTTTGGGGAGAGGTGCTGCTCAAGCTGGTTCAGGAGGTCATCGCGCCCGGTAAAATGCGGATTACGTGGATAGGGGATCGTCCAGAGTGCAAGCCCGTCCGTGAGAGAAGCACTCGTTTGCGCCCCGCTGGCGGCTTCTCTTTCAGCGAGAGCGGGTGGCAACGGGTCCATTTCCACCAGCCCTAATTCCTCGGCACTTTTGCCAAAGAGGGCGCAGAGTTTTATACGAAAATAAGCGCCGGGCTTCTGGCTGCCTCGTTCCCAGCGCCGAACAGTGAGTTCAGTCGTTCCAAGCTGTTCTGCCAGATCGGCCTGTCGCCGGACGCATGGCTCCCTCCTTGTCTGGAAGTGAGTGCGTAGGGCACCAATGCTCATACGAAACAGTCGTTCAGGGGAAAAGCGTGAGATCGTCTCTCTACCAAGCAAAACGAGCGAAACGACCGCCAGTCACTCCCAAACGATTGGTCAACGATCGCTAAACGATCGGTCACGATCTGTGCTTTACGAGTGAGCTTGAGTATGCTTGAAGTGATACATGCATATCGAGGGCTGTGATTTGACACTAGCTTTGAATCCGCAAGCCTTCGATCATTCAATCAGTTTCCCATGAGGGTAAACAGTGTGAATGTTAGTTAACATAGTAGCGCGCATTTTGTGTAAAGAAAGGATTCTCCGATGATTCGCAAGTTTATAGCTGTTTTCAGCATGCTAGCAGTGTTTGTTCCATTCATTTTCACCAGCCAGGCATTCGCTGCAAGTTCTTCTCGTGTTCCTCTGAATACTCATTATACCGCTCCGATCGATTTCACGAGTTTACAAACGACCTGTGCAGTGACCAGTGTTCATTTGGAGGGAACGACCCATACAGTCACTTGCCTAAAAGTCAAAGCAAAGACCGCAAGCACCTTGAACCCATTGATCGGTCGAAATGATTCGTGTGGAGCAAGTCAGATTGAAATGATCATATACAATTACAACTATAATGGCGTCCTCTGCTTTTGGGGAACGGGGTATCTGGCAGTCGCCATTTATCAGGTCAATGAGGTTGACAATGTAAGCAACGCCGGTGAGTGGTTTCGATGGTATCAGCCTGGTACGTTCACATCGCTAATTTCTAAAGCGGTAAAGTACTTCGGTAATCCGGTCTATGTCACACAACTATGCATTGGATCTACTGTCGGGGGCCAATGTTGATTGAATCAATAAGCTAGCCATTGTCGGTAACGTGTCAATTTGAGAATGAAATGGCTGATGGCCATTTCATTCTCAAACTGACAGTCCTGGCGAGGTTTCATGAAAGGAGTCATTATGAAGACGAAATTGCTTTTGCGCGCCCCTCTCATACTGGTCTTTTTCTTAGCGCTGAGTGCTTTTTCCACTCCGCAAGCGCCAGCAACTCAGGTTCATCCTGCTGCCGTTAAGGCGAACTCGCCTATGAGCCCTGCAATTTATCCAAAGGTCATTCCTTTTACGCTGGTAACTGGTCAGGTTATCTCTGTACCGATTTCTATGCCACAGATCGTGGTTGTGGCGCTATCTATTTCTGTGACTGGCAAAGCATCCTTTTTACTAAAACTCCCTCCATCGGCAGACTCTACTTATCTCCTAGTAAGGAGCCGTGGTGTTAGGTCAGTGAGGTGTCAATTTCTTGAGGGCATTTCTTCTGAAAACTGTCGGCCAGAAGAAAAAGGGCCTTCGGAAAAAAGTCCCCATATGCACCAACTTGGGCTCCCGACATTTTCTCCTCCCGATTTTTCCGCTAAGTAGGCAGCAATGCATGCGAGATGTTGGGAATGAAGGATTTCAAGGAAGGTGCTGGTTGGAGCAACATCGAGAAACGCACCTGAGTCCATCGGTTTTCAGAGAAAATCGCTTCTCTCGGTTTCTGGGTGGCCCGAAGATGCTTTCAAGAGCCTTTTTTCTCCTTATATGCGCCTCACTCCTCGATTTCCCCTCTAAGCAAGAGGGGAAATCGGGGAAAGAAAATGTTGGGAGCTCTCTCTCGTGCTTTCTCTCTTCTGATTTTTCTGGCTATCTCCAAAATCTGATTGAAATAGCAAAAATAGGATGGCCGCTTGCTTTTGCTCTCAAGGTTGAAAACCGCCTCTTTTTTCAGAGATGAGGGTGCGGTTACGGGGTTGAAACGACCTCGGCCAGCCGCAGCAATTTTACTCCATAGTCCTGGGTGTTAACGGTCAACCATTTTGGTACTTTCTGGTTGATTACTTCTGCCGTTCCAGGCTCACAGATTCAGGGAGATGTTGCTTGTTGGCCTGTTGAGCACGATAACTCTCAACATTCACCATATCAAGAATGACGCAATGATGGACAACTCGGTCAATAGCAGCCATAGTCGTCATCGGGTCTTTGAAAATGCGTTCCCATTCACTGAAAACCAGGTTCGTGGTAATCATCACCGATTTGCGCTCGTAACGCTCCGAAAGAAACGTAAACAACACCTCCATTTCATCACGGTCATGCTGGACATACCCGATATCATCGAGAATAACACAGGCATATTTGTCCAGTTTGGCCAGCTCCTGGGGCAGGCGCAGGTCTCGTTTGGCGGCAAGTAAGCGTTGGACAAGCGTACTGGTTGGCGTCCAGAGTACCGTCTGACCGGCGAGAATAAGCTCAGCACCCAAGGCTGCCACCAGATGGCTTTTCCCACAGCCAGGCTTTCCTACTGCGATCACATTTGTCGTGCTCTCCAGGAACGTCCCGGGCTTGAGCCGCTCGATCTGGAGTTGGAGGGTGGGCGAAAGCCGGGCAAGATCGAAGGTGCGAAAGGTTTTCTCCAACGGTAAACCGCTCTGGCGCAAGAGACGCTCGGTGCGCCGTTCTTGCCTGAGTGCCTCCTCCTGTTGAGCTAATTCATGTAAATACGCTTCATGCGAGAGTCCTTCTTTGGTAGCGCGCAAGGCCAGATCAGCAAACTGTTTGGACATGCCAGCGAGTTTGAGGCGATCCAAGATGGCTTTGAGTTCTTGATGACGATTGAGTGTATTAGACACAAAGGCTCCTTGTTGATGGAATAAGTTGGTCATACGTGGCTAAGTTGAGTTCTGGGGTGGGAAGGGCAGGAATGGCATGCCTGGTGGGAACCTTGACCAGATCCTTGACGGTCAGAAACGCCGGGGTCTTGCCTGCTTCGAGCACGATCTGCAAGGCCGTCTCGACTTCGGTCTCCGAGGTCGTCGCAGCCAGGTGCAAGATGCGCACATATTCGCGATCAGCTCGCTCTACCCCTGCGGCTACAAGCCGATCATAGGCGAGACGAAAGGTCGTGGTCGGGTAGAGATCCTCGCGAAAGCGATAGGCCGCAAAAGCGCCAGGCTTGCGCACCAATGAATGAATCACATGCTGATAGGAGATAGCGTGCTGCTGTTTGCCGCGCTGGCGTGGGAGCACAAAGACCTTACTCGTGCCAACGTAGCCTTCCAGATGCTCAGCGCGCACCCGGACCAGGAGAGTGCTTCCAATCAGGCGCGAGGGCACGGAATACACGTTGGTGGTCACCGTAATCGTCGAGAAGCGCGAGACGACGACTTGGAGTTCTTTGCAGGGTGCCAGCACGCTTGCTGGAAGCGGGCGCAGGG
>WNFN01227285.1_pt1 | contig 19120 bp, 19 predicted proteins | sample 5400161 | NCBI WGS metagenome assembly WNFN01 (sample SAMN13153353, study PRJNA577476) | soil metagenome | isolation source: 80 cm saprolite on Douglas fir-dominated hillslope | place: USA:California | collected 2013-09-17 | reverse complement strand
GCCCGCAACGCCCTGTCCGCCTCGAAGCGCTCGTGCACCACCGCGGTGGTCCCGTAGATCGCCGAGCGCAGCACGATCGAGAGGCCGCCGACGTGTGACAGCGGCAGCGTGCACAACCACCGCTCGTGCGGGTCGACACCGAGCGCGACGCCCGAGCCGAGCGCGCTCCAGAGGACGTTCGCGTAGCTCAGCAGCACCGGGCGCGGAGCCGCGGTCGTGCCCGAGGTGTGCACGATCAGCGCGATCGCGTCGAGATCGTGGCGGCGAGGCGCGGGCGGGGAGCCGGGCTCAATCGCCGGGGCGGCCAACGGCTCGTACAGCGCTACCGCCGCTCCGTCGGCGACGCGCGCCTGTTCCCCGGCCGCGAGGCGCAGGTCGACCGGCACCGCGATCGCGCCGAGCAGCAGGCAGGCGTGCAGCGCCTGCGCGAACTCGAGCCCCGGGGGGAGCGCGATCGCGACCCTGTCTCCCGGCCCCGCGCCGGCCGCCTCGAGCTCGGCGGCACCGGCCTCGGCGGCGGCGAGCAGCTCCGCGTAGGTCCAGCTCGCTGCGGGCGTCTCGACCGCGACGCGGCCGGGCGCCGCCGACGCGGCCCGCGGGAGCCATGCCTCGATCTGCATGGCGCACAGGCTAGCCTTCGCGCGATGAGCACCGACTGGGCCCCCGGCGAAGGCGAGTACACCGACATCCGATACGAGCTGTCGACCGGGTCGGACGCGGGCATCGCGAAGATCACGATCGCTCGCCCGGAGGTCCGCAACGCCTTCCGTCCCCGCACCGTGATCGAGATCTCCCGTGCGCTCGAGCGCGCGCGGGAGGACACCTCGGTTGGGGTGATAGTGCTGACCGGAGACGGGCCCGATGCGTTCTGCTCGGGCGGCGACCAGCGCGTGCGAGGCGACTCCGGCTACCTCAACGACGACGAGGCCGGCGAGGCGGGGGTGGGGCGCTTCCATGTCACCGACCTGCACATCCAGATGCGCCGGCTGCCGAAGCCGATCGTGGCGATGGTGGCGGGCTACGCGATCGGCGGTGGCCATGTCCTGCACCTCGTCTGCGACCTCACGATCGCGGCCGAGAACTCCCGCTTCGGCCAGGTCGGTCCCAGGGTCGGCTCCTTCGACGGCGGTTTCGGAGCCGGGCTGCTCGCCAACCTCGTCGGCCCGAAGAAGGCCAAGGAGATCTGGTTTCTGTGCCGCCAGTACTCCGCCGAGGAAGCGCTCGAGATGGGGCTCGTCAACACCGTCGTCCCGCTCGAGCAGCTCGAGCAGGAGACGGTCCAGTGGTGCCGTGAGATGCTGGCCCTCTCCCCCTTCGCGTTGCGCCTTCTGAAGGCCAGCTTCAACGCCGCCGAGGACGGCCTGTCGGGCATCCAGCAGCTGGCCCACGACGCGAACCTGCTGTTCTACGGCAACGAGGAGGCGCAGGAGGGACGCGACGCCTACCGGGAGAAGCGCAAGCCGGACTTCTCGCGGTTTCCCAGGCGGGCCTAGGCGTTCGGAGTGGGAGCGGTCCGCATCTGGTTGATGGCCGCGCGCCTGCGCACGCTGCCTGCTGCCGTCGCCCCCGTCCTCGTCGGCACCTCGCTTGCGCTCGGCGACGGCGACTTCCACCCGCTCGCCTTCGTAGCTGCGCTCCTCGGCGCGGTCTTCATCCAGGTCGGCACGAACCTCTCGAACGACTACTCCGACGCTCGTCGCGGCGCCGACACCGAGGATCGCCTCGGGCCGGTCCGGGTGACGGCCGGCGGGCTCGTGCCTCCCGGTCAGGTACTCGTCGCGACCTACGTGACCTTCGGCCTGGCTGTTGCATGCGGCGCCTACCTGATCGCGGTCGCGGGCTGGGAGCTGCTGGCCGTGGGCGCGGCGTCGATCCTCGCCGGCGTGCTCTACACCGGCGGCCCGCGACCGTACGGCTACGAGGGCTTGGGCGAGCTGTTCGTGTTCCTCTTCTTCGGCATCGTCGCCGTCGCCGGCTCCTACTACGTACAGGTCCAGAAGCTGCCCTGGGAGGCGTTCGTCTGCGCCGTGCCAGTCGGCCTGCTGGCGAGCGCGATCCTCGTCGTCAACAACGTTCGCGACCTCGAAACCGACCGCCGCGCCGGCAAGCGTACGCTCGCCGTGCGGCTCGGCCGCGAGCGCACGCGGGGGCTGTACGTGGCGATGCTCCTGCTGGCGTTCGCGACGGCGCCCGTCACCTGGTGGGCCGGCTCGATGACGGCCTGGCTGCTGCTGCCGTGGCTCGCGGCGCCGCTCGCGGTGCGCCTATCGCAGGTGGTGCGAACGCGCGTCGACGGGCCGTCGCTGAACGCGGCGCTCGCCGGCACGGGGCAGCTGCAGCTGCTCTTCTGCCTGCTGTTCTCGGCGGGGATCCTCGCCAGCGGCGGCATCAACCCGTGAAGCTCGAGCTCGCCCGCCGCACGCTGCGCCTCGCCGAGCCGATGCGGACCTCCTACGGCGAGGTGACCGCCCGCCTACGGCGGTCCCGACCTCGAGCGCGTCTGGCAGGCGCTCGAGTCATACGTATCGGTCGCGGCGGGAGCCGACGACGCGGGCCCGGTGGCCGGCGTACGGATGATCGAAGCCTGCCGCGCCGTGGACGACCTCCCAGAGGCGATCGCGGCGCTCGACATGGCGCTGTGGGACCGCGCCGGGCGCCGCGCGGGCAGACCGGTGGCGTCGCTGATCACCGACTCCCATACGACACGCGTTCCGGTCAACGCGACGCTCACGGCGATCGACCGGGCGGGAGCCGCCGAGCAGGCAGCCGCAGCGGTCACCGCGGGCTTCGAGTGCCTGAAGGTCAAGGTCGGAGTCGGCGACGACGCGGGGCGTGTGGCCGCCGTGCGCGCAGCCGCCGGGCCGGAGGCGCAGTTGCGCCTGGACGCGAACGGCGCCTGGGACGTCGAGCAGGCCGTCCACGCGATCGAGATGCTCGCCCCTGCCGGGCTCGAGCTCGTCGAGGAGCCGGCACACGGGCTCGACGCCGTGCGGGCGGTGCGTGAGCGCGTCGCGGTGAGGGTCGCGATCGACGAGACGGCGGGTCAACCCGGTGCGCTCGCCGCGGGTGTCGCCGACGCGGTCTGCCTGAAGGTCTCCCGCTGCGGCGGCATCGGCCCGCTGCTGGCGGCGGCGGCGCTCGTTCGGGCCTCCGGCGCGGAGATCTACCTCGCCTCGACCCTGGACGGCCCGCTCGGCGTCGCCGCGGCGCTGCACGCGGCGGCCGCGCTGGCCTCCCGCGGCCCTCTGCCGCACTGCGGCCTGGCGACGCTCGGGCTGTTCGAAGGGCTCGAGGATCCCCTGCCGGCGCGCGAGGGGGCGATCGAGCTGCCGTCAGGGCCCGGGCTCGGCGTCGATCCGTTCTAGAGGCCCGGGTCGGCGTCGAGGAGAGTCGCCACGGCTTCCGGGTTCTCGAGCGGTAGCCCATGCCCGCCTTCCACGACGGCCAACCTGCAAACGGGACACTCCGTCGCAACCCTCTCGCCGATCGCCCGGAACTTCTCATCCCGCGTCCCCGCCAAGAACGCCACCGGCATGCTCAGCTCGGCCAGCCTCCGCCACAGCGGCGCCATCGCGCCCACGCTCAGCCCTCGCATCGCCGCGGCCAAGGCGAGGGGGTCGTTGCGGCGCTGGTCGGCGCGCGCCAGCGCCACGACCTCGGGAGGATCCTCCGCGAACAGCGGCTGGCTGCGCCAGCTCTCGATGAAGTCCTCGAACGGCTCGCCTTCCAGCCTCCGGGCGAGGCGCTCATCGGCAGCCAGCCGCGCGGCCCGAGCGGCCCGGTCCTCGATGCCGGGGTTCGAGCCGATCAGGACCAGCCGCGTGACCCGCTCGGAAGCCGCCAGTGCGACGTGGAGCGCAACTCGCCCGCCGAGCGAATAGCCGCACAGCACGAACCGCCCGGGTGCCGCCTCGAGCACGCCGCGCACGCAGTCCTCGAAGCGGATCGGCCACGGGTGGTGCGCTTCGGCGCCGTGGCCCGGGAGGTCCAAGGCGAGCGGCCGGTAGCGTTCGGGATCCAGCCGCTCGATCACGCTGTCCCAGGCCCGGTGTGTCCCGCCGAAGCCGTGGAGCAGGACGATCGTCTCTTGCACGGCCGCATCCTATGACCAGCGCGACTGACACCCACCTGCTGCTGAGGGCCTTCGTCGACGAGCTCGCGCGATGCGGGATGCGCGCCGCGTGCACCTCGCCGGGTTCTCGCAGCGCGCCGCTCGTGCTGTCGCTGGCACGCGAGCCTCGGCTGCGCTGCTACTCGCACGTCGACGAGCGCTGCGCCGGCTTCTTCGCGCTCGGGATGGCCAAGGCCAGCGGGCTGCCGGTCGCAGTCGCCTGCACCTCGGGGACCGCCGGGGCTGAGCTGCTCCCCGCCGCCGTCGAGGCGCACGAGGCGCGCGTCCCGCTGCTGCTGCTGACCGCCGACCGGCCCGCGGAGCTGCGCGAGAACGGAGCGGGGCAGGCGATCGACCAGCTGAAGCTCTACGGGGGCGCCGCGAAGTGGTTCTTCGAGGTCGAGCTCCCGCCGCAGGCGGGCGATCAGCAGCTGCGCTGGATCCGTACGCTGGCGTGCCGCGCCTTCGCGACGGCGCTGGAGGGCGCGCCTGGCGCCGTTCACCTCAACTTCCCCCTGCGCGAGCCGCTGCTCGGCGATCGGGAGCCGCCGGCCGACCACAGCGGTCGCCCGCACGGGGCTCCGTTCGTGGTTCGCGAGACGGCGCGCGGAGGCTCGGACGGTGCGCCGGAGCAGCTTCGTGAGCTGATCGCGGGAGCGAGCCGGGGGGTGATCGTGGCCGGCCGCCACGAGCGCGGCGAGGAGCTGGCGCATGCAGCCGCGGACCTGGCGCGCGCCGCAGGCTGGCCGCTGCTCGCCGATCCGCTGTCGGGGGCGCGCCGTGGCGAGCACGCCGTGGCGCACTACGACGCGATCCTCCGCGAGCCGGGGACCGCGCGCGAGCTCGCGCCGGATCTCGTCCTGCGGGTCGGCGACCTGCCGGTGTCCAAGCCGCTGCGAGGCTGGCTCGCGGGTCTCGCGGGCACGACACAGGTAGCGCTCGACGCGGAAGGCGCCTGGCAGGACCCGGCCGGCGTGATCACGCACAGCCTCGCGGTCGACCCCTCGCGCGCGCTCGAGCGACTCGCCGCCGGGCACGCGTCCGCGGGCGCCGACCCCGATTGGCTAGCGGCCTGGCGTACCGCGGATGAGCTCGCAGCGGAGGCGATCGGCGGCGTGATCGGGCCCGAGGGGCTCAGCGAGCCTGTCGTCGCCGCCGAGCTCGGCGCGCTGCTGCCGGCCGGCGGGACGCTGTTCGTCGCCTCCTCGATGCCGGTGCGGGACATCGAGTCGTTCTGGCCCGCCCGAGCTGACCCGCCGCGCGTGCTCTGCAGCCGCGGCGCGAACGGCATCGACGGGCTCGTCTCCAGCGCCTTCGGCGCCGCGGCGGCGAGCGCGGGGCCGGTGGTGCTCCTGATCGGCGACGTCGCACTCGCCCACGACATCGGCGGTCTGCTGGCGGCAGGAGCCGGGAGCTCCCGGCGGCGAGGATCTCTACACCCGCCACATCGCGACGCCGACGGGCCTCGATTTCGCGGCGGCGGCAGCAGCCTACGGCCTCGACCACGAGCGGGTCGAGAGCCTCAGGGACTTCCGCACGGGGCTCGAGCGCGCGCTCGGCTCGCCGCGCTCGGCGATCGTGCAGGTCCGCAGCGACCGCGTCGGCAACGTCGCGTTGCACGCCCGCGTCTGGGAGGCGGTCGCCGCGGCCCTCAAGCGGCGAGCAGCGGCAGCAACGCCTCGAGCTTGATCTCCGTCTCGGCCAGCTCCTTCTCGGGAACGGAATCCCGCACGATCCCGCCCCCCGCGTAGCAGCGCGCGACCGTTCCTCTCAGCAGCGCGCAGCGCAGCGCGACGCAGAACTCGCCGTCGCCGGCCGCATCGGTCCAGCCGACGGGCCCGAGGTACCAGCCGCGGTCGAGCCCCTCGAGGGCCGGGATCAGCGGCGCGGCCGCCGACAGCGGCTCGCCGCCCAATCCGCGCCAGCTCCGGCTCCGGTGCGGCGATCACCCAAACCGAATGTGGTCGCAGCATCTGCGCGATCCGGCGCGCGACGATCGCGTGCTCTTCGCGGTAGCTCGGGTCCTGCAGCATCTGCTCGCCGAGGTGCGCGTCGACTGCCGGGTCGGCGCTTCGCCGCGAGGATGCCGCGAGCGCCAGCGTCGAGACGCGCTGCCCCTCCCGGCGCAGCAGCAGCTCGGGGCTGGCCGCGATCAGCGTCGCATCGCCACGGCCGGCACAGAACACGAAGCACGAAGGGAACTCCGCCCGCAACACGCCGAAGATCGCTGCGGGGTCATACGCGCGAGGGGCGTGCACCTGGACCTCCCGCGCGAGCACGATCTTGCTCATGCGGCCGGACCTGATCAGCTCGACTGCGCGGGCGACGGCCTGCTCGTAGTGCTCGGGGGGCATCGCGCTGAGGACCTCGTAGCGGCCCGCCGGGGCCGGGTCGAGCAGCGGCAGGGGCTCCTGGCGAAGCTCCGCGAGCCTTCCCAGCAGCCCGTCCAGCAGCTGTTCGGTGTCGTCGTCCGGCTGCACGAGCGCGCTCAGCGTGAGCGTGACGAGCGGCACACCGCGTCGCTCGCTGCGCGCGAGGCTCACCTCCGGCACCACCAGGCTCGAGGAGGAGAACGCCCGCCAGTGAGGCGACGCGCCGCCATCCGGCGCGAAGCTGAAACCGCCGACGGCGAGCGGACCGGCCGCGTGGGTGCCGTCGGAGGGGTCCGCGAACGCGCTCCCGGCCAGCTCCCGCCAGCGCGCCGCGAGCTCCGTGAAACGGTCCGCACCGGACGCGCGCAGCTCGAGCGCCTCGCCCAGGGCGCCCAGCGCCCGCGCACCGCGATCGGGTTGCTCGAAGACGAACCAGGGCTCGCCCGGACGGCGTGAAGCCCGCCGCGAGCCGGCCCGCGAGACGCTCGCGCTCGGCGCCTTGCAACGCGAACGGAGAGCCGGCGGCGGCGGTCGTCCTCAAGCCGTCAGGTCTCGGTCCGGCCGCGCGAGATCGCGATCTCGCCGGTCCGCATCATCTCGATCAGCCCGAACGGCCGCACCATCGTCTCGAACGCCTCGATCTTGTCGGTCGTGCCGGTGACCTCGATGATGATCGCCCGCTTCGTCACGTCGACGACCTTGCCGCGAAAGATCTCCGCGATCTGCATCAGCTCGCCCCGCTGGGTCCCGTCGGCCGTGACCTTGAAGAGGGCCAGCTCGCGGGCGACCGTGTCGCCCGGCTCCAGGTCGCGGATCTTCAGCACGTTGACGAGCTTGTGGAGCTGCTTGGTGACCTGGTCGATCGGGTGCAGCGCGCCGTCGACGGTCAGCGTCACCCGGGAGATCTCGTCGTCCTCGGTGGGGCCGACCGTCAGCGTGTCGATGTTGAAGCCGCGACGCGCGAACAGGCCGGCGATTCGGGTCAGCACGCCCGACTTGTTTTCGACCAGAATCGAGAGGACGTGCTTGCGCCCCGTGCGCAGGTTCGTCGCGGCCTCGAGCTCCTCGAGGCTGAGGGGCTCCTTGGTACCCGGTTCGCCCATGACCGCGCTCACCCCACCATCTCGCGGGCGGCGTGCCCGGCCGGGATCATCGGGTAGGTGTTCTCCTCGCGCGTGACGCGCACGTCGACGAGCACCGGCCCGTCGATCGCGATCGCGCGCTCGATGTCCGCGACCAGCGTCGTCTTGTCCGCGAAGCGCAAACCGGTCACCCCATATGCCTCCGCCAGCTTCACGAAGTCGGGGAACTCGCCCATGTCGACCTGGCTGTATTTGCCGTCCCAGAACAGCTCCTGCCACTGGCGGACCATGCCCAGGTAGCCGTTGTTCATGATGAAGACCTTGATCGGTATGCGGTTCTGCGCGCAGGTGGCGAGCTCCTGTGCGTTCATCTGCACCGAGCCGTCGCCGGCGATGCAGCAGACGAGCGCCTCGGGACAGCCGACCGCAGCGCCCATCGCCGCCGGCAGGCCGAACCCCATCGTGCCGAGACCGCCGGAGTTGATCCAGCGCCGTGGCTCAGGGAAGTCGTAGAACTGCGCCGCCCACATCTGGTGCTGGCCCACGTCGCTGGTCAGCACGGCCTGTCCGTTCGTCGCCTCAAAGAGCGCCTGGATCAGGTACTGCGGCTTGATCTCGTTGTCGGGGGAGTCCTCGAAGGCGAGCGGGTACTTCGCTTTCCAGCCGTCGATCCGACCCCACCAGGCCTCGAGCCGCCCGGGGTCCGCGCCGATCGCCCGGTACTCGACGAGGAGCTTTGCCAGCACGTGCTTGGCGTCGCCGACGATCGGGATGTGGGCGGGCACGTTCTTGGAGATCTCGGCCGGGTCGACGTCGATGTGGATGAACTTCGCGCGCGGCGCGAACTCGGAGAGCTTGCCCGTGATGCGGTCGTCGAATCGCGCTCCGACCGCGCAGATCAGGTCGGCCTCGTCCATCGCGTAGTTCGCGGCGCGGGTGCCGTGCATGCCGAGCATGCCGAGCCAGTGAGGGTCGGGCGCCGGATAGGCGCCGAGGCCCATCAGCGTGCAGGTGATCGGGAAGCGGTCACTGCGTACGAACTCCCTGAGCTCCTCGGCGGCTTCGGCGTTGACGACGCCGCCGCCCGCGTAGATCACGGGGCGCTGAGCGGCCGCAAGCGCCTTCGCCGCCTGGCGGATCTGCTTCTGGTTGCCCTCCAGGCGCGGCTGGTAGCCGGGCAGCCGTACGTCGGAGACGGGCTCGTAGTCGATCTCGGCGCGCGAGAGGTCCATCGGGATGTCGACGAGCACCGGGCCGGGGCGGCCGGAACGAGCGATGTAGAACGCCTCGTGGATCGCACGGGGCAGTTCCTGTGGGCTCTGGATCATGATCGAGTGCTTGACGATCGGCATCGTGATGCCGATCGTGTCGGCCTCCTGGAAGCCGTCGGTGCCGAGCAGCTCGGTGCGCACCTGGCCGGTGATGAAGACGCAGGGCACGGAGTCCATCATCGCGTCGGTGATCGGCGTGATCAGGTTGGTCGCGCCGGGACCGCTCGTCGCGAACGCCACGCCGACCTTGCCGGTTGCCTTCGCGTAGCCCTCGGCGGCGTGGCCGCCTCCGGCCTCGTGGCGGACGAGGATGTGGCGGATGCCGCCGTTGACCAGGGCGTCGTAGGTCGGCAGGTTCGCGCCGCCCGGGAGGCCGAAGACGACGTCGACGCCCTCTGCCTTCAGACATTCCATCAACGCATCGACTGCGCGCATCTCACCGACCTCCTTTCGCAGGTCCAGAACGACGAATTGCGCGGGCGCCTCCCGCGCTGGAATGCCAGTCTACCAGTGGGTTTTAACGTCGCTGCAGCGTCTCATGCCGAGTGCTCGGCGGGATCGTGGCGCTGCTCCCAGAAGAGCAGCGCGAACAGCAGCGCCGCGATCACCCCGGCGTCGACCCACGCCGGCGTGCGCCCAGAGACGGCGAACCAGACCAGGCACGCCACGGCAGCGGCGAGCTTCTCCCAGCTGACCGTTCCGACGATGCGTAGCCGGAACGCGACCCCACCGAGCAGCCACAGCACGATGCCGCCGGACAGCGCGAGCCGGGCCGGGTCGCTGAGCGCGCCGGATACGTCGGCGACGGCCTCGCGCGCGCCGACGGCGAAGACGATCACGCCAGCGACGATCAGCAGGTGGATGTAGCTGTAAGCGTCGGCCGCGACCAGCACCGGGTCGCGCGAGGCGAGCAGCCGCTCCTGGGCCGCTGCGGCAAAACGCGTGAAGTAGGCCCACCACATCTCGCCCGTGATCACGAGCGCGATCGCCACGCCGATCACGACTTCGGCATCGAGCGCGTGGGCCTGGGCGCCGAGGCCGATCGCGACGATCGACTCGCCGAGGCAGATGATCACGAACAGCCCGTAGCGCTCGGCGAAATGCTCGACGGCGACGCGCTGCAGGCCGCGGAGGCGCTCCCGCGTCAGCCACGCCGGCCCCGCGTAGTCGATCGCGGCGGCGGCCGTCCACAGCGCGACGCGCCAGCCGCCGCCGAGGAACGAGCCGGCCACGAGCAGCACCGCACGGCAAGTCCGGTAATGAAGATCACACCCCCGGCGCCAAGCAGGGCGGCTCGCAGCTGCGGGCTGTCCGGGTCCTCGGCGTTCGTCGCCCACACGTACGCCGACCATGCCCACCAGACGAGCGCGAGCACGAGCATCGCGCGGCCGAAGCCGGGCCAGGTGAGGTCGTTGCGCAGCAGCGTCGTGACCTGTGTCAGGGCGAAGACGAAGACGAGGTCCCAGAGAAGCTCGACGGGGGCGGTGCGCCGCTCCTCGCTGACCGCCTTGCTTGCCTGATCGCTGTTGCTCGCCTCGTGCTGCTCGCGCTCGTGGGGAGCGGCTTGACCAGGCGCGACTCCCATCGACTCGGCCGCCTACGAACTGCCGAGCCCGACGCCGATCGCGAGGCTGATCAAACCGCCGAAGCCGACGAACACGAGCGAGGAGCGCATCGAAACGCCCAGGAAGCGGTTTCGGATCCAGGCGATCGCGAAGAGCTCGACAGCCACCACGGCGCCGGCGACGATCAGCGCCTTTTTGAGGTCGGAGATCAAGAACGGCAGCGTGTGGAAGATGCTGCCGAGGACCGTCATCCCGCCGGTGATCGTCCCGCGCACCACAGCGGACCCACGCCCCGTCTCTTCACCGGTGTCCGAACCGGCCTCCGACCAGCCCATGCTGACGCCGGCCCCGAGCGCGACGCCCAGTCCCACGATGAAAGCGGTATGAGAGCTCGATGTGATCGCCGCGGCGAAGATCGGCGCGAGCGAGGAGATCGTGCCGTCGATCAGCCCGACGAGCCCGGGCTGCACGACGCGAAGCAGGAAGTCCCGCTCGTCGTTGAAGCCGAAGCGGTGGATGATCCTCGCGACCTGCGAGTCGCCTCGCCTCGGGGCGGCTTTTGCTTCGGTGCTCATCGCCCCAACATAAGCGACGGACCGGCTTAGGCCGGCCAAAGTCGAGTTAGGGCAGCCGAAGTGAGATCTAGCCGTGCGAGGCCGGCGTGCGCTGCCAGGATTCTGGCGCAATCGCCACGTCCGGGTACTCGAGCTCCTCGCCGCATCGCGTACAGATCGCGTCGTAGACCTTCGTGACCCGGCCGCAGCGGGGGCACGCGCGGCGCAACTCGTCGCGCTCGAAACGGTAGGCGATCGCGGCGAGCAGGCCGAGGAACGGGACGAGCCCCGAGATCAGGAACCACAGCACGAACGAGCTGCCCTTCAGCTTGCCGATCAGACCCCCCGAGAGGCCGAAGCAGACGGCGATGACGATGTACGCCATCTCGCGCGCGCCTAGAGCAGCACGCGCAGGGCCCAGATCACGGCAACCACGGCGACGATCAGGAGCACGGTGCTGAACACGAACGACAGCACGTGGCCGATCACGCCCAGCAGCAGCCAACCCGCCACGAGCAGCACGAGCGCCGCGACGAAGGTGCGACCGAATGACCGCGATGAGGACGTCTCGTTCATATGACTGGATCTTAACGGCAATGCGGCCGGACAGGGACGATTCCCCTGCCCGGCCGCACGCCGGGACGCCCGCCGAGGGAAGCGCGCGTGGTCATGGCGGGCCGACTCAGCTCACTTGTTCCCCGCCAAGGGGTACATGACCGAGCGGTCTCAGATCGCGGGCCGTCCGTGCCTTCACGATGTCCGCGCCGCTGTGGTCGGAGCGTCGGCGACCCGCCCCCAGCCCGACACTTGTCAGGCGATAACGGCGAATGCGCGGACCGTGCCGTCCCGCATCCGCCTCTACCTCGGGCAGGAGGATGAACCGCCGAGGAAGAGATGAAGAAGTCGAGGTGGGTGCTGAGGTGTTCATGCACCGCATATTGGCTCCAGCGCCCCCGGATGCCTTTGGCCGGGAGTCCAAAATGTCGCCGAAGGCGCTCTTCAGCCTGCGAGCTGCTCGTTGATCAGGCGCGAGACCTCGGTGCCGTCGGCGCGCCCTTTGGTCTCGCGCATCACCTGGCCGACGATCGGTCCGATCGCCTTCGCGTTGCCCTCCCGCACCCGCTGCGCGGCGTCCGGGTTTGCCTCCAGGGCCGCCGCGACGATCGCCGCCAGCTCCTCGCCGCCGTCGATCGCCCCGAGCCCCTCCGCCTCGACGATCGCCTGGGGCTCGCCGCCCTCGGCGATCAGCTTGTCGAGAACCTGCCGCGCAGCGCCGACGCTCACCTGTTTGGCCGCGACCAAGCCGACGAGCTCGGCCAGCGCCTGCGGCGTGACCCTGGCATCGTTCGGGTCGGCTCCGTCCTCCAGACGACTGACGAGCTCTCCCGAGACCCAGTTGGCAAGCATCTGCGCCGGCACGTCCACCCGCGCAACGAGAGCGGCCTCGAAGTAGTCACCCAGCTCGCCCCGGAAGGCCAGGAGCTGGGCGCTCTCCGAGCTCAGGCCGGCCTCGCGTTCGAGCCGTGCGGCACGGTCGGCGGGCAGTTCGGACATCTCGGCCCGTGCGGCCTCGATCATCGCCTCGTCGATCGCCACCGGGAGCAGGTCCGGCTCGGGGAAGTATCGGTAGTCGTGGGCTTCCTCCTTGGAACGCAGCGAGGTGATGGCGCCCGAGGCCGGGTCGAAGTGGAGGGTCTCCTGGGTGACGGGGGCGCCGGATTCGATCAACTTCCCCTGGCGAGCGACCTCGGCGCGGATGCCACGTTCGATGAAGCGGAAGGAGTTCATGTTCTTCAGCTCCGTCTTGACGCCCAGCTGATCGCTGCCGGCGGGCCGCAGCGAGATGTTCGCGTCGCAGCGCAGCGAGCCCTCCTCCATGTTCACGTCGCTGACGCCGAGCGCGCGCATCGTCGAGCGCAGCAGCCTCAGCCACTCCCCCGCCTGCTCGGCGGAGCGGAGGTCCGGCTCGGTGACGATCTCCGCGAGCGGCGTGCCGCCGCGGTTGAAGTCGACGATGCTCTGATCGGAGCCGTGGATGCGGCCGCTGGCGCCGAGATGGGTGAGCTTGGCCGCGTCCTCCTCCACGTGCACGCGATGAATGCGGACCTCGCCGAGCCGCCCACCGCGGCACAGCGGCTCGTCGTACTGGGATATCTGGTAGCCCTTCGGCAGGTCCGGATAGAAGTAGTTCTTGCGGTGGAAGGTCGAACGCGACGCGAGCTCGGAGCCGAGCGCGAGGCCGATCATCAGCGCGAAGTGAACGGCGCGCGCGTTGACCACGGGCAGGCTGCCCGGCAGCCCCAGGCAGACGGGGCAGGTGTGGACGTTGGGCGGGTCGCCGAACGACGGTTCGCAGCCACAGAACATCTTCGTGGCGGTCGCCAGCTGGATGTGGATCTCCAGCCCGATCACCGGCTCGAGCTCAGACACGCGCCGCGCTCCCGTCGAACTCGAAGGCCGCCTCGAGCGCGTGCGCGGCGTCGAGGAGCGCGTTCTCGCTGAACGCCGCGCCGGCGAGCTGCAGGCCGACGGGGAGTCCGGCGCTCAGGCCGCAGGGGATCGAGACGGCGGGGATCCCGGCCAGCGACATCGGCACCGTGCAGAAGTCGTTCAGGTACATCGCGACCGGATCGCCGGTCTTCTCGCCGAGCGCGAAGGCCACGCTGGGAGCAGTCGGCGTGACGATGAAATCGACGGTCTCGAACGCCTTCGCGAAGTCCTCGGCGATCTTCGTGCGCACTTTCTGCGCGCGCCCGTAGTAGGCGTCGTAGTAGCCGGAGGAGAGCGCGTAGGTGCCGAGCATGATCCGACGCCGTCGAAGCGCGCGAGGTTCGAGGAGGCCTCGGCGGGCGCGAGCACGTAGTAGGCGGCAAGCGCCTGCGGCGCGTGCGGCAGCGAGACCTGGAGCAGCTCCGCGCCGAGGCCCTCGGCATGGCGCAGCGCCGCGTCGAAGGCCTGTTTGACGCCTGATTCGATGCCGTCCCCCGTGAGCTCGGCAGGGACGCCGAGCCGGACGCCGCCCAGCCGTTCGGCGGCGGGCATTTCGATCGGTCCGGGGAACTGCAGCGAGGTGGCGTCGCAGTGGTCCTGGCCGACCATCTGCGAGAGCATCAGGGCAGCGTCGCGCACGTCGCGCGTCAACGGTCCGGCCTGGTCGAGCGAGGAGGCGAAGGCGATCATGCCGTACCGCGAGACCGAGCCGTAGGTCGGTTTCAAGCCGACGATCCCGCACAGCGCCGCGGGCTGGCGGATCGAGCCGCCGGTGTCGGTTCCGAGCGCCCACGGCGCGAGCCCCGCGGCGACCGCCGCGGCGCTACCGCCCGAGGAGCCGCCGGGCACGCGGCCGCGGTCCCACGGGTTGCGGACCGGACCGAAGGCCGAGTTCTCGTTCGAGGAGCCCATCGCGAACTCGTCCTGGTTGGTCTTGGCGAGCAGCGGCGCACCCGCCAGCTGCAGGCGCTCGACGGCGGTCGCCGTGAAGGGCGGCTCGTAGCCTTCGAGGATCCGAGAGCCCGACTGGCTGGGGACGCCCCGCGTGCAGAACAGATCCTTGACCGCCAGCGGCACGCCGCGCAGCGGCCGGCCCCCGGAAGCCGGCGGGTCGCCGCCCTCGGGCGTGCCCACCGTCATGGGGGATGCCTCGTGATCGGGTGCGACCCAGGTGAAGCAGTTGAGCCCCTCCTCGGCCGCGTCGCGGTCGGCGGCGGCTCGCTCCCGGTAGAAGGAGAACAGCTCCCCGGCGGAGAGTTCGCCGGCGGCGATCTGCTCCGCAGCCTGCGCGGCGGTGAGCTCGAGCAGCTCGCTCATCTAGGCCTGCGGACTGGGGACGAGAAAGCCGTCCTCGTTCGCGTCGGGCGCCGCTGCCAGGATCTGCTCGCGCGGCCACGAGGGCCGCGGCCGATCAGCGCGCAGGCGGCCGGTCAGCTCCACGACGTGCGTGGTCGGCGCGACGTTCTCGAGGTCGAGCTCGGCGATCGTGGCAACGTGATCGAGGACGGCCGACAGCTCCCGGGCCATCGGCTCGATCTCGTCCTCGCTCAGCTCTAGGCGGGCCAGGCGGGCGACATGCAGGACCTCATCGCGGTCGATCACAGGCGGTGATTCTAGGGCCGGACGGGGGGGGACCCATTGTCCGGCACGGGCGGCCGCGGCGTGGGCCGGGCGGGCTGATAGCGAGAGGGGCGTTCGTCGCGAATCGTCAGCCAAGCGCCGATCAGGATCAGGGCGGCGCCGGCGAGCCCCAGCCAGGCGCCGCTGCAGAGGCCGCTCGCGTGCTGGGGACGCTCGAGCACGCGTACGATCGCGGCGATCGCGCCGATCAGGCCGAGCACCACGCACCACACCGAGGTCGAGACCGGCAGCGCGGCGCTCTCGCGCTCGAGCAGCGCCGCCACGACCATCGCAAGCGCCGCCGAGAGCGCCGCGAGCATCAGCGCCGCGCCGGGGCCGAACGTGTCCCAGAAGTCGAGGTTGCCGGCCGGCGTTTCGTACCAGGGCAGGATCAGCGCGGCGATCGTGCAGCCGATTCCGGCGAGCGCCGTCAGCTCTCCCACGCGAAGCTTCATCCGCGCGCCTCCTCCAGCTCGGCCTGCGTCCGTGCGGCTTTCATCGTGTTGCGGAGCAGCATCGCGATCGTCATCGGCCCGACGCCGCCCGGCACGGGCGTGATCGCCGACGCGAGCTCCGCCACCGCGGCGTGGTCCACGTCGCCGACGATGCCGCTCTTGTTGCCGGCCTGCTCGGGGCTGATGCGATTGATGCCGACGTCGATCACGACGGCTCCCGGCTTGACGTGGGCGGCGCCGATCGCCCGCGGGCGGCCGATCGCGGCGATCAGCACGTCGGCCCGCGAGCAGACCGCCGCGAGGTCGCGCGTCCGCGAGTGGCAGACGGTCACGGTGGCGTTGGCGGCGAGCAGCAGCTGGGCGATCGGCTTGCCGAACAGATTCGAGCGCCCGACCACGACCGCCTCGGCGCCCTCGAGCTCGACGCCGCTCTCCCGCAGCAGCACCATCACGCCCGACGGCGTCGCCGGCACCAGCGCGGGGGTGCCGAGCGCGAGCAATCCGGCGTTGACGGGCGTCAGGCCGTCGACGTCCTTCACGGCGGAGATCAGGTTGGTCAGGGCCGGCCCGTCGAGGTGGTCCGGCACCGGCAGCTGCAGCAGGATGCCGTTGACGGCCCCGTCGTCGTTGAGCGCGTCGAGCTCGCCCGCAACCTGCTCGAAGCTCGCGTCGGCGGGCAGCCGCCGGTCGAACGGCTCGATCCCCACCTCGGCGCCGGCGCGCTGCTTTCCGCCGACGTACACCGCCGAGGCTGGATCGTCGCCGACGAGCACGGTCGCGAGCCCGGGAGCCCGGCTGTACTCCACCCCGAACGAAGTGACTTCCTCGGCCACTTCCGCCCGTACGCCAGCGGCGATCGCCTTGCCGTCGATGAGCTTCGCCGCCATGGCCGGGATGCTAGATGGTTGATTCCACGGCAGGGCGCCGTTTTTCCGGTGGTGCGGATGGTCGAGCCTGCCGCGGACGCAGGCCGCAGCCCTTGCTGGCAGCAAGGGCAAGGCCGAGGACAAAGGCAGGTGAAGGCCACACGTGCCAGCGGCGGTGTCGTGTCGTGGAATCAACCATCTCAGGCCTCAGCGCTTCGTGACGGGCGCGTACTCGGCCATCAGCTTTCGTTCCGAGCCGTCGCCCGCGAATCGCACCACGATCACGCCATCCGGCTCCACGCCCGTCACCACGCCGTCCCCGAAGGCCGCGTGGACCACGTCCTCGCCGAGGCGGAAGGACGCACTCGAGGGCTGCGTCCTGGTGGCCCTCACGGTGCCGCCGCCGCTCCCCCAGCCGATCGCCGCGCCGCCGCCCCTGGCGAGCGAGGGCGTCACCGTCGCGCCCGCCCGGAAGCCGCCGTCGGAGCCCTCCTCGAGCAGGTCGCCCGGGATCTCGCTGAGGAAGCGGCTGGGCATCCCGTAGCTCTGCGCGCCGAACACGGCGCGACGGCGCGCATAGGTGAGGTACAGCCGTCGCATCGCGCGTGTCACGCCCACGTAGAACAGACGCCGCTCCTCCTCGAGGCCTCCCTCGTCGATCGCGCGGGAGTGGGGGAAGACGCCGTCCTCGAGGCCCGTGATGAAGACAGTCGGGTACTCGAGGCCCTTCGCGTTGTGCAGCGTCATCAGCGTCACGAGGCCCGCGTCGTCGGCACGCGTGTCGGCATCGGCGACGAGCGCGATCTCCTGCAGGAAGCGCCCCAGCGTGCCCTCGCCGTCATCGCCCCCGGCGTCGAACTCGCGCCCGACCTCGACGAGCTGCTCGAGGTTCTCGATCCGTCCCTGTGCCTCGATCGAGCGTTCCGCTTCGAGCGCCTCGATGTAGCCGCTCTGCGCGAGCAGCGCCTCGATCAGGTCGGCGACAGGTGCGGCTTCGGGCGGGCCCTGGGGCGAAGCCGGACCGGCCGCCGTCGAGAGCTGCGCGACCCTCCCCCCCTCTCTGTCTGCTTCTCCGCCGAGCGGCTCGACGCCGGTCATCGCGCGCAGCTCCGCCATCGTCGCCATGAAGCGCTCCAGCGCCTTGACGGCAGCGGCGCCCAGCCCCGGCACCTCGCGTGGCGACGCGGCCGCCTCCCAGACTGAGATGTCCATTGACGTGGCGTGGCTCGTGATCCGCGCCAGCGAGGTCTGCCCGATGCCGCGCCGCGGCGAGTTGGCGACGCGGGTGAAGGAGACGACGTCGTAGGGGTTGGCGAGCAGAGACAGGTAGGCGATCGCGTCCTTGATCTCCGCGCGCTCGTAGAACTTCGTGCCCCCGATCACCTGATAGGCGATCTCGCTTCGGACCAGCGCGTCCTCGATCACCCGCGACATCGCGTTGGTCCGGTACAGCACCGCGATCTCCGCGCGCGAGGCGCCCTCGTCTACGAGGCGCTGGATCTCGCCGACCACGTATCGCGCCTCGGCGTGCTCGTCCTGGAGAGCACGGAGCTGGATCTGATCGCCCTGGCCGAGGTCGCTCCACAGCCGCTTCGCGATCTGGCCGCGGTTGTTCGCAATCACGGCGTTGGCGGCCGCCAGGATCGTCTCCGTGGAGCGGTAGTTCTGCTCGAGCTTCACCACACGCGCGTCGGGGAAGTCGTCCTGGAAGTCGAGGATGTTCCTGATGTCGGCCTGGCGGAAGCTGTAGATCGACTGCGCGTCGTCGCCGACGACCGCCAGGTTGCGATGCCCGACCGGTCCCGCGTAGGCCGGCCGATCGCCGGGCTCATCTCCTCCGCGTTTCGGCGGCGGCCCGCCCCCGACGAGCAGCTGCAGCAGCCGGTACTGGGCATGGTTGGTGTCCTGGTACTCGTCGACGAGCACTTGGCGGAACGTATCGCTGTACCGCTCGCGGACCTCGCCGAACAGCTCCAGCAGGTTCACCGTGCGGAACAGAAGGTCATCGAAGTCCATCGCGTTCATCCGCACGAGGTCGCGCTCGTAGATGTCGTAGACGTCGGCGATCATCTCCTCGAACGGCGAGGCCGCCATCTGCCGGTAGGAGTCCGCGTCGATCAGCTTGTTCTTGGCCGCGGAGATCTGGTTGAGCACCGCGGAGGGCGTGTAGCGCTTCGGATCGATCCCGACGGCGTCGGCCGAGCGCTTGGCGAGGCGACGGGAATCGGCCTGGTCGTAGATCGTGAACTGCCGCGTGTAGCCGAGCCTCGCCGCCTCGACGCGCAGGATCCGCGCGCACGCGGAGTGGAAGGTCATCAGCCACATCCCGCGCGTCGCGTGGCCCAGCAGCCGTTCGACGCGCTCGCGCATCTCGCTCGCTGCCTTGTTGGTGAAGGTGATCGCGAGGATCTCCCCCGCCTGGGCCTGGTCGGTGTAGATCAGATGGGCGATGCGATGCGCCAGCACGCGCGTCTTGCCACTGCCCGCACCGGCGAGGATCAGCAGCGGCCCCTCGCCGTGCGTAACGGCCTCCCGCTGCGGCTCGTTGAGGTCCTCCAGCAGCTCCTGGATGTGCTCTGCATGGGGGTTGGCGGCCATCTTTCCAGCATAGGTGTGGGCGCGGCCGACCGCCCTGTCACCAGACCGTGCTTGCAGCGGCCGGAGCTACCCGCCGGCCGGGTTCGGCCCGCGCACGGTGCGCAGCGGGCGCACCTCGGCGACCGGCTGGGGCTCG
>WNFN01224720.1_pt1 | contig 19131 bp, 18 predicted proteins | sample 5400161 | NCBI WGS metagenome assembly WNFN01 (sample SAMN13153353, study PRJNA577476) | soil metagenome | isolation source: 80 cm saprolite on Douglas fir-dominated hillslope | place: USA:California | collected 2013-09-17 | reverse complement strand
ATCATCCAGATCGCCAGCGGCAGGTTCATCGCGGTGTAGAGGATGATCAGCAGCCAGATGCTGTCCAGCAGGTGCGTCTTGAGGGCGATGACGTAGAGCGGGCCGATCGCGGCCACGATCGGCAGCATCTTGGTGGAGATGAAGAAGAACAGGCCGTCGCGCCAGTGCGGCACCGGGTGCACGGACAGGGCGTACGCGGCGGGGACGCCCAACAGCAGCACCAGGACCGTGGAGACCGTCGTCGCGATCAGCGAGTGGGTCACGTACGGGCCCCAGCCCGAGAAGACCAGGCGGAACTGCGCCAGGGTGGGGGAGAAGACGAACTTGGGCGGCCACGTCTGGGCGGCGGACTCCGGCTTGAACGCGGTGATCACCATCCACAGCACGGGCAGGAAGAACGCGATTCCCACCACCCAGGCCAGGACCCCCCAGCCCACCTGCCCCGACATCCGGCGAAGGCGCAATGCCGCGGGTTCATGATCCCGCACCGGAACGGCGGTCATGCTGTGCTCCCCCGCTCGCCTGCAGACCAGGGCCCGCTCATGTCATGCCTCCTCGAACTGGAAGACCCGGGCGAACATCCGCAGCGCGAACGTGGCCACGATGATGGTCAGGATGACGGTGACCACGCCGGTCGCGGCCGCCCCGCCTATGTCAAACGCGTTGTTCACCTGCTGGAACAGGTAGAAGGGGAGGTTGGTGGTGGCGGTCCCGGGACCGCCGTTGGTCATCAACCGGACCGCGTCGAACACGTTGACCAGGTAGATCGAGCCGAGCAGGATCCCGAGCTCGATGTAGGGCCGTAGATGCGGGAGCGTCAGCTCGCGGAACGTGGCGAAAGCCCCGGCACCGTCGACCTTCGCCGCCTCCAGGGTGTCGGACGGCTGGCTCTGCAGGCCCGCGAGGATGATCAGGGTCATGAACGGCGTCCACTGCCAGATCATGACCACGATCACCGAGCCCAGGGCGTGCACGCTGAGCCAGGCCACGTGGTGGACGCCGAACGGCTCCAGCAGGTAGTTCAGCAGCCCGAAGTTCGGGTCGAGCATCGGACCCGCCCACACCAGCGCCGCCGCCGCGGGCATGACCAGGAACGGGGTGATGATCAGCGTCCGGACCACCCCCCGGCCCAGGAACTTGCGGTCAAGCAGCACCGCGAAGGCCACCCCCAGGATCATGGCGACGATCACGGCGGTGGCGGTCATGACCACCGAGCGCACGAGCGAGCTCCGGAAAGCCGGGTTGGTGAAGACCGTCTTGTAGTTGCTCAGCCCGTTGAAATGCGCGGCCGCTGTGGTGTTCCAGAAGTAGCTCTGGAAGCTGTACCACAGCGTCACCACGAACGGGATCTGGGTCACGACAATGGTGTAGATCAGCGCGGGCAGCAGCGGCAGGCGGCGCTGCCACTGCTCACGGCGGCTGGCCGCGGTCGGCTGGACATCGACCTTGGGAGGTGGCGCCAGGTCTTCGAGTACTGTCATGGAAACACCCTTCTCATGACGTGGCAGGACTGATGGGGCCCCGGTGCGCCACTCGCCTCCCGGGGCCCCATCGTGTGCGCTAACCGCCGGACAGTTGCGCGGGGGTGTACTGCGAGGCGGCGGATTGACCTGTCTGCAGCGCCTGGCTCACGCTCTCCGTGCCGGCGATCGCCCCCGCGATCTGCTGGGCGACCGTCAAGCCGAGGCTTTCGAACTGCGGGATGTCGACGTACTGGATGCCGACGTAGGGGACCGGGTTCACGGTCGGGTGGTTCGGGTCCACCGAGTCGATCGACTGCAGGGTGATGCCCTCGAACGCCTTGGCGGCCTGCTGGTAGGCGGGCGTGTTGTAGAGGGAGGTCCGGGTGCCCGGCGGGACCGCGGACCAGCCGTACTTGGCGGCGACCAGCTGGTCGTATTGCTTCGAGGTGGCCCAGGACACGAACTTCCACGCGGCGCCCGCGTTGGCGGTGCCCTGCGGGATGCCCAGCGCCCAGGTCCACAGCCATCCGGAGGACGTGGTCTTGTTCACCGGCGCGAACGCGTACCCGGTCTGGGCGAAAACGGACGGGAAGCTGCCCGCGATGGAGGTCGCCGCGACCGTCGCGTCGTACCACATCGCGCACTTGCCCTGCCCGTACAGCGTCAGCAACTGGTTGAAGCTGTCGTTGGAGGCGCCGGGCTCGCCGTACTTGCGGACGAGGTTGACGTAGAAATTGGTCGCGCTCTCGAACGCCGGCGAGGTGAGCTGCGGCTTCCAGTTCATGTCGAACCACTGGCCGCCGAAGGTATTGACCACCGTGTCCAGGGCCGCCATGTTGTCGCCCCAGCCCGCCAGGCCGCGCAGGCAGATCCCTGACACCTTGCCGGGCTGGTTGAGCTTGGCCGCGAAGCCCTGGACCTGCGCCCAGGTGGGGTGCAGGGGCATGGTGAGCCCGGCCTTGGCGAACAATGCCTTGTTGTAGAACATCATCGACGACTCACCGTAGAACGGCACCGCATACAGGTCGCCGTTCTTGGAGGACAGGGCATGGGCGATCGGCGGGAGCAGGTCACCGGCGTCGTAACTGGGGTCGCTGGCGATGTACTGCGTCGACAGGTCGGTCAGCCAGCCGTTCTTCGCGAACAGCGGGGTCTCGTAGGGGCCGATCATGATGACGTTGAACGCGTTGCTGTGCGTGCTGACATTCTTCTCGATCGCCGCCCGCAGGTCACCCTCGGTGTAGGTGGCGAACTTGACCGTGATCCCCGGGTACATCTTCTCGAAATTTGACGTGGTCAGCGGGATCATCTGGCCGGTGATCAACGGGTTGGACACCACGGCCACGGTCACCGTGCCGGAACTACTGCTTTTGCCGTTGCCGCTGCTGCTCGTGCCGCCGCTCGAGCAGGCGGCCAGCGCCAGCAGGGCGGCCACGCCGGCGACTGCCCCGAACGCGCGGAGCCTGAACCGGAACGAACTCATGAATGAACCTCCGCAACGATGAGAAAGGTGTGGGCGGGGAGGGGCCTCCTGGGTGCCTGACTGCGTCCCTGCGTATGCTCATCTGAGCGAATGTCGCTCAGATGAACCATGAAACATACAGTGATCTGGTCGCTAGGCAAAGTCAAGAAAAGCTGCGAATATGAGATCTGGGCGCTCAAATGAGCGCCCGGCTCGGCTGGACTGGAGGGGCACATGGCCGGGTTGTCGGCCGATCGGCCGTCCGAAGTCGTCCTGGCCGCCCGGGTGTCCGCCCGGGAGACCGGGATGGTGCGCATCGAGATCGGGCTGCCCGGCGGGAGCCTGGACGCGGGCCTGTCGGCGGAGCTGTGCTCGGCCCTCGGGCTCAAGCACGCCTTCGTGTTCAACTTTCCCGACGACGACGAGCCCGCGCTGCGCCGCCGCCTGGGCGAGGCGGCCGGCCAGGCGCTGATGGACCTCATCCAGCCCGGCGACGTGCTCGGCATGTCCTGGTCGCGCACGCTAAGCGGGCTCGTGACCGCGCTGACCCAGATGCCGCGCTGCCCGATCGTCCAGATGACCGGGGCGGTGCCGCCACCCGACGGCCGGGACCTGCTCGACCTGGTCCGCGGTGTTGCCCGGATCGGCGGCGGCCCGGCGCACGTCTTCTACGCGCCGATGATCCTGGACGACGCGCAGATGGCCGCGGCGATCCGGCGCCAGACCGACATCGCCGGGGCCTTCGCCCTCGTGCCGTCGGTGACGATGGCCGTGGTCGCCATCGGCGCCTGGGCGCCCGGGCTGTCGACGATCTATGACGCGATTACGCCGGCCGAGCGTGACGCCCTGGCCGAGCTAGGGGTGTGCGGCGAGATGGCCGGGGTGTTCATCGGCGAGGACGGCAGGCCCGTTGCGACCCCGCTGGACAGCCGCATGATCGTAACGCCAGGCCCGGTGCTCGAGCGGATCCCGTTCGTCCTGTCCGTCGCCTTTGGCGTCTCCAAGAGCCCTGCGGTATACGCCGCGATCCGAGGAGATATGGTCCATGGCCTGGTCACCCACGCGAGTCTCGCCCGCGCCCTGCTCAGCCTGGCTGACCGGCCGGCCGGCCGGCGCTAGCCCGCAGACGCTCGAGGCAGACGGCGCGCGCTCAGACGGCCTGCTGTCCGGCGAAGCGCTGTCCGGCGGCGGCCCACTGCCGGGCGGAACCGCCAACCGCGGCCTGGTCATCCGCGTCGGGGACACCGTGCTCAGGCCGACCGCGCCCTGCTGGCGTGCCACCCACGCGCTGCTCGCGCACCTCGCGGCGGTCGGCTTCGACGGCGCCCCCCGCGTCCTGGCGGTCAGCCCGGCCGCCGAGATGCTGACCTACATCGACGGCCAGGCCGCGGTCCCGCCCTTGCCGGCGGACACGCTCACCGACGCCGCCCTGGTCAGCGTGGCCGACCTGCTGCGCCGCTATCACCGGGCCGCTGCGCCCTTCGACCCCGCGGCCTACCGGTGGCCCCGGCCGATCCCGGCCCGGTTCCGGACCGGCCTGGTCAGCCACAACGACGTACACCCGGCCAACCTGGTGTTCCGCGACGGGCGGGCCGTCGCGCTGATCGACTTCGACCTGGCCGGGCCCGGCAGCGCCGCCTGGGACGTCGCCGCGGCCGCCCGCTACTGGGCGCCGCTGCAGGACGACCAGGACATCGCCGACGCCCGGCAGGGCCGCGCGCTGGAGAGGTTCCGTATCTTCGTTCACGCCAGCGGGCTGACCCGGGCCGAGCGCCGTCTAGTGGCCGAGGCCGTCGTCCCCAACCACGACTGGACCTACGCGATCGTCACCGAGGCCGCCGCAGCCGGGCACCAGGGATTCGCCGACCACTGGCGCTCGGTGGCGGCACCGGCCGCCCGGGCGCGGCGCTGGTGCCTGCGGCACCAGCGCGACCTGCTGGCCGCGGCGCGCTGACCGTCACGCTGTCCCCGCCCGGTCGCCGAGCCCCTCGGCCAGCGCGGCGAGCGCGGCATCCAGCTTCGGGCCCAGGGCCCCGGCATCCTCGCACAGCCAGGACATGAAGCCGGCGTAAGCGGCGCCGAACGCGGCACGCGCGATCACCTGGGGTACCAGCGCCTCGGCGGGCTGGCCCAGGCGATCGGCCGCGAACTGCGCCACCACGTCCTGCCACCGCTCGTAATGCATGATCGCGTTCGCGAGCAGGGCCGGGGGATCGGACTGCAGCCGCAAGCGCTGACGCAGGTGGCCCAGGTCGTCGACGTGATAATTGTTGACCGCGACCACGGCCCGGCGTATCGCCGCCATGATTCCCAGGCGCGGGTCGCTGTAGCGCAGGGCCAGCCTGAGGCGCTCCACGTCCTGATCGAAGTCGGCCATCAGCGTGTCGGCCTTGGCCGGGAAGTAGCGGAAGAAGGTGCGCCTGCTGATGCCTGCCGCGGCGGCCAGTGCCTCTATGGTCACCTGGTCATAGCCTTGCGCCGAGAACATCTCGAGCGCGATCTCCTGGATCTGACGTCGCGTCGTGCTCGGCGGTCGACCGGGACCGGGCAGCTGCGGTACGAGCTCCGGCATCGCGTCGCTGAGCTCACCGAGGTGATCCATCGTCTGCGGTCCAGGCTGTTTTTTGGCACTAGGTGCCGTAAGCATATCACCGGGTTCTGACTCTGGCCGGCCACGCGCTGAACGGCGTGGGCGCCTCGGCTGTCCCTGCCCCGGGTGCCGGGGCCAGGCTGTTGGCGAATGCCGCGCCGAGCTGTCGCATGGCGGTGTCCAGCAGGTCGCCGAGGTCAGCATCTTCGGTCTGCAGCCACTGCTCGTAGGCGGCGACCGCGACACCCAGGACGGCGTAGGCGATGGTTCGGGGCGCCAGCGCGTCCGGCGACTGCCCGGTGCGCTGCCCCACGAACTCAGCGACCACCTGGCGCCACGCCGCGTAGCGCAGGGTGGAGTGCGCCTGCAGGGCGGGTGTCCGGAGGATCAGGTCCATCCGGCGCCGATGCCACGGGACCTGCTCCGGTGCGAGCCGGTTGAAGTCCACGGTGGCCACCCGGATCGCGTCCATGAGCGGAACCCGCGGCGGGAAGGCATTGAAGCGGACCCGCATCCGATCCAGTTCTTCATCGAAGTTGCCCCAGGGGATGTCGTTCTTCGAGGGGAAGTAGCGGAAGAACGTCCTGCGCCCGATCCCGCCCGCTCGGGCGATGTCGTCGATCGTGGTCCGCTCGAAACCCTCCCGGTCGAACAGGGTAAACGCGATGTGCTCCAGCTCAGCCCGGGACGTTACGCGCCTGCGGCCGACCCGGCTGGCAGGGACGGGAACTGCCGCTCCCGGCACTGTCATCACCGTCCTTGCGTCAGCGGTCAGCGTCAGCCCGCTGGCCTGACCGCGAGCACGCCACGGCCAGCCACGGTATGCGACCAAGGATAACGTGGCCGGCGCTTGCGCTTTGGCACTCGGTGCCGTTACAATCCTGCACTAAGTGCCATTATTAGGCGACATGTGTCGGCGGCACGAGTGCGGCCGCGGGTCCGACCAGGGAGGCAGGCATGACGCAGCAGGCGGTAGTCGAAGATACATCGACCCAGCTCACGCTCACCACCGGGGAGACGGCCGACCGTGACAGCGCCGATGGCCACCCGGGTGACGAGGCGCTGATCGCGGACGAGCTGCTGGTCGAGGAAGTCTCGATCGACGGGATGTGCGGTGTCTACTGACGCGCGGGGTTCGGGGCCGGCTCCCCGGTTCGATCTGGACCGCGCGTGGTGCGTCGATGACCGCGTGGCGGTGCGCCCCGAGCCGTTCGGCGCGCTGCTGTATCACTTCGGGACGCGGCGCCTGTCGTTCCTGAAGAACACAACGGTGCTGGCCGTCGTGCGGTCGCTGGCCGACCACCCCAGCGCGCGCTCGGCCTGCGCGGCCGCGGGAGTGCGCGCCGCCGCGCTGCCCGCCTACGAGCGGGCCCTCGCGACCCTCGCCGAGTCCCGGATGATCAGGGAAAGGCCCGTGTCATGACGGTGCCGCGGCTGGTCGAGCAGTTCGAGCTGGGGCTGGATGCGCCGATCTGCCTGACCTGGGAGCTGACGTACGCGTGCAACCTGGCGTGCGTGCACTGCCTGTCCAGCTCCGGGCGCCGGGACCCGCGCGAGCTGACCACCGCGGAGTGCAAGGACGTCATCGACACGCTGCAGCGGATGCAGGTGTTCTACGTCAACATCGGCGGCGGGGAGCCGACCGTCCGGCCCGACTTCTGGGAGCTGGTCGATTACGCGACCGCACACCAGGTGGGGGTGAAGTTCTCCACCAACGGCATCAAGGTCGACGCCGGGGCGGCGCTCCGGCTGGCGGCCAGCGACTACGTCGACGTGCAGATCTCGCTGGACGGGGCGACCGCCGAGGTCAACGACGCGGTCCGCGGCGCGGGGTCGTACGCGACGGCGGTCCGCGCGATGGACAATCTCAAGGCCGCCGGGTTCGCGGGCTTCAAGATCTCGGTCGTGATGACCCGGCACAACATCGGGCAGCTCGACCAGCTGAAGGCGCTGGCCGACTCCTACGGCGCGCAGCTGCGGCTGACCAGGCTGCGCCCGTCCGGCCGCGGTGCGGACACCTGGCACCAGCTGCATCCGGAAGCTGGGCAGCAGCGCCAGCTGTACGACTGGCTGGCCAGCCGCGGCGAGCAGGTGCTGACCGGCGACTCGTTCTTCCACCTGGCGCCCTACGGCGGGCCCCTGCCGGGCCTGAACCTGTGCGGGGCGGGCCGGGTGGTGTGCCTGATCGACCCGGTCGGCGACGTGTACGCGTGCCCGTTCGCGATCCATGAGGAGTTCCTGGCCGGCAGCGTCCGCCAGGCCGGCGGGTTCGAGGCGGTGTGGCGAGACTCGGCGCTGTTCGCCGAGCTGCGCCGCCCGGCAGCGAGGGGGGAAGGGGAGGCGGGTGGGGCGTGCCGTTCGTGTGAGTTCTTCGATTCCTGCCGCGGCGGCTGCATGGCGGCCAAGTTCTTCACCGGGCTCCCGCTGGACGGCCCCGACCCCGAATGCGTGCGGGGTTACGGCGCGGAGGCGCTGAAAGCGGCGGACCCGGTCACCGCGCCCCGCCCGGCACTTGACCACTCGCACCGTTCGGCACCGGTGCCCGTCATGATCGGCCCGCGCCCGGGCGGGCCGCCCGGCCGGGCCTGTGACGAGAACCCGCTGGCCGGCTTCGCTGCGGCGGCGAGTCGCTCGCGATGACCGTCGGCATGGACAGCACGCAGGCGCTGCCCGTCGATGCCGGGCAGCTCACCAAGTAGCCGGGCAGCAGTCACCGAGCAGACAACACACGAGGCAGGGAAGCGGAGGTAACAGGGATGACCGGACGGGTTGAGGGCAAGGTGGCCTTCATCACCGGGGCCGCGCGCGGGCAGGGGCGCAGTCATGCGGTACGGCTGGCCGAGGAGGGCGCCGACATCATCGCGGTCGACATCGCCGAGGACATCGAGAGCGTCCGGCGCTTCTACCCGGGCGCGACCGAGGGCGACCTGGCGGAGACCGTCAAGGAGGTCGAGGCGATGGACCGGCGGATCGTCGCGACCAAGGCCGACGTACGCGACTACGACACTCTGAAGGCCGCCCTGGACGACGGGGTGGCCCAGCTGGGTCGGCTGGACATCGTGAGCGCCAACGCGGGCATCTTCATTTTCGGCGACCAGGCCCACCTGGTGACCGACGGGTCGATCATCCTCACCAGCTCGACCGCCGGGCTGAAGGGGACGCCGAACGTGGCGCAGTACACCGCGAGCAAGCACGCCGTCGTCGGCCTGATGCGGACTCTGGCCCTGGAGCTCGCGCCGCACTCGATCCGGGTGAACTCGGTCCATCCCACCGGCGTCGACACGCTCATGATCCAGAACGAGGCGACGCGGCGACTGTTCCTGCCCGACGTCGAGAATCCGACCCGGGAGCAGGCGGCCGAGGTCTTCACGACCACGAACGCACTGCCGGTGCCCTGGGTGGAGCCCCGGGACATCTCCAACGCCGTGCTGTTCCTCGCGTCCGACGAGGCGAGGTACGTCACCGGGGTCACCCTCCCGGTGGACGCCGGGTACACGATCAAGTAGGGAAAGCAGATGGGACACCTCGACGGCCGGACCGCGGCCCCATGAGCGCGGGCGGCGACGCCAGCGGCAACGGCCGCAGGCCGGTCCCCCCGGGACAGCACGGCGACCTGGCGCGGCTCGCCCCCACCCGGGCCCGGATCGCGGCTCGGGTGGTGGGCCGCGAGCGCGAGCTGGAGCTGATCCTGGCGGCTGTGGCCGCGGGCCGGGACCTGCTGCTCGAGGGGCCGCCCGGCACGTCCAAGAGCACGCTGCTGCGCGCGATCACCGCGGAGTGGGGCGTGCCGCTGGTGTTCGTGGAGGGCAATGCCGACCTGACCCCGGCGAAGCTGATCGGCCACCACAATCCGGCCCGGGTGCTGCGCGAGGACTACAGCGCGGCTAACTTCGTGGACGGCCCGCTGCTGGAGGCAATGCGCGAAGGCGGGTTCCTGTACATCGAGGAGTTCAACCGCGCCCCGGAGGACACGCTGAACACGCTGCTGACCGCCATGGCCGAGCGCGAGGTGGCGGTGCCCCGGGTGGGCCGGATCGCCGCGCGGCCGACGTTCCGGGTGATCGCGACGATGAACCCGTTCGACAACGTGGGCACCACCCGGCTGTCGACGAGCGTGCATGACCGGCTGTGCCGGCTGGCCGTGACCTACCAGGACGCCGGGTCCGAGCGCGGGATCGTCGCGCTGCGCGCGCCGCTGCCGCCGGAGGAGGTCCCGGCGGGACTCGCCGCCGCGCTGGTGGCGGACGCGGTGGCGGTGACCCGGGCCACCCGCGAGCACCCGGACGTGCGGCAGGGCAGCAGCGTGCGGGGCGCGATCGACCTGACCCTGGTGGCGGGAGAGTTGCTGGGCCTGCGGGGCATCGGTGGCCCAGGCGATTCCGATGGTGATGGCCGGCTGCGGGCCGGCGACGCGGCCCGGCAGGGCAGTGCTGGCCCTAGGGGGGACGACCCCCCTTCAACCCCCCGCCCCGGAGCAAGCTCCGCGAGCAGCTATGCGGACACCGTCTTCGACGCAATGGTGGTGGCCCTGTCCGGGCGGATCCAGCTGGACGAGACCGCGGAGACCACGCCCGAGGCGGTGCTGCGCGAGATCTGGGAGGACCACTTCGTCCTCAACCCGGCGGCGGCGGCGCCCGGTTGAAGAGCTAAGCAGGCCGATTCGCCGGTCACCCGGCGCACCGGCCGGGCCGCCCGGCCCGCCGGCCTGCAGCCGCTGCGGCGTCGGCCGAAGCAACTCGACGCCGAGCCGGTGCTGTTCGAGGCGCGGGCGGGCGGCGCGGGCGGCCTGGTGCTCGCCGGGAGCCGGGACGGTGACCGGCGCGGCGGCGGGCCGGGGAGCACAGCGCCCGGCCTCACCGACGAGCCGGCGGAGCTACTCGACGAGGCCCCGGCCAGCGGCGAGCCGGACACCGAGACGCTGCGCCGGGCCCGGCAGATCGCCGCGCGGCTGGCCGTTCCCCGCCCGCGCCGCGACGTCACCGCCCGGCGCGGCGTCGGCGAGCTGGCCAGCGTCCGCTACCGGGGCGGCTCGGACGACATCGACCTGGACGCCACCCTCGACCATCTTGTCGAGCATCCCTTTCCCGAGGACGACGACATCATCGTCCGGGAGCGGGTCCGGACCCGGCGGTCGGTGGTGCTCGCCGTCGACGTCTCCGGCTCCATGCGCGGCGAGCGGGTGCGGACCGCGGCCGCGACCGTGGGCGCGCTGGCCGGCGAGCTGGGCCGCGACGACCTGGCGGTCATCGCGTTCTGGTCCGACGCCGCGGTGCTGGAGCGGCTCGGCGCAGCTGGCCGCGATCCCGGCGCGGGACGCGCGCGTGCTGCTGCTGTCGGACTGCGTGCATAACGCCGGACCGGATCCCCGGCAGGCGGCGGCCGGGCTGGCCCGGCTGGACGTGCTGCTGGACGCCTCGGGTGAGCACGACGAGGAGCTGGCGCGCGACCTGGCCCGGCTCGGGCACGGGCGGCTGGCCCGGACCCGCGGCTACCGCGACGTCGCCCCGGCGGTATCCGGGCTTTTCGCCCGATGAGTGAGCAGGAGAGGATAGGCGGATGGCTAACGCATGGTTTGAGACGGTGGCCGTGGCACAGCGGCGGGCACGCAGGCGCCTGCCCAAGTCGGTGTACGGGGCGCTGATCGCGGGCTCGGAGATGGGGCTCACCGTCGCCGACAACGTCAAGGCGTTCAGCGAGCTCGGCTTCGCCCCGCACGTGGCCGGGCTCTCGGCCAAGCGCGACCTGGCCACCACGGTCATGGGCCAGCCCGTGTCGCTGCCGGTGATCATGTCGCCGACCGGCGTGCAGGCCGTGCATCCCAGAGGCGAGGTGGCGGTGGCCCGTGCCGCCGCGGCGCGCGGGACCGCGATGGGCCTGAGCTCGTTCGCCAGCAAGCCGATCGAGGACGTCGTCGCGGCCAACCCGAAGACGTTCTTCCAGAGCTACTGGGTGGGGACGCGCGATCAGATGCTTGCTCACATCGAGCGGGCGCGGGCTGCCGGGGCCGTCGGGCTGATCGTGACGCTGGACTGGTCGTTCTCCAACGGGCGGGACTGGGGCAGCCCGGTCATCCCGGAACGGGTGGATCTCAAGACGATGGTCCGGTTCGCGCCCGAGGTGCTGACGCGTCCGCAATGGCTGCTCGGCTACGCCCGGACCTTCAAGCTGCCGGACCTGACCGTGCCCAACATGGCGGGCCTGGGCGAGGCCGGGCCGACGTTCTTCGGGGCGTACGGGCAGTGGATGCAATCGTCCCTGCCAACCTGGGACGACGTGCGCTGGCTGCGCGAGCAGTGGGGCGGGCCGTTCATGCTCAAGGGCGTGATCCGGGTCGACGACGCTCGGCGCGCGGTCGACGCCGGGGTGACCGCCATCTCGGTGTCCAACCACGGCGGCAACAACCTGGACGGCACGCCGGCCACGATCCGGGCCCTGCCGGCCATCGCCGAGGCCGTGGGCGGGCAGGTCGAGGTCCTGCTCGACGGCGGCATCCGCCGCGGAGGCGACGTCGTCAAGGCGGTGGCGCTGGGCGCGCGGGCCGTCATGATCGGCCGTGCGTACCTGTGGGGCCTGGCCGCCAACGGCCAGGCCGGGGTGGAGAACGTGCTGGACATACTGCGCGGCGGCATCGACTCGGCCCTGCTCGGGCTGGGGCATTCCTCGATCCACGACCTGACCCCGGACGACATCGTGATTCCGCCCGGGTTCACCCGCGCGCTGGGGGCCTCCCGCCCGAATCGCCCGATTTCCGGATAGAGTCCCAGCGTGACCGCGCGGATCGATCGGACAACAGCATGACCTGCGTGGCGCTGGTCACCGGCGCGGCCCGCGGCATCGGCGCGGCGACCGTCCGCGGTCTGGCAGCGGAAGGCTGGGCCGTCCTGGCCACCGACCGGTGCGCCGACGACCCGGCGCTGCCGTACCGGCTCGGCAGCCGAGACGAGCTGGACCGGGTGGTAAAGGAGGCCTGCGCGGCGGCCGGCGATACCGAGGCGGTGCGGGGGCTGGTCGCCGACGTGCGCGACTGGGCACAGCTGGCCGGGGCCGTCGGCCTGGCCGAACGGACGTGGGGCGGCCTGGACGCCGCGGTGGCCGTGGCCGGGGTGATCGCAGGCGGCGTGCCGTTCTGGGAGATGCCGGGCGATCAGCAGCGCGTGGTGCTCGACACCGACCTGGGCGGCGTGCTCAACCTGGCCCGGGCGGCGATTCCCGCGCTGCTGCGACGGCCGGAACCGCGCCGGGGGCGGTTCCTCGCGGTCGCGTCGGCGGCCGCTACACGCGGGCTGCCGATGCTGGCGGCCTACTGCGCAGCCAAGGCGGGCGTGACCGGACTGATCCGGGCGCTGGCCGTCGAGCTGGGCGGCACCGGGATCACGGCGAACGCGGTCAGCCCGGGATCAACCGATACCCCGATCCTGGACGAGAGTGCCCGGCTCTACGGCCTGCCCGGCGCGGAGTCGTTCGCGCCGCAGCAGCCGGTGCGGCGGCTGCTCGAGCCCGACGAGGTCGCCGCCGCGCTGGTGTGGCTGGCGGGGGAGGGCAGCAGCGCGATGACCGGCGCCGTCGTTCCCGTCGACGGCGGGCTGGCCCTGTGAGAAGCCGCGAGACCGTGCCGCTGCCCGCCGGGTTCGGGATCGCGTTCGACGCCGATACCCAGTTCGTCGGCTCCGACGTCCTGTTCGGCGGCTCGCCGCCGCGGCTGATGCGGCTGAACGCGTCCGGGGTCCGGGCGCTGGAGGAGCTGCGCGACCGTCCGGTCGCCTCGACAGACAGTGGCCGGCTGGCCCGGCGGCTGACCGACGCCGGGCTGGCGCACCCGCGCCCGCTGGCCATGCCGCAGCCCGCCGGGGTGACAGTTGTCATCCCGGTCCGGGACCGAGCGGGCGGCCTCGATCGCTGCCTGTCGGCGCTCGGCACCTGCTATCCGGTGATCGTGGTCGATGACGGCTCGCTCGACCCGGCCGCCGTGGTCAGGGTCTGCGAGTCTCACGGCGCGCAGCTCCATCGGCGCGCGGTGCCCGGCGGCCCCGGCCCGGCCCGCAACGACGGGCTGGCTGAGGTGACGACGCCGCTCGTGGCCTTCCTCGACAGCGACTGCGTGACCGGCCCGGGCTGGATCGGGGAGCTCGCCGCGCATTTCGCCGACCCGATGGTCGGCGCCGTCGCGCCGCGAGTGCGGCCCCTCGCCGGCCAGAACGCCGCAGGCCGCTACCTGGATGCCCGGGCGCCCGTTGACCTGGGCCCGCGGGAGGCCCGGGTCGCGCCGCTGACGCGGCTGGCCTACGTGCCCACCGCGGCGCTGCTGGCCCGCTGTTCGGCGATCGTCGGCGGCGGGTTCGACCCCGGTCTTCGGTATGGCGAGGACGTCGACCTGATCTGGCGGATGATCGCGGCGGGCTGGCGAGTTCGGTACGACCCCGCGGCGGAAGTGCGCCACGTCGAGCCGGAGCGCTGGGCGGCGGTGCTGGCCCGCCGTCTCCGTTACGGGAAATCGGCCGCGCCGCTGGCCCGGCGGCACCCGGGCCTGGTGCCGCCGCTGATCGTGCAGGCGTGGCCGGCCGCGGCGGCCGCTTCGCTGCTGGCTGGCCGGCCCCTGACCGCGCTGGCCGCCTACAGCGCCGGCACCGGCCAGCTCGTCCGGCTGCTGCGCGGCTGGGGCGTTCCGGCCCGGGGCGTGCTCCGCCCGATGGCCGGGTCGGTGCGGCAGGCCTGGCTCGGTGCAGGTCAGTGGAGCATCCAGTACGCCCTCCCGGGGATCGCCGCGGGCCTCGTCTGGCCGGGCGGGCGCACTCGGAGAGCGAGGTTCGGCCGTCGGCTCGCGCTGGCGTCCCTGCTGGCCGGGCCGCCAGCCGCGGCCTGGCTGCGCAGCCGGCCGCGGCTCGACCCGGTCCGCTTCACGCTCGGCTACCTCGCCGACGAGGCCGCCTACCGAGACCAGCCACCTCCGCTGCCCGTGCCGCTGCCGCCCCCCGTGCCACCTCCGCTGCCCATGCCGCTGCTGCCCCCCGTGCCACCTCCGCTGCCCCTGAGACTCCTCCTGCCCCTGCCACCTCCGCTGCCCCTGCCACTCCTGCCGCCCCGAGGAAGGACCCCTGATGGCCGTCGTAGTTGTCGCCACGATCCGCCCGCTTCCCGACCGCCGAGCCGAGGTGATCGCCGCACTGGAGGCCGTGATCCCCCGGGTACACGCCGAGGACGAGGGCTGCCTGCTCTACGCCCTGCACGAGGGTCCCGACCGGCTCGTTATGGTCGAGCAATGGTCGACCGCCGAGGCGCTCGCCAGCCACGGCCGCGGCGCCGCGATAGCCGAGCTCGGCAAGAGGCTGGACGGGCTGGTGGAGGGCGCGGCGGACGTCCAGGTGCTGCAGCCGCACCCGGCCGGCACCCCCGAGCAGGGCACCTTCTGACGCCCGGCCATCGCACGCGGCAGACCTCATGTCCCTGACCCTTACCGGTTTAGGTTCAGAGCCGGCTCACATTTCGGACGGTCCATAAGTTGCATTCCGTGATCACGGACCCAAACCCATCATATAGGTGGTTTTAGGTCCAAGATCTTTTGAATCGGTCTAATTCATGTTGCTCGTGGGGTTGTTGAGGCCGATGGGCCGATAGACGCGCCGGGACGGGGCCAGGCCTTGTGCCGGGACAGGGCCAGGCCTTGCGCGGGGCCGGTGCGAGGCCGCTGGCCAGAGCCGAGCCCGGACGGTGCCCGAAGGGCCAGCGCCGGAACCGGGCAGCGTCCGCGGATGCGCTTCAGCGGGACAGCAGCGTGTCCCGGTGTCTCCAGGCGGTGCGCAGGAGCGCGGCTCCGGCCGCCTGCATAGGCTCGGCCGCCGCGAATCGCTCGACGTTCGCGGCGGTGAACGGGATGCCGATGGTCGCTCCCGTCGGGTCCTCGCCGGTGATGATGCGACCTTCCTCGTTAGCGGACACCAGGCCGGAGAACACCGCGTCGAACAGCGGGGCGTCGAAGACGGCGACGGACAGCATGTCGATGGCGAAGCTCAGCGGGTCGGCGCCCAGGCCGAGCCAGTACAGCCGCAGGCTCCCGGCTCGCCGGGCGCCGGCCAGCGTGGCGTACAGCGGCCAGCGCCGGTAATCGATGGGCGCGGCGTCGCTCTGGTAGTCCTCACCGGATCCGAGCAGCTCCTCGGACAGCTCGCGGACGATGGAGCGCCACAGGCTGAAGTCATTGGCCTCGTTCCACTCGGCGTCGTGCGAGGGCTGGAACATGCCGACCGGGGCGACCTGGTACATGCCGCCGCCGCTGGCGACCCGCGCCGGATCCCGCCAGTGCAGGATCATCTGCGCGCCGCCCGAGACATGGTCGGCGCGCAGCACCATGGTGCAGGTGGCCGGCATCACGGGCCCGCGCCGAAGGTCGGTGGGATCGCCTATCAGTGACCGGAGCGGCAGCTCCTCGGCCGCAGGCGGCCGCTCCGGGCCTCCGTCGGCCAGGGCGGCCGCCGCGTACTCGTGGGCGGCGGCCTCGCAGATGTTGATCATCTCGAAATAGCGCCCCCGGCCGAACGCCAGATCCGCCGCCGCCGCGGACGTGCGCACGTCGAGGAGCCGGTAGCAGGCGCGGTTCTCGAACAGGGCCGGCCTGCTCAGCGCACCGAGAGCGTCGGCGTAGCAGCCGAACCGGCTTCCGTCGTCGCGCAGCGGGCGCACGGCCGCTGACTCGGGACCCGTACCGTCGAGCACAGGGCCGTCGAGCACAGGGCCGTCGAGCACAGGGCCGTCGAGCACAGGGCCGTCGAGCACAGGGCCGTCGAGCACGGGGCCGTCGAGCACGGGGCCGTCGAGCACGGGGCCGTCGAGCACGGGGCCGTCGAGCACGCGGCCGTCGAGTCGGCGGCCGTGCTCGCCAGGGTGCCACGACAGCGTGACCTGATGGAGCGGGACCGGCGCGGCCGGGATCCACTCGGGGCGGGCAAGCATCGGCGTGCCCCCTACTCGCCACGATGGTGGGTACAGCTCCTGCGCGGCCCGGGCCAGGTCGTGCCGGCGGGCGTTGAGGAAGCGGCGCTCCCGCCGCCACTGCTCCTGGCTGTCGCTCGGGTGACTCATCGGCATACGACCTTACCTAGGGATGCGGGCCGCCGACGCGTTTGACACCGCCCGCCCATGTCCGCGACGATCCGAATCCGCGCGAATCCGGCTACAGGAGGTGCCCGGGGGATGGCATTCAAGGGGCTACGCCAGCCGCAGGTGGAGGCCCGGGGTCCGGGGTGGGTCTTCGACCCGCCGCCCGGATGGCCGGCGCCGCCGCCCGGGTGGCAGCCGCCGACGCACTGGCAACCCGACCCGTCATGGCCGCCCGCGCCCTCGGGCTGGGAGTTCTGGAAGCCGGCGCCCGAGGGCGGGCCGCCGGGGGACAGCTTCTCCGGGCCGGCCAGTGAGATCCATGTCACGTGTGACGGCCAGCCCTATGCTTTCCGCAAGCACGCCCAGCTGAGCCTGGCCGACGACGGGTGGGTCTTCGAGAACGTCGGCCAGGCCCCCACCTTCCAGGGCGGGCAGTCCGTCACGAGGGTCGCGGTGAGCCAAGCGGTAGAGCTTAGGCTCGGGTCCGCGCACGGGCCCGTTCTGCGTATCGAGCCATCGTCAGCGCCGGGGTCGCCGCCGGCCCCCGCGGCCGAAATCCCGCCCCGCGCGGCGGGCCCGAAGCCCAGCCCCGGCCCGCCCGCCGCGCCGGCGAGCGACGAGTTGGTGGAGGCGTTCCGGATCCTTATCCCAGTCGGGAGCTGGCTCAAGAACCCGGGCTGGCGCCAGGGCCTGCGGCTCCTGGTCATCACGTATGCGCTGCTCCCGCTGGTGTTCATCGCGCTGTTCGCGTCGTCGGGCAACCTGTCCACCCCGGGCTGGGCGTACGGCCTGTACATCGCGCCGATCTGGGGGATCGGCTTCTGGCTGTTGATCCGTCCCGGGCCCATCAGGGCGCTGGAGGTTCAGGTCGGCATCGGCATCATCGTCTGGACGCTGGTGTGGCTGAACGTCGTGACGATCAACATCAATGACCACCTGGGCCGGGCTAACCACGCCTTTACCTTTTCCGAGGCCCTGGGCGTCGGGTTCAACGAAGAGATAGCGAAGGCGCTGCCGGTCCTGCTGGCCGGGCTTATTCTCCTGAAATTCCGCTCCACGAAACTGGATGTCCGGATGTGGATGTTCCTCGGCACCATAGCCGGTCTCACGTTCGGCGTTTCCGAGGCGGCCCTCTATGCCTCTCGGGAGATCGTGATCATCAACCAGGCGCAGGTCGCGAGCCAGGCGGTGAGGGCCGTCCTGTCCTTTGCCGAGCGAGTCTTCGTCGATGGCTTCCAGCACGCCGTCTGGGCCGGAATCTCGGGGTTCTTCGTCGGGATGGCCGTGAACTACCGGCGGCGGCGCATACCGCTCATCATCCTCGGCGTGTCGATCCCGGCCGTCCTCCACGCGCTCAACGACTGGAGCGCGGGCGCCTTCAACTCGTATTGGGCCTGGGTTCTCATCCAGGCCGTCTCGCTGCTGTTGTTCCTGGGCTACACGATGTCGGCGGCGTCGATCGAGCGCCAAGTCCGCGAGACACCGATGTTCCGGGGAGAATCGCTGATCATGGAAGCGTACTCGGAGTCGAAGGAAGCGTAACGTTTACCGGCCGCAGGGCCTGACCCGGACACCTGGTCGGGGTGGCCAGCGTCGCCGCGTCTGCCGCCTGGGCAGGCGGCCGGATGATGACGCGGGGTTGCTGTGCGGCTGGGCACGGGCCAGACTGGCGGGGGCGCCGCTCGTAAACCGGGGATCTTGTCCCGCCGGGCGGATGGCCCGGTGCGCGGGGCCGGCCCTGCGGGCTGGCAGGGTGAGGGGCAGCGGAACGGTCGTGGCTTGCGGTGAAGGTCTCACGGGCGCGGTGGCAGGTCGACTCCGGGGCCCGCGATCTTGGGCAGGCCCGCGAGCTGGGTGTGTACCGCCGTTCCTTTAGGGCGGCGCGGGGATCACCGCGGACAGGCTGGGGCCTCTTCCTGGCGGGGCTCGGGTTACTTCCCGGCCTTGCCGTCGCTGCGGCTGCCCCGGCGCAGCTGCGGGCCGCCGCGTTCGGCGTCGCCGGGGCCCTGATCGCCGTTGGTGCTGCGCTGGTCAAGACGGCGCCGCGGGAGACGGCCGACTGGATCTTCCTGTACGCCGGGGGGGTTGCGCAGGTCATCGAGGGGGAGGCCGCGCCGCGGGTGATCCCCTGGAGCCTGCTCGGCCATGTGCGGAAGGAGTACTCCGGTGACTCGGAAGACAGCGGTCCGAGGCTTTCGGCCGTCCATGTGGTCGGCGTCGACGGGACCGTGATCACAGTCGGCAGCGCGTACGGTGCCGCGATCGGCCAGCTGGAGAGGGACGTCGACGGGGTGGCTGTTGCGGCGCGGCTCCCGGCGGCCCTCCAGCAGTGCCAGAGCGGCGCGCCGGTCCTGTTCGGCGGTCTTTCGGTGTCTAGGGACGAGATCGTGTGGGCCGGGGGAGCCAGGCGGGCCGCCTGGCGCGACATTGGCTCGGTCCGCGTGCAGCCGCACGAGGTCGAGCTCGGTGTCAGCGGATTGAAAACGGCCCAGTTCATTGCGCTGGCTGGTGTCCCGGACTCGTGC